>JGI11705J14877_10000091_pt1 | contig 52509 bp, 47 predicted proteins | sample Etolaghawater15m_FD_14877 | JGI IMG/M metagenome (IMG submission 14877) | reverse complement strand
AAATTTCCCGTCGTAGCGCTCTGTATACCTGACAATTTACTAATCGCGCTAGATCCTTCTACTGTCCATGTGGTAGGAGATGTCAGCCTGAGAGATATCTCCAATCCACTAAGATTAATGACCAGACCGTCAGCAGTCCCGTACTGATCAAGATCTAATATGATAGCGGTCTCCACCCCTAGAATCGTAGATTCAGAGAGATTAGTAGTTCCATCAGTATCTTTAAGCTCGGATACAGTGACCGCTCCGGTGTCAGAGTTAAAGGAGAATCTTATAAATCCAATATGCTGAGGGGTAGTCGGAGGCTTATAAAACTGAGCACTGGGCCCGCTGTGTAGATTGGGATAAGTTCCGTCTCCGTAAAACGAGTCGAGAAAATTTATTCTATCTTGAATCCGAATCCTTGGAGTTATAGAAACCGTACTCCCTAGACTACCTCCCCCTATACTAGCACCAGACAGTCTGCTAAGAAAACTCCTGTCTATGCCTTCGTCAACGAAGTCTGAAGTAACGTTCCAGTCTAACACGTCATAGGGACCCCCATACTGATTTGTTTCAGCGCCCTCGGTTATACTTATCTTACGCAGAATATTATTAAGGCTTTCTCCTCGATCTTCAACATCGGACAGAGCGGAGGAACGCCTTAGGCCAATAAATCTCGCCCGGCCACTCTTCCTGGGAGCCTCTTTTCTTAACCTTCTTATCAGAGATTGTCCAGTTAAACCGAGATCTCCGCTGACTTTGGTCGCCATAAATCTTACTATACTATTCCTAATAAGCTTTCAACGTTGAAAGCAGAGTGAGGAGGTATTTAATTTTGACAAAAAATGTATTCGAAGGTAGCGCTTTTTTAATAGCCGAACTGATCTTCTGTCTAGCTTTTCTATCTGCCTGCGAGATTCCAAACTGGACCAGGGGACCTTTTTCACCCAACCAATGTGTTGACAGGTGGATGTTTTCGGCTGGGCTTTTTTTCCCTTCAAGTTTACAATCCCCTGGTGTTACTTCGCCTCGTAGAGGTCGGAATAAGACTTGATGACTTCTCGTACAAACTCGGAGCGAACTATGTCGTCCATGCCGAATTCGACACAGCCCACAAACCCCTTGAGGTGATGTAGTCTAGACCTAGCATCGCTAAGTCCGTCGCCTCCGAACCTTTTAGACAAATCTCTCTGTACCACATCGCCGAGGAGAGATATCGTGCTGTGATCACCTAGACGTGACAAGATGGTAAGGACAGAGTGATCAGTGGCATTCTGCATCTCATCCGCGATGATCATACAGCGGTGTAGTGATCTCCCCCTAAGGTGTTCGATGGGCAAAAACTCTATGATCTTCTTATCAATAAGATAATCAGCCTTCCCCTTTGCCATAAACACACTCAAAGCATCTCGTAAAGAGGCGATATGCGGCTCGAGCTTATCCTTCTCCGTGCCTGGCAAAAACCCTATCCCTTTCTCTCCAGGCGTATCGACGATGGGTTTAATGTAGTAGATTTTGTCTATAAGGCCTTTTTGTAGTTTTTCACAAGCAACGTAGACAGACAGCAGCGTCTTTGCAGTCCCCGGAGGACCGGTCAAGATGGTCAGAGTTCTAGTTCTCAGGTATTCCATAGCCTCCTTCTGACTCTCATTGGCAGGATGTATCGTAACAACTCCGTCCCCCCTAGAGGATGGAATCCCATAAGCCATCTCGTTATACCCTGGCACTGAGGATTCAGTCACCTTCTCTCTCCTGCTTTTACCTTTGGCCATAAATCACCTGTAGATACAAAAAATGGGCAGACAACAGACATGCTGTTGACTACCCTTGGGGTTGAGTTTTCCTTAAGTCGGGTCAAAGATCTCTCCAAATCCCTTACTTAGCTTTCAACTACGGCAGCTCGAGTCCATCGCAGTAGGATAGAGTGACAGAGGAATCGTAGAGATCTCCGTCCATTGTGTGTATATTCTCCTGAGGGACAATGGTACCCGATCTAAGGTATTCCCTAGTAAACTTATAGTATTCTTCGTGCTCAATCTCCCTCTTCTTAACCTGAGAATGAACCCAGTAATGGGAGGCTTTAGGGTACTGTTCAGTAATCTCGTCTCTATGCCTATTTTCAATATCTTTATTCCACTCATGCTCTATAAGAACGAGATCGAGACGGCTAGAGTATGAGAGGAGAAGTGACTCTACTTCATAGGAGTACTCGTGAGGGATAGGGGGCATCTTAGCCCGATAAGGTTCGTAGAACAAGGTGTCAGAAACAAACCGGTCTAGAATCAAGAAGTCGATACCCTTGTCGTTTACATCCGACAGCGAGTCGGTAAACTGTTGTATAGGGGAGTGATGGGACGGATCAATTCCGCTAAAGTGAGCGACTAAGACGCTTGAACCGAAACTCTCCAACACCTTCTTTGTATTCCTTATCGCAGTAGTTTTACCCACCCGATCTGCACCGAGAACAATGATCGTTTCCATAGGCCCGAAGTAACCGGGACAACTGTAGCACGTTGAAAGCTCTATAGACGATTAGCTAGACAGTTTCATGACACAGCCCCAGCCAAGATGGGGAGTCAGATTTACCTCTGACCTCACCCACAACGAACAATATGTTCAAGGACTTTACGACAATGATAACACAGCGGCGAAGAGGGGAGAGCTGTTTCTAAACGAACCGGAGGAAGAGTTTTACTATGTCGATAGCACAGGTACGGTAAAAACTGCTTATAAGAACACCTCGGTCGAGTTTAGCCGCATCGATTTTACGGGACTGCGCGAATTCTCCGACGACACTGCAGCGGCGGCGGCAGATCCGGCCGTACCTATTGGCGGATTATACCACACCTCTGGGGTTTTGAAGGTCCGTCTGACCTAGGATTTTTAGTTGAAAGCTAGATGTAAGTAGAAATTGCCATGACTGTCACCACTGCGACATTAAAAAAGCTTGTAGGGATAGAGTTTGAGTTTAAATCCTCCCTCGACGATTTCCTGCAGACCGTAATTGACAACAAGCTAGTTCTTGAGTATAATAGCGGCTCTAATACTCCTGCCGCAAGGACCAGCTCGCTGAACAGCTTTGTTTCCTGCGGCCCTAGTATGGGGTTTGAAGCTAAGAAATTTGCCTACGGAACCCTCGAACTAATCGTTAACGCCCTTGTCAACAACCTCGATGTACCCGAGGATCCCTATGCCAACGAACTCAACGATCAGCTAGTCAACATCACTCGATACGTCGGTATCGATGGCGAAGGAGACTACCACTTTATGGTAGCGGTCTACAATCTGACTGTTACCTTGTCCGAGATCCTTGACAATGTCACCCCCGTCGGCCCTATTGTAACTTATACCCTAACCGCTGGCGGTTCTGGCTACACCATCGACGGAGCTGATGAAGATGAGACAGGAGTCGTGTTCCTCGGCACTCTCGCTCTCGGAGATCAGACAGACCCGGATCAGTATACCAATGCCGTATTCGAAGCCACTATCGCCTCTGGCGTCGTAACTTCTATCACCGCTCTTAGCGATGGAGGAGACGGATTCGCAGTAGGCGACGTCGTAAGCCTCGATATCGATACAGGGACTGCGGGACAGGAGAGTGCTACTGGGTCCGGAGCTGAGGTAACAGTAAATAGCGTAGGTTAATAATGGACGGGCTATACCGCTGCAGGTGTGCGGTAAGCTATAGGCCGTATTCTAGTGACAAACTAATCTCGTTTTCTGAGAAACAAGTAGTCAGCGCTTCAGTAAACCTCCAATGGAGCCCTAACGGGCTAGTGATGAACGCCGATGCTATGACCGAGGCTACGCAGTTTGTTACTGCGTTGTCAGGGTCTACGGCCAGTATAACCTTATCCGACCCCTATATGACCGGGGTAGCCTGGGCTGCCCTATTCGATTCTGCTGCAGCGTATACGAACTCCAGCCATGCTGCAGCGAATCACATCATGCTGCCTGCTTGCAAAGAGGGAGAGAGCCCGGAGTCGAATCGGTGTAGGCGTTTTCAGGAGATCGAGGATCCTCGTTTAAGAAAGGGGGGCTTTGGTGACTTCGCCCATATAGTGGTGAAGTATTACTACGAAGTGGCCGGTACGAAGGTATCATTGGATACCTATTTTAGGCTGCAAAGTTTCTCAATTAAGCATGGTAAATCCTACCCCCAAGTCTCCCTACAAGGTGTAGACCCTCAGGTCGTAGCGTTCAACCAGTCTTTGGGAAACTTTCAGCTAGAGGAGAACAAATCTCTAGAGGAAAACCTGAAAAACGTGGTAGAAGAGCTGGGATACACCCCCTCCTTCTGTACCGATCCGACGGATAAGGAGACCAAGAAGTATATAATGCCTAGGTCGTTTAAGGAGAAAAATATTACGGCTGGCGAAATGATAAAGAAGTATCTAGATAGTGTAGGTGGAAGCTATAACTCTTTGCCGGTAAAAGAATACGCTAAGAAGATATCTTTATGCACCAGAGCTAATGTGAATCAAGGATGTTCCGTATTCTACCTGGGCAAAGGACTCTACGAGGGGTATACTATCACCGGTCAAGTCCCCACCAATCTCTTGAACCAAAACCTGGAGTATGACCTGTCCAGAGGTCTTGGATATAACTACGATAAACTCCCACTACGGGAGAATAAGTCATACACTATTGATGATATATACAAAGAGAAGAGAGATGCGAAACTGAAAGATGCTCGGACAGACCTGACTAGTTTTCCTAACCAATTCGAAACCCTTAACAAGAGGTTTTCAGACAAACAGACTGGTAGCGGATATGTATGGAACTCTGCAGGACCGCAGGTGAAGACTGAAAAGAAGAAAAAGACTAACTTCTATGGAATCGGTATTAGCGGCGATGCCCCCAAGTCACTTTTAGATGGCATAGCGGTAACTGTCAGCGGAGATGGGGGACGAGTCATCATAGCAACGAATTACTTCCTACGTTACTGCGATGAGAACAAGAAGTGTAGGAATAGTGTTATCATGCAGGAGACTGTCAATCTATCCAGTGTAGAGGAGAGGTTGAAGGAAGGTACTCCCGTGGAGATGAATGAGCAGATAGGGACTGCGACGAGTGAGAAACCTGAGTTCACCAGATTTTACATTTCCGCTATTAGTTCGTCTGATAAGATAACTCTGTCCCCCGCTTTGGTGTGGAAATACGCTGTACCGGTTAAACCACTGACGGATGAGGAGAAGAAGGATATTGATTTGAGGGGAGATAAGCCATCGTCACCGGTGAGTAATTCGGGCCAAGGCTCTGTTATTGGGAGAGTGGGAAATACTGGACGCAGTACTGGTCCCCACCTTCACGCTGAATACGAACCTTCCAGACCAATCACTAGAGAAGACCTTGATGGGATTATAGAGATTGGAGGTAGACCACCTTCGTCCTGGAAAACATCTTCTCGATACGGAGCTCAAGAAGAATTTAGACCTAGACCTCACAAAGGGGTAGATTTGGTTGGAGACTCAGTAGATATAAATAATCAACCTATAACTCTGCTCGATGGTAAAGTTATAGATACTGGTTTTGAGAGTGGATTTGGAAATTATGTGGTAATAGATACTCCTAAAGGCGAAATTCTCCTGGCTCATTTGGCAGACGGGTCGACTCAAGGTGTCCAGGGAACCAAATCCAGCGTAGGATCTAGATACGGTACTGGCGTGCAAAGCGGTCCTGCTGTCAACGGTGCTGAGATATCGACTGAGTTTAAAGGTATCCCCCGTGCCCTGAGAATCGTGCCGGGAAGAACGATTCTATCGCTGATTACCAACTACGATGAGTGGGTGGAGCAGGGTAGGCCGAGTACAATCGATCCGGGGATATGGATAGCAGAGAGGTTTTCCAAGTGGTTCGTTAAAAATGCCCGCTACCAGTGGAGTAAAGGAGACCTTAGAGTATCTATAACAGGGGTTACTGATTGGGGGAATACTACAGCTAGGATACAAGTTCCCCCTTTTGAGGATTATATATCCTCAGGAGAATTTAATGTCGCAAAAGATTACTACGGATATATAAGATCGGTAGGGGATTTGTGCTGGAAACTTGAGGACGGTAAGACCTCCTGCGAAGTCTTTTGTAAAGAGGCTCAGGATATTGAAAATTTCTACAAAGCAGGAAGATCGGGGAGTAGGGGAAGTGTTAATAGCGAATTTCCTCCGGCAAACTGTCAATACAAGGGGTCTAAGTATCCTGCGGACAAGGTAAATCTTATCATAAACGCTACAAGACAAGCGGGAATAAATACGAAGGCGGCTTATGCCGGCATCGTTGGCAATGCTCTGGCAGAGTCCACTACAAATCTTGATCCGGCCATAGAGAATCGGAAGGGTAGCGGTGCTTTTGGAATTTTCCAATGGCTAGGCCCCAGGAGGACAAATCTAGAAAAATTTGCCAGAGAGTCTGGCAGATCAGCTTCCGATTTTAATACTCAAATGTCATTTTTTATAGCAGAATTGGACCCTGACAGTCCGTACTACGATGCTACGTCAGATGTAAAAGCGCCAGGGGGAAATCTCATCCAGGCCATGAATTCTGCCAGAAGCCCAGAGGAAGCCGCTGCGCTGTTTAATGATGCATATGAGCGAGCCCCTGGTCAGCTAGAAGGGGAAAGGCAAGATTTCGGTGTAGAAATCTTTAGCGAAATGGATTGTGTAGAAGAATGATAGCAAGGGTACTTCTAGGGTTATTTTTTCGAGAGATCCTGCAAGAGTCTGCTAAGAAAATAGTTAAAGAGCAGACTACAAGACAGCTCTCGGACTCTGTGAGAGTAGAATTCCTCCGTGCCGTCACTGAAGGGTATACCAAAGAGCTAACCCATAACATCGGTCAATATGTCCGCTCTCTCGGCGCTGTTAGTGTCGAGGTGACTAGTGATAACGCAGGAGAACGCTTACTCTCCGCCCTTCAAACCTCTTTGCAGGCACTAGAAGTTGAGCTAGAGAGTCAGGGACCAGAATCCCCTGTTATACAATACCTACAGAGAAGGTATGGCGAAGAGTCCGCTACCCCCATAGGGCGCGAGAGTAGGCCAATCTATTCTATGGTATCGGGATATGACGCTAGATCTTCTCCCGACCAACCCTGGCTCAACAGAGTTCTCGAAGAATCCCCCGAAGTGACAGAAATCCTTGCCGAAGAGGCGGCCAGAGTCTTCGACTTAGTTTTTCCCGAAGTACTTTGATCCCTTCGACGTGTTTTCCGAAGCATCGAGAATTTGAAATTCAGCATGGAAAGAGTGGTAGTCAAACCAGCTCTCTGCCATTTCTACAGACTGCAGTCTACAAATAGCTCCACGGCATTTTACCGGAATCGTCTCGAGGTCATACTGATTCTCTCTACACCACTCCTCGACTAACCTAATAAACGGATAAACATGATCGACATGATACGGTCCTAGGATGGGTTTTCCGCTGAGAGACGACTTAATAAGTCTCTGACCCTTGAACCTATTTCTATACTCCTGTATCTGAGGTTCAATAACCCCTCTTAACGCTCTAATCGCATTCTTTCTGTTCTCTTTAGCCGGATCAGGAGCAGTTGACTTGGGGAAGATAGAGTCCATGACGTACTTTTTACCCACCCATACCTCGTAACTAGAATTAGGGGTTACAAGAACAATCCCCTTGACGCGTTTTCCATTAAACGCTTTCTTAACTACTTTGTAGTCCACCCTGCCCCTGTCCATGATTCTAGAAAATCGGGGTATCCTTATTAAAACGTTTGAGAGAAAACAATAATCTGACTTGGAAACACTCAGACCTGGTTCATAGCTAGCAATTATCTCTGACCATTTAGCAGAAAACTGCTTTTTATTGTACTGTTGGCCAAGAACTTCTACGTATCTAATAGACATGGAACTTCTAAAACTTTACTCAGAATTTTCTGAGTCTCCTCTCTAATACGGTGTTGACTATTAATCCCGGGATATTTTCTAAATATAGTGGAATTAGCCCGCTTATTGACGTAGACGTCATTGAGAAATTGATATTCCCCCTCAGGGAGATCGGATAACTTCATTAAAATACCAGAGTACTCTGACATCATCTTTTCGATACTATCTTCCCTGGGATTTTCATCTTCAAATGGGACTTCTGTATCTTCGTTAATCTCCTGATAAGTGACCTGATAAGCTCTCCTAGTCTCCCTTATCAAAGACTCCTTTAAGCCGGTCATTTCGGCCACTTCTTGATCAGAGATCTCCGGATTAGCACCGATAATTTTCCGTATTTTTATATACGTATCTGCATAAGTCCGGGGAACTTTAATCATTCTCGAACTGTCTCTAAGATAGTTCAAGAGTTGAAAAGTAAGCGATCTATTTAACCAGGTACTAAAGTTAGCTTTCTCAGGATCCCACTTGTCGTATAATTTGACCATAGCCTCCAGAGCTACTGATCTCAGTTCTTCGAAGGGAAGTCCGCTAAAGCCCGAAACTTTCCTAGCTGCATGAGAGGCTTTCCACATATTCTCACGAATATGCATTTCTCTGGTTCTTTCATACTCGGATCGTCTAACCCCCTTAAGGTTTTCTAGTTCTACTGGTCTCATTTAACGTTTTTTAGTACAAAATCTTTCGTCTGAGTAGCAGACATAATGCCTTCACCGTTAAAGCTGATCAAGTTGCATTCTTCGTCGAAGATGGCGAATTCCGGAGTTCCGTTGCCCGACTCTCCGGGGACTAGAGATTCCAGGAACTCCCAGTTGTCATCTAAGACGTTAAATTCACCCCAGCCAACTCTGAGCTCAGGGTATTCCTCTGCAATTTCGCCTGCAACTTTGGCGAAGATGGGCTTCATAGCATCGCAGGCAGGACACCCCGGCTGCGTGAAGAACACCACTCTGGTTTTAAAGTCTTCCATAATACTTAGTGATTAGAGTTTTCCCTTTAATTATAACACATATGTCTACAAATAGCTAGTATTAAGTGATCCGCGTCCTAGACGACTTGTCGCTCTCTGTAAACCCCCGTGGTTATTGATCTGAGGCAAATGTATCCTGCTCCCCCCATGAGCTGCCTTGGCCGACCCCATAATCTCATCACGGAAAACCGTAACTCCCAGGACAAAGCTATCTACAAAATCATCATGTTTTGTAAAAGGAAAAGCTGTTAACTCGGCCATTAATTCACCGAGATTTGGTATGTCGGAATAGATAGAGATCCTTCCCTCCTCCGTTATCGGAGCTATCTCGTTAGCTCGAGCAATCTTATCCTTAGTCGGAATCACCTCTCGTACCGGTATCTGTAGCTCTTTCCTGAGCATTTGTATAAGAGGTAGACCTGAAGCTCTAGCTTCGATGTATAGGGTCCTTACACGCCAAGTTTTTAACCAAAGTGGCATGGCCTTGAGTAGTTCAGGAAACTCCATCTTCTCTTTGTATACATGCAAAAGATGGAGCTTTCTAGTCTTTCTAACCACGCCGAAGATACATATCACCGACGAATCGTTCATCTGGCCTTTTTTCAAAGCAGTGTCAGCAGCCGCGTAAACGTACTCATAGTTCTCTTTATTCTTATCATGATACCCAAACCAAAAATCCTTAAATATCGCTCCACTTTCACCACTGGGGCGACCCTGATACAAGACTTCAAAAGTCTTTTCGTCCTGTTTTTTAATGCTTTCCAAAGCGGAGGTGGGGAAAAATTCTGGCCAATGAGACTCGTTAAGTTTTCGTCCTAGCGGATCCGTATCCTCATCAGTACATAGAGCGGGGACATTAAGCTGTAGCCAACCCTCCGGATCACTGGTAATCAACCTCCCCGAAACATCCTCTTTGTGAAATCTGGTCCCTATACTTGCGACACAGTTGTTTGGTAGGCCTCGAGTTAAGAACTGCGTTGCAGTCCAGGAGAAGGTAGATTCAAGAACTTGAGCTGAATTGCCGTCTTCAAGTAAGTCGTCTAAGATTCCGATGCCAGGTAAATCTTCTTCACTAATTACTCCGTAGCCAAAACCGGTAACACCGCCCCCAGCCGATGCTGCCATGATAAGGCCACCTTGCTCAGATCGTATAGTTTTCAGGTTAGAGTTTTTTTCTAGTACCTCGCACTCAGGAAATACCCAGTGAAAAGCTTCGCTGGTAGTATAAGCTAGAATAGATCTAGATGCCTCTTGACTTAACTTAAGGGCGTAAGAGGCCAAGATAAACTGCGAAGTCGGACTTCTTCCCAATTGCCAAGTAGGCATCAGTTTTGATAAAAGCAGGGACTTACCAGTACGAGGTGGAAGAGATATTACCGTCCTCCTATATCTCGGATCTCCATCGCAGATCCCTTGAACATACTCACATATCAAGGAGTGAACCTTATACGGTTTAAATACCCCATTGATGCCTATTTCCCGGGTTATGAATTTAGCAAACGTAGTAAATTCTGTTCTGCATCGCAATCTTAGGAGTTCTTTCTTATCATTGTCAGCTAACTTATCGATATCCGCTGACATTTCAACTACCAACTGCTTTTCTTTGTCCCTTTCTTTTTTATTCACAATTAGTCTGACCTCTTCTATTAACTATGTCATCGTACAGTGAGCTTTCACCGGAATCAAGGAGTAGTACATTACTTTCATCAGGGATAGAAGACAGCGTTCCATCGCTGATACCCCTCGACTTAAGCCGGTCTAACTGTTCCGGAGATAGAGTTAAATCGAGTACTGTATTCTCTGCTGGGGGGGAGTTATCTCCGAGCTTAGATTCTAAGCTAATAGATAAAACCCTATCTCTGTCAAAAAGAGTACGTTCTTGGTAGAAGGGGTCAGGGATAGTGTCATCATATTCACCCAGAGTAGTATCAAGGTTGAACCCGGAATCTAGAGTCTTCCACTCTTCATAGGCCGGCTTAATCGCACCGTCTATAATGGCTTTTGCCAACTCCCTATTCACTCTTAGTAATCTAGCGAGATCGGGTATATTCTGAAACGCCCGAGATATAGGAGTAGTGACATTAACACCGACCCTGGGTCCATCTTTAACTTGATCGAGTCTCTTCGTAAATTTATAGATATCTTTTATAGCTTGAGAATTCTCTCTCACATCCCGTATTAGGCGTGGAAAAATGGCTAATTTTTCCCCATAGCCAATCCCCCTCAAGAGTTTATAGAGCGCATCGATTAGTTTTTTCTCAATAGACTCTATCCTAGTGATATTGTTGTCCGCCACCTTAAGCGATTTCTCTACAGCTTCGAAGGTATAAGTAATCTCCGACTCCTTATCTACCTGGTCCGCATACCTCGATGCAAAATACTTCTCGGCCATCTCACCCACCCTGGAGATCTCCCTAATCGACTCGCTTAAGTTTCTTATATTGCCAGGCAACAGATCTTCCCCTATGTCGGTGAAAGACGACCCCTGATCCTCTGCTATAGGGCCGGCATTATTCTCCAAAGGATTACCCTCAGCGGCATAAGCGTTCGCATTATTCGCTGTCATAGCTCCGCATTTCTCGATCAGGTTATTGCCATCACTATCTTCCCCATGCTCAGTCTTTCTGCACTTCGGATCACACGGACAGCCCAGGGATCCTGAAGAGCCAAACAACCCAGTTAGGCCTTTAACCCCCGATATTATCGTCTTAGCCGCGCTGAATCCACCACCAATAACTTGATCGAGGTTATCAAGACCTATGCCCCCACCTCCGAGAAGATCCTGGGCAGCACTGGCTAGGCCAGACACCCCGAGAGCAGTAGTGGCGAGGGCGGGTATGGCATTAGCGGGTGCCGGGAGCTTCGAAATTTGGTTCAGGTTGCCTAGAGATCCAAAGAGCTTAGGTATTTCACCCAGAGAGCCTGAGGAAAGACCCGTAGTCAATGTCGATAGCAGTTGCGGGGTGACAATGTTATTTCCTATCGCATTATTTACCGTCCCACTTACTGCGGCGAGGAGGCCGCCGCCAGAGGCCGAGTTGAGGATATTCTCAAGCGAGCTGGGATAAGCGGAGGTCAGCAAATCTTTCGCAATCCCTATCACAGGCGACACGTATTTGTTGACTTCAGGCGGTAATTGGTCTAGACCTATGGCAACTGCGCTGTCTACAGCTCCCATTATTCCGCCGCTCATTAATCCGGTCATCACCGACGCTGCCTGGGGGTTAATCGATAGCATCGCATTCCGCAGAGTACTCTGTCCGATTGATAAGAGGGCGGAGTCCAGGTCTCCCCCAGTAACCCCGTTAACGAGTGCGTCTGCAGCGCTTCCAACACCGCTAAGTACCTGTGCCGTAGCAGGAGTCAATGAACCATCTCGGTCTAACTCTTCTCTTATCAACTGAGTTATCGTCTCTACCGGAATCCCTGTTTTCTTTCTCAACGCTTCATTAGCCACTCTCCTCATTGTCTGAGCTCCGTCAAAGGCGGTAGCAGGTACGAGGCCTGCGAGGCGGAGAAGTTCTTTCAGTCGGGGGTCTGTACCGGTAATATCGATGTCTGCGATAGCTGTGTCGAAAGCGACCTCTGCTATCTCTGGCTCTTTCGCCCAGTCATCAGAAGACATCGGGCTTTCAGACAACGTCTCGATGGGGTTGAACCCTGTCGTGAATTGAATACGCGTTAGAGGTTTCTCCTTGCTAAAAAATTGATGGGGTATACGCCTCCCCTGTCTTACCCAACGCAGTAGTCCCTGATATCTTTGACAGACTAAGAACTCCGAGTTATTGCCATCGTCCAGCACAGCCTCCATGCCATGCACTTTCTCACTACATTTTGGCAGTGTGGTACGGAAGAACACTGGCGGAGCGCTTAGGGGTAGCCAGGAGAAGTTTTTATTCTCATCTCTCCTACATACCATAGAAGTGGTACGGAATCCCCTATCTTCTGTAAACTCATGGACTTCTCCCAGCAAAGATTCGTTACACTCAGGTATCCCTGGGTTTCTCTTCTGCGCTTGAGTAACAGCGGGAGTGGTTTCGTTCCCCGGGTTTATTCCCTTCTCGACCCAAAGACCGCTTGTAATCGATTTCCAAGACCAAGAGGGCTTATTCCCTACCTGATTGCTTGTGCGTCTGAGGCATACAACTACATCCTGGTTCATCTCATTGCTCAGGATATACATCCTCCCCTCATTCCCCTCATTGCACTTCATCCCTGAATCAGTGGTCTCATTCCAAACCGCAGTACTCTCGTCTATGATGGGGAGTTGCAAAGGGTTTCCTGAAACACCGATGTCAGGATCGTTTCTTATAACTCCTATGACATACATATTCTCCGATCTACCATTGGTCTTGCCTACCAATACCTCTGAACCGATATACCTAGCACTCAATACCCCCTTGTTCGATCCGGACACCGGTATCCACTGGGAGACAATCCCGTCATCGGTAGTAACCTTAACCCGACCCAGTTTCAACGGATCATTTACATCCGATATGACTGCCTCTTCGTTAAAAGGGTCGGCATAGGGGACGCCCAGGGTCTCAATAATTCTAGTCTGAGCTCTGGCCATCGTTGCCAGAGGTTTAAAGGGATTTTCAGCCATTAGGTTCGAACAGGATATCGTCAGCAACTAAAAGATCTGCTGCTGCATAGGAGTATTGGACTCGTTTAATCGAGGTGCAAGGGACGTAGTTTTCCACAACACTAACAGTGGCGTCCCATGTACGCCCATTTCTATTATAATAAAAAGGCATGCGTATCACAACAGTATTAGCTGAATTTTCGTCCTCAGAAGTTCCTATATCCGCGATTAATTGGTTGTGAAAGTTGTTTACCTGAGCATCAGAGTTTCCTCCTACTTTTAATACATCGGTGATATAGGGTAAATTCACTGGAGCAGTGGATTCATTGGCCCTTAAACCACTTTTAACGCTAAAAGTGTTATCAACGGAGTTGTATACCATCTCCTCCGGACTAGGAGCTTTGATATTAAGGACCCAGAACATGAACAGGAGAGAGATAAGATTACCCCGAGACGGTAAAAGTCCAGGCCACTGAGAAATATCCACCTTGAGAGAATTAAACCGAGAGAGAGAAGTTAGCTCTGTGCTAGAATCGTACTCTCTCGTGGTATATCTATAATCCGTAGTAACTTCTCCAGTACTCTCGTTTATGTTAAAATGCTCAATAAATGATTTATCTATCAACCTAAGGGTATCGACACTAGGATCTTTAGTCCACAGAGAATCCTCATCTAGCATATTAACATGGGCATTTTTTAATATCTTCCTTTTTACACTACTGGGCCACTCTGTATTCCACAATCCACCTATAAACCCAAAATGCTGCGCTAACCAGTCCAGGTTTAAAGGGTAGCAGGTATCAGGATTGAGAGTGTTCCGGTAAAATCGGTCGATATCCAGTTTTGCTCCGGAAAGTAAATCGTCAACCCCAGAAGTTAACCACTTAGCCGCTGTATCCTCTCCCTCTCTATTATAAGCACCTTCGACACCCGGGAGTCTGTTATAGACCGGACGTGAAATATCACTATCTCCAAAAACCCTGGCATGCCTTATCCTACTCCTAGCTACCTGAGCACAGCGAGAGTACAAGGTAGATAGAGAGTTATAGCAGGACACTAGGAATTCCCTGTTGTTGATTAAAAACCTGTTAAGCCATATCGAGTCGATCTCGCTCTCGATAAATTCATACCACACAGGATCAACTTCGTCTTTTAAATAACTCAGCAATCTATCCTTAATCTCGGGTTCAGCTTTAACTTCTAAGAAGTTCTGCCCTATAATCGATCGGACAAAATCATCTACGCTATCGGTAATAGCGCGAACTTCGAGATTCCCATATGACCGGAGTATAGCTCGGCGTATAAAAGACTCCGAGGTATAAGTATTTGGCGGCAAATAAACAGTAGATGCTATACTAGCAACTTTATCAACATTAATTTCCCCCGCCCCAGCGGGAAGTTTATAAACTCCCTTCGTAATACTCTGAAGCTCTACTGATCTCTCACCAAATACAAAGTAATATAAACCCGATACTGTGAGAGAGTCATATCTCCACTTTTCTCCTTCGACACGACTCAATGTCCCTATTCGGCATTTTCCAACCTCGCACTTGACATTTGTACCCTCAGAACAAGTCGCTCCTATCATCGTGCAGTTTTCATATCCCCCTTTTACCGGGAATCCATGGCCGAGTACGGTTGAATTGCTGTCGAGCAGAGTGGGGAGAATATGACTATGAGATACCGATTTATACCTGTACCCATCCACACTCCTCTCCCAGTAGACAGAATCGATTACGCCGTTTCTGGTCTCTACGATAGGAGTTGAAAGAAAGTTGATATTGCCTATCTTGTTCCTAAAGATCTTACTCGATCTGCGATTTCTAAACTCGCAGGTAACCTCTCCCGACCTTACACTGAAGGCCGGGGACCTGTACTTCTTGCCTCTCTCCCTGTCCCAAACGCTATTAGACAACATCGTATAAATTATCGTAAGTATAGGTTAGTGCGCTGTAGTCGATTACTGAGACTAGAGAAACTATAGACCGGTAAAGCCTAAACCCTGAGGTAGAGTTTGGCACTACGAGAGGCTCGGTGGAGGTTTTAGATACAGCCTGACCATATGAATAAGTACAGACTGACCCGTCATCAGACTCGGTGCCAAGAAATCTCCCACAGATCCCATCAGTGGCACCGGTAATAGTCGGGTCTAATAGCATTTCTTTGATGTCTAGAGTTCTAATATCTAGTACGAAATCGAGATCCAGGATTTCCTTTAATACCGTAGACACAGACAGATTATTGCCTATTCCAATTTGGACCGGATTAATGTAATCCACCAACAGAGACTGGATCTGCCCTGCTAAGGTATCGGTAAAAGTAGTAGTCTCCTGGGGATTCCAGGATACACTGATGACCGATTCTACTGGTAATATGGAAGGAGATGATAGGTAGACATTGACATCGAGGGGTACTCGGTCTCTCAAAGAGGTGAGGAGGAGAGATTGAGTGGGTACTGGTAATTCACTGCCATCTTCTCCACCAGCAACGATAAATACCCCCCTCGAATCTGTTCCAAATCTCTCCTCATAGGTCATTACTTTGATAATTTCGGCCTCAGGAGCTACCAGAGCTACTTCTTGCTCCAGGTCACTGCGAGATGTGAGATTTCTTCTCCCCATGAGTTGAAAGGCCCTAGTCTTCATCTCATCAACAGTCTCCAGATCCTGCCCGCCCGTGGCGGCAGAATTATTAGTGATAGAGTCGAGACCGAGGAAATTCCTTTCTATCCGATTAATAGATCCGGAGGGGACGTTGTACACTTCGCCCCACTTCTCGGACTGAGCGGTGACTACAGCAGAGTCTTCTGTCATCCTGACTTGGTCGATTAGGGTGTAGACTTGGCCTCCATCGGCATAGACTTTTGTCCCGGAGGGTATTGTGACAGGCCTGCTGTACCCGGGAACGCGAAACAGAGTTATATCCACCAGCGCACGAGAACCAATCCGTCTCTGGATACCAAAATTCCTTAGCCACTGGATACTTACTGCCTCGGGCATGGAGTTGAGATAATAAAGCAGCTCTGCCTGAGCAAATCCCTGCCCCTCGCTAATAGCGGCCAGGGGCGAGGCGGGAGTAAAATCTGTTAACTGACCGCCTGATTCTACAAAAATCTTAGTTTGTATCGCCCTAACAATATCGTTAGTATTACGACTATCTATCTGAAGCGGTAGCAGTGGTCCGTAGATTTCAGTTGCCATATTTAACTCTCAAAAGTTACCGATCTAGTCCGAGAAGAATAGGGTAGCCCGGTATCAGCGTTGTCAGATTCGTAGTCAGGTACTAAGCTGGTATCGATAAAATCTCCATTAGAATCGGTAGACGGATCGTAGATGGTGTATCCGTTGATATCGACTACTAGTTCAGAAATATCTACATTGTACATAGCCTGGTCCGCTTCGCTAAGTGCTCCGAAACCGCTCAGATCTTTTAGTGTATCTATGGTACCCAAGCCGGACAGGGGTCGGAAGAGCTTATTCAGATCGGATATGTCATTGGCAGAGATAGTATCTACAATGTCTGGTCTGCTCAGAGATTCTAAGGGGCTGGTAGTAGAATATCCTACATACCCCTCCTGAACAGACTTTATCAATGTCTGAGGTATATTAGCAGACGTATTACTGAGACCGGGGTAGGCTATGTTGGAAAAATACTGATTCGGTGTTAGATATCCGGTACTAAAAGATATCCCACGGTAGTCAGAGGATAAACTGATGTTATCATCTAGCTGTATCCTACTACCCTCCGGTAACTTATCCAGTTTATTGTAAGCCATTGACGAGGCGAGGCGGGAAAATAGGTTAAGATCGGGGTTTAAAGATTCTAAGTTAGTTTTCACTCTTTGATTATCTAAAGGTATCCCTACATAATCCAGTGCATCGGTCAAAGAGTATTCGTAGCTCGAGGACTCGTTGTAAGATTGAGAGACGGCCTCGTACAGATCTTCTGCTATGTCGCTAACAGACTGATACTGGCTATCAACGTACTGGGAAAATTCCCCTCCTTCACTATATTCCTTAGTAAGAACGTTTATGAGATCAGATAGATCTATACCATTCTTAACTATCTCAGAAGGAGTAGCAGTGCCTAGGATATTCAACGGACTTTTAGACCTCACCTGATTGGCAACTTCAGGATACCTGTCTGCAAAACCATACGCCACTGCAGCCAGGTTAGATATAGTAGACCAGGAATCTGTTAAATAGGTTGCCACAGCGATACTTATCCCACTACCATGCTTTCAACGTTGAAAGCACAGTAGGAATGTGAATTAAGCTATGGAAGCTACCGTACAGATTTTAAGTACACCGTTACCCGGGGAAGAGCCGTTCATAGGAGATGCTGAAGAGTCCGAGCTAATCGCTAACTCTTCCGATGGCAGATTGTGGATAGGTAACATCTCGGGTAACCCGATCGAGCTAGGCGGATCTTGTGTTAATAAACCGATAAATAATAATCTCTTCTCGGGTAACTATATCGATCTAGATGTAACTAATCCGGACAATTTGCCTATTCCAGTACCAGACCCGAATAACGTTCCCCCGGGATTTTACAGAGAGATGCGAGTGCTTCTTCGCTTTGTCGGAGACCCTATAGAAACTTTGACAACCTACTTCGACTACGACGTCGACTGGGGCGACCCGTCCTTCTGGTCAGCTAATCAAGAAACCTGGGGCGGTCTAAATAGTCAGTACTCATCCCCTCTCGACTTCTACGCAAAGTCCGGTTCCGTAGCCATGATCGAGCTTAGCTGCTTCGGTCCTTCTCCTGCCTGGAGAGCAAGACTGCTATGGGCGAAATGAGTTGAAAGCTAGTTAGAAAGTAATTATTGTTCGACTGTGGATCGTATTGTATTTCAAAACGGAAAAGCCGTTAGCAGCCAGTACCTCAACGAGGTACAGAAAGGGAATAAGTTCACCGGTAATAGTCGAACGGACTACTATACCGATCCTACCTCTGGAGATGAGGCTGGGTGGGAGATTAGTCAGAGAGACGGGATCAAAGATTGGGAAATTGCCGATCCCAGAGTAGACCAGGAATCAGCCCTGGGCCGATCCGCCCATGACGGCATCGTCTTGGGTTGGGACAGCGTGGCCGAATCTGTCCTGGTTCCAGGGACCCCGGGCACCAGGCCCGTCGGTGCTGGTGGCATCGGTGTCACTGTAGAGGCCGGTAGTTTCATCGGTAGAGATGGTAATCCCATCTCCTGGCCTAGAGAGACTGTACAGATTCTAGGCGGAGCGGATAGTATCTCTTATCTCTACGTTCTCGATGACGGATCGGACCCCGCATCGGTGTCTATGGGTAACAGTCTGCCCAGTGTAACCGAGGCTCATGTCCCCCTAGCTAAACTAGTTCTTAATGGTGCCGGAGACGGTCTTGCCACAGACCCCCAGACAAACGAAGTTGTAGGCACAGGGTATATCGATCTCCGCCCCAATACGTTCGTTGGAAATCTGAATACCTACCCTCAGAACCTCACCAATACTGCGATACAAAATACCGACTACACCGCACAGATCTGGGACCGAGTTATCACCGATACCAGTAGCGGCAGTATTATCCTGACTTTGCCCGAGTCCCCCAGTGACTCCGACCGAATCGCTGTGGTTGATATCTCAGGGACGTTTGACCGGTTCCCTCTGATTATTCGTCAGAATCCCGTATCCCTGGAGCTACTAAACAGTTCTAGTGATGACTGGATTGTCAATATCCGAGACGCCCATCTCGAGCTATTTTACCACTCCGCTACCGGCCAGTGGAAATTCGAAGAAGCGCCAGGGTCCGAGTGCAATCCGGTCCTGGGTAATTTCTTGTCCTGTGGTGGCAGAGAATTTGTCGGTGACCGCACTGCAGTAGAGTGTCCTGACGGCGCGGCATTGCCCGCCAGATACCCCGAACCCAGTGCAGGTAAATATAGCTTCGAACCGTCACAGTCCGATCCGACACTGGGTAAGTGCTACAGGGTTTATAACGACACCGTCGCTCTCTATGCCAACGGGACCGGTGGACTAATCAGCATTGCCAACACCCCTCGATGTGATAGGGAGGGGACGGCTAGTGCGATCTCTACTTCACGTAACACCATCTTCGTCGACCCGAGCATCGGTGACGACTCGATAGGTAATGTGGGCTCTGAGGTAGGACGTCCCTTCCGAACCCTAGAACGCGCACTGATCGAGGCGGTTAGAGAATCGCGCAGATCCGGCCAAGCCAATGACCGTTACGACCGGGTGATGATCGAGCTGGCTCCGGGCGATTATTACATAGATAACTCTCCAGGTTCCTTGGCCCCCCTAGCGGTTACAGATGATACTGGCCTTATCCAGAGGACTGACTCCGGGTACGAAGTTGGCAGTGTATCCGTAGGGGATAGAGTAGTCCATATTACTGTTGACGTAGGGGATTCGGTCAATAATCAACCTCCCAGAGCATTGAATCTGGGCCGCGTATTGTACAGCGAATCTGGCGGAGTAGGCAATATCGCCAGAATTGAAAAAATTTCCCCCTCCAATTCCAACTGGGTAGTCACTCTGGAATATGTAAATGGCGGATTCAATATCAACGATAAAATTTACTACGATAACTTATCCGTAGTAAACCCTCAGACCGGTGGTCTTATTGTCCCCCGAGGTATTTCGATAGACGGTACGGACTTGAGAAAAGTTCGTCTCCGCCCCATGTATGTACCGGAACTCACCCCGGTCCAAAACGATCCGCAGTCAGAAAGAACTGCAATGCTCAAGGTTACAGGCGGTACGTACGTATCTCTCCTGACCTTCACTGATAACCCTCAGTATCCTCGTACGCACAATACTGTAACTTCGGTTACTTTCGCGTCCCAGGCAGAGATTAATGGCACTGGCACGGAAACCCCGTATTATGGCAGGATCAACACTCTATTCAAAGACTTGGATGGTTGGGGAGCTGACGGCTTAGAAGCACTTCCTGCCGAAACAACCATTGTCGCTCCTATCGCTGACAGCAAGACGAATAGGGATAGGGATCTAGAGGAGAATCAGACCGGCCTCCGGATAGACGGTGGTGACGGAAGAGACAATGCTCCTGTATCCTATCCCGGTGCGACACGGATCAGGGACACCGATGGAAGTATTGTTCCTCTGCCCGACATCAACTCGACGAGATCGAGTTCGCCTTACGTCTTTAACTGTTCAGTCCGCTCCATCTTCGGCCTCAACGGCTTGTGGGCAGAAGGAAGCCTTGTGGCAGGTTTCAAGTCGATGGTAACGGCAAACTTTACCCAGGTCTCCTTGCAAACTGACCCCAACTGTTTTACTCCAACCACCTATTTCGAGGATCCCCCGACCAACAAGAGCAGTGGTACTGGTAAACAGTACAAGACGTCTACCAACGATCCGTTTAAATACCGCCACTTCGGCATGCGTGGCTCTAACGATGCGGCGATCCAGATTGTCTCGGTGTTTGTCATCGGCAACAGCGATCACTTTGTATCAGAGAATGGGGCGGACCTTTCGATCACGAATTCCTGCTCCGACTTCGGCGACATCTCGCTAAGAGGGATTGGTTACAAGGCGAAAGCTTTTAGTCAAGACGAGGCGACTACGTCCTCCGGATACAGCGGCACCCGAATCACTCAGATCATCCCGCCCCTGCCCCTCTCATATGATGTGTTGGCAGATGGCCGTCCTCCCACCCTAGAGGACACGGAAATCAACACCGGCGTCACTATCGACTATAACAAAACTCTCGCGTACGTTAAAAATAACCCGACGGTTGACGGAAAACCTCCCACCACGATACGGATTTACATCCAAAACTCTAACACCGCGTCTCCGTTCTCGATCGTCAATCCCCCCTCCGCATCTAATATCGCATTCGGCCAGTTCTCGTATACGAAGAAAGTTAGTGAGACGGCATGGGGACTAGCCGGTGGACCGGAGCGTGAAAATCGCCGCCGGATCTACGTTAGCGGCTTCGACGAGAACGGTAACTCGATCTTGTTTGCGGGCAACATGAAAGAGCCCGACCCAAACACTGACGGTTTCTCCGCTCTCGACGACCGGTCTAAGATTTTTGTTTGGGACGAAAACCCGGCGGATCTTGATTCCAATGGCGACCCGATTATCGGCGGTGCTAGTTGGTACGTTCCGGTTACGACGGCAACTATCGCGGAAGAGGATACCGACCTCGACGATGATGGCTACCTGCTAAAACGTTTCGATTACGCATTCCGGTACAAGTTGACTAGTAATCCGACCGGTACCGATGCCATATTCTCCACTCTCGACTTTATATTTGACCGGTCGGCAGTAAAAATTATCCGGGCTACAGATAAACGTAAGGCGGATGACAGGGTCTATCGCGTCGTACTAGACGGATATCTCAAGGAGCGTGGTCTAAGACGCCCTCAGCCCTACTACGTCATGGAGAAGCAGGAGGGAGTCTCTGGCTACCCTCTCAATGATTCCAACGAACTTCGCCTTGACCCGCTAACCGTCACTCAAATCCGCACCTACGACGAGGTGTCCAGGCCTGGTAGCCAAGACGTAAAGTTCCCCGGCCAATACGTAACCTATCTGACCCAGGGTTCCCAGGCCCGTAACGTATTCACTGGTGATCATTACCCCCGTATTGATAACGACTACCCGGAACTGACCGAGGATCCGGCTGAAAGTATTACGAAGATTGCTTTGCAGGCCATGCAGGACCGGGCTGGTGTCCACTATAGTGCGTCACTGGGTCCATCGGTAATCCCGATCACCATCAAGACGTCGGCCAGCGTCACCACGACCGGATTCAGAATCGGCCTCCGCCGCCCATCTGTAATCCGTGCCTCCGGCCACACTTGGGAATGGACCGGTTACCTGAACTATGATACCGCGTTCCCGACATTCCAAGGCGACCCTCTGGAACAGGACTTCGCGTTAGGAAAGATTATCGTTGAGGAAAACGGTGGCCGGGTATATGCCACCGGCATGAACGAGGAAGGTAGTTATTACATTGGTACAACGGTCTTCGACCTCAGGTCCGGCGAACAATTCGCGATCCCGCTGGCGGCGGAGGGCGAACCGGGTAACGTTACCAACCAAATCCTGAACAACGTCATCGTCCGCAACACCCTCCTCATGCAGGACGACTCGAGCCTGGTTCTCGGCCGGAACACAACCGTCTTCTTCAGCAACGACACGGTATTTAAGTCGCTGACTACCGGCGACATTGTTGCCAGCAAGAACCCGCCACAGGTGTATGCCAGCACGTCAAAAGCCGGTATCGTTCAACTCGCCGACCAGTCTATGATCCGAGGCGCGTTGGGTAGTCAATCAACCGGTATTAGCGACAAGGTGGCGGTTAGCGCGTTCAACTTGGCCGAAGAACTCAACCTCCGGTTCGAGAGCGCATTCGTTCAAGGAACCGGTATCCTGGTTACCAGTCAATCTGTCGAGGTTCCTGGAGGCGATCCTGCCGACCCGGCCGACAACATTCTGCAGTATACTGTTAACGTCGATCCGGAATACGGTGGCTTCGTACCGGTCGGAGGCATCATTATGTGGTCGGGTACAGTTGAGGAGATCGCAACGAACCCTCGCTGGGCGGTATGTGATGGTCAGACGAAAAACGGCCGCACAACACCTAACCTGTTAAATCGTTTCATTAAGGGTGCGACGACTACCGCGAATAACAACCAGTCTGGCGGTCCGACCTTAACCGGGACGACGGGTGAAACCGCCCTGCAACAGCAGAACATTCCTCGTCACCGTCACGGGGTTAGAGGTAGTGGAGAAATTAATATCCTAGGTGGTACCGATGGTTCCACATACAGTAATGTTGTTGTAAACACCGCAGACTCTTGGACAGGCGGTGGCGGTGCTTGTCCGATTGATGGATATTGCGCACCTGGAAACATGAACAGCCTAGCTGGTGGAGCCGATCCATCTGTCAGTCACTCTCACTCCCTATCTGGTGCGGGCACCATCGAACCGTTATGGTATTCGCTAGCATACATCATGCGTGTGCAGTGAGTTTAGGCTATAATGGCAGGATAATCCTATTCCCTCCCATGGCCTCCGACCCGATTCTAGAAAAATACGAAGGCAAGAAATTTGTTTTCTGCTTACCGGGTGATTACTACTCAGGTACGTTCTTGACCAATATCGTCGGCCTTAATAGCCTCTTGGCCGTCCACGGCATAAAGGTGACTCTCGCCCAGACCCATTCTTCCTGCATCCACAGGCTCCGGAACATCTGTGGGGGAGGGGATATACTTGAAGGGACATACCAAACTCCTTTTGCCAACCAAGATGTCGACTACGACTACTTGCTCTGGATCGACTCGGATATCGTGTTTAACCGAAAAAACTTCACCGACCTGCTGGAAATGGACGTTGACGTCGCGACAGGGTGGTACTATCAGCCGGATGGTAGTCCGGCCTGCGGGTTTATTGATAAGTCTGCGTGTAAACGGGTAAAATCCCACCCGTCCCTCCCCCTTTACGACCCCCGCCACACCTACCTATTCCGCCCGGACAAAGACATCGAGGAAAAGACCGACCCGTATGTGGTTGATTGGGTCGGAATGGGCTGGATATTGATCAAGAAAGGGGTGATGGAGAAAGTTCCGTATCCCTGGTTCGCACCAAAAAACATCCGGGCGACTGAGAAGATAGTGGACACGTTGTCGGAGGATTTGTCGTTTCAACTCAATTTACGTGAGGTTGGTGTCGATATTTGGATGAACCCCCAGGTCCGAGTTGGGCACGAAAAGACCCGGGTGATTTGAAATGATATCAGTAGAGATTTTTGCTCAATACTGGGACAAAGCCCCTAATGTAGTCCGAGATGCCATAAGAGCCAATTCCACCCTACCTGGCTCCCGTATTCACCTATTCACTGAAGGTGACTGCGACTTGTCATGGCTAAAAGACACTGAGGTGGCCACTACCCCTGTTTCCTCCCGCATCACTTATTCAAATTTTCTTAATATTTTAGGAAACTCACAGTCCGACTACGCCATTCTTCTGAACTCAGACATAGTAGTTCATCCTGGCACATTGGAGAAAATTCCAAACTTCTCAACTCAAACTGCACTATCAGTAAGCCGTAGAGAAGTGGATGGATCTTTACCGTCATCGACCGAAGGAACGAACCCTAGCAACTGCCAAGACGTGTGGGTGTTCAGGCCACACACCCCCACGACCGACCTGATCCGGACATGCAACCACATCAAGCTGGGGCGTCCAGGTTGCGAGAACCGCTTCGCGGCAGAACTGGCAGTTGACGGATACGCTGTCTACAATCCCTGCACCAACCTGGTTTTTACGCACATGGGGGGCGGAGCAGTCGAATCCTACCCCGATCCGGCTGACCCCAACAGGTATAACGGCCTATACGCATACCTTTCACCTTGCTCGACCTTCGATATAGACAATATCGACTACCGTCAATTCCTGCAGTACTACCCTAAAGTCCGAGGCATATGGTAATCGTCCAACTAGGTGGAAACCCAAACCGCTCCTTCAAGACCTTAGAACTTCTTAAACAGGGCGGAGTCGATACCGTAATCCTTAGCGGTGTTGAGAACCTTGACGAAACCCTAACTCTGTTGGAGCCCTACTTAGACGAGGTAAATTTACTCATCGACAAGGAGTCAGTCGATACTTTCCGGAACTTTGTCAATACGAGACGGTATGTCCACGGGACAACCCTCCTTGTGACGGACTCCTACCACGTTTTTCGGTGTCTAGGTCTAGCCCGAATAATCTGGTCTAAACGCTGCAGGGTTGTCCCTTGCCCAGAAGGGATACTCGGAGGGTCGAGTTTAGGTGAAAGCTTTTTATACTGTTTCGCGGATTGGACACGGGCCTTGATATGGCAGTTAACAAAAATCGAGCTAGGCCGCCGTCTTGGTGGTTAAAACTTTTATCACTTGTACCGCAGGTAGAAGTACCTTGGATCCGACCATCTTCATGGACCCCAGAGACCGCCCGAGCTTGGGTCGAGCGTATCCCGGCCAAGTGCCCGTTCGAACGGGCTGTGTGGTGGGGCGACCGCCTCATCCTATACATCCCCCCTCTCTGCCCCCTTAACCCGCTGAGTACCCAGCTATATCGGATCAGGCTTCAGGCCCAGGAGTACCTGGCAAATCTTAAATAATCCTGAACCTCCAAATCCTGTGGTATAGTATTTCCAGAGGAGCATCTGGCTCCTCCATATCTCAGTGAGAACAACCCATGGCAGCAGCCACTTTCACAGTCAACACCATCCAAGTGGGCACGGGATCACCTGATCTCGCCCCTCTTGCCGGTCGCGAGTACAGCAGTCAGTACACTGCTCTCCCGAATGCAAATATGCCTAAGGCAATGCGTCGGGATCTCGACAAGGTCTTTTCTGCCCTCACAGGCGAAGAACTCCCCCTTGAAGAGAACACTTTCCTCATCAAAGCAGAGGACGGTGTCTACACCCGTCTTTTCGGCCCCGTACTCAAGGCAGGAAACGACGGAGTAGAGGATACAGAGACAGGTAGCGCCTACATCCAGTGGGGTAACCGTTTCATCCCAATCTCCCTCACCAAAGACGGAGTCGTCACTTACTCTAGTACTCTAGAAGCCGAGTTTTCTGAATTCGACTTCAGCGGACGCGGTAGCGACATTTCCTTCATGGTTTCTGTCGATGAAGAAGATGGCAATGGGCAGGTCGTCCTTCCCGTATCCGTGCGCTTCATTGACTGGGAGAACCCGCCCGAGATCAAAGCGCTTAATGCGTTGATGAAAAAGGGCAAAGAGGCTGATATTCTCAGCTTGATCCAACAAGTCGCACCTCGTGGTCAAGTACGTCAACGTGCTGACCATGAGATAGATTTTCGTGATCTCGAGGAAAATGTCAACTACGAGGTTATCAGCTATCGCGGTGTTAACACGCAGTATGGCCAGTCTTTCCGAATCCTGATCAAGGACTACCTTGAAGAGGGTAAAACGGCGGAGTGCTGGGCACACGCATCACTGCGTCCTCTACTCTCGACTCAGCCCGAGATTTCTGAGGAAAAGCCGGCTACTGTAACTATTAAGGATAAGACTATCCTCGATAGTGGTAAGACCCGGATCCGGTGCTCGATGATCCTAAGTGCTCAGGAAGAGGTGGCTGACGACAGCCTCGATCTCAACTTCTGATCGCTGGGGGGGGGAGGTAGCGATACCTTCCCTCCTTCTTCTCGTTGAAAGCTTAGTAGATAAGATAACTTTTCCAGAACATGTCTGATAGCCAAATCTCGCCTCCCTATGGGTGGAAATCTTTAGACTCAGAGAAAGTCAGTTACGAATTCGGAGAAGCCAGATTCGGTACTGCCCCGAACGATATTCCGGCTAACGAGACCGGTACCAACGGTAAAAGCCAAGAGGACGAATATCACAGTCTCGATGTAAGTCCTGACTCAGCCGGTGTAGCCAAGACCGGGGGCGGAGAAAAATCGAGCTACGGTAACACAGATGACTACCGGCCAGAAGCCGGTTCCAGAGAACCTGGAGACACCGGTACTCTCGACTTACCCCGAAACCACGTTATCGTCGAGGATGGCATGGCTTCAGGCCGAAATTACTATCTCGTTCAGGATATCAAGACGGAAAAGTTCTACACCGTCGTACCTAACTATAAAGAGGGCAAGCAGTATAAATCTCCAATGAAATCGGATCGGACCTCTGCCCTCGGCGATGTATATCGCGTCCTCTCTGCCTCTCTGCCCGACTCTGCCCTCGCTCAGCTCAGGGAGAGGTTCCCCGAAACCCCGGCACTCCCCAATGTTTGAAACTAAGCACGATCATATCGCCACGTATCGAGGCGTCAAGTACGATACGAATGAGCAGAAAGAAATCTATGTATCTTGGTGGAACAAGATCCACTGCGATGCGAGACGCTGGTTCAAGTACCGTGGCCACGCTTACCGGGCTTACGACCAGTGCGGAGTTAAAGACTCCGTGCTATACTAATACAGATTTCGTACAGAGTTATGTCTATCCTCTCTCACACCCCGATGCTGTACAAAGCTAAATCGGGCTATGAGTATCCAGAGTTTTTCGAATACTATCAGAGCGCAGTAGCATCTGTCTGGAGACCGGAAGAAGTGGCAATGGCTTCCGATGTAAACGACTGGCACCATAATCTTTCTCAGAGCGAGAGAGATCTGATCGCCGGAGTTTTGCGTGGGTTCACGGTAACAGAAATGGCCATCTCAGAGTATTGGGGAGATACGGTCTGCAAGTTGTTTAAGAAGCCAGAAATCTTGAGTATGGCCAGGGCCTTCAGTTTCTTCGAACAGATCCATGCTCAGGCGTATAATCATCTCTCTGACACTCTGGGCATCAATGAATTCGAAGCGTTTCTGTCAGACCCCACTGCGCAGAAAAAAGTCGAGCGATTCTTCACATCTTGTAATTCGGAGAAAGTTTCTCTGGCAGTATTTTCTGGTGCGGGCGAAAGGGTATCCTTGTTCGCGTCTTTTGCAATTCTCCTGGCGTTTAATAAGACAGGCAGGATGAAAGGTTTAGCCCAAATTATATCATGGAGTGTGAGGGACGAGATCCAACACGGTAACGGTGGCAGTGCTCTGTTCAGAGAACTTGTAAAAGAAACAGGAATTTCCGAAGAAGATATCTCTGAAATTAAATCAGGGTTTGATTCCATTATTGAGAATGAGTATAGCTTTCTGGGGAACATATTCAACGCCATAGATAACGCTTCTATTCCGATTTCTCTGTCAGATCTTAAAGCTTATATTAAACTATGCGCTAATAAGAGTCTGAAAGACCTTGGACTACCCCAACTCTGCTACCCCATGACTTCTGAGGAGATCTCTGCATCAACATCTATTTCTTCCTGGTTCGATCCTATGGTCAAAGGACAGACCAATACAGACTTCTTCGCCATGAGCAAGGATGGAGGGGGCTATGTCGCCAAACCTTCCCAGGATTTCATGTCCGTCGACCTTAGCGCATTGGATCTAGAACTCGTGTAGACATGCCATATCCCTTTCCCAAGCCCTATCGCCAAGAGCCAGATGGCCCTTGGGTGGTGCTGGGAGAAAGGGGAGTTCGGACTTTCACCGACCCTGAGGTAGCCTGGTCCACTTACTACTTTGCTAAATTGAACTATGAAAAAGCAAACCGACAAAAATACTGAGTATATGGAAACAGCTCACGGTACTACATGCCTAGCAAGCGAAGCGGGCAGGGCGGATAGGCTATTGGAAATTCATCGGTCTAGGGTAGAAAGAGCTAAGAGATTAATAGATTCTATAGAAATCTAGAGCAATGGAAATTAACATTAACGTCCCGGAAGGTTGGCAGGTAGACGATAGCGAGGAGATCGAGTCGTTTGAGGAAATACCCTCTCTCGACCCCGAAGACGCTAAGCTCGAGCAGTGGAAACAGTGGAAAGACTCGCCATATCAGATAAGCGATATGGGCAGGGTCCGCCGCGTCCAGAAAGATGGCGGAGTGAAGTATCGAAAACCCCGATCCGACGATAGGGGGAAGTACCGTGTCAACTTGACATGGGAGCGGAGTGGAGTACCATACCGAGAAGAACCTTTCCTCCACCAAGCTGTAATGTCCCTCTTCGGTCCTGAGAAACCGGCTGGCGAACACATCGTAGTTTGTCACAAAAAGCCGACAGGGCCAGATGGAAAGCCCGACAACCGCCTCGCTAACCTATACTGGTGTGACAGAAGCAGGAATGTGGAAGACTCATGGGACGACGGGCTAATGGAGACGGGAGCGAGGTGGAAGAGTTGAAAGCTTAGTGGGTATCTAACTTAACACACACATCAGCAGATTACAGACGGTCTGCATAGGTGGATTTTTACGTCTGAAATTATTTACCTTCAAATTTTTTCCAGTGACTAGAGATTATTTCGATATCGATAAGCTACCTATCTGTCCAGATTGGTTGAGTCAAGAAGCTCAGCAGACACTGTCTAAGGGTTACCTGCTCCCCGGTGAAACTCCCCGAGATATGTGGAAGCGTTGTGCTTTGACGGCGGAAAAGTATCTCAAAAAGCCTGGCATAGGCGAAGACATTATGGAGATGTTTTGGCTCGGGTACATGGGCGGAGCGACACCGGTATTAAGTAACTTTGGGACGAGTAGAGGGCTACCAGTAAGTTGCTTCGGCCACACTATCTCCGATAGTACCTCGAGTATCTACAGCCACCTCAAGGAGGTCGCTTCTTTGAGTAAGTATGGAGGAGGTGTTGGTAGCTATTTCGGTGAACTTAGACCAGGGGGGTCCCCGATTAGCGGAGGGGGCAAATCCGGGTCCATCGTCGATTGGATGCGTCTCTACGATCGAACTGCGGCTACCGTATCGCAGGGTAATACAAGGCGCGGCTCATTCGCCCTTTATCTCCCCATCGATCACCCCGATTTGATGGATGCTTTGCGGAGTAAAGATCATAGCCAAGGGGACCCTAGAAACTTTATCGACTCGAATCTGGCCGTTACCATTCGAGATGAGTGGATCGAGGAGATGTTGGCTGGCGATAAGAAAAAACAGGAGATCTTCGCGGAAGTATTAAAAGCCAGACTGATCTCAGGATCACCTTACCTTACCTTCATAGACAATGCCAACAATCATAGGCCTAAGTGCTTTGTTGACAGGGCTCTTGAGATTATTCAAAGTCAACTTTGCAGCGAAATCTTTTTACCCTCTGATGAAAATCACACCTTTAGCTGCCTTTTAAGTTCAGCAAATTTAGCTAAATACGACGAGTGGAAGAACTGGAGAGGTCAGAACACAGGCAAGACTGTACCGGAACTGGGTATTTACCTCCTCGATGCGGTAGCTGAGGAGTTTATCCACAAAGCTTCCAGGCTACCATCCATGGGACGTGCTGTCCGGTTCACTAAAAAGGCTAGGGCCCTGGGCATGGGAACCATGGGACTCCATGCCCTCTACCAATCTCGCGGTCTACCCTTCGCATCTAAGGAGGCTCGAGAACTTAATATCGAGGTACACAAGTACATCGATGAGATGTCGCTCAAGGCATCGCAGGAGATGGCAGCGGAGTACGGTGAACCGGAATGGTGCGAAGGACATGGCATACGCCATGCAACCCGTCTAGCTATCGCTCCGACCAAGACGAACTCAGTAGTCTGCGGAGCAGTCTCTGAGGGGATCGAACCCCTAATCGCTAATCTTTTCGTCGCTGGAAATGCCAAGGGAACTTTTGTCCGCAAAAATCCGTACCTTGAAGATCATCTTGAGCAGATTGGGGAGAACACTCAAGAGGTTTGGGACAGAATCTTGGAGGAGAGAGGCAGCGTTCAGCACTTGGACTTCCTGAGTCCTAGAGTAAAGGAGATCTTTAAGACGGCTCGAGAGATCGACCAGTTTGAGATTATTAAGCAGGCTTCGGATAGACAAAAGTATATCTGTCAGGGACAGTCCGTAAATCTCTTCGTCGAACCAGAAGCCGATGCAAAGTATCTCATGAAACTACACCTCTCGGCTTGGAAGATGGGCCTCAAGTCCCTCTATTACCTCAAATCTACCTCGTTGCAGGTCAAGAACAAGGGGAGTAGAGTTGTTCCTCAGAAACAAGTTGCCAAGGTAGTAACCAAATCGGATTGCCCCTGGTGCACAAAGGTTAAGGAATTATTAAGATCTCGGGGGTATGAAATCACAGAGGTGGACAGATCAGAGGTTTCCGATTCTGACTGGTCTTGGGATACCGTCCCCCAGGTCTGGATCAATGGCACTCATGTAGAAGGGGGCTACGAAGGAGTCTCTAAGATGCTAGGGAACTCTGAGAGTGAAGAGTATTCCGAATGTCTAGCTTGCCAAGGGTAGACCCTGTAGTATAATTATCCCACTGACATCAATCTCGTGAACATTACCTTCTACACCCTTCCCGGAAACGAAAAATTCGCACCCCGGGTCTCTCACCCCGGCGAAGACGCTGGGGCAGATATTCGTGCCTATGCAAAAGACACCTACAATCGTGGCGATGCCATAGAATTTTTCAGAGACTTCGAATCCTGCGCACTTAAGTACGGTGCAAGACTCTATATAGACGGGGAAGTATTCACTTCGGAATCGGAAAGTGATTTTCTAGACCTTGTTGACGGTCTAGGCGGCGCTGTTTTCCTCCTCCCCGGAGACACTATTAAGGTCAGTGCTGGATTTAAAATCCACATGGACAAAGGGGATATGAATAATCTACTACCCGTGTATAAAATCGTACCTCGGAGCGGTTTAGCCTGCAATCATGGGGTAATAGTTACTAATTCCCCCGGCATCATTGATTCGGGGTATCAAGACTGGATTAAAGTGTCTCTTACCAACAATGGAGATAATCACCATGTGTTTACTCACGGGTCACGAATCGCCCAAGGTCTATGCGAACTGGTATACGATCAGTCCCTATTCCCCGTTGTAACCGATTCCTCCATCTTCTCCCCTACATCACGCGGTCAGGGTGGATTTGGATCGACTAACCATGGCTAAGGTACTAACGTGCAAACTATCAGATAAAGTATTTCGCCCTTGCCTCTATTGTGATGGTCGGGGCTTTTTTATACAAGATCTGTTCCACATGGTAGTGGAATGTAAATTCTGCGGAGGTACAGGGGAACGTGTTAATAAGTCCTGCTGAGAAGATTTTGGTTCTCAATTTCGATTTTACCCCGTTAAATATAGTTCTTGGCAGAAGGGCTATTGTATTGTTGCTCAAAGAGAAAGCACAGAGGGTTTCGAGCAGAGTAATCCGCCTCATGAAGTATATTTACACCCCTATCAGCAGAGCGGCTAAGGAAAAACCTACAAAAGCTGCGATATACCGCAGAGATCAAAATACCTGTCAGTATTGCGGGAGCACTAAGGGGTTGACTATCGACCATGTCATCCCAAAGTCACGAGGTGGTAAAGATACTTGGGAAAACCTGGTCGTAGCGTGTTCAGTCTGTAACACGTTTAAAGGTGATAGGCTCCTGGAGCATACTGGCTTGAAGTTGACTAAGAAACCTCGCCCCCCTCTAGTCAGAGTAATCGAGATCGTCCAAAAGAGCACGGACCCAGAGTGGAGTAAGTACTCCTACGTATTTTAGTTGAAAGCTAAGTAGGAGATTACATAAACACCATGGTAAATTTCACTTTCAGCATGCTAGACCGAGTTGGTCTTTTAAATAAACTATATACCAGAGTTTCATATCTGGTTAATAAACACCTGCTAAACCGCAGTAACTTTGATGCGGGCGTATTATCCAAGATCTTCGACGCAGTCGATGGATTCTGGGTCATCCATAAAGAGTCTGACTGGTATAGTCAGTCCGAGCTACGTGTTATCATCGGATCTATCGCCGAATCAGTGAGAGATAATCGTCTAAGTCCGAGTGAAGTCCGGACAATAGTAGATCATGTCACCTCTGAGTGGAGACCTGAGATCGCTAAGAGAAAAGGGGGCAGAGAACTGATTTCTCCAGAAGTCGAAAAAACTGCAGCGAAGGCGGTTGAAATTTACCGAAAGGTGAGTAGAGTGGATAAAGTCGACCCATTCAGCTTTGCTTCCGTCATCAACCTATTGAAGTGACATGAACAGTTTCGAAAAACCAAAAGATTGGAATGTAGCTCCTGAGTCTAATTGGGTGTCAGGCACGCCCATCGGGCAAGACGATGTCAAGATGCCAAATCTCGGAGACCCCGGATCGCATGAAAACGCTTCACAGCCGGTATCCTTTGGCGATGATAATGAGGTCAAAATCCCCTCTATGTTCAGAGGTAAGCAGGTTAGTCAGTGTCCGCCTGGAACTTCTTCTCAAGACGGGATCTGCACTCCCGATCCGAAGTCAAAAGCATCGTTGGAATCGAGGCAGAAGACGATGAGGGGTGGTAGTTCTAAGAAAGACAGGGAGGAGGAAAAAGAATTCGTTCCTGGTAAACCCGCTAAGCGCGAACCTGCTCTCCCTGCAGCTACGGAAGCTGATCCGCAGGTTAAACGTATCGCTAAGGAGGGTTACAAAGGACGATGATCGAGAAGCTACAGAAACCGATTAAATTTGACAGTGAAGCCGATGTTCTCGTAGTCGCTCGTGATGGCGAGAAGTTTTTCGTCTCCAATAAAGATGCGAGTCTTGACTTGCCTCTCTCAGAAATGCAGATCCGCCCGCTCTTAGAATGGGCCATGGTCACTAACTACCCCTTGCGCAAATTCGTCCGCGCACAACGAGTTCTTAGTGCAAAGTTCTTAGGGGTGTGATATCATGGGGGCATAAGTAAAAACCTATGGCCCTAGAAACTCTCAAAGAAAGCTGGTTAGAGGAGACCCTGGACAAGGAGGAAAATCTCCCCCTCGTTGTCATAGATTACAAAGTCTACGCTCACAGCATTAATAATTTTGCCGAGTCAGCTCAGGATATTGTGGGCGATGACGAAGAAGCCCTGAGGAAAATTTTAAAAGCTCTGTGGGCTTATAAACTAAACAGGGGGATAGACAGTTTACCTCCCCGTGACTTCACCGCTATTGTGGTCGATGACAACAAAGGGGTGTTTGAGGAGGAAGGTATCAAGGGATATTGGCGGAGTTTGGAGGCGCATAAACTCGGGATGCCAGAATATAAAGGGGGGAGGCCGGCCAAACCCTCCCTGTTCCCCCTCGTCTTAGAAGAAGGGTTAAAATATATCAACTCTCCTGGATCTACTTTTCACTATTTTGATAAAAAATACTACGAAGCCGATGACATAGCTGGTAAAATAGCCAGGATTCAAAGGACTGATCCGGCTCTCGATCGTTATATCCTATTATCCACTGTAGACGGAGACTGGCAAGGGTTAGTCTCTGACCGGCACAAGGTAATCTGGTGCAATACCGGTCCCTGGCTCCCCCGGATACGAATGGAGTCCGAGGTGTGCGATTACTACCTGAGGAAAGAAAAACTTAACATTTCTTCGGCCAGAGAGACTTATACTGTTAAGGTTGAGGTAGGAGATGCCGGAGACAACCTGATGCCAGGTACCCCGCTACGCTTCTTCGACCTGTACGAGGAAGACGAGGTTTGGAACTGGACCCTAGACGAAGAGGCTACGCTAAGATCTATTATAGCCGACACGAGGCCCTCAAACCGTCCCGACCACCTAGAGCGGTCTCGACTCTACCTCCGATCCCTGGGCATGTTCTTGCCTGAAATACCTTCACCTACCGACTTCGATGTGATCAGTTTTAGCGAAAAAGCAATGAGAGAGAGGGTTGAGGCGAGGTATCCAGGCTACAGGGGGCTAAATAAGAAATACTGTTTTGGGGTGACCGATCAGGCAGAATTAGAAAAGTGTGCTAAGATAGTTCAAGATGATAACGAAGCGTTAAGGAGGATTAAAGAGCTGGAAGAGATAAAGAAAACCGACCCAGAGAACCACAACCCGGGATTGTTGAAAGCGTTGAAGGAGTCCAGGAAAGACTATAAATCCTCTCTAATTCGATTCTCTAAGTCTCATGCCCAAAGGTAAGAATAAATCAGATTCAGAACTATCTACAAGGGGGCCATCTAGCAAGTATCATGAAGTAATCTCTATCCTCGAGTCTAATGGTTATTACTTGAAAGTAAATTTGGACTCCAAATTGACATCGTTTCACGACCTATACGAAAAGTTTTGTCCGTACAACTCTAGTACTAGATTCGTCCCGAGGGGGTTAAACTACCCCGATTGGTTCGAGTGTCTCGTGCCGGCGTCAGAAACCACCCTAGAGACGATACAGAATGAGATTCTGAGCGACGACTCGATGCTCGAACTAGACCCCGATGCCCGTGAGTTCTGCCTCCCTCTTTTCATTTACCGTTCCGGACGATCAAGCGAAGTTACCGATTTCATCTTGGGGTTTGAAAATCATAAAGCCCTGATGCATAAGAAACAAGGAGGGGGGACTTATCACATGGGGATTGCACATTCCCCTGAGTCAGTGAAAGACGCGTTCTTATCCGGTACGGTGGAAGGAGTTTACTCCTACGTTCCAGAGGTTTCTTGGTTCAGTAAGAGTGTTCAAGAACTGAAGTTTGAAGACATCATTACCATATTTCCCCCTGCAGAGGCGGAGATGATCAAGCTGATTATCGGTAGGGCTTGTGTCGGTAGGACAGGAGCAGTGCATCCTGGTAAGACTGAGCCTCTTAAGCATTCGTTCAGGAAAGCCGGGGTCGTGGTAGGAGAAACGGGTGTGGGGAAATCTACTATCTTAAATGGTATCAGAGAGGCCATGAAGTACTGCGGGTATACAGTNACNAGNATGGGNGACTTGAGTTCCAGGTTCAATCAGGGGTCGGTGATAAGTTCGCATTTGGCCTATAACGACGATCTGACTCAGAGCTCTCTGGAGAAGATGCTTACAGCTCCTAGCTTTAAATCCATCGTTACAGGCGGGACGGAGAAGGTAGAAAACAAAGGAACCGATGCCATTGAAGTTGTATCGAATACCGTGATACTGGCCAATGCCAATGATGTGAGATCAGAGATTTCCTACGTCTTAGATTCCGGAGCTATTAGTAGATTAGCTTTGTTATCGACTTATCGTAAATACGAGCAGCAAGATATGTCTGAGCAGGCAGGTAGAGATATTCACCCCATCGCTAATATTAAATACCTCATGAAAAAACATGATGTGGATGAGATTACCTTGTTCACCCGAGTACTCCGGCACTGCACCGATGCGTTCCTTGAGCAGGTAGAGTCTGGCACTAATATTCATTCAAAAAGCGAAGATTTGCTGCCTTATTTTAGGTTTCAAACTCATAAAAATTCTCTGGAATGCTTTATAAGGTTTTGTTTCCTTTCCTTCGCTATAAGAGACATGAAAGGACAGGGAGATTATTTGCCAGAATTAACCTTGGGCTCTCTGGCTACTATCCTCGAGTCTACCAGATTTATTATGATCGATATGAAGGCTAATAATCTAAGAAAAAATATGAAACAGAATTGGGAGGATCAAAAACGTGACCTGGACCATCCCTACTGGGCACAGAGAAAGATGTTGATTAGTAGTATTGACAAATCCTACGAAGTATTCAATGCACATAAGACGGATAAAGATCTTGCTTTAGCCACTGAACACGTCTTTAGTGCGTTAACTCTTAGGGACGGATTTAGTATGTCAAAAAAGATGTCGCATATTGTGAGAACTTGGGAGATGGTAAAGGGGGAAAAGAGGGGTATTTACCGACTTGCCAACGACCTCATGGGGACCCTGTCTCAAGAGGAAGCGGATTATGTCACAGATAAATCGAAGCGTTGCGATGCGAACTGGATTTACGGATCCAAGTACGACCCTAAGAGCTTGTGATAGAATGGGAGGAAAACTACCAACCCCCGTGGCCACCATCTCCCTGGACTACGAACACTGGGACCATAAGCCCAGTACTACTCTGCAGTACAAAGATCAATGCGATAAGTACGGAAATCCTAAGACCGAGGTGAGAGTTCTAGGGTCTCGTTTGGGTACCGAGACGGCTGAAGTAACACCTAAGAGGTTGGCTAAGGCGATCGTTCAGGGACGTACCTGGTCTCCTTTCGTCTTCAATGTGTGCCCGGATTGGAAGAGGAGGAGGAGAGTGGAAGGTTTGTTCTCTAGCTGCCAAGTGTTAGGAGTAGACTACGATGACGGAGATAGTATGGAGGAGATTATCACCCAGGCATCTCAGATCGGAATAAAGTTCAATATATTACATCACTCTTTCTCTAGCACCCCGGAGCATCCTAAGTTCAGAGGTATCATATTCCTCTCCGAAGAGGTTACAGACCTTAAGAAAGCGAAGATCTTGGCCACTGGACTGGCCCATTCTCTGGGAGGTGATACATCATGCGTAGATACTGCCCGAATGTATTTCGGCTCTACTCCTGACTCGATAGTGTATCTCGACAACGATGTTATCACTGAGACAGGTGACTTAAAGAAAATAGCGGACTCAGTAGAAGCAGTGAAACATATAACTTCGTACAATCCTGTGCCTAAAGACCACGATCCGGACTGGGGAACTCTTGAGGATCAGAGAAAAATATGGAACAAGCTGACCCCGGGAAAGCGGAGTTTTGTAAAAAGAAAGATTCTAGGGATTCTAAGAGAAATAGAACAGTTTGACGGATCGAACGGTGGAAGCAGGTATGAGTGTGTTTGGAAACGTACGAGCAGAATTGCCAGGATGCCCGAGACTGTGGGTAATGTAGTAAGAGAATGGGTTCTTGAAAGAATTAGCAATAACCCTTACTTCGATGATTGGGATAAAGACGCAGATTCTATAATCCGGAATGCGATAGCCTGGAGTTTCGACCACTCCGAGCCCCCTGTCTAGTTGAAAGCATAGTGAGAGTGAGACTTTCTATCCATGGGTTTACCCCCACAAGTAAATGAAAGGATCTCTAGCTTCAAATCAAGTACAGGTTCGACGTCACGAGGTGAGAACTATTCCGTACTCAAAAAGCTAGAGAGCATTGAGTTCGTCGACGGTACGTCTGGCGGGATGACTCCTGCCGTTGCATATATACAATACTGGACCAGAAATGGAGTTGCAAGAAGAAAACTAAGAGATGCCGCAGGGAGTGTTTTTTCTCTCCCCCCTGATAAATTATCCGAGTTAACTGAGCAGTTTAAGGGAGCATTTGAGAAACCTGTAAGCGAGAGTAATATAGATTACTTTGACCCTGACATCGAAATACCCCCATTCACCTCAGTACCAGAGAACCTAGAGATCGCTGAGTTCCGCCCGCCTGTAGATCTGCAAAAGGGGACTGAGAATACCTTTGCTCTCCCCTCCGAACCCCTTGAAGGCGGAATATACGGTGCTAATCCGGTGTCTAATTACACTGACATGGAGACTTCCGCAGTGTGGACGTTCATGTTTAATCCGGAAGAGCTTGAATTATCCTCTGGACCAGATTACAATAGAGCGGAGGCATGGGGAGTGTCCGATCCGGCGAATGAAGGTCAGCCGCTTTCCTGGAAAGCTAACAGGAATAGGAAGTTATCTTTCGGAAAGGTTTTATTGCACGGATATTCTCTCGGCAAGAGAGTAGATAGCCTTGAGAAGGGTCTTCAGGATCTTTTTATGGCCAGGGATGGGGAGAATGGGGCAGACGGGCCTCCTGTTCTCGAGTTTGTATGGGGAAGAAGGGTATTTGGTCCTTGTGTTATACAGGATATCAAGGTTAGAGAGAAGGCGTGGGACGCCGGGTATCTCGTTAATGCGGAGGTATCATTCACCCTAGAGCAGGTACCAGAGTGGACGATAAATGACGGGTTTGTCGATGTCCTTCGACCTGGAAGACAACCTACCCTGAGCGATCCGACGGTTTCTAGCAGGGATTACAGGGACACGAGCACACCGGAAGAAGGAGGAGAGGGGGATCGCACACCGAAAGAAGGAGGAGAGGAGGATCTGCCTCTGGCTCTCCGCGAACCCACCACGTCTAAGTCTAAAGAGTTACAGCAGATTATAAAGAAATGTGACAGGAATCGTGAACTTTCAAAAAAATACGGAGAGTTCCTAAAAAAAGTAAATTCCAAAGTCTGGTTAGGTTTTAATGTAAATCGCAAAAAAGTTTCTGAAGAATTTGTTAGATCTCGTGATATTGAATTTAAAGAGTTATTTAATCAATTTAAAAATTTAACTCCGGGTTCGTCAAGACTACCTAAGCAATATTCACTGCTTAATGTTAGGGATGACTTAAGAAATATATATTTAACAGAGCTTGAAGGTAGGGGGGATGATATATCACTGAAAGTAGCTATTACCTATATAGATAAATGCAAAGCTGTTCTTAGGAAAGCTGGCACAGAGGTTAGAAAAATTGTAGACGAATATTACAAGGGAGAAGAATGCAGAGAAGCTCCCAAGAAATTGAAAGAACTGTCAGAGGCCGCTACAAAGAAGAATGAGCGTCAATTTTTATGTAAAAGTGTAAAAGAAAATGGCCCATGCAGGATCTCGATAGGAATTAATGAAATAATAACTAATCCCTGCAATAACAAAGTATTTAAGTGCTCTGTCAAAAACAGAGATCCTAAAGAACTTGTATACAAAGAGATTAAGTAACGCAATATGGCAATATCTAACTTCAATCTAAACGTCCGTGCTAACACTTCCCGTGCCTTAGCCGATTTTAACAAGTTTTCCAGATCTCTGGATAACAAATTCCTCATTAGCGGGTTAAAACTCGATGTAATCCGCAGTGCTTTGAATACGATTAATAGGGATTTCCAGAGGGCTATTGGCGAGCAGGGACTGGCCAATGCCGGGTCGCTCCGAGCCGCTCAGAATCAGGCGGCTTTGTTGACTCAAACCTTCAAAGGGTTTGCATCAGAATCAGCTCTTGCGATTACTACGCAGATCGGCACAGCCCTGAACCGTGTCGCCGTCACCGCTGGCGGCACGATGAAAGATGTACAGAGGACGCTAGCAGCTACACCGTTTATTAGTACGAACCTGTCAGAAGACTTCAGGAAGCAGTTATCGATCGGGATCATGTCCGCTCAGAGAGACCTGAGGCGTGCGGGGTTAGGGGATAACTTTGGGGGTATCGCACAACAATTCTTGATGGGTCGAGCTACAGGCCTGCAACTCGTCGAGACAGGCGGAGCGATTGAATCGTTTCTCGGTGCAGAGATTATTAAACGGGCTGGGGGAGAAGGGAGGGTATATACCCCTGAAATGAGGAGTGAAATTCTCGCAGAGATTGTAAACGATCCGGATATACAAGAGCAGTTGAAATTGATGGCGAGGCGGGCGGCCGGTTTCCGCATTGTTTTAGAAGACCTTAATACGCAGCTATTTAACACGGAATCCGGAGTCTTCGGTGCTCTTAGAAAAGTTATTGACCGAACTGGTAAGTCTACTACCATGTTCGATGAAGTTAATGAACTGGTCGAGAGCATCTTTGGTCCGGATGGGATGTTCCGGTCGATATTTAAAAGTATCGAGGAAGTTTTCGGCATAGGGGACCCTATGCGACCTTTAATAACTGCGGTCCAGTTTATCAAGGGAATGGTGGACGAGTTCACTAAATTCTTCAGTGGTCCGGTATTCAAAGACATCCTGCAGTTTTCGAAAGAAGCGCTTAGCAGGGTAGGCGATCTTTTCAAGGAAATTTATGAAACGGTTAGAGGAGCGGACTTTAGCCCTGAGAGCATTAGAGACGCTATAGGCCAGATAGGTATGTCTCTCAGGGAGTACATAAGAGAGTTTGGAGAATTCATAAGGGGGCAGGATATCAGCGATGAGTCCGGAGTTGTAGGTGGAATAGCAGGAACGCTTTTGGAAGAAGTAGGTAAGACAGCGGTAACCGTCATAAAAGAGCTGTTCTCTACTCTTGTCAATAAGGTTCCTGAGATAGCTACGCAGGTTCTCCCTGCACTGAATGAAGGCATTAATAATATCCTGACAGAAGCCTTTGGCGAGATAGGCGGTAAAATAGCAAAGATAGTCCTTAGCTTCGTTCCCGGACCCGTCGGTGCGATCGCTAGGGCGAGTACGGCAGGTGACCTAACCGGGGGCGGTGGAAACACTCTGAGTATGCTGGCTATGGGTGGTGCAGCGCTGGCAGGTACGGGAGTAGGATCGAAACTCTTTGGAGCTGCCAGGGGTGTCGGACGCTTCGGGTACGGTGCGGCCAGAACTTTCAGATCTCGCGGAGCTAACATATATTCCCGTACTGCTGATTTAGCATCAAGAGTAGAAGGTGGGATAAATAGTCTAAGAACTGGCTTGTTTATGGACAAGACAGACTTTCTTACAAGAAGAGTTTCCCGTCTTGCCCCGAGAAGTCGAGTCTCCATAGAAGACCCTTTGTTAAAAGAAATAGGTAGACAGACAAGAGCTTATCAGGAAAAACAAAGCCTTATGTCCGGTTTATCTCAGGGCAAGACTATGGGGTACACTGGATCCTATACTCCCCCGCCACGACAGATTCTGCCGGAGAGATATGACATTGAAGCAGGAAGATCATATCTTCAGGGTGCTGAGAGACAAAGAACTCAGAGACTGATAGACCAGAATATTAAAGAAGCCTACAGTAAGATAGAAGCTAGAAGACTTAGTAAACTAATTACTCTGCCTGAACGCAGGCCTAGAGGAGGAGCTATGGCTATCGGACCTGGTGTATCCGGGTTTGTAAGTGCCGTCTCCGCCCCGGGAAGATTTGTATCCAGGGTCGGGGAAAGATTCAAACCTCCGGCACCCATCGAGAGGTATAGAACTCCCTACGGAGAGACACCTGTCCAGACTCCCGGGGGAGGATATTCCTTCGCAGACTATGATGGGGAGCTAGGTGTATGGAGAAAGGGAATCAGCAGAGAGACTGCTGAGAGATACAATAGGAGGTATGGCAGAAGAGCGGTTTTAGGAAGAAGAGTCAGAAGATTCGGTAAAGCAGGTTTAATCGCTGGCGGCCTCACCGCTGTCCTAGGTGCCGCATCGCTTTTTGGTGGTCCCGGGGCTAATGCGGCTGAAACAGAGATGCCTAAGCCTGCAGCAGCGGAATCTGTAGGCGGAGTTCTTAGTGGCGGATTTGAAGGGGCGATGTTAGGCGCTTCTATCGGATCGATTATTCCGGGCATAGGGACTGCGGCTGGCGCGGTGATCGGTGGAGTCATAGGCGGTGTCGCACCGCTTATGGACAAAGGAGTCAGAGAATCTGTTGGCGAATTTATCTCCGATCTCGGGACTAGCTTCACCTCGGCATGGAACAACTTCGCTAAGTGGATTAGCGAATCGATGTCTTGGGCGGGTGAGAAACTTGAAGAAGCGCTCAAGATTTCTGTAAACGGTATAATCGATGCACTGAATGTCGCCATAAGCGCATTTACAGCGATACCTCGGAACCTTGTCGGTAGCATTGAAGGGCTTGTAAAATCTCTCCCCTTGCCTGGCAAGGAAGCAACACTCAGCGTTTTAGGATCTCTTAAGAATTTCTACTCCATGCAGATTCCAAACTTCAATGAGGGTAAAGATTACTATGGTCCCGCAATGGCTAAAGAAGCGATGATGGGTGGTCGTAAGCCCATGGTCGTCAATGACGGAGAGTTTGTAATTCCGAGGGACGGATTCCCCATCCTAGCGGGACTCGTTGGGCAGAACCTGAGGAGTACAGGGGTCATCAGTCAGGGGGAGTCAAGACCTGTGATGATAAACATTTCCCTCTCTGTTACCGCTAACTCCGTCGTAGCTAATGCAGAAGAATTAGCGGACACTCTACGCGACCCGGTCTATCAGATAATCAACGACGCATGGACCGAAGCTTACAACTCCGACAATGTACTGAGGACGAGATTATGAACGATTTTATTACCTACCCTAACAACATAGACTCTGCCGAGTTATCGAGGATAAAGAATAACTTCAAGCTTAGAGACAGGAGTAATAGTGACAACAGAGACGATGTGCTGAGGAGAAAGAGAAACCCTGTCCTTTATTTCGATAACTTATCGTCCCCAGAAACCCTGGAAAAAACAACGCTGAGGGGTCTATCTTACCCTCTCGAGTTAAACGGTCAAGGAGGCCTCAAGATATCCTACGGAATAGACCGCATAGGCGAGGCAATAGGCGAGGTTTTTGAAACCAAGATTGGGGAGAGAATAGCCAGACCGCTTATGGGAACCAGAGAGTTGATGTTCGAGACTATTACAGAAGAGGCCGAAGCGCAGTCGATAAAGAGACAAATAATCAATGCGATACCTTACCTCAGGGAGGAAGACCTCTATGTCTCCCTATCCCTCTCAGAAGACGGAACCTGCTACGTGTCATGCCGCTACTCAGTAGAAGGCATCAGCGACGTCTTAGTAGAGTACAACTATCGACCTCAGTAGTTTCCGTTGAAAGCTATATATGGGCCGTACTCGTTCAAAATTAAGGGATTTTTCTGGCTTTGGCCGTGACACCCAAGAGATGATCCTATCTCAGCTTAGTGCGATTGAACTCGATCGCATTGGGCCTAAGTCTATCGCCACGGTGGGGAAAAGTCTGATTAAATTAATTTCTCAAAGTCACCGATACCAGGAAGAGACTGGAGATGAGGAGATTCAGGAAAACTGGGTAGCCGTCAGAGAGATGAGCTTATCTATCCTCGAATCTATCCTCCTTCGGTTTCAAGAACTTAGCGATAATGCAGAGATAGCGGAGTGGGACCGTTCAGCGGTTCTTAGCCTCTTGTCCGACATTAGCAAAGTGTGTCATGAAGAGCAGGAGAGGACGGACAACCAGATTAAGTCGGAATCTGGCAAGCAGATTAGTAGCGAACTACTCGATGAGATTTTAGGATCATGATGAACATGGATGCCGCACGCAGCGGAGAAGGAATGATGGGCGTCTTGAGTCCAGCTAAGCCTAAGAAAAACACTAAACAGCCTGACGATCTACGCGATGTGGCCGGTCCTACTTCCCTTGACCCCGTATTTTCCGGGGAGGAAAAACCCCTCAATATCGAAGTTCCAGAGGGCTGGAAGATCGGTGAAAGCAAAGTAGGGGAATAGTACCGGCCATGTATCAAAACTTTGACGACGAGAAGAAGGAAAAAGCTTCTAGGAATCCGTTTAACCGTCACATCTTGAAAGGGGGTCAGGTAGATCCTGGCTCTAAGATGTATCAGAGATCGGTTGCTGGCCGAGAAAAGCTCGACACAATGCTCCAGAGGTTGTGGAACGACGGCATGGACGAGGCCGATGTCTTCATGGCTGGCGTCAAGGCACTGACGAGCAGGGACAAAGGTTATGTGGGTGCTTATCTAGATAGTAAGAATCCTGGCCGGATATATCAGAAAAATGAAGCCATGGCCATTACCGACCAGGTAATGAAAGATGCCGGCATCGGGAGTCATCCTGGGAATCGTCTGACTCGTGAAAAAGATGAGGAAGGTAAGGCGAAAAGAAAGGAGGAAAACGTCTCTCGTGGCGGTTTTGGACCTAAGCAGGCCCCAGGCGCCAAGGCTATGTCCGTCCGTCAGCAGCGGAAACAGGGTAAAAGGCCGAGTACCGGTCAGCCTGTAGAGGAGACGGATAGAGAGGGGATTGCGGATCGAGATGCCGGACCTAGATCGGAGTGGCAAAATACCCTGAAGGACAGGATAGAGGGCAAAGCGACCACCGCTGATGTTCTGGAAGAATTTCAGAAACAATATCAATCGAAGTTGTCTCAGTCTCCCCAAGCTCAGGCCAAGAGGGATCAGAAGACTAAGGAAAGACAACAAAAGATGCGTGACCAGATCGGTGAGCAGAGAGATCTGGAAGATCAAGAAGCCGCTACGGCTGGTCCGGAGCCGGAAACCGAGGAGATGAGAGTCTCTGCCGACCCGGTAGCTATTGGCAATAAGTTTAAAGAACTAGTTCAGGATAACATAAAAGCTAATATTCCGGTAGATAAAAATTCCCTAGAAGGAATGATTCAGGAGACTATTGAAATCATGGAAGATGATTTTGACGTCGATCCGGAGAAAGCCAGGGAAGCTATTTTCAGAAGGTTTAACAATAAACTGATTGACGGCAGAAGAATTGAGTTCGACCCTTCCTCAGCACCTGAAAAGCCGAGAGAAGAACAGGCTGTACCTCCTGAAGAAAGGAAAGCTCAACCTCCCTCTGCGCCAGAAGAGAAACAACAACAAGAAGAAGAAACGATATCTAATACTAAAAAAATTATTAAAGAAGCTGCCGCTAACTCCTCTTCTCCAGAAGAATTTAAAAAGTATCTGATGGACAAGACGGGTCAATTCCAGCTCGACTTGGGACGTAGAGACGCTAAGACCCGCATCGCCCAAGGTGCTGCAGATAAGCGTGCTCAGAAGGAAGAAGCTTTGAGGGAAAAAACGGAAAAAGAAACCCAAAAGGCTCAAAGAGCGAGAGAAAGGGCTGGAAAAAAAGAGGCTACGCAGCCTAGTCTTCTTACCCCTGGCCTTAAAGCAAGAAATTTCCCCGCCCCCGAAGAAGCTCCGACCCAAAAAACCTCTGCTCCAGGGGGTTTCAGATCCCTCGTACCTAAGCAACCAGCCCCCAAGGGTGGTGGTGGAATTGAAGTCTCTTCAAAACCCAGTCCCGAGCAGGTTAAGTCGATCAAAGAGAAAATTAATAATACACCTCGCGAGCAAATGATTAAAGAAATGAAGCAGGGCACTCTGTTCCCCTCCGGGCTAGTGACCGAAACCCCTCAGACTAATCCTCTTGAGGGGGGTAGTACAAGCGCCCCTGGTATCGAGCAACCGGTTGACGAAAAGACTCCGGAGGAAACCGGAGATAGCCTCCTAGAAGAGGATGGTACAGCCAAAGACTTCAGAAAGTCTGGACCCCAGACTTCAACCCCTACGAGTGGTAAGAAGCCTTCTCGATCTAGTGGTAAGAGCCCGTTAGATCAAGTAGCAAAAGCTGTATTGAGTGGTGTTGAGAGGGATAAGGCGGCCCGAGAATCCGCCAGGCAGTTCTTTAACCGCGTCAGAGACCTGATTCAGAAACGGGCTGGTGAAGGTGCATCTAAGTCCGATGTTGATCAGGCCGCAGCGAAGGCAATTAATCAGCAGAAAGGTCGTACTACGAGGAATAAATCTCGTCGTAGAACGGTCGACAGTGCGGAGTACCAAGAATTCGCTCAGTCCATTCGCTCTATGATGCGTTGAAAGCTAGGTATAGGGTATTTATCAACATCTAACCATGCCACTGAAAGAAGGTACCTCTGAAGAGGTTATTTCCGATAACATCAGCAAACTGATGGACGAAGGTACTCCGCAGAAACAGGCTATCGCCATGGCCCTCAGGAGTGCAGGCAAGTCGAAGTATGACTCGGGAGAAGGTACCGACCACGATGGCGATGGCGATATCGACTCTGAGGACTGGATGGCAGCGCGGGATAAGGCGATTAAGAAGAGTATGCTTGAGGACGAGGACGAGGAGTATTGCGAAGAGGAGACCGATCACGATGATCCAGAGGGTCAAATGGCCCAGGGCGACCTTAGGTCCGCTGCCCGCAATGCGTTACTTATCGACTCATTGATCAACGAGTCAAGCGATATTCCGGAGTGGGTGCAGGGGAAACTAACTCTCGCCTCGGACTACCTAAATTCCGTCGCCCAGTACATGCAGCATAGTGGGGAAGACAGGGACATGATGTTTGCTGAAGAGATGGAAGGACCGGATCCTTGTTGGAAGGGATATGAAATGGTAGGTACGAAGAAGAAGAACGGTAAAGAAGTCCCGAATTGTGTTAAGAAAAAATCCTCCGACAACGCCGAGTCTTGTGACTCGGACTACTCGGAGGTAAAAGTACCCACGGGCTGGAATATATCGAAGTCCGGGGGCGTCATTGGTCCAGCCATAACCCGTGACCAACACCTCAGTGGTAATCAAGACCCGTCAATGTATAATAATGAACAACAATGATCCAGGGTTCCAGATCCCCGAGGGCTGGTCAGTAGATCCGGGATTCGCCGAATCCAGGAAGAAGTATAGTAAGACGGTCACTGACCCTAATACCGGCCGAAAAAAGAAAGTGCGTTACGGGGCGAAAGGATACACTATCGCACCGGGAACGAGCCGTGGCGACAGCTATTGTTCACGGTCTGAAGGGCAGCGTAAGAAGTACGGATACGACTGCAGTGGAAAAGACAAGAACACCCCTCTGTGTCTCTCTCGTGCCAAATGGAGATGTTCAGGTACCAGCTCTAGGAAGACGTAACAGCCTTCCTGTGCTACACTAAGACAGGTTAACTACCACTACCCCCACAAGTACTATGATCACAGGACTTCTTTATTTCTTCATCTTTCTTACCTGGTCTGTGGGGATCCTTTGCCTTCTGTGCCTTCTATCCATAAAGCTTCAACAACACAGGGTGCTGATGGATGCTATTTCTACCAACAGTGGAGGCAATAACAAGACTCAAGAGATTCCGGAAGAGCTTAAATCTCTAATCGAGAGAAGCCCGGGACACCCTGAGGTGGAAGAGATCGAAGGTGGCGATGAAGTTTTTGGTATAATTTTTAAGTCGGAATCATATCCACCCACTATGGAGGAAAGCAGCGATGAGGACTGATATTAAGCCGCCTAAGTGCGGCATTGAAATGATTAAACGGTTCGAATCATGCGAGCTGGCCGCTTACCCTGACCCGGGTACCGGGGGAGACCCCTGGACTATTGGCTGGGGTAATACTCGTTGGAGCGATGGTAGACCGGTTAAACAGGGCGATGTTATCACTGCGAAGGGGGCGGATGACCTCTTGTATTTTTGGATAGAGAAATCCTTCTGGCCCGGAGTAGCCAGGATACCTTACTTCCTCGATATGTCCGATGAACAGAGAGGTGCCCTGCTCTCCTTCGCCTACAACTTGGGCGCTGATTTCTACGGACATCCGGGATTTACAACGATTAGTAGATACCTCAATGACAAGGATTGGGAGAAAGTACCCGACGCCCTGGTTTTATATCGTAACCCCGGCTCGAGTGTAGAGGCGGGCCTGAAGCGGAGGAGAGTGGCTGAGGGATCTCTTTGGTCTAAAGGTCTGGAGAAGTTTCGTCACTCAAAAAGACTTATCACTGCTAAGCAGGACACCTTGCTGAAGAAAGAGCCCATTCAGTCATTCGAGTTGTCTGAAAGAGCGAAGGTAAAAGTCCCGCAGGGTCGGTCTTATACCATTGTTGATAGTGTCGATGAAGGATCGCACATGAAGGTAACTCTGGACTACGGTGCAGGGACCTGGTATATCTATACCCCGCACTGGGTTACTACGGTTCCCGGTAACCCAATTCAGCAAGATGATAAGAAAATCCTACTAGACGTCCCGTACTACACCCAGTTAGATTCGACAACTAATCACGCCGTAAGGATGTGCTTTAGCTCGAGTTGTTCTATGGCAGCGGAGTACATGAAGCCAGGTTGTCTTGGGGGTAACAGAGGTGCTGACGATAAGTACATGACACAGTATGTATTTAAGTACGGAGATACTACAAATCCTACTGCCCAAGTCCGCGCACTCAAGGATCTGGGGATCACAGCGGTGTTTAGACAGAATCTGAATAGAAAGGATGTCATCGCGCAGTTAAGAAATAATATCCCTGTTCCAGTAGGATACTTGCACAAAGGTTCGGTTAACCTACCAGGTGGCGGAGGCCATTGGTGCGTTATTATCGGTGTGGATCTGGAATCCAAGCAATACATCGTTAATGACCCTTGGGGCGAAGCCGATCTCGTGTACGGGGGCATGATGGGATCGGAGAACGGATCTAGACTTCGTTACTCCTTCAAAAACTTCGAACCGAGGTGGATGGTAGAAGGGGAAGGTACGGGCTGGGGGCTCATACTAAATAGATAGTTAACCATTTTTCTATGTCCCTCAGAGTTCGTAATGATTTCGTCGTCTATGGGTATGCAAGAGAAGGTGCTGACAGGTTTGGCAATGTCGGCACCTATTACTATATAGGAAAGGGCACTCCCAAAAGGCCCCACCATTGCAGCAACAGAACAATAAAATGTCCCAAAAATAAGGAGGATATTCACGTCCTGCATGAAAATTTAGATGAAGAAAACGCTTTTAGAATTGAAAAAGAATTAATCGCAAAATATGGCAGGCGTGATTTGCACCCTGACTGGGGGATTTTGTACAACCGGACAGATGGAGGAGAAGGAACTGCAGGATCTATCAGATCTGAAGAGAGTAAAAAGAGGTATTCAGCCAGTAAATTGGGAGATAACAACCCGTCTTCTAAGAAAAGAAACTGGTGTCACTCTGAAATAGGCCTTGTTTTAAACAAAACAGCATCTGAAGTAGTTAAAGAGTACCCTGAGCATAAGTCATCTCAATCTGGATTATGTAAATTAGCCCTAGGTAAAACAAAATATCACTTTGGATGGATAGCAATAAATGAAGAATTAGATGTTAAACTTGGGACAGAGCAACTGAGTATAATTTTTTCCCCAGAGTATTGTAAAAAATTTATAGAAAATTGTAAAAAAGAACATAAAAAGAAGGCAGCATCTAGGGCTGTGTCCGGCCCATTGAATCCGATGTATGGAAAAACTGGTAAAGATCATCCCTCATTTGGCTTAAAAAGATCAGAAGAAACTTGTTACAAAATTTCTGAAAAAGCAAGGAAGAGGTTTGTCAGAAGAGATTGGTATCACCCTGACCATGGCAGAATTGAAAACGTTCTGTGCTGCGAACTAATCGAGATGTTTCCTGAACACAAGCTCAGCCAGGGCACTTTATCGTCTGTGGCCTCGGGTGATAGGAGGAATCACAAAGGATGGACTTGCTTGGGGGTGTCCGGTAATCCGTACCCGGGATATGGGGGGAAACCGTAACGGTTAACGGAAATTCTCGTTTAAAGTAATACGAGGGTACTAGTTACCCCCCCCTTTTTTTTTTATTCCCATGCTCACTACCGTTCCTCGTTCCGTCATCTCCGAACTTCTCGATTCCGTTCGTTACGCGTCACTCCCTACCTCGCAACAGGGAACCTACGCTCCCCGGTACAACGTCCGGATAGACTCCGACACTGCCCTGTATGAGATCGCGTTGCCCGGGTACGAGAAGTCGGAGATCGAGATTCGGCATACCGACGACCGGCTCACGGTGTCCAGTGCCGCCAAACGCACCTACGATTCCAGCTACGTGGTCGCCTCGAGTCAAATAACCCCGTTCTCTCTCTCCTGGCCGGTCAAGAACGCCAAGGTCGCTAGTGCGAAACTGGAGAACGGTATGCTGAGGATCGTTATGCAACGAAGTGTGTCAGGGGACGGTGACCTGGTCGCCATTGACTGACCTGATGGTGTAGGGTGGCCGGGTACACCAGTCACCCACAATGCTTACAACCAGTCTTTCGGAAGCCGGCAAGCACCTTCAGTCCCTTGTCCGTAACAATATCAAAACCTCAGTCATGCTTTGGGGCGCCCCGGGCATCGGCAAAAGCTCAATTGTAAAAGCCGTATCCAGCTCCAACGACATGGAGATGGTAGACCTGCGTCTCAATCAGCTTGCCCCAACCGATATCCGTGGACTTCCTTACGTCAGCGAAGGAGTTGCCCGATTCGCGCCTCCCAGCTTTCTGCCGCAATCCGGCAAAGGAATCCTGTTCCTTGATGAGATCAACTTGGCTGCACCGGTGGTAATGTCTACCGCTATGCAACTCGTTCTGGACCGCAAAGTCGGCGACTACGTCGTCCCCGATAACTGGTTCATAATCGCTGCTGGTAACCGTGTCGAGGACCGGGCAGCAGTGTCACAGATGCCCGCCCCTCTTACTAACCGCTTCCTCCATTTTACCGTAGAGGCCGATCTTGCATCGTGGAAAGAGTACGCTCTTACGAGCGGGGTAGAGGAAAAGATCATCTCTTTTCTTACTTTCCGTCCCGAACTTCTCCACTCTTTCAATAAAAACGCCATTGCCTGGCCGTCTCCGCGCTCTTGGGACTTCGCATCAGATCTGTATAAGATCGGCCTCCCCGTCGACGCCGCTGTGGGAGAAGGTGCTGCGGCAGAGTTCAATAGCTTCGTCAAACTGTACTCCAAGCTTCCCGATGTAGAGAAGATTAAGTCTGGCGACAAGAAAATCAAGGCACCCAAAGAGCCTTCTATCATCTACGCAATCACTGGAGCCCTGGTTTCACGTTCTGAAACCGCAGAGGAGTTTTACAACTCAATGATGTGGTTGATCGAGTCTGTGACCGAAGACTACGTAGGTGTTTTCATGGGTGACACTATGACCCGCCTTCGCTCTATGGGGATCCAGGGTCAGTTTGTTAGTAAAGTAACTAAAAGCACAGAAGCTAAGAAGTTTGTAGCTAAGTATCAAGAGCTTCTACGTTGAGGAAAAATAGACAGTAGGGGTGTCTTCACCCCTCTTTCTATGCTATAATGTAAAAAACACCGGTTATTTTTCAATGTCAAGCGACTCTATTCAAGATCGGATGACCAAGGCCAGGGTCAAACTCCTTAAGAAATCCCCTTTTTTCGGAACTCTGCTCATCAACGCTCCCTGGCGTGAGGATCGATCAATCCCCACCGCAGCGACTGATGGAAAAGGTCTGATGTTCAATCCAGATTTCGTAGAGAAGCTAAACGATAAGCAGTTAGCAGGTCTAACGATTCACGAAATCCTTCACTGCGCACTCTCTCATGTCCCCCGGATGAAAGACCTCTTCAAGGTCGACCCCTCTACAGCTAATATCGCCGCTGATATCGTTGTTAACGGCATTATCGATGATAATAACCTCGACCTTCCCGACGGGGCGATTAGGGACAATGATCTCAAGCACCTTAGTGTAAGAGAGATTTACAATATCTTAAAGGAAAAACAGAATAAAGATAAGAATTATCTAAAAAACAAATACGGCGTTAGCGATGTCAATGTGTGCCTTGTCGAAGGAGACGACAAGGGTGAGTTTACAGACAGCGACGGCAATAAGGTAGAGGCACCGGAATGGAAAGATATCTTGAATAAGGCTTCTACTATATCTAGGATGAAGAAGGCCGGGCTTAAAGGTGCAGGGTTAGAGAGAATATTTAAAGAGATGCTAGAGCCTACCATTGACTGGAGGACAGTTCTGTATAAGTATATTACCGAGACTCGTAACGACTTTGATGGTTACGATAGGAGGTTTGCCTATAAGAATCTGTATATCGATGATTTCTCAGGTTCTAAGGTCAACGTCCTCCTTTACATCGATGTGAGTGGAAGTATCTCTGAGGAAATTCTTACAGAGTTTATGTCAGAGATCAATGGGGCGATTAATTCTATTAACGAAGTGACCGGAGAAGTGTATTGTTTTGACACCAAAGTCCACCATGTCTGCTCGGTTGATGAGATCGAGAGTGAATTTAAACTAATAGGTGGAGGCGGAACTTGTTTTAAGTGTATTTTTGAAAGCATAGAATCATATGAATCCGGGGCAGAGTCTATCACCCTACCTATTATCCTTACCGATGGCTACGCCGATCTCGAAGATCTCCCCCGGATATCACCCCTTCTCTGGTGTATTACCCCCTCCGGAGCTGATAGTTCTCTCTTTACCCCCCCCTCCGAAGTCATCCGCATCATTAAATAAAAACCGCTGATGGGGGGTCCTTAGCGACTCCTTCTCATCGGTATCGTATTGAGAGATTGCGTAAAGTAG
>JGI11705J14877_10000089_pt1 | contig 52828 bp, 41 predicted proteins | sample Etolaghawater15m_FD_14877 | JGI IMG/M metagenome (IMG submission 14877) | reverse complement strand
CCGTCTGCAGCACTCACCACCAGGATCGCTCCGTCCATCTGGGCGGCTCCGGTGATCATATTCTTAATATAGTCGGCATGGCCCGGACAGTCCACATGCGCATAGTGACGGTTGTCCGTCTCGTATTCCACATGGGCTGTCGCGATCGTGATACCGCGCTCGCGCTCTTCCGGCGCGTTGTCGATGGAATCAAAGGATTTTGCATCCGCTTTCCCGCCTTTGCTCAGCACGTAGGTGATGGCGGCTGTGAGCGTGGTCTTACCATGGTCCACATGACCAATGGTCCCCACATTCACATGCGGCTTAGATCGTTCAAATTTTGCTTTTGCCATTACAATGTCTCCTAAGCTTTGCCCTGGAATTTTTCCAGGATTTTCTCTTCAAGTGCCGCCGGTACTATATTATAGTGATCAAACTGCATTGTAAATACAGCCCGGCCCTGGGTGATCGACCTCAAGTCTGTAGCATACCCGAACATCCGAGAGAGCGGGACGTAGGCACTTAAGACCTGAGCGTCGTTTCTGGGCATCATTCCCTTGATCTGCCCCCTGCGAGATGTCAAGTCACCCATCACATCTCCCAGGTATTCATCCGGCGTCACCACCTCCACGGCCATCATCGGCTCGAGGAGAACAGGTTTCGCCTTCTTTGCGGCTTCCTGAAAGGCCATGGAACCGGCGATCTTAAAGGCCATTTCAGAGCTGTCCACATCGTGGTAGGACCCGTAGGTCAGGGACACCTTGATGTCCTCGATGGGATAGCCGGCCAGAACACCGTTCTTCATTGCTTCCTGAATGCCTTTATCGACAGCGGGGATGTATTCTCTGGGAATCACACCGCCGACGATCTTATTATCAAAGGTATATCCAGCACCCTTTTCATTGGGTTCGACCGTGATGACCACATGGGCATACTGGCCTTTACCGCCGGATTGTTTAACGAATTTCTTATCAACTTCAACAGATTTTGTGATGGTTTCTTTATAAGCCACCTGCGGTTTACCGACATGGGCATTGACCTTGAATTCCCGTTTCAGGCGGTCAACAATGATCTCAAGATGGAGTTCACCCATTCCCCAGATCACGGTCTGTCCTGTTTCATGATCTGTACGCACCTGAAAGGTGGGATCTTCGTCTGCGAGTTTCATCAGCCCTTCGTTGAGTGCTTCCTGATCGGCTTTAGATGCGGGTTCGATAGCGACGGAGATCACTGGAGCGGGAAATTCCATCGACTCGAGCATCACCTGTTTGTTAACATCGGAGAGGGTATGACCGGTGCGGGTTTTCTTAAGACCTACCACAGCGATAATATCGCCGGCTTTAGCGACCTTAAGGTCTTCCCGCTTATTGGCATGCATAGCGAGGATGCGGCCGATGCGTTCGCGGTCACCGGTGATAGTATTCATGGCATATTCACCGGCATTGATCGTACCTGAATAGACCCTGAGATAGGTCAATTTACCGACATAGGGATCGGTCGTGATTTTGAATGCCAGTGCGGCAAAGGGATCGTTTTCATCGGGATTCCGTGTAACCAGAGCTTCGGTCTTAACATCTGTTGCTTTGACTCCGCCGACATCCATAGGACTGGGCAGATAATCGACAACGGCATCAAGGACCTGCTGTACACCCTTATTCTTGAATGCAGAACCGACGATGATCGGAATAAAGGCACCTTTGATCGTGCCCTGGCGAATGGCGTCTTTGATCTCAGCCTCAGACAGTTCTTCACCTTCAAGATATTTTTCAAGGAGCGTATCATTGTAAGCCGCGACTTCCTCGATGAGATTATGGCGGTATTCGTCCACGAGTTCCACCATATCTTTAGGAATATCCCCAAATACATATTCAGCTCCGAGGGAGCTGTCGTTATAGAGGATGCTTCGCATATTGAGGAGATCGACCAGTCCGGTGAACATCTCTCCCGAACCGATCGGCAGGAAGATGGGCAGCGGATTGGCCCCCAGCCTTTTGCGGATAGCATCCACAACAAAATAGAAATCAGCACCCGTGCGGTCCATCTTATTGACGAAAGCGACACGGGGAACCTTGTATTTATCTGCCTGACGCCAGACAGTTTCCGACTGAGGTTCCACACCACCGACAGCACAGAAGACGGCGACTGCGCCATCGAGCACACGGAGGGAGCGTTCCACTTCGACCGTGAAATCCACATGGCCGGGTGTATCGATAATATTGATACGGTTATCCTTCCAGAAGCAGGTAGTCGAGGCGCTTGTGATGGTGATACCGCGCTCTTTTTCCTGTTCCATCCAGTCCATGGTGGCTGCACCGTCATGGACTTCACCGAGTCGATGTGAACGCCCGGTGTAGAAGAGAATCCGTTCAGTTGTTGTTGTTTTGCCGGCATCAATATGGGCCATGATACCGATATTCCGAAGATTTTTCAGGTCCTGTGTCATTGTCTTATCTTACCTGAAGTGTGCAAATGCTTTGTTAGCTTCGGCCATACGGTGTGTATCATCGCGTTTTTTAACAGCGGATCCTTCACCTTTACTGGCGGCCAGAAGTTCCGCACCGAGTTTTTCGGACATAGATTTTCCGTTGCGTGCCTGGGCATAGGAAATAAGCCAGCGCATTGCCAGAGCATAGCGGCGGTTGTGCCGCACTTCAACGGGAACCTGATATGTGGCGCCGCCGATTCTTTTAGATTTCACTTCCAGAACGGGAGCGACATTATCCAGGGCTTTCTGAAAAGTTTCCAGACCTTTGCCGCCGCTGTGACTTGAGAGAAAATCAATGGCACCATAGGTAATGGTCTCGGCAATTCCCTTTTTCCCGCATTCCATCAGATTGTTGATAAATTTCGACACAATCTTGGAATTGAACTTGGGATCAGGAAGGACGTCTCTTTTCGGGGGTTTGTTTCTTCTTGACATGCGTAAATTCTCTTACTTTTGACGTTTTGTTCCGTAACGGGAACGACTGTTCTTCCGGTCTTTGACGCCGGCTGTGTCAAGTGTCCCGCGAATGATGTGATAACGGACACCGGGAAGGTCTTTCACCCTGCCGCCTTCAATGAGAACGATAGAGTGTTCCTGAAGATTATGACCTTCGCCTGGAATGTAGGCAGTCACCTCCATGCCGTTGGTCAAACGGACACGGGCGACCTTACGCAGAGCGGAATTAGGTTTTTTCGGAGTGGTGGTGTAAACACGAGTGCACACACCGCGGCGCTGAGGATTTCCCTGCAGGGCCGGGACCTTGTTCTTCTTCTCGACCTTCTTCCTTGATTTTCGTACCAGCTGATTTATTGTCGGCATAGCTTCTCCATTTTGTACAGCCTGTTAATTTAATTTTTTCTTTTTTGGCTTACAACCATTTTTATTCAGGGTTTGAATCCTGGAATTCGGTAATCAGGCCCGTGGTTTCCATATCATCCAGGTCTGCTTCCGGCGGATCGGGATCCATGACACGGATTTTACGGTATTTGGCCTGACCGGTTCCGGCAGGAATCAGATTCCCCATGATGATATTTTCTTTCAGACCCACGAGTTTATCTGTTTTCCCGGACACAGCGGCATCGGTGAGGACGCGTGTGGTTTCCTGAAAGGAAGCCGCGCTGATAAAGGATTCAGTATTGAGGGAGGCACGGGTGATACCGAGGAGCAGGGGTTCGAAGGTGGCTGGTACGGCCTCTCTGAACTCCATTTTCTCCTTGCCTGCGGCTGCGAGTTTTTTATTCTCAGCCTCAACATCCTCGCGAATCATCAGATCGCCGACACGATAGACACTGTCACCGGAATCAGAGATGACGACGGATTCGATGAGGGTATCATTGGCGCGGATGACTTCCTGCCGATTGACCTTGTCGCCCATCAGATAGTCAGTGTCACCATGGTCCTGAATTTCGACTTTCTGCATCATTTGACGGACAATGACCTCAATATGTTTATCATTGATACGCACACCCTGCAGGCGGTAGACTTCCTGAATCTCATTGACCAGGTGTTCCTGCACTGCATTGGCACCTTTAATCTTGAGGATCTTTTTCGGAGGGATGGAACCGTCGCAGAGGCGGTCACCGGCGTGGACATAGTCACCGTCGTGGACCATCACGTGCTTACCCGGCGGGATCTTATAGGTATAGACCTCATCGAATTCATTCTTGATCCGGATGGTCAGAATACCGCGGGAGAGTTTTTCGAGATGGACCTTTCCGTCGATCTCGGCCACAACAGCTTCATTCTGGGGGATACGGGCTTCAAAGAGCTCGGAGACACGGGGCAGACCGCCGGTAATATCACGGCTCTTTCCGGTTTCCTTAGAGAGTTTGGCCAGAGTCTGTCCCTGTTTGACATAATCTCCCTGAGCGACGATGAGAGCGGCTCTTTCGGGCAGGTTCATATCCTTTCCGACAGGATTTCCGCTTTTATCCACAATGGCGATACGGGGTGTTTTGTCACGGTCTTTGGAGGCGATGGTCTGCCATTCCTTATGACCTGATGCATCGGAGACCTCATCGAAGGTCACCCCTTCGATCAGGTCGATGAACTTCACAGTTCCCTCATACCTGCTGACCACATGTTCGTTGTACTGATCCCAGTCAAAGAGGCGGGTATCAGCAGTCACAGCTTCGCCGTTGGCCACATTGATCACAGCGCCCTGCGGCACGGTATAGGTTATCAATTCGCGGTTATGCTGGTCATAGATGCTCATTTTTCCGTTTCGCACGAGGGAGATAGCTCTCAGGACCTCTTTTCTGGGGTCTTTAGAGACATTAAGGGGAGCGGAGATCATGAGATTATCGGAAAATTTGACATTTCCTTCATAGCGGGCAGTCTGGTGAGATTCCTCAACGATACGGCTGGCCATACCACCGATATGGAAGGTCCGGAGAGTCAGCTGGGTACCGGGTTCACCGATCGACTGGGCGGCCATGACACCGACGGCTTCGCCGATATTGACCATAGCGCCGGTGGCGAGGTTACGTCCGTAGCATTTGGCGCAGACACCGTTTCTGGCCTCACAGGTGAGAACTGAACGGATGGCGACGCTTTCCACATTGCTGTTATCCACGCGGGACGCCAGTTTTTCATCGACAATGGTTCCGCCTTCCACCAGCAGATCATCGGTGATGGGATCGATGATATCATCGAGAACCACACGGCCGAGGATACGATCAGAGAGGGATTCGATGACTTTTTCCCCTTCTTTCAGGGCATGGACATCGATACCGGTAATAGAACCGCAGTCTTCTTCATAGATGACCACATCATGGCTGACATCCACCAGGCGGCGGGTAAGGTAGCCGGCATCTGCAGTTTTTAGAGCCGTATCGGACAGACCTTTTCTGGCGCCGTGTGTGGAAATAAAGTACTCAAGAACGCTGAGTCCTTCTTTGAAATTGGAAGTAATGGGGGTTTCGATGATCTCACCGATGCCGCCGGTCATGGATTTCTGCGGTTTATTCATCAGTCCACGCATACCGGCAAGCTGTTTGATCTGATCTTTTGACCCTCTGGCTCCGGAATCGCTCATCATAAAGACGGGATTGAAACCTTCCCTGTCATTTTCCATTTTCCGGTTCATGACCTGCTGCACCACATCGGTTGCGCGGGACCAGGCATCGATGACCTTATTGTAGCGTTCATTTTCAGTGATGACGCCCATATCGCGCTTTGAATTGATGCTGTCCACTTCTTCCTGTATCTCAGCGATCAGTTCAAATTTTTCTTCGGGAACCAGGATGTCATCCATACCCATGCTCACACCGGAGCGGGTAGCGGTTTCGAAGCCGAGTTCCTTCAGATTATCGAGGAAGTCCACAGTTTTCTGGACTCCGGCGATGCGGTTACATTCACCGACAATGCGTTCCAGCGTCTTTTTAGTAATAAGTTCATTATAGTAGGGCATTCCATCGGGGACAATATCATTGAAAATGATACGGCCGATGGTGGTTTCCATGAGATCATCCCCCTGCATGAGTTTGACTCGTGCGTGGAGATTGACCTGTTTGAGTTCAAAGGCCAGGAGGGCTTCAGTTCTGGAGAAGAAGATCATCCCCTCCCCTTTCTGACCTGATTTCGCCTTGGTGAGGTAGTAGTTACCGAGGACCATATCCTGCGAGGGGATGGCGACGGGATTTCCGTGGGCGGGGTGGAGGATATTTGAACTGGAGAGCATGAGCATTCTGGACTCGATCTGTGCCTCAAAGCTCAGGGGCACATGCACGGCCATCTGGTCACCGTCGAAGTCGGCATTGAAGGCGGAGCAGACCAGAGGATGGATGCGGATCGCCTTACCGTCGACGAGAACGGGCTGGAATGCCTGAATACCAAGTCTGTGCAGAGTAGGTGCGCGGTTGAGGAGCACCGGATGATCACGGACCACGAATTCCAGAAGGTCCATAACCTCCGGACTGCGGGCTTCGACCATGGACTTCGCACTTTTCGGGGTGGATGCATAGCCGCGGAGCAGGAGTTCGTGAATCAGATGGGGTTTGAAGAGCTCAGTGGCCATCAGTTTGGGAATACCGCATTCATGGATCTTAAGATTCGGACCGACGACGATGACGGAGCGCCCGGAGTAGTCCACTCGCTTACCGAGCAGATTCTGGCGGAAGCGGCCTTCCTTTCCGTTGAGCATATCGGAGAGGGATTTCAGGGGTCGGCGTGTTCCGGAGCGAACGGCGGTACGGCGGCGGTTGTTATCGAAAAGAGAATCGACGGCTTCCTGCAGCATGCGTTTTTCGTTTCGCAGGATCACATCAGGCGCCTTGATATCGATAAGCTGCTTGAGCCGGTTGTTCCGGATGATCACCCGCCTGTAGAGGTCGTTGAGGTCAGAGGCTGCAAAGCGTCCGCCTTCGAGGGGCACAAGGGGTCTTAGCTCCGGGGGAATGACAGGCAGAACGGAGAGGATCATATTCTCAGGTTTATTCCTGGGCATATCCTCTTCTTCAACATTGTCATCATTTTCAAAACTCTTCAGGATCTTGAGCCGTTTAACGATATCGGAGCGGTCGGAGGAGGAGGTGGTTTTTTCGAGCTGGTCTCTGAGGCTCTTGATCAGCCCGGGCAGATTGATATCGACCAGGAGGTCATAAATCGCTTCTGCGCCGGTTTTTGCGACAAAGAGATTGTCATCGGACGGCATCTCATCGGCACCCTCACCGTATTCATAATAGAGATTTGTATAGTCATTCTCGTCGATGAGGTCATACTTTTTAACGGGTGTACTTTCAGCTTCATCCGAGGCCAGAACAGCATTCCCGGGTTTGATCACCACATAGGATTCATAATAGATGATCTGTTCCAGGCTTTTAGCTGGAATCCCGAGAATATTAGCCAGTTTGGAGGGAATTGATTTCAGGTACCAGATATGAACGACGGGAACGGCCAGGGAAATATGTCCCATGCGTTCACGGCGAACTTTTTTCCGGGTTACTTCCACCCCGCAGCGGTCGCAGACGATCCCTTTATAGCGGATGCGCCGGTATTTGCCGCAATGACATTCCCAGTCTTTCACCGGACCGAAGATCTTCTCACAGAACAGACCGTCTTTTTCAGGTTTGTAGCTGCGGTAGTTGATCGTTTCGGGTTTGGTGACCTCACCATGGGATTTACTGAGGATCGATTCAGGTGACGAGAGCCGGATCTTGATCTCTGAAAAGCCGGCGCTGCGGTCACTGAGTTTCTGTTGAGATATAGGCATAATTCCCCTGTCTCCGTGGAATTTATTTCAATTTAATGGCCAGACCGAGTCCCTGCAGTTCTTTGAGAAGAACATTAAAGGATTCGGGCATACCGTACTCTGGGAGGTTTTCACCTTTGACGATAGCATTATAGACCTTGGAGCGTCCGTCCACATCGTCGGATTTGACGGTCAGGATCTCCTGAAGAGTATGAGCTGCACCGTAGGCTTCGAGGGCCCAGACCTCCATTTCACCGAAGCGCTGTCCACCGAACTGCGCTTTACCGCCGAGGGGCTGCTGGGTAATGAGGGAATAGGGACCGGTACTTCTGGCGTGCATCTTATCTTCGACCATATGTGAGAGTTTCATCATATAGATCTGACCGACGGCCACCTCATTATCGATAGGAACTCCAGAACGGCCGTCATAGAGCTGGATCTTACCGCTGCTGGGCAGTCCTGCTTTCTCCAGATGTTCCTGGACATCCGAGAGTTTGGCACCGTCGAAGACCGGGGTCTCAAAGTGAAGTCCCAGTTCTTTGGCGGCCCATCCCAGCATCGTTTCATAGAGCTGACCCAGGTTCATTCGAGACGGCACACCGAGGGGATTCAGGACGATATCCACCGGGGTTCCGTCCGGCAGATAAGGCATATCCTCTTCGGGAACGATAGTTGACACAACACCTTTATTACCATGTCGTCCGGCCATCTTGTCACCGACGCTGACCTTTCTCTTGGAGGCGATATAGACTTTGGCCAGCTGCAGCACACCGGGCTGCAGGTCGTCGCCGGCCTTGACCTTGAACTTTTCGTTCTCAATCGTCTCATGAAGCTCTTTGGCGGAATCGCGATAATTCTCGATCAGCCTGAGCACCCGGGAATATTTTCCTGAGTCCTTGATGAAGGGTTTTTTCAGATCCAGACGACGGGTGTCGAAACGGAGCCAGAATTCCTCATCCCAGGCTGCGCCTTCCGGTATGATAAGGTCGCCGCTCTTGTCATAGAGTCCGATGCACTCCTCTTTAGCGAGGATGGCCATGATTTTTTTTGCAAAGCGGATCTGCAGATGAGTTTTTCTGCGTTCAAACTCCTCATCCAGTTTCTGTATCTTGATCTTTTCATCGCGGCGGGATTCTTTCCCTTTCCGGACGAAGAGGCGGGTATTGATTACCACACCTGAGGTACCGGGATCCACGCGTTTGGAAGCATCCTTCACATCGCCGGCTTTTTCGCCGAAGATGGCCCGAAGAAGTTTTTCTTCAGGCGTCGGGTCGGTTTCGCCTTTGGGGGTCACCTTGCCGATAAGGATATCGCCGGGCTGCACTTCTGCACCGATCCGGATAATCCCGTTTTCCAGAAGATTCTTAGTCGCCTCTTCACTGACATTGGGAATTTCCGCGGTGAGTTCCTCGGCTCCGCGTTTGGTCTCGCGGACTTCGAGTTCCACTTCCTTCACGTGCAGGGAAGTGAGGATATCCTCTTTCACCATCCGTTCATTGAGAATGATGGCATCCTCATAGTTGAAACCTCGCCAGGGCATGAAGGCCACAAGGAGATTCCGGCCGAGAGCCAGTTCACCCTGGTCCGTACTTGCGCCATCGGCGATAATCTGACCTTTTTCGACAATTTCACCTTTCCGCACGATGGGACGCTGATTGACACTGGTATCCTGATTAGTGCGGATAAACTTTTTAAGTGAGTAGACGGCTCGTCCTTCGTTTTCATCGAGGGAGATGCCGGCATCGAAACCTTCCGACGGACGGATAACGATACGGGTTGCGTCCACAAACTCGACCACCCCGCTCACGGTGGAGCGCAGAACGGCCCTGGAGTCGGTGGCAATGATCTTCTCGACACCAGTGGCCACAAAGGGGGCTTCCGGAGTAAGCAGGGGCACTGACTGCCGCTGCATATTAGATCCCATAAGTGCACGGTTGGCATCATCATGTTCGAGGAAGGGAATCAGTCCGGCGGCACCGCTGACCATCTGAATGGGAGCAACATCCATGTAAGTGACCTCGGAAGGTTCAACGACAGGATAGTCACTTTCCTTACGGGCTTTCACCGTATCGAGGACAAATTCACTCTTTTCATTCAGAGGAGCATTGGCCTGGGCAATGATATTTCTATCTTCATCATCGGCAGAAAGATAGTCGACATCCGCCGAGACAACCGGTTTCTTTGCCTTATGATCGACACGTCTGTAAGGAGTTTCAATAAAGCCGAGGCGATTGATCACAGCATAGGTTGCCAGAGAGGAGATCAGCCCGATATTCGGACCTTCGGGAGTTTCAATGGGGCAGAGACGGCCGTAATGAGTATAGTGCACATCCCGGACCTCAAAACCTGCCCGTTCTCTTGTGAGACCTCCCGGTCCGAGAGCACTGAGGCGTCGTTTATGTGTCAGTTCCGCCAGAGGATTGGTCTGGTCCATGAACTGGCTCATCTGAGAGGTTCCGAAGAAGGTATTGATCACAGAGGTGATGATACGGCTGTTCACCAATTCCTGCGGCGTGAGATGGTCCGCATTGTGAACACTCATCCGTTCCCTGATGGTCCGTGCCATGCGGGTAAAGGCGAGGGTAAACTGATTGGCCAGCTGTTCACCGACGGTACGGACCCGGCGATTGCCGAGATGGTCGATATCGTCGGACAGCTTATCTCCGCGGCGCATCTTGATCAGATGAAGAACGATACGGATGATATCATCCGGTGTGAGGACAGTATTTTCAAGGGGTATATCGAGGTCGAACTTCTTATTCATACGATAGCGGCCAACCTCGCCCAGGTCATATTTTTTCGGGGAGAAAAAGAGTTTTTCAACAAACTTCTGGGCTGTTTCGAGATTTGGCGGATCTCCGTTCCGGAGGTTGCGATACAGGTAGAAAAGTGCATCCTCTTTATTCGGGCCACCCTCTTCGAGGCGGGCAGGGTCCACTTTGTCTTTTTCCCTGCGGATGGAATTGGCGAGAAGGCGCAGGTTCACCTCTTTTTCAGAGGGGACAAGTTCCAGATTCTTGATATTGTTCTTTTTCAGAATATCGAGATGAGTATTATCGAGGACAATCCGTTCATCTTCTCCGGTACCGGCCTCAATAATGACCTCACCGGTTTCTTCATTCACGACATCATGAATGAGGATAGCGCCGATAATCTTTTTATTGACCGTCATTTTTTCCAGAATATCGAACTGACGGACAATATCTATATCGGATTCAAAGCCAATGGCCCTGAGCAGAATGGAGACCGGAAATTTCTTTCGGCGGTCGATCGTGACATAGATGGCATCGAAAATATCTGTCGTCAGGTCTACCCATGAACCGCGGAAGGGAATAATACGTGCATTATAGAGAATAGTACCGTTTGGGTGCTGAGCTTCATTGAAAAAGACACCGGGGGAACGCTGGAGCTGGGAGACAATGACACGTTCGGCGCCGTTAATGATAAAGGTTCCTCTGTCGGTCATGTGGGGAATATTTCCGAGGAAGACCTCCTGTTCGATACTTTCACTGAAAACACCGGGTTCGGAGTCCTCATCAGCGATCTTAAGAAGGAGATTAGCTTTCAGGGGCACAGAGAAAGTGATACCCCGTTCAAGACATTCCTGTTCGGAATAGCGCGGTTTGCCGACCTCATAATTGACATAGTCAAGAACGAATGTATTATGGGTATCTTCGATGGGAAAAATGGAGCGGAATGCATTTTCCAGACCGGCATTTTCCCTGTCCTCCGCTTTAACCTTTTCCTGCAGAAAAATATCATACGAATTTATCTGCAGTCCGAGGAGGTCAGGGATATCCAGAACCTTTGCGATCTTGGAGAAGGACACCCTGTTGATTAATTTATTCTGAATCCTCAAAGGACTACCTCCCTATTATTTTCCAATATAGAAACGAGAGCCACCTTTTAGAAGATGGCCCTGATTCACTGTTTCAGAGTACGCGATGTAATCATTCAATATAGGGATTACTTGAGTTCGACGGACGCTCCGGCAGCTTCGAGTTTCTTCTTCATCTCTTCGGCTTCTGCTTTGGGCAGAGCTTCTTTGATGGTTCCGGGAACGCCTTCGACCAGATCTTTGGCTTCTTTGAGGCCAAGACCGGTAAGAGCGCGGACTTCTTTGATCACGTTGATCTTTTTGTCGCCGAAAGCGGTGAGAACGACATCGAACTCAGTTTTTTCTTCGACAACTTCGGCAGCGGCGGCAGGGCCGGCAGCAGCGACAGCCATGGGGGCGGCAGCTGTGACACCGAATTTCTCTTCGATCTCTTTAATGAGTTCAGAAACCTCAAGCATGTTGGCGGTTTCAAGGTAAGTTAACACGTCGGCGCGGGTAATTTCAGCCATTTCTATTTTCCTCCTAATAAATATTTAAGCTTCTTTATTTTCTTTCAACGCAGTTAATACGCCCTGCAGATTACGCAGCGGCGACTGCAGCATCGACACAAGAGTCGTCATGGGGTAATTCAGACCGCCCAGGAGTTTGGCAAGCAGCTGCTCGCGGCTGGGCAGTTCAGAGATTTCCTGTACTTTATCCTGACCGTAGAGCTGACCGTCGAAGAGAACCGCTTTAACGTGGGGTTTTTCGAGGTCCTTGCTTTTCTTTTTAGAATCGAGCAGGATTTTGGCGGGTGCCACGGGATCTTTCTGAGTAAAGACGAGGGCGGTGGCGCCGCTGAGGATCTCTTCATAAGCCTCGTCAAAACCGGCCTGTTTCAGGCTGCGGCTGATGAGGGTATTCTTAACGACCTTCATTTTCACTTCGTCTTTGAAGAGCGAAGATCTGAGATCATTGACCTGGGCCACATTCAGTCCGAGGAAATCGGCGAAGTAGACGGCCGAGGAACTTTTAATTTCGGCGCTGACCTCATCGATGATCTGCTGTTTTTTAGGTGTTGGCATGAGGTAACTCCCTTAGGCTGTCGCGGATTGTTTATCGATCTTGATCCCAGGACCCTGAGTGGAGGTAAGAGTGATCTTTTCCAGGTAGGTGCCTTTGGCGGAACTCGGTTTGAGCTTCATGATCGTCCCCATCAGGGCCTTGATGTTCTCAGTGAGTTTAGCCTCTTCAAAGGACAGCTTCCCGACGATAGTATGCACGATCCCGTATTTATCGACCCGGAATTCGATCTTACCGCCTTTGGCATCTGATACTGCGGAGGCAACATCTTTGGTGACGGTTCCGGATTTAGGATTGGGCATCATACCCCGGGTACCGAGGATTCGACCGAGCTTACCGACATCTTTCATGACATCGGGGGTGGCGATGACGACATCGAAATCGAGCCAGCCCTGCTGTATCTTTTCCACATATTCCTGGAGACCGGCATAGTCTGCGCCTGCATCGAGGGCGGTCTGAACGGATTCACCCTGAGTGAGGACAAGGACTCTGACGGACTTACCTGTCCCGTTAGGGAGCACGACGGTTCCGCGAACCATCTGATCGGCGTGACGGGGATCGACTCCCAGATTGATGGACAGTTCCACTGATTCATCGAATTTTGCCTTATCGAATGCTTTCAGCAGAGCCACACCTTCTTCGAGAGTGTATTCCCTGGAACGATCGACCGTTGATCTGTTCTGTGTGTATCTTTTACTGTGTTTCATACTGTGTATTCCTCCCTTAACCCTCGACCGTCAGGCCCATGGAGCGGGCAGTACCGGCGATCATGGACATGGCCTGTTCAATCGTATGGGCATTCAGGTCTTCCATTTTCAGTTCGGCAATTTCCTGGAGATCTTTTTTGCTGACCTTTCCGACCTTTGTCTTATTAGACTCGGGAGAACCCTTATCGAGCTTGGCTGCTTTTTTCAGCAGGACGGCTGCAGGGGGAGTCTTTGTGATAAAGGTAAAGGAACGGTCTGAATACACGGTGATGACGACGGGGATGATAAGACCCATCTTGTCCGAGGTCTTGGCGTTGTACGCCTTGCAGAACTCCATAATATTCACGCCGTGCTGTCCGAGGGCAGGCCCGACCGGCGGAGATGGGTTTGCCTGTCCCGCAGGCAACTGCAATTTGATGAAAGCTGCAATTTTTTTTGCCATGTTATCCTAACCTATTTTTCCATTTCGACTTGTAAGTAATCCAGTTCCACAGGGGTGGCGCGACCGAAAATACTTACCATCACTTTTAATTTCTGTTTTTCTTCATTGACTTCATGCACCACACCGGTGAATTCCACAAAGGGTCCGTCAACGATCTTGACCGGGTCACCGACACCGAAGAGAGTTCCGACGACTTCACGGCCGTCTTTTTCCTCAACTTCACCGAGGATCCGTTTCACCTCGACCTCAGGCAGGGCCTGCGGCTGTCCTTTAGGCCCGACAAAACTCATGATACCGGAGGTATTCTCTAGAAAATACTGTGTTTCGCGTGTCAGTTCCATTTTTATCAGGATATAGCCCGGGAAGAAGGTCTTTGTACGTGAGCGTTTTTTACCGTCACGCATTTCCACAACATTTTCTGTGGGAACAAGCACTTCCTCAATAAGGTCACGGAGCCCCTGAAGCTCGGCTTCATGGTAGATCCGTTCCATAACCTGTTTTTCCTTACCTGACAGCGCGCGCAGCGCGTACCAGTTCTTCATCAGATCACCGCCCGTCTTGTCATATCACGAATTGAACTAATTTAGTCAGTACAAAGTCCACGACGAAGAGAAATATGGACAGAACGATTGAGAAAGTAATCACAACCCAGGTAGAACTTTTCAGTTCATCAAAACTGGGCCAGCTGACCTTTTTCATTTCTGTCTGAACACTCTGTATGAAATCCTGAATCTTCTTGATCATGTTGTCTCCGTCTTACATGTCATTTGCAGGTCCGGAGGGATTCGAACCCCCAACTCCCGGTTTTGGAGACCGGTGCTCTGCCAGTTGAACTACGGACCTCCGAAACTTTATTTCGTTTCTTTGTGCATTGTATGGATCTTGCACCAGGGACAATACTTCTTGTGCTCGATCCTGGAAGGATGTTTGCGTTTATTCTTCGTAGTAGTGTAATTTCTACGTTTACACTCACTGCATTCAAAGATGACTCTATCGCGCATTGCTGTTATCCTGTTTTATTCGATGATCTCAGTCACAACACCGGCGCCGACGGTACGACCGCCTTCACGGATGGCGAAACGCAGTTCCTTTTCCATGGCAATCGGAGCGATCAGGGTCACGGTGATATTCACATTGTCACCGGGCATCACCATCTGAACGCCTTCCTCAAGGCTGATACTGCCTGTCACATCCGTCGTACGGAAGTAGAACTGAGGACGATAGCCTTCCATGAAATGCGTATGACGGCCGCCTTCTTCTTTCTTCAGAATGTAGACCTTGGCCTTGAATTTTGTGTGGGGCGTAATGCTGCCCGGTTTCGCAAGCACCATACCGCGACCCAGGTAGTTCTTGTCCACGCCGCGAAGCAGTAGGCCTGCATTGTCGCCGGCCTGGCCCTGGTCCAGAAGCTTGCGGAACATCTCCACCCCTGTCACCACGGTCTTCTTCGTCTCATTGTGGATACCCACGATCTCAACTTCCTCGCCCACTTTCACGATACCGCGTTCAATACGTCCGGTTCCCACGGTTCCGCGACCGGTAATGGAGAACACGTCTTCGATCGGCATCAGGAAGGGTTTGTCCACATCCCGCTCCGGTTCGGGGATATAGCTGTCAATGGCATCCATCAGCTCCAGGATACAGGCGGTCTTTTCCGCATCATCCGGATTGTTCAGGGCCAGAAGCGCTGAGCCGCGAATGATCGGAACATCGTCTCCCGGAAATTCATATTCGTTCAGAAGCTCACGAAGCTCCATCTCCACCAGGTCCAGAAGCTCTTCGTCGTCCACCATGTCACATTTGTTCATGAACACTACGATGGAGGGCACGTTGACCTGACGGGCCAGAAGCACATGCTCCCGGGTCTGGGGCATGGGACCGTCTGCAGCACTCACCACCAGGATCGCTCCGTCCATCTGGGCGGCTCCGGTGATCATATTCTTAATATAGTCGGCATGGCCCGGACAGTCCACATGCGCATAGTGACGGTTGTCCGTCTCGTATTCCACATGGGCTGTCGCGATCGTGATACCGCGCTCGCGCTCTTCCGGCGCGTTGTCGATGGAATCAAAGGATTTTGCATCCGCTTTCCCGCCTTTGCTCAGCACGTAGGTGATGGCGGCTGTGAGCGTGGTCTTACCATGGTCCACATGACCAATGGTCCCCACATTCACATGCGGCTTAGATCGTTCAAATTTTGCTTTTGCCATTACAATGTCTCCTAAGGTGAAGTGATTGTTTCCTCGAGCCCATGACCGGACTTGAACCGGTGACCTCTTCCTTACCAAGGAAGCGCGACTACCGACTGTGCTACATGGGCCTTAAAAAAAAAGCCTGCGGCAGGACAAAAAAGCTGCGCGCAGGCACTCTTGCTTTTTCATCCTGGTCCTGACGAGCACTTCGTACTCTCCCAAGAAAAGATTTCAAATAACGAGCGGGTGATGAGAATCGAACTCACGTAGTCAGCTTGGAAGGCTGATGTTCTACCACTGAACTACACCCGCTGAAAGTGGGCCAGGATGGATTTGAACCACCGTAGGCTTCCGCCGGCAGATTTACAGTCTGCTGCCATTGACCGCTCGGCCACTGACCCAATTCAATTGTGGAGCCACCAGCCGGAATCGAACCAGCGACCAACGGTTTACAAAACCGCCGCTCTACCTGCTGAGCTATGGTGGCAATCCCCGCCTTTTTTCAAAAAGCCCCGTAATATAGAGCAATTTGAAAATAGCGTCAACAATATTTTTTAAGATATTTTAGGATTAATGCTGCCTGATTCTGATAAAAGCCTGCAGACCTCGGAGCTGTGTACCCTGCAATTTCTGGAGGCATCTGTACTGAAACTATGCTAAGTTTGGCCTATGAACCGGAGCTCCGTCCATGTGCGTAATGAAAAAGCATTTATAGCCCTTTAGATGGAAGTTCACCCTGAAGCCTGAACACAGCAGATGATACAATATAATATATAGGAAGCCTGAAACGATGACAGACAGGTTAAAAAACTGGGATGACGGCACCCGCATAGCCCACGTGAAGAAATTCTTCAGCAGCATTACCGGAAAATATGATTTCATGAACCACTTGATGAGTGCCGGGCAGGACATCCGCTGGCGCAACTTCACAGCGAAGCGGATCAGCACTGATGCCGGGCAATTGCTGGACATTGCCTGCGGAACGGGTGACCTGAGTTTTACGCTGAGCAGACGTTTTCCGAAAGCGGAGGTCAGCGGTCTGGATTTTGTGCCGGAAATGATCGAAGCTGCTCAGAGAAAGAATCTGCGCAGGGGAACCGAGATCGAATTCACAGTCGGTGATGCTCTGGAGCTTCCCTATCCTGACAGCAGTTTTGACGCCTGCACGATCGCCTTTGGTTTCAGAAATATCCCGGATAAGCAGCGGGCGCTGGATGAAATGATACGGGTTCTCAGACCCGGAGGAAAGATCCTCATCCTCGAAATGACCCTTCCCCGCAGTGCGGCCATGCGTCATTTTTACAGATTTTACCTAAAATATGTCATACCGGCCCTTGGGCGGCTTTTCACATCGGACCCTGATGCCTACACCTATTTATCCGACAGCATACAGGATTTCTATCAGCCGGAGGAGCTCAGCGCACTGTTCGAAGAAAAGGGTTTGACAGATATCCGTGCATTTCCCCTCAGTTTCGGCATCACCTATCTTCACGAGGGGGTTACACCCCGATGAAATACGGAAGTTCGGGCAAACTGAAGGCCTGGTATCAGGCGAGCCGGCCTCCCTTTTTTATTGCCACCCTGATCCCTCTGGCGGCTGGTGGCCGTCTGGCCGCTCTGGACGGCGAATGGAACGGGCTGCTGTGGGGGGCCATCGTCCTCGCCAGTTTCCTGGTTCATCTGAACACCAACCTCAGCAATGATTATTTTGAATACGAGAACGACAAAGAGAACATCGGAGGCACGCGGGTGCTTCAGCAGGGTCTGATCAGTCTGAAGGAAATGCGGAATGCCATCATAGTATTTTATCTGCTGGCCTTTCTGCTGGGGATGTGGATCCTCCTTCAGGCCCGGACCTGGATTCTGCTCGTCTATATCCTTTTTGCCGCTCTGAGCAGTCTATTTTACACAGCTCCTCCCCTCCGTTACGCCTACCGGGGTCTGGGTGAGCTGATGGTCGGGCTGAACATGGGTCCGGTCATGGTCAGCGGAACCTATGTTGCGATGAGCGGGCGGCACAGCTCCGAGGCCTTTCTGTACTCACTACCCATAGCTGTCGGGGTTGCATTCATCCTTTTCTACCAGAGTCTGAGCGATATAGACAGCGACCGGGACAACGGCAAGTACACACTGGCTGTCCGCCTCGGAGAAACGCGCATTCACGGGGCCATTCTGGCATTCAGCGCGGCCGAGATCCTCAGCATGCTCTTCCTGATTCAGGCTTCATACCTTCAGCCGGGAGCCCTTCTGTCCCTCTTGAGCGCGGGTTTTGCCTGGAAGATATCCCTGCTCTGGCGTCGCCGAAGCCGCCTGGAAGATCTTCATGGACAGGGACAGTTCGCCCGTTTTTTCTACCTTTTCAACGGGCTGCTTCTGCTTATTTTCATGAACTGAAACAGGGTTGGGTACAGGGACCGAAAGAGTTCCTCAGATATTTATTATACAGTCAGTTGGGATTGGTTGTCACCGGTTTATCATCCAGAAAGACCACGATCAGTTTTTCACCGTCTGCATAGTGAAATTCCCAGGGACCGGTCTTCTTATCCCGGTGAAAGAGGCCGGACTTCTTCTCCCCGTTTTGAAAATAGTAATTCCAGCGGCCTGATTTCAGGTCCGCCTCGTAAGCTCCCTCTATCTTCAGATCCCCGTTCTCATAACGGGTCATATAGGGTCCCTCTTTCATTCCGCCGCGGTAGCTGATCTCCTGGACGGGCACACTTTTTTCATTGAGGTAGACCCAGACACCCTCACGGCGGTCCTGCAGATACATCCCCGTCCTTCTTTTACGGCCGTTCAGATAATACTCGGTCCATTCCCCCTGCCTTTTTCCCTCCAGGTAGAGTCCGGACTCTTTAGTTCTGCCGTTGGGAAAAAAGCGTTTCCAGTGTGAGACCGCACTGTTCTCCCTGTCCCGGACGAGTTCCGCTGTGCGCAGGCCCTGTTCATAGAGAGTTTTTTTCTCTATCTCGCCGTCCGTATCGAAAAAATACCATTCACCTTCCTGCAGGCCGTCCCGGACCTGCCCCTTCTTCTTCACTTCACCCCTGTCATACCATTCCTGAATCAGTCCGTCCATTTCGTGGCTGATCAGTTTCTGCTGACCGCTGCGGTACCATTCTCTCAGAACATCATTGCGCGGATCATCATCCCTCTTCATCTGCCCGTTTTCATACCAGAGGATCTCACGGCCGGTGTCCAGATCGAATTCAGATTTCTGCGCCCCATCGGAATACCACTCCTTCTGTATACCCGTCTGTCTTCCTCGTTCATAATGGTAATCACTGGACAGAGCGCCGTTCTCGTCATAAAAACGCCAGTAACCGTTTCTTCCGTTGGTGGGGATTCCGGACACAGCAGCCGGATCCTCCCCGTTGCCGGAGATAAAATTCCCTTTGCCGTAGATTTGACCATTCTCATGGAAATACTTCCACTCGCCTTCCATCAGGCCTTCGATCATTTCACCCTCGGCCTTCAGTTTCCCGTTCCGGTGGTAGTCGGCGACATTTCCGGAATAGACCTGACCGCTGCTGCGGAGAACATAGACCCCGGTACGCCTGTTCAGTTCCCGAAAACGGACCTGCCCGAGGAGCTCTGCACCCTGCAGAAGCAGAATGAAAAGAAAAAGCCATAGTCTCAACGGCGGACGCATGTCAGTTCAGTGCCTTACTCACGATCTTGTCCGTGTCGATAGCGATCACCAGTTCTTCGTTGGTGGGGATCACCGCCACTTTGATCCGGGACTGAGGGCTGTGGATAAAGCCTTCCGACCCGCGGGGATGATCCTGATTCAGGGAGCTGTCGAGTTCTACACCCATAAATTCCATATCCAGCAGGCATTTTTCCCGGAGGAGAGGGGAATTCTCGCCGATTCCGCCAGTGAAGACAATACCGTCTGCGCCTCCAAGGGCTGCCGCATAGGCGGCAATATACTTCCGAACCCTGTAGGCAAAGATGTTGAAAGCGAGTTCAGCTCTCTTGTTTCCTTCCTCCATAGCCTGTTCGATCTCCCGCATATCGGAGCTGAGACCGCTGATCCCCACCAGACCGCTGTGCTTGTTGAGCATGGCATTGATCTCGCGGATCTCCAGTTCCTCTTTGGCCATCACATGGGGAAGGATACCCGGATCCAGATCCCCGCTGCGGGTACCCATGAGCAAACCCTCGAGGGGAGTGAAGCCCATGCTCGTATCAATGCTGTAACCGTTTTTCACTGCTGCAATACTGCAGCCGTTGCCGAGATGACAGGTGATGATCTTAAGATCCCTGATATCCAAGTTCACCAGATCCCGGAAACGCCGGCTGACAAAGTAATGACTTGTGCCGTGAAAACCGTAGCGACGAATTCCGTGGCGTTTGTAGAGCACATAGGGCAGACCGTAGATATAGGCATGATCGGGCATTTTGCTGTGGAAGGCGGTATCGAAGACCCCGACCATCGGAACATTGGGCAGGTGGTGGCGGGCAGCGGTGATACCTTTGATATTGGGGGGATTGTGCAGGGGCGCCAGGTCAATGCATTCATGAAGAACCTCCATGACCTTGTCGGTGATCAGGACCGAATCCTTGAAATGCTCACCTCCATGCACGAGCCTGTGACCGACAGCATCGATCTCCGACAGATCGCGGATCACTCCGTGGTTGGTGGAGACCAGACCGGCGAGAACATATTCCAGTGCCATCTGATGGTCGATGATGTCTCCGCTGAGGTGGATCTTGTGCCCGTCGACGCGTTCCTGCTTCAGGGAGGAGCCCTGCAGACCGATGCGGTCCACCAGACCGCGGGCGATAGATGTCCTTGTTTCGGTGTCGATGAACTGATATTTAACGCTTGAGCTGCCGCTGTTGATGACTAGAACTTTCATGCTTTTTCCTGTCAGTATTTATTTTCGCCGATGAGCCGGCCGGATTCGTCATAGAGGAAGAAGCCCTTGCGGGTTTTCTTGCCCAGATGCCCTGCACGCACCAGTTTCTTTAGGATGGGACAGGGTCGGTATTTCTGATCTCCCAATTCATGAAAGAGTTCACTCATCCAGTTCAGAACCTCATCAAGACCCATGGTATCCGCCAGTCTCAGAGGGCCGATATTCAGATTGTAACCAAGGCGCATGGCTGTGTCCACACCGGTAGGGCTGGCCACACCTTCCATCACCACATGCATGGCCTCATTGAGCATGGGAAGAATGACACGGGTTGTCACAAAACCGGGATACTCGAAGACTTCTACAGAGGTTTTGCCGATCTGGCTCACAAAATCTGTGATGCGTTTGAAAGTGTCATCGCTGGTATGCAGGCCGCGGACCACCTCGGCGAGGGAGATCTTGGGAACAGGATTCAGGAAATGCAGTCCGAGGACCATGTCAGGGCGTGTGGTCGCATTGGCCAGCTCCGTGATAGACAGAGTGCTTGTATTGGATGCGAAGATCACCTCCGGGGGAAGAATGCTGTCCAGTTTACGGAAGAGGTTGATCTTTTTGTCCAGCTCCTCCGGAATGCACTCCATGACCATATCCACCGGTCCCATATCCTCAAGGTCGTGGATAAAGTGAGTTCGGGAAAGGATCGCCCGTTTCTCACTGTTGGTCAGGCCCCATCTCTGGATTTCCTGGTCCATTTCTTCTTCCAGCAGCTGAAGCACACGGCTGCTGTCCTCCTCCGTCCGTTCCACACAGGTGACGGTGACACCTTTGCTGGCGATGGCCCAGGCCAGTCCACGGCCCATGGTGCCCATCCCGAAGATCGCCACATTGCTGATCCCCCGTCCCTGCTGGCCAGTGCCAATATCCGCCAGACGGTTCTCCTGTATCAGTTCATCAAGTTTTCCGCTCACTTTTCCTCCGTTTCTTTTCGCGCTGTGAGCAACAAATACCAAGCCAAGCGTTCATATTTCATAAGCACTTGTTTATTCTCATTCAGATATATCAGTCCGGGTACCGGGGTCTGCAGATCTTTTCACAATTGAGAGAGTCCTTTACGGGAACGGGAATGGGGCAGGTCCTGCAGCAGCTGATAGAAGCGCGGCAGGGGAAAGCCCAGCACTGTATAGAAACAGCCTTCGATGCGCTGAACAAGAGCGGCTTTCACATCCTGTATCCCGTAAGGCCCCCGCCTTGTCAAAGGGGGAACCGGTATCGATATAGTCCTGTATATCCCGGTCACTGAGTTCCCTGAACCAGACACTTGTGAGCTCTGCATCGGAAGAGGCGTAGCCCGTGGCCAGCTGTCTCAGGGCGACGGCACTGATCACCTGATGCACCCTGCCGGAGAGAGAATGCAGCATATCCTCTGCCTCGCGCCTGTCCACCGGTTTGCCGAGGATCCGGCCCTCCTGCACAACGATGGTATCTGCGGAGATCACCAGAGCGTCGGGGAACTGGGCAGCCACCGATTCGCCCTTGGCGGCAGCCAGGGCCAGAACATAGTCCCGCAGGTCCTCAAAGCGGCCCGGGTCGACAGAGGCTTCGTCAAAACGGCTGGGTATAACCTGAAACTCCAGGCCCATGTCCTCAAGGAGTTCCCTCCGCCTCGGAGAGGCTGAAGCCAGAATAAATGAATAGGGCAGCTTTAGGATCATGGCACTTTGATACAGGTTCCGGTGTTTTCGAATTCCCTGCCTCCATCGGAGCGGAAGTGGATACGGTAGAAATAGGGTCCGGCTGCCAGCGTCTGTCCGAAACTGTCTCTGCCGTCCCAGTCGAAGAAATTGAAACCTTCCATGACAGAGAGGCCCTGCAGGGAACGGACACGTCGTCCGTAGGGACTGTAGATCGTGATATCCGCCTCTCCGGGAAGGGCAGCCTGAAACGTGAACTGCGTGGAGCGGCTGAAGGGATTGGGAAAATTCACCACCGCATCCAGCAGCTGATCACCGGCTTCAAGGACAGTCAGTTCCATGCTTCTGGAACTGAAATTATTGTAATTGTCGAAGGCGCTGACCTCAAAGCGACTGCTTCCGATGGGCAGCATATCACCGGCCCGCAGAGGGATATGCCCTTCCGTGTAACTGTCCCTGTCATAGGCAAAGGCAGCGGAGATATCCAGACTGCTTCCGTCCTCTTTGCTCAGGGTGATCTGATGTCCTGTACTACCGGTGATATTGATGCCGTTCTCGTCCCGCAAAGCGATGTAGATCAGGGTGGTATCCTGCACCACATCCCCCTCCACGAGATCCCGGCCGTCATGCCTTTCAAAGGCGATGACCGGACCGCTGAAATCGGTCTGGGCCTGTCCGGAGGAACCGAGGATGGACAGATCATTCCTAGAGAACAGTCCTTCCCGGCTCCTGTCCGCATTCCAGTACTGCAGACGGAGCATGGCGGAATTCCCCTGATAACTGATGTCCTTGGGGATAATGAAGGAGGCCTGAAGCTCCCGGTCCGTCACTGTCACTGTGCCGTTGAACAGAGGTTTACCCGGCAGGCGGTAACTGATATAATCTGTGAACCATGTGCCTCCCACAAAGTATCTGTAGGAACGTGTCACCGACTGCTCACTGTCATAGAGTCTCAATTCCGCTGTCATCTGATCGTCCAGATCCTCTGAACCGTCCCAGGTGTACAGTTCCGCTGCAGCATCCACCTTGTCCAGGGCGTGCAGGGTATCCGGCAGCCCGCTGTCAAAGCGCCCGCTGTGTTCCGGGATCGCCAGTTTCATGGACGGATCACCGAAGAGAATATATTTGCTGGTATTGAGGTAGTTTCTGCTGAGATGCTTTGCCCCGATCAGGGCTTCTCCTATGGTCATAGACCGTGTGTTCAGAGTGCTGTGATAGAAGAGCAATCCGAAATAATTCGTCACGAAATCCACATTCGCACTGTCGAAGACCGGTCTCGTGGTCGCCAGAGAGGCGATGGCGCCTGCATTGGGCAGAGATACAATATCCTCTGCTGCACTCTGGCTGGCCACATAGTCTGAACGGCCCCAGTCACAGGTGGCGGCCATGATGAAAGGGTACATGCCCTGATTGTTCAGCAGGGGCAGATCCCGGTCCTTGACAAAGATATATTCCTGGGCCCAGACCGTGGGAGAACCGTGGCCGATCCAGTTCACAATGCTGGTTCCCTCGTTGAAGGCCCTGATGATCGCATCTCTGGAGCCCACACGGCCCATAGCCCGGATGGAGGCATCGTAGAGTTCTGGAAACTCAGTCAGATAGATCTTGTTCCGCAGCAGACTCTTCGGAAACTGCGACTGTATCACACCCTCGGTGTTATTGATGAAATTGGGATAATTATCATCCGGGTCGGTGGGATCATCCGCCACAAGCGTGATATGACCCTGCCATTTACCGGGATATTCGCGATTTTCATAAGAGATGATCTTGTCAACAATAGCCGCGGCCTCCGCGACACTGTTCACTGCCAGTCTTCCGACAGCCATATCCACAGTCAGGTCATTGTCACTGCTGAGGTAGACGAAGGGGTCTTCCGTGTTTCGGGTATGATAAATGTGCCCTTCCGAGATCTCGAACTGGGGAACGAAATTCTTTGCCTGACCGGTGATATTTTTATAGTCATAACTCCCGTCGCCCAGCAGCAGCACAAATCTCGGCGGCGAAGCCGGGTCAGGATTCCCGTGATGACGGTAGAGGTCCAGCAGGAAATTCCTGATGGCATAGGGATCATTCTGGCCTGCGGCATAGGCGGAGAAGATATCCTCAACATCCACCGCAAGCGTATTGAGAGGCTCATTCATACGTTCCCGCTTGTGCTCAGCGAGCCGTTCTGCCTCAGCCATGAAATTTCTGTGGCTGATGACGACCATATCCACCGCCTGACCCAGCCAGCGGGAGCCTTCCACCACCGCATTCTCACGCAGCAGGATGGATGCAGGTGAAGAGAAACCCTCTTCCGTCAGCAGCAGATAGTCGGCAGTGCCGATAGAACGGGTGTCCTCGATCCGCTCTGAGGAGGTGGACAGGATGGAGTACAGCGGCCGGGAGGGATCACTGATATCGAAGGCATAGACAGGATAGGAGGAAAATCCGTCTGCTCCGAAACTGAAGGGACTGAAGCGGTCCCTGAAGCGCAGGCGGAGTCTGTCGTCCACAGCCTGATTGACAGCGGGGTAAATGATGTCCACATAATCGAGAAAGGCCAGGTTGAGATCTGATGATCCCCGGTAATCAATGACCAGTGTATTGGATGAACCCAGGGAAGTCAGGGGGTAAGAATATTCTCTGGAACCGAAGGCAAAGCTGTAGAGCGTGATCCCGCCTGTCAGATCTGCGGAATTCAGGGCAAAAGTGAAACTGTGTTCATGGGAGCCGGTTTTCGGTGTACTGCCGCCGGCGGCGCCGATGCGCAGTATCGGATTCTGCACAGCATCCACAGCCACCGGGACTGGAAGCTCAAGCCGAAGGGTCTTCTGTGCCGACAGACCGCTGAAGGACTCACCATACCAGTTGAGGCCCCCCTGAAGGATATTCTGTTCATCCTTTTCATGGCGGAATGCCGCCCAGTGCCAGTCCGCTGAGGGGAGGACGCTGCCAGCAACTGCAGGTTGGAAATCCATCCGATGTCCAGGCGCAGCGTCCAGGTCGTCGGGTATGAGGATCCACACATGCTGTTCGCTGTCAAAAGGGTTGACATGATGGGTCATATTTCCGGGGCGGAGGCCGTCCTGTCTGATCTTCCAGTGGTCAGGGCCGGGAGCATAGAAAATCAGGCGGTCCTCAGAGGACCATGTTCCGGTGCTGCCAGCCAGAAAAAGTGCCGGCAGCTGAATCCAGAGGCTGTCAAGATCCGGCAGTTCAGAGCTGTAGGGCTGCCCCATAGGCCGGCCGGTATAGACCCTGACAGATGAACGGTCAATCTCCGAAGGATCCAGACCCAGGGCCTGCAGATCACTGTGATCCACGGCATAGATCCCTTCCTCCGGTACTGTCAACTCTATCCAGGTTCCATCAGGGAGCGTCTGCCCGGTTTTCCTGAGGACGCGGTCAGGAATGGGCACCCTTACCGAGGCCCCGTTCACAAACAATCCCTCAATGAGCGGGAAATAGGCAGGGCGAACACCCTGGAAATCACGCTTCCAGCTCAGTTCGATCTCCATCTCAAGAATGAGCTGAGCGTCCGCCTGCAGGGCCGGCACGGAGATGAGCCGATAGGGTATGTTCTGAAAATACATGATCTCAGAAAGAATGATCGGGCTAAGGTCATGTTCACGGTGCTTCAATGTTTCCAGGACCCGCTCCGCCGCCGCAGAGGGAGGCCTGCTGACTGAGGGTTCGGATAGCCCTGCCTGCAGCTCTTTTCCTGAGGATGACAGACGCTCTGCATCAGCTCCGGGGGCCCCTTCTTCTGTCTCAATTCTCTGGCGTCCGGTCTCTTTGAGCAAAAGAGACAGGGGGCTTGTCCGGACACTGAGGATGCGGAGCTCAGGAAAATCCTCACCGGGAAGAGCCAGTGCAAAGCGCTTCATCGGAATGGACAGATCCCCGACGAGAGTATCGGCGTTGGCTGTCTCAGATGAAATGACAGAGATCCGCCCGCCGCTGCCGTTTCTTTCATAAACAGAATATGTGCCGAAGTGCAGCCGGACATTCAGGCTGCGCCGTCCTTCCGCCGAGACCTCGACAGACGCATAACCCATGCAGACTGTCAGGACAAGGAGGATCAGGATCTGTGGTATTCTGTGAACCATTCTGTGAATTTCCTCAATCCGCTGCCGAAATCTGTGCCCGGATCAAATCCCAGTTCCTGCCGGGCTTTATCAATATCGGCATAAGTGCTTTTAACATCTCCGGCAGGTCTAGGTTCCCGTCTGATGACTGCTTTTCTGCCCAGGTAGCCCTGCAGCAGTTCCACAAGCTCTGTCACCGAATGGGGATGATGGCCGCCGAGGTTGTAAATACTGCAGGAAGCCGGTCGACCCAGGGCGGCCAGGACACCCTGCACAATGTCATCGATATAAGTGTAATCCCGCTTCAGAGAACCGCCGTCATAGACAGTCAGCGGCAGACCCTGAAGAATTTTCAGGCTGAAGGAGTAATAGGCCATATCCGGACGTCCCCAGGGACCGTAGACCGTAAAGAAACGCAGGCCGGTGCAGGGAAGCCCGTGATTGTCACTGAAGACTGCGGCAACATGCTCGTTGTAGCGCTTTGTCGCCGCATAAAAGGAAACCGGATGCTCGGGGGTCCTGTCCTCACGATAGGGCAGCTCCGGGCTGTTGCCGTAGACTGAGGAGGAACTGGCATAGACAAAATGCGCGACCTCGCTCCGTCTCGCGGCATCAATGACATTGAGAAAACCCAGACCGTTGGTGTATTCGTAGGAAAAGGGATTCTCCAGGGAGTAGCGCACACCTGCCTGAGCCGCGAGATGAAGCACCGCCTGGGGTTTAAATTCGGAAAAAAGTTTATCCGTTGTATGTTTATCAGTAATATCACAGAGTTCAAAACGAATATTGTCCCTGTTCAGCAGTGCCTGCAGCCGGTCCTTTTTCAGTTTGACATCATAGTAGTCATTCAGGTTGTCCAGGCCCAGTACATCCAGGCCCTGTGAGGCCAGTGCTGCGGCGCAGTGGCTGCCGATAAAGCCGGCGGCACCGGTGAGCAGAACACGTTTAAAGGGCAGATCACTGTACATCAGAGGCCTGCAGATCATTTTCGTCGATCTCGACACTGAGCATTCTGTCCATGTGATCCACTTCAACACAGACCAGGGTATTGTTGGCCATTTTCTTCACCTTTCCGCAGAGGCCTGCAAGCGGTCCTTTGATGATACGGACAGTTTTGCCCATCAGCTTCTCTTTGTCCTGAATACGGACGGAGAGAGGTTTATCCAGAAGAATACGGATGGATTCGATCTGCCTGTCGGGTATGCTGGCCATTTCTCCCCTGAATTCCACAAATCCCTGGGCCCACTGTATCTCCAGCAGATGGAATTTCCGGTTTTTCGGGATACGGACAAAGATATATCCTGGGAACACGATCTTTTCAACCGTTTTCCAGCGGTCGCTCCAGCGGTGTCGTTCGTGCATGAGCGGCAGATAGTATTCGATGCCCTTTTCCGCCAGTTTCTCTGCAAAGCGTCTTTCAAAGCGGCCGCGGATGCGGAGGGGATACCATTTTATTTCATCGGATGTTGTATTGAACAGGGTCATAGTGTCCTGAAATTTTGGCGGAAAATACGCCTTTTTTACAGCATTTCCAAGTATCTAGCACGGTTGAGACCGCAGGCATGGGGCTGTAGAATTGGGTTGTAATCAATGGCGGGAGTTGATATTTTCTGTAACAGAAAGGGAGCAATGACAGAAAAGCGCGGAATTTTCCGGGAATTATGGGAACGAAGGGTCTTTCAGATCACGGGCCTTTATCTTGGCGGGGGCTGGGCAGTTCTGGAGTTCATCAGTGGTTTTGTGGTGGAGCAGCTGGGTTTCTCACCGCAGCTGACGATACAGGCATTTCTGGCAATCATGAGCCTTCTGCCGAGCACATTGATGATCGCCTGGTTTCACGGGCGTCCGGGGCCGGACCGATGGCACAGCATAGAAAAGGTGGGTATTCCCGTCAATCTGATCCTGACGGTGTTTCTGCTGTTCTGGACGGGTCGGGCGAGACCGCTGGAGGCTGGTGGGGATGCAGTCGCAGGGCGGGCTGTTTCGGGAACCTCGGTTCAGGAGGCGGAGCAGGTAGCTGTCGATCCGAAGACGCGTCTTGCGCTGATGAATTTCAGTACGGAGGATTCGGAAGAGGACATTGAGTGGCTGGAGAAGGGGCTGCCCAAACTGCTGGATCTGACTCTGGGTCAGGATATTCGTTTCAGCCTCAGGGTGCAGAGTGCTTTCCGGCGGGATCTCGAGGAGAGGGGACTGGGTGTAGAGACCGAGCTTCCGCTGACCCTGGCACGGGAACTTTGCGAGGCCAACAGTTATGAACATTTTATCAGGGGCAGTGTCGGGCTGAAGAACGGGGAGTACAGCATTGACTGCCGGCTGTACCGGACACGGGACCTGCAGGCAGTGGGAGAGCGGAGCATCAGCGGACCGGACCTTCCTGCCCTTCTGGACACCCTGAACCGTTGCATATCGGGACAGCTGCTTCCTCCTGATGAGGACAGGCTGAGCATACCGGCTGCGGAGCTGATCAGCCATGATGCGGCTGCGATCAGGGAGTACTGCCGGGGACTGGAACTGCGTATCGACCACAATGACATGGCAGCCGCCATGGAGCATCTGGAAGCTGCGAGGCGCATTGATGCGGATTTCACCTACGCCACCTTTGAACTTTTCATACTTTTCAACCGGAGCAATATGCAGGAGGCGGCACAGGCGGAGCTGCAGACCCTGCTGGACAATCTTTACAGCCTGCCGGAGCAGGACAGATATTATATACGTTACTGGTCATTTATGATGGAGAACGATCTGGACAGGGCTGTGGCCATCCTCGATGTATGGAAGGAGCGATTCCGGCGCGACACACGTCCGCATCTGCTGATGGCCTACAACCATCACCGGAACCGGGGGCAGCTGAGGCAGGCTATCGACGAATACCGGCGCATCCTGGAGCTGGATCCAGGGGCGGATGAACATCTGCTGGACATCGCCGATCTGCAGTCGAGACTGGACCGTCCGGAGGAGGCCCGTGACAGTTACGGCATGTACCTGGAAAAGCACCCTCAGCAACTGAGACCCCTTCAGGCACTGGCGGTTCTGGAGACGCGCATAGGAAATTTTCAGGCGGCGGTGGAAATGTACAGTCGCATCCTGCTGCTGGATCCGAAGAACGTTCAGGCAATGCAGGGCAGGGCAGTCATCCATACTCACAACGGGGAATTTGAGGAGGCTATGGCGGTTCTGGCCAGGGCGCTGGACGCTTCAGACACGGCGAGAGACAGCATGGAAACCCTTCGGAGCATCAGCTACCTGCATTATTTTCAGGCGGACATGATTTCTTCTCTCCGATACAAGGTCCTGTCAGATGAGCTTGCCTCAAAGGTTCAGAACCCTATGCAGATGCTGGTGGATAAGCTGGACGACATCGATCTTTTTCTCAAAATGGGTGAAGTGCAGGTGGCATCGGATATTGCCGTAGAGCTGAAGAATCTGAGTGCTCCGCTGGATGAGCTCTATCTGGCTGGGGAGCTGGATATTCAAATGTATTTACGTGACAGGGCGGGCATTGCGATGAGCCTTCTGGATATTGACCGCAGTCATCTTGACAGGCTGATGGGTCTTCGGGTCGACATACTTCATCAGCAGGCGGAGGCCATGATGCACGAAATCGACGGGGAATACAGACAGGCTGCGGACCTGCTGGCAGAAGCGATAGAGATTCTACCGGAATTCGAGGAGGCACTGGTCATCCCGCTGGCCCGCAATCAGCGCCTGGCCGGGGACACAGAAGGAGCGGAGGAAACGCTGAAACGCCTGATGCGAAGGATTCCCGCTCACGGGGAGATGCATCTGGAATTTGCCCAGCTGCGCTGGCAGCAGGAGCGGCACAGCGAGGCGCTGGATCATTTGAATATTTCGATGGAGATCTGGAAAAATGCGCACCCGGCCTATGAGCAGGCGAGGACGGCAGCCGGGCTCATGAGGCAGTACAAGATCATGGGGACTCCGCTGGGTCTCAGGCAGGAAACAGTGCGTCAATCCCCTTAGAGATCTCAAGCGGGATCTCGATCTCGGCGGCCTTAAGATTTTCCTCCAGCTGAGCGACAGAGGTTGCGCCGGTGATGACAGAGCTCAGAATGCCCTGATTCAGGAGGGCTGCGATGGCCAGCTGGGCCCGGCTTACACCGAGGGCATCCGCCAGTTCCCTGAATTTCAACACGGTTTGGACCACATCTTCTCTATACCAGATATTCTTCAGCCATTCTTCTCTGGCAAAGCGGCTGTCCTCGGGGATGCCGCGATCGTATTTTCCGCTGAGCATGCCCATAGCCAGGGGAGAAAAGGAGGTGAGACCCATGCCGAAGCTGCGGGTCATAGGCTGTATCTCCCTTTCCACTTTCGCCCGTTTGAGCAGGTGGTATTCCGGCTGTTCGACGGCGGGGGGAATACAGTGATACTTTTCCGCCAGCTGACAGGCTTCCTCGATCTTTTCAGCCGGCCATTCGCTGGTGCCCCAGTAGAGGACCTTACCGCTGTGAACCAGATCATCCATGGCCCGGACCACCTCAAGAACCGGAGTTTCCGGATCATAGCGGTGGCAGTAATAGATATCAAGATAGTCGGTTCCGATGCGCAGAAGGCTTTTATCAATACTTTCCATGATATGCTTGCGGCTCAGTCCGCGGTCATTGACATCATCGCTCATGGGCCAGAACACCTTTGAGGAAATGACCAGGGTGTGACGCGGGAAATCCTTCAGGATCTTACCCATGAGGCGTTCGGATTCACCGCGGGCGTAGACATCCGCAATATCGAAAAAATTGATGCCGGCACTGTAGGCGGCCTCAATGATATCCTTGGCAATATGTTTGTCCTGAATACTGTGGCCGAAAGTCGTCCAGCCGCCGAGGGACAGCTCGCTTACCTTCATACCTGACATTCCCAGACGATTGTATCTCATGATCACTCCTCCTTGTTTATAATCTTTTCCTCTGAGGCACAGGCATTGGCCAGAAAGACAATACTGCGATAGTTCCTGTCCGAATGCAGAGACAGACCGATCTCGCAGGTCCGGCTGTTGCTGTAGCCTTCCCTGACAGAATCAGGAAGCGCCTTTTTCAGATCCGCAAGTGCTGAACGATTGAGTTCAGGGTGGGTAAAGCCTCTGTCGCCGGCCCAGCCGCAGCAGCCGACATTCTGCGGTACGATGACCTCTTCGCTCAGGGCCTCGGCCACCGTCCTGAACTTATCCTGCAGGCCCATTTTCACTGTTGAGCAGGTGTTGTGGATCGTGATGCTGCCCGGTCTTTTTTCGAACTGAAGTCTGGGCAGAATGCGGTCATGGATGAATTCCACCGGCTCATACAAGTGCAGGGCGGGATTCAGGGTGGAGCGCATGTGCTGAAGACAGGGACTCATGTCGGTGAGAACTGGGTAAGTCCCCTGCTGAGTCGCCTCCATCAGTGCCTCATTGAGTTCATTCTGACGGTCAGCTGCGGCATCGTGGAAACCTTTGCTGGCAAAGGCCATACCGCAGCAGAGCTGCTCCGTCCGCGGCGGGTAGACCACCCGGTAGCCTGCCTTGGAAAGGAGTTCGACAATATTCTCCATCAGGCCCGGACTGCCCTCATCTCCGGCGCTGTTGCCCATAGTCCGGTTGATGCAGGTGGGAAAATAGACCACGGTATCGGCCGCCGGGTCCGCTGGGGGAAGGGGCGGGACAGGGGAGGCGCCCAGCGGCATGTGCCTGTTCCAGAGGGGTATGCGCCGTCCGCTCCATTGATGAAGTTTCTCCGCGACACGGGTCATCAGGGACGAACCTGCCAACTTGTGAATCCAGTGGACAGCATTTAGGGCATAGCGGCCATAATGGGTGATGTAGCCCATCTTTCCGGCAATCCAGTCGGCGACCTGCCGGTCGGATTCCGTATGATTCGAGCTGCGGAGTTCCTTGACAAGCACCCCGGTATTTATACCCACCGGACAGCTCAGCTCACAGAGTCCATCGGTGGCACAGGTTTCCTCCCCGGCATACTGGAAATCCACAGCCATCGGGGGGTTGGGATAGGGTGAGGAGGCAATCTCCCTGAAGGCGACGATTCTCTGTCTCGGCGTCAGGGTCAAATCCCGGCTCGGACAACTGTGTTCACAGAATCCGCATTCAATGCAGGCATCTATGAGAGGATTCACAGCCGGAATCCTCTTCAGATTCTTCAGATGAACCCCGGGATCATCATTGATCAGAACACCGGGATTGAAAATATTCCGGGGATCCAGCAGTCCCTTGACTTCTTTCATCAGGGCGTAGATCTGAGCACCCCATTCCTTTTCGACAAACGGCGCCATATTGCGTCCTGTCCCGTGCTCACCTTTCAGGCTGCCCCGGAAACGGTCAATAACCAGATCGCTGAGTTCCACCATGAAGGCCGCATACCTGCTCAGGGCCTCCTCATTGCTGAAATCCTCCATGATCACAAAATGAATATTTCCGTCCATGACATGGCCCCAGATCACAGAGTCATGGTAGCCGTAGCGCTTCAGCATGGACTGAAGGGCTTCCAGGGCATCGCCGAGAACATTCATCGGAAAGACGAGATCCTCTATAACAACGGCCGTCCCGGGTCTGCGGGAGGCGCTGGCCGAAGTAAAAAGACCCTTCCTGACCTTCCAGACCGTAGAATATTCCAGGGGATCTGAAGTGAATTCCGCAGGCAGACTCAGTCCCAGATCCGGGAGCTGAGCACTGATCTCCGCGATCTGTCTGTCCAGCTCATCCCAGCTGTGGGCGGCCGTATCGATCAGCACCGCCGTCACCTCTCCGGGCAGCTGTTTCAGTACAGCGGGGAGCCCGGGCACATCCTCAACCGCCTTAAGAGCGGCGCGGTCCATCAGTTCGGCGGCCAGCACCGGCCAGGTTCTGATCTGCGCTACAGCCTGTCCGGCGGCCAGAAGGCTGGGAAAAAAGAGCAGGGCAGCGGCATGCAGGGGGGCTTCCTCAACCGTCTCGAAATCCACTTCGCTGATAAAGGCAAGGGTTCCCTCGCTTCCGATCATGAGCTGGGCGATGATATCGAGGGGGTCCTCAAAATCCACAAAACTGTTCATTCCGTAACCGGTGGTATTTTTCAGCCGGTACTTGCGAAGGATGGTCTCCTTCATTTCCTCATCGGCCAGGATGCGGCGTCGGATCGAGCTGATTCCGTCCAGCATATCCGGATGGCTTTCGGCAAAAGCGGCCCGACTGTCCGGATCCCGGGTATCCAGAACCGATCCGTCGGAAAAGTGCAGGCGCATACCTCGGTGGCAGTGATAGGAATTATAGGCGATGCCGTAGGAATTTCCACTGGCATTGTTGGCGAGGATACCTCCGACTTTTGCGGCGGCGATGGACGCTGGAGCCGGAGGAAATTTTCGCCCGTAGGGTTTGAGGACCGTATTGACCGCCTCTCCCAGCATACCCGGCTGCAGCCGGATACGCCGGCCCTCGTCAAGGATCTGCCAGGCATCCCAGTTGCGGCCGAGTTCCACCAGCAGAGAATCTGTGACGGTCTGACCGCTGAGGGAGGTGCCTCCGGCCTTGAAAGTGAGGGAAATCCCCAGATCGCGGCAGGAATTGATACAGTGCTGCAGTTCATCCAGACTGTCCACCCTGACCACCATTTGCGGTATCAGACGGTAAATACTTGCATCGGTTCCCTTCGCGAGACGGTTGAGTTCGTCTCTGTAGATCCGTTCTTCCGGAATCTGCCGAAGCAGCATTGCCAGAAGCTGTGAAAAAGATTCGTTCAGCATCGGACACCCCTCCTGGTCATGGCGGAATATATTTAAAAAACGTACAATATGTAAGGACTTATGACAGGGTCAGGATTCGTAGAGCCCCGTTCGTTCCCGGAAACCCTCACCCTGAATCACGGCGAGGTTGAACACAGAGATGAAGGCCTTTTCGTCCTCTTCCCTGACGATGCGGCGGACATGTTCCACTTGCCGGGTGGATACGACGCAGTAGAGAGTATGGCGTTCGGTATTTGTGAAGAGACCCCGGCTCTCGAAGCCGGTCACACCGCGGTGCACCTCTGAGAGGATGCGGGAGGAGATGATCTCCCAGCGGTCACTGATGATAAACATGCCCTTTTCGCTTGTGAGGCCTTCCGCCATCACGTCCACGAGCTTGGAGGACACGGCCAGGCCGATGAAACCGAAGAGGATGAGATCGATATTGCCGAAGACGAGGGCAGTGGCGCCAATGACCACAGAGTCGATGATCATGAAGGACCAGCCAAGACTGAAATTACTGTATTTATTGATGATGCGTGCGACAATATCGGAGCCCCCGGTTGTGCCGCGGCCTTTGAAGATCAGCCCGAGGCCAATGCCCAGAATGAGACCGCCGTAGAGAGTGGACAGGAAAATGTCCTGTGTCATGACAGGCAGACCGAGGACTTTGTCAAAAAGATCGGTGAAGATGGACAGGGTGAGGATGCCGTACATGGTCTTCACACCGAATTTTCTGCCGAACTGCCAAATTCCCAGGATGAACAGAGGAATATTGATAGCCAGCATGCTGATACCGGCCGGAATATTCAGGGTATGATAAAGGATGGTGGCGATACCGCTGACACCGCCGGTGACGATCTTGTGGGGGATCAGAAACTGCACCAGCGCCTCGGCCATCAGCGCGGAACCCAGGCCTATCAGGAAGAGGTCCCAGATCATGGTGTAAGTTTTTTTCTTTATTGCGTGCATGGTCTCAACTCCTAGTGAAATCCGGCGGGGAATTTAGCTTATTAAATTGAGAAAACAAAAGATGAAAACAGCAGCTAAAGAGGAAGAACTGCGGGGGAAAGAGTAGCAGATGAAAAAACGGGGACGGCGCATGCAGTCTGAGGAATTTGCTACAGGTTTGAGGAAGAATTGGATAGATTAGAGCTTTGTCCCGGGGGGGAGAACCTGAAATATAAACATCGGATGGGAGCAGAATGAAAGACACACGATCACTTGACCAGGGAGCCTACGAGCCGGCAAGCCCGGGGAAGCCCTACCGGCCCTTTGTCGGAGCGGAGGAATCCGTTGTGGAGTTCTCTTTTAAAAGCATATTTTTCGGTATACTTTTCGGGATAGTATTCGGTGCAGCGAATGCCTATCTGGGATTACGTGCCGGGCTGACGATCAGCACATCCATTCCGGTGGCTGTGATGACAGTGGCGGCCTTCAAGGGACTGCAGAAAATGGGCAGGCAGCATCACATCCTGGAGGCGAACATCAGTCAGACCATGGGTTCGGCTTCCTCCTCGGTGGCCAGCGGAATCATCTTCACTCTGCCGGCGCTGTTCCTCTGGGGTTTTGCACCGAGTCTGCTGCAGATGACACTGCTGGCGATGACCGGGGGAGTGCTGGGAATACTGTTCATGGTGCCGCTGCGAAAGTACCTGATCGACCGTGAGCACGGGCATCTGCCCTATCCGGAGGGGACGGCCTGTGCGGAAGTGCTGGTGGCCAGTGAAGCCGGCGGGGACAAGGCGAAGAATGTGTTTATCGGGATCGGACTCGGAGCGGCCTTCAAGTTCCTTACATCCTGGCTGAAACTCATTCCCGGAAAGCTGCATCTGAGCCTGCCCTGGCCGAAGAAGGCGGAGATCGGGATGGATGTTTCAGCTGCGCTGTTCGGTGTCGGATACATATTAGGTCCCCGGATCTCAGCGGTCATGGTGAGCGGCGGTCTGCTGAGCTGGCTGATACTCATACCCGCCATTGCCTGGTGGGGCGAAGGGCGGGTGGACCCGCTCTACCCGGAGACCCTGCTGCTGATCCGGGATATGGACCCGGGGCTGCTCTGGACCCGTTATATCCGCTATATCGGGGCAGGTGCGGTGGCTACAGGCGGAATCATTGCGCTGATCAAGAGCATTCCGGTCATGATGGAGAGTTTCCGGGTCGGCCTGGATCAGCTGAAAAACCGGGTGGGTTTGGCAGGAGAGGACAGTGAGCCAAGGACTGACCGTGATCTAAACCTGAAGATCGTCGGCATCGGGCTGCTGATTGTTGCCGCTGTACTGACCCTGGTGCCGCAGGTCTTTCAGACCATGGATTCGCTGGCAATGCGACTGATCGCCTCTGTGCTGATCATCTTTTTTGCATTTTTCTTTGTAACAGTCTCCAGCCGCATCGTGGGGATGGTGGGAGTCACCTCCAATCCCACGAGCGGGATGACCATTGCGGCCCTGCTCGGGACCTCGGTGATCTTTCTTCTGATGGGCTGGACCGACAGCATAGGCAAAGTGACCGCTCTGACCGTGGGGGCTGTTGTGGCCATTGCAGCCAGTATAGCAGGAGACACCAGCCAGGATCTGAAGACCGGATTCCTGCTGGGCGCCACTCCGAAAAAGCAGCAGATCGGAGAGCTGGCGGGTGTCCTGACTTCCGCTGTCTTCGTCTGTCTGTCCGTCATTCTTCTGGACAAAGCCTACGGCTTCGGTTCTGCTGAGCTGCCGGCACCGCAGGCGACATTGATGAAGGTGGTGATCGAAGGGGTTCTGCAGAATGCTCTGCCCTGGACCCTGGTGGGCATCGGTGTCGGGATCGCNGTACTTGCGGAACTGGCAGGGATACCGAGTCTGGCCTTTGCAGTAGGCGTCTACCTTCCTCTGTCCACATTCACACCTCTGTTTCTTGGCGGAATGCTCAGGTATTATCTGGAAAAGAGATCCGCCAATGATGAAGAAAAGAACAGCCGCAGGGAACAGGGAATACTGCTTGGCAGCGGTCTGGTGGGCGGTGAGGGACTTCTGGGCATCGGCATTGCGGCAGCTGCATTCCTGCGCGGGGCTTCACCTGCAGGCATCGGCACGGACTGGGCAGGTTCTCTGGCACCGCTGGCCTCCCTCCTGCTCTTCGGCGGCATGATCTGGACCTTTGCCGGAATGAGCAGAAGGAAGTGACTCTATGGGTTTCCTTGGACGGCTGAATCCATTCCGGAAAGAGCAGCGCTTCACCTCCGATGTGGAGGAGATCCTTGATCCACACGCTGAGACAGAGCTTGAGGCAGCCGGCTCCCGGCGCATACAACTCAGCCATACGGCCTTTTTCAGCCGCAGGGGCAATGCCGGAGACATTCTGCTACCGCGAACAGTGCGGGACGCGATCGCCCGCGGCAGCCAAATCGATTGGCAGGGTTTCCATGTGCATCAGCCGGTTGACAGTGACACTATTGACAGGATCAACAGCAGCCGGGGTCTGATCATCGGCGGCGGCGGCCTCTTCCTGGCGGATACGAACCGGAACGCCCTCAGCGGCTGGCAGTGGAGCTGCAGTCTGGACATGCTGCGGAAGATCAGGGTGCCGATCACGGTGTTTGCTGTGGGCTACAACCGCTTCCGAGGCCAGGATGATTTCGGTCCGCTGTTCAGGGAACACCTGAATCTCCTGGCGGAAAAGAGCCCCTTTCTCGGGCTGCGCAATCAGGGCAGTATGGAAAATATCCGACGCTGCCTTCGCCCTGACCTGCAGGACAGAGTCCGTTTTCAGCCCTGTCCCACCACCCTGCTGTCCAAACTCTACCCGGAGCTTCTCAGCAGCGGCTCTGCCGGAGAGCCCTTCATCGCCCTGAATGCGGCCTTTGACCGTATTCAGCTCCGTCTCGGTGACCGTTACAGCGACATTCTGAAGGCGCTGGCCCGTGTGATGAAGCGTCTGCAGGTTCTGGCACCGGTGAAATATTATGTACACACCCGTAAGGACGAGAAAATGCTGCCCTATCTTGACAGGGCCCGACTGAACTACAGTGTTGTCAGGATGAACGGATTCAGTCCCCGGGCCATCGTGGAGGAGTACANCAGAGCCGGCCTGGTCCTGGGCATGAGGGGTCACTCACAGATGATCCCCTTCGGAACCGGCACCCCCATCATCTCTCTGATCAGCCACGATAAGCTGGCGTGGTTCCTTAAGGATATCAATCGTCGGGAATGGGGTCTGGAGCTGAGCGATCCTGACATGGAAGAACGGCTTTACGCCCTTTCTGAACAGATGTTTTCNAGGCGTTCAGCCCTCCGCACAGACATCCTGTCACTGCAGGATGAACTCTTCAGAATCACTGAGACAAACAGGCAGGATCTGCTCAGAGCCCTCTAACAAGGGTAGCTCTCGGCATCATGGACGACTGAAAGTCCCTCACGCCGGAGCAGGGCCTGTTATTTTCGCTTTAACTGTTTTCCAAAAATGACTAAATTGCAGGATAAAGGAGTTAATGATGATATTTACGCAGGAGATGCAGACCGCCGCTGAGGCGCTTCTGAGCTATCTTGACAAAAGCCCCACCGCCGTGCATGCAGTGGAGGAGACGGCCCGCACTCTGAGGGATGCGGGATTCCGGGAGCTGAATCCGTCTGAGGCATGGGATCTGAAGCCCGGTGAGGCATTTTTCATCCGCCGGCACTATTCCGCGCTGATCGCCGGGATCGCCGGGGAACTGTCAGAGAGGGAGCACAGATTCAGGATCATCGGAGCCCATACGGACAGCCCGGGTTTCAGAGTGAAGAGCACGAATTACTACAGAGACAGTTCCTACAGCCTGCTCGGTGTGGAAGTCTACGGTGGACCGCTTCTGGGCAGCTGGGCGGACCGGGATCTGGGCCTGGCCGGCTCGATCTTCATCCGAGGCGGGCAGGGACCGGAGCACCGGCTGTGGAAAAGCGGCAATCCCTGGCTGCGCATCTCACAGGCTGCCATTCATCTGAACCGGGAAGTGAACGACAAAGGTCTCGTATTCAACAAGCAGGACGAAATGAACCCTATTCTGGGCAGTCTGGAGGAGCACGGTGTCGGACAGCAGGAGATCTATGACCGCATCGCGGCAGACCTGGGGACAGACAGCGGGGATATCCTTTCGGTCAATCTGGAACTCTATGATCTGCAGCCCGCGGCTTTCGGCGGACTTCACGGGGACATGATCTACTCCGGTCGCATTGACAACCTCGCCATGTGCCGGGCCGCGACAGCCGCAATGGCAGCCTGTGCGTCAGACAGCAGCCTGCGGAATACAGCGCTTGCCGTGCTCTATGATGCCGAAGAGATCGGTTCCGCAACCCTGAACGGCGGAGCCTCTCCCCTGCTGATACATACGATGGAGCGTATCCTTCTCAGCGTGGGCAGAGGTCGTGAGGATCTGCTGCGCTCACTGCCGGAGTCCCGCATTTTCAGTGCCGACGGAGCCCATGCCCTGCATCCGAACTTCAAGGGAAAGTATGACACGCGGGCCGCCTGCCTGCTGAACAGAGGGCCGGCCATCAAAGTGAATGCCAATCAGCGCTATGCCAGCAACGCCCTGACCATTGCGGAGACCGAATCGCTGTGCCGGGCGGCGGACATTCCCTGGCAAACCTACTATCACCGGGCGGACCTGCCCTGCGGCAGCACGATCGGACCGATGAATGCAGCGGCTACCGGTATCCCGACCCTGGATATCGGCAATCCGATGCTGAGTATGCACAGTATACGGGAATGTGCAGGCAGCGCAGACCAGTTTTACATGGAAAAGCTGATGCATGCCTTCCTGAACAGCTGAAACAGACCCTGAACGGATTCCGGCACGGATCGCAATGATCCGATGCGGTCAGCGAGGGAGTTGAGTACGTCACAAAACCCATTTATCAACCATCCATCCATACCTGAAGAGGACAGCATGAAACTCGCATCAATACTGAAGACACTGGGAAATCAGCCGATCTTCAGGAACCTCAGCCATGAGGAATTTAATATTATTTTTGAAGTATCTGAGATCAAGAATTTTGACAAGGACGAATATCTGTTTCACCAGAGCATGCCTCGGGAGGCGATGTATGTGATGCTGGAGGGGCGGCTGGCCATCCTGCAGGGCATCGGCGACCAGATCGCACAGAAGGCGATCTACACCGGCGGATCGCTGATCTCGGAGCGTATCCTGCGCAAGGATCACAGTCCCCACGGGGCATCGGGACAGGCACTGACAGCCATATCGGTTCTGGAGATCACCAGTAAGGCGCTGATTCAGCTGGAGAAGACCCATCCGGAGATCTACGAGAAAATGGTGGCGAATGCCTATGAGGCCTATACGGAGAAGATGAGTTTCAGGGGTCTGAGTTCAGACCGCAATGTCAGCAATGAATTCCGCATTGAGCACGACCTGCTCGGCGACAGACAGGTACCGATGCACGCGCTCTACGGCGTGCAGACGCTGCGGGCTCTGGAGAATTTTCCCATTACCCACGAGACCATCGGAGCCTACCCCAGCCTGGTTAAGTCTCTGGCCATGGTCAAGAAGGCCTGTGCCCTGGCCAACCGGGACCTCAAACTTCTGGACGAGAGCATCTGCGACGCCATCACCCAGGCCTGTGACGAGGTGATCGACGGGGCGCACCACGAACATTTTGTCGTGGATGTGATGCAAGGCGGTGCCGGGACCAGCACCAACATGAATGCCAATGAGGTGATCGCCAACCGGGCCCTGGAGATCCTGGGCAAGAAACGCGGCGATTACGATGTGATACACCCCAACAACCATGTCAACCTGAGTCAGAGCACCAATGACGTCTACCCCACCGCGCTGAGAATCGCCCTGCGCTTTGCGGTGAAACGGCTGCAGGCGGCCATGTCCCAGCTGAGCAAACACTTTGAGCACAAGGCGGATGAATTCAGCGATGTCATCAAAATGGGGCGGACCCAGCTACAGGACGCAGTGCCCATGACCCTCGGCCAGGAATTTACAACCTATGCTATCATGATCATGGAGGACTATGAACGTCTGAATGAAAGCGTGCCGCTGCTGGAGGAGATCAACATGGGTGCGACGGCCATCGGCACCGGGCTGAATGCAGATCCGCGCTATTCCAGACTGGTGCGGCAATATCTGGAGGACATCGCAGGCATGAGCATGAAAACGGCCCACAATCTCGTGGAAGCCACACAGGATACCGGCGGACTGGTGCAGCTTTCGGCCGCCCTCAAACGCTTTGCTGTGAAAATTTCCAAGATCTGCAACGACCTGAGACTGCTGAGCAGCGGTCCCCGGGCGGGTTTCAACGAGATCAACCTGCCCCCCGTGCAGCCCGGCAGCAGTATCATGCCCGGCAAAGTGAATCCGGTCATTCCTGAAGTGGTCAATCAGGTCGCCTTTGAGGTCGTGGGCAACGATGTGACCATCACCATGGCGGCGGAGGCCGGACAGCTGCAGCTGAATGTCATGGAGCCGGTGATCGCCTGGAGCCTCTTTAAAAGTATCAATCATCTCCGTCAGGCCTGCATCGTTCTCGGAGAGCGCACCGTCAAGGGCATAACCGCCAACCGCGAGATCGCCAAATCCTACGTGGACAAAAGCATCGGGATCGTCACGGCCCTGCTGCCCACCATCGGCTATGTGAAAAGCACCGAAGTGGCCAAGGAAGCACTTGAAACCGGCAAATCCGTGCGGGACATCGTCTTGGAACGCAAGATTCTGACCCAGAAACAGATCGATGAGATCCTGAAACCCGAAAATATGGTCGCACCCCACTGGGACAGCAAACGCAGCTGACAGAATGGTCTCCGTCCCCACCCTCATCAAAGATCCCTCCCGGCACTATCTGGGCAGACGGGTCTGGTATTTCAGCAGCATCCACAGTACCAATCTGGAACTTCTGGAGGACCGAAGCGGCCGCTACCAGTCCGGTGATATTGCCTGGGCCTCCAGACAGAGCTCAGGTCTGGGCCGCTATCGGCGGCACTGGGTGTCAGACTACGGCGGACTGTATTTCTCCATACTCTTCGAGGACGTGAAACAGCTGGATCAGTTCTATCCCTTTGTCATCCTCTGCGCACTTGCGGCGGCAGAAGAACTGCAGTCTCAACTCCCGACGCCGTCAGATTCTGAGACAGCTCCGGGCATAGAGGCAGGGAGTCCTCGACCCTCCAGTGTCAGCGGCCCGGGGAGCGGGGTCCGTATCAAGTGGCCCAATGATATCTATCTGGACGGAAAGAAAATCTGCGGGATTCTGGTTCAGAGCAGAAGCAGCGCAGCCCTTTCCCGGCTGGTCATAGGCATCGGAATGAATCTCAACAACAGCCTGCCTGAGACACGGGAACTGCGTCAGGCGGCAACTTCCCTGTCCCTTGAAACCGGAGTACCCGTCGACATAGACAGCTTCCGGGACACGCTCTTCCTGCGCATCGACAAAATGTATCATGAGTTTATTCAGGGGCGATTCAGTGATCACCTGCATCGTCTCAATGCTCTGCTCTACGCTAAGGGAGAGGCAGCTGAATTCAGTACGGGTTCAGAACAGCAGCGCATTGTGCCCATTGCCTTCGACAGCCTGGGCCGGCTGCAGGCGGAACTGCAGGGACAGATCCGGTCTTTCAGTTACGGGGAATGCCTGTAATCGCTGAAGGCAAGGGCAGACGCGTCTTTTTCGGCCCGGACTATGAATCTTTCTACAGCAATATCCCTATTTAAGATACAGCATTTTCTCCATTGCGACGGCACCGGCAGTCCGGAGCTGTACAAAATAAACACCTGAGCTCATTGCCAGACTTTCGGGTCGCAGATGGTAGAGGGTCCGACCCCCGACCGCTCCGCCGTTGAGGCCGACGCTTCTCGTCAGGACATTACGACCGGCGGCATCGAGGATCAACAGATCCGACGCTGAATTCGAAACAGGATCAAAGGCAATATTCACAGAGCCATTGAAGGGATTTGGATAAACTTTCAATCGAAAATCATGGGCGAGCACGGGGATCTCGGTCCCCAGGACAGTCTCATCGCGCAGGCAGATATCATCCAGCAGGACCTGCAGACCGCTGAGGTCACTGTGTTCCGCCACGAGGTCCAGCTGCTCCACATTCTGCCAGTCAAACAGGCCCTGTGGCTCATACCAGGCATTGTCCCAGCTGCCCTTTTCCTTCAGATCACTGAGGGGAATACGGATCCGCTGCCACTCACCGTCCCAGGTCACCGTATTCCGGTCAAGGGTGATGCCCATGCGCCAGGGATGATCGGCGCTGCTCTCCTTGGTATCCACAAATCTCAGATCCAGAGCCATGTCTCCGCTGCCCCTGATGTAGAATTCCAGAAAATAGTCCTTCTCCAGCAGCAGGCTCAGATCTGCCGCGGAACGGAAGCGGAAGGCGATCCGGCTGTACTGAGGAACATCCCTCATCTCGAGGCAGAAATTTCCGTTGAAAGCTTCGTCACTGTAGTAGTTCAGAGTGCCTTCAGAAGCAAAGGATGCACCCTCTAGCCCGGCCTCAATATATTCGCGATAAAAATAAAAGCCCTCGTCAGGAACATAGCCCTCAGGTTCCGGCAGGCTATCGGGCTGCAGCAGCTCCAGAGCGTCGATGATGTCCCTGTTCACATCCCATGGAAAGCGCTCATCACTGTTGTCATGAAAAATTCCGAAACCGCCCCGGTAGTCCCACATTGTCCAGGCCAGGTCCCTCATTTTGAAGAGGGTGTTCATATCCGCGTACCAGCGGGCTCTGTCCTGCGGGTCGGCATTGATCCGGTACACTCCGAACTCCCCGCACCATACCGGCACGGACCGCTCCCGACTGAAATCCGAAGCCAGGGTCAGGGTCTGCAGCATAGAGGTGATCTGCGCACTCTGACTGTATTCTGAAAAGGCACTTTCCACCCAGCTACCTCGCAGATCCTCCGGCAGGGCCGGCATTTCTGAGGAACTGTAGGGATAGGGAATACCGGCAAGCGAAACCATTGACGGTGAAGTCCAGCTGGCTCCCTGATGGGTGAAAAGAAAAGGATCATAATAATGCCAGGTGTAGATCAGATTCGTATCTGCATAGACCGGCATGTGATCAAGATTGTGGGGAGAACTCCAGCCGGCGGGGCCGACCACAATACTATGCACGCTGTCCACACTGCGGATAGCATCGATCACCTCGCCCTGTATCCTGTTCCAGTCCTCGTCGGAAATCCCATGGGGCTCATTCAGGATCTCATAGTGAATCAGAGGCCCCCTGTCGCGGAAATGCAGCGCCATCTGCGGCCAGACCTTCAGCAGCACCTCACCCACTCCTAATTCCGTGTCAACAGCCGGGTCGAAGGTGTGATTGTCCAGGATCAGATGCAGTCCTGCCTCCTCACACCAGTCGGCCACATCATCCAGAAAAGTGAAAAGCAGATCCTCAACCCGGTACTCCGGTCCCGGACCCGTCATGGCATGCAGGTTGATCGGCAGTCGGATATGGTCGAAGCCCATATCCCGGATGTTCTCAATGTCCTCCTCTGTGTATCTGGCAAAATGTATCTGTGTCACAGAGCTCTCCTGAAACCAGCCGGAAAGATTGACACCCTTTTCAAAGGGCGGTTTCAGGGCCTGGGCCCTGAGAATTGATCCTGTAAATAATAAGGCAATAAGCAGAATGATCCTCTGAAACCGGATCACGTGTGTATTCAGCATGCGCTGCTCCCCCCTTTTCTGATTATTCGTTTGCGACCTTTCAGCCCCTGTTCTTTTCTGTTAGAGTCGATCAGCGATATCCAGCAGCAGTCTTTCACTGTCGGTCCAGTTCAGGCAGGGATCGGTAATGCTTTTTCCATAGATCCTGGCTGGAATCGCCTGTGTCCCCTCTTCAATATAGCTTTCTATCATCAGACCTTTCACCATTCTGTTCAGAACGGAATCTGCAGCCTTTGCAGCCATGACCTCCCGGGCGATCCGGGGCTGTTCCCGAAAATCCTTATTGCTGTTGGCATGATTTGTATCCACGATCACAGCAGGATTGTCAAGTTCTCTCTCTTCATAGAGTTCCGCAAGTCGCTGCAGGTCCTCGTAGTGGTAATTCGGCATGGCCCGGCCGTAACTGTTCACTGCGCCCCTGAGAATACAGTGGGTCAGGGGATTTCCGGAAGTCCGGACCTCCCAGCCGTTGTAAACGAAAGTATGTCCGATCTGAGAGGCATTGACGGAGTTCAGCATGACATTCAGATCCCCGCTGGTGGGATTTTTCATCCCTGCCGGGATATCCAGACCGCTGACGGTCAGCCGGTGCTGCTGATTCTCCACAGAACGGGCGCCAATGGCCACATAGGCCAGTAGATCATCAAGATAACGGTAGTTGTCGGGATAGAGCATTTCGTCGGCTGAGCTCATATAGGTCTCGCGCAGAACCCTCAGATGCAGGCTGCGGATGGCCTTGATTCCCTCTGCCAGATCCGGTGCCTTCTCAGGATCCGGCTGATGGGCCATGCCCTTGTATCCTTCGCCGGTGGTCCGCGGCTTGTTGGTGTAGATCCTGGGAATCAGAAGCATTTTATCCTCAACCCTGTCCTGCACCTTCCTCAGACGCAGGGTATAATCGAGTACAGCCTCTTCGTTATCTGCACTGCAGGGTCCGATAATCACCAGGAGTTTGGAACTCTTTCCCGTCAGAATGTCGGCAATGGCCTCATCCCTCTCCACTTTCACCGCCTTCAGATGGGCATCAAGATTCAGACCCTGTTTGATCGTCCTCTCCGACGGCAGTTCACTGATATATTCAAACGACATGTTTTCCTCTGATTTTCACGGGCCTAATATACGGAAAATTCTATAAACAGAAACAACTTCCTTGAACAAGTCGGAGCCATTGACACAATTCCCGGCAATTTCTGCAATTCAAAGACTGGATCAGCAGTCCATCAACCGGATCAGTTGCTCCTGGACCGGAGCCAGCTGATCACATGGGTATAGACGTCGCTGCGGTTGATCTCATTGAGCATTTCATGCCTGCCTTCGGGGTAGATACGGGTCTCCACATCCCGGCAGCCGTTTTTACGGTAGAGCTCCGCCACCTCCAGGACAAAGGAGGCTTTACTGCCTCCGACCGGATCCATTTCACCGCTGAAGAGGTAGATCGGCAGATGATCGGGTGTCTGACGGTAGCAGCTCTGTCTGTTGATGTTCAGAATACCCTGCACCATCTCATGTCCGTATTCAGGGGTGATCACATTGCCGCACCAGGGATCCTTGATATATGCATCCACCACACTTTCATCACGGCTTAGAAAATCGAAATCGGTTCTAGGGTTTTTAAAGGCGTCATTCAGCTTGCCGTAGACCATTTTCTGCAGCAGGGCACTGGGGGCATTTCGGCTGAAACGCATCAGGAGTTTAGCCAGCAGAAGCCCGCTGTAGGTGAGGGCTGCAGGTGCCCGGCCGGTACCGCTGAGAATAAGGCCGGCGTAGTCACTGCCGTCCCTGCCAGCCAGGTCCCTGGCCAGAAATGAGCCCATGCTGTGGCCCATGAGAAAGAGAGGCAGACCAGGAAGATCATCCTGTATCTGCTGACGCTGCCTTCGCAGATCTCCGATTGCCAGTTCCCAGCCCCGCGGCTGCATGGAGAAGATGCACATCTGCCCTGAGGCTTCACCTGTACTGCCGTGACCCCGGAGATCCATGATATAGACGGCAACACCTTCAGCTGCCAGTGCTTCGATGAAAGCCCCGTACCTTGCAGCATGCTCCACACTGCCGTGGATCAGCTGCACTGCAGCGACAGCCTCGTCCGGTACGTAGGCCCAGGCTGTGATTTTCAGTCCGTCTGCGGCGCTAAAACTTTTGTCAGCAGTCTTCATATTCGAGCCCTTCCTGATGAGTCTCCGCTTCAGAGTGAAGGTGAGACGGTCTGAATATTCCTTCTAAAAACCCCCTCATTCAAGCTTTTAACAGCTTCGCTGCAGCCGGGACAGATTGCGGCGGCAATGCTGATCAGGGATCATTCCCCCTTCAGAAAACGTTCGAGCTCCCCTTTGTAGTAACTGTCCTCCGGAGAAAGGGACAGGGCCTTTTCCATGGCCCCCACAGCCTCCTCAATCTCACCATTGATATAGAGAAGCTGAGCAAGTGTATCCCAGATCTGATCTGCGGCAGGATCCAGTTCCACGGCTTTCCGGGCGGCGGCGATGGCCACATCGTATTTATTGGACACACGTTCCTCAAAAATATACCAGGCATAGGCATTTTTCAACCCCGTGTCCTCGGGCTGAGATTCCAGGAGTTCCTCGTAGATACCCACAACCCTGTCACTGGAACCTTCGCGGTCATAATATCGTATCAATCCCTGTTTACCCCTCATATAGAAGGATTCAGCTCCGCTGAGAGCCGACAGGAAATCTTCCAGCAGCGCCGGATCGCCCTGGGACTCCAGAACATTCATCGCAATGTAAAAACGCGCCTCCTGATGCAGACCGTAGGCATTCTCAGGATCAAGTTCCAGGATTTTCTGATAATGCGGCACAGCCAGAGCCTGTTCATACCGCTGATTGTATTTGATTGCCAGGCTGTGCAGAACCGTGACATCCTCAGGATGCTGCTCCGCATCGGACAGGAGATTTTTCAGAGTATTCACACCCTGTGTCCAATCCTTCAGATCGTTGACAAAACCTTCCGCATCACCGCCGAAACCGATCTTCCGGTCGATCTCCTCGCCCTCCGGCGTAAACAGTATCACGGTGGGATAGCCGATCATGGAAAAGCGCTCCTTGAGCTCAGGCTCCTCGCCCTCATTTTTCACAACCTTATAAAAAACAACTTCATTTTTAAAGAAATCACTGTAAGCGTCAACACTGAAAACCAACTGGTCCAGGCGCTTACAGGGTCCTCATGTAGGGGAGAAAAAGTCCAGCAGGACAGGTACATTCTTCTGTGCAGCAAGGGCCAGAGCCTCATCCAGACTCGCCGGTGCCTTGGCCTTGTCGCCGCTGCAGCCGCTGAACAGCAGTACAGCCGTCGCGGCCAGGAGCGTCATTTTTTTCATCTTTATTCCTTTTTGATTGGTTTATCGGTCATCCGGATCCCTGAGTTTCCTGACGGCTCTCCGCCAGACGGAGCAGCGCCCGGACTGAACTCTCTGACTCAGTTGCTCAGGATCTTTTCAATAGCTTCCAGTTCATCATCACTGAAGAGCAGATTGTCCAGCATCTCCAGATTTGCATCCAGCTGTTTCACAGACGATGCCCCGATCAGTGCAGAACTCACGCGGGCATCCCTGACGGTCCACGCCAGAGCCATCGCCGCCAGACTCTGTCCCCTGTCTCGGGCCAGACTGTTCAAGGCATGTATCCTGTTCATCGCAGCATCGGTCAGAGCCGAAGGCTGCAGAAACCCATGGGCCTTTGCCGCGCGGCTGTCTCCGGGTATACCGTCCAGATACCTGCCGGTCAGCATGCCCTGTGCCAGCGGACTGAAGGGTATGCAGCCCATGCCCTCCGCCTCCAGAACATCCAGCAGCCCATCCTCTATCCAGCGCGTGAACATATTGTATTTAGGCTGATGTATCAACGGCCTGACCCCCATGGACCGCAGAATACCTGCCGCCTCCCGGGTCATGACCGGATCATAATTGCTCAGACCGACATAGAGGGCCTTCCCCTGCTTCACCGCCAGCGCCAGTGCCTCCATTGTCTCCTCAAGCGGTGTCTCCGGGTCCGGACGGTGACTGTAGAAAATATCCACGTAGTCCAGCCGCAGACGCTCCAGACTCTGATCCAGACTGGCCGTCAGGTATTTCTTCGAACCCCATTCCCCGTAGGGTCCGGGCCACATGAGGTATCCAGCCTTCGTGCTGATGATCATCTCGTCACGGTATCTCTTCAGATCATGCTTCAGTATACGTCCGAAATTTGCCTCGGCCGAACCCGCAGGCGGACCGTAATTGTTCGCCAGATCAAAATGCGTCACCCCCCGGTCAAAAGCACGGAACAGGATCTGCCGATAGACCTTTTCATCGTCCACATCGCCGAAATTATGCCACAGACCCAGACTGATCAGAGGCAGCCGGACCCCGCTCCGACCACAGCGCCGGTAGGCCATAGCCCCGTAACGCCCCTCCGCCGCACTGTATCCGCTGCCCTTCCTCTCCTTCTTCTCCGAACCGTCCTTAGAACTCACTGCCGTCTCCAGATCTATATGAAGTTAAAAATTCATCCGCGTCAACACCGCGCCCCGAAATGTCAGCCCTTAAGGCCTATCAAGGATCTCCAGATGGTCCTCACTGTTCGGAACCAGGCAGAGAAACTGAAAATCCTCATCCCCGATCGTCCGGTAACTGTGGGGCATCCCTGCAGGAATAAACACAACATCATCCTTCTTCACGATCTTCACTTCATCGCCGAAGATCACCTCTGCCCTGCCGCTCAGGACCAGCTGCTCGTGCTCAACCGTGTTCGTATGCAGCGGCATGCTGCCGCCGGCCTCTATCGTGAAACGACGCATCGCAAAATTCGGCCCCTGATCCGGTCCGATCAGAATCTGAAACCGGGTCTTTTCTCCTGCCGGAACCTCCCGGCTGGGAAAGCTGTCGATATTTTTAACTGACATTCTCAACTCCCGCTTTGCTGCAATTTAAGGCGCCTTAAATGAACTCGCAAGCAATTGTAAGCCTCCTTCCGCTCCAATTTGGATTTTTCAATAGCTTCTGCTAAATTATGCTAAAAAGGAATCAAAAGATGACATTTCTCTATCTCAACTCCGATCAAATGGGCCGCGGCGATGAAGAACTGGGAAGACGGCTTCTGATCTCATTTCTGCGAGAACTGCTGGACAGCGGGGAAGTCCCTGACATCATCGGTTGTGTTCATTCAGCGGTCAAACTCAGCACACAGGCAGGAGAAGCCGCCGAGATCCTGGAGGCCTTCAGGAATAAAGGTGCCTGGGTCGCTTCCTGCGGAAGCTGCCTGGACCACTACGGCTTAAGGGAAAAAGTCATCGTCGGCGAGATCGGAAATATGAAGCAGAGCGTCGAGGTCTTCAGCAAAGCAGACAGGATCATAGCCCCCTGCTGAGCAGCTTCTGCCCGGCCGACCGAAACGCACGGCAACCCCGAATGCCGCAGTAAGTCAATAAATATTAATCTTCAAAAGGGTATTTCAGACCGATTTCCTGCCGGATCCGGTCCATGATACGCAGATTGCCCAGACTGTGGGCCTCTGTCATGTCAGGACTTTCCATCAGTCCCAGCTTAACACAGCGCATCAACTCCTCAGCCTCGTATTCGAAACCGTTTTTCCGGAAGGGAAAATGCTGCGTTCTCTCCTCGGAGCCCCGGATCAGGGTCAGACGTGTTCCCTCCCAGAAATTCTCATGTATGCGTATCCGTCCTTCCGAACCGTAGATCCAGAAGTCATTGGTCGTGCGTGCCAGAATATTGGCACTGAATCGTGAAACGATGTTTCCGCTGTACATCATCGTCACCGACAGCAGTTCATCCACTCCGGTCTCCCCCAGCACAGCATGCACTTTCACATCCAGAGGATCACTGTCCAGGATCCATTGACTCATGGCCAGCGGATAGATGCCGATATCCAGAAGGGCGCCTCCCGCCAGATGAGGATTCAGAACCCGGTCTTCGGAAAAGCGGGGAAAGCTGAATCCGAAATTTGAATCCAGCATGTGGAGATCACCGATATATCCGCTTTTCACCAGAACCTTTGCCTCACGCCAAACCGGCAGGTACCGGGTCCAGAGCGCTTCCATCAGAAACACACCCTTTGCCTTCGCCAGGTTAAAAAGCTGCTGCGCCTGACGGCTGTTCACAGTCAGAGGTTTTTCACAGAGGACGGGGACGCCGGCCTCCAGACACATCATAGCCTGTTCAAAATGAAAATTGTGGGGTGTGCTGATATACACCGCATCCGGTTTAGACCGGAGGAGCATCTCCCCGTAAGCTCCGAAATACTCCGGCGCAGCATAGTCATCAGCAAAATCCTTCGCCTTCTGAAGATCCCTGGAAGCAACGGAGTTGAGAAAAGCCGTCGGAATGCTCTCCAGTGATTCTGCAAAACGACGGGCAATACGTCCGGGACCTATAAGTCCCCAGCGGAATTCATCATAAAGCTCCACGTTCCCTCCATATTATTCCGAAGGCCCTAAACGACCATGTTCCGATAATTAGCCACATTGTGAGAAATATATCTGCAGGAATGCTGTATTTCAAGTCCTTTTTTGGGGTGAACTGCGCCTGTGCATCCTCTTACGGAGGCTGCATTCAGATGAGCATCATCCACCCTGATCAGGGACCCTGTCTCAGGAAGAGGGTTCCGCCGCCATCTCCACGATCAGCCAATGACTGTCCTCTATGCTGTGCAGGAGAATATCTCCGCTTCGGAGCTCCATCGCGTCCCCTGCTGACATTGCCTGACCGTTCACTTCGGCAACACCCTCCGCCAGAACAAGATAGGCCTGCCTGCCGTCCAACACACTATAAGCCAGGTCCTGCCCCGCCTCAAGCCAGGAAACAGAGATCGACGCATCCTGCCGGAGCCCCACCTGTGCATCCGTGCTTCCATCCGGACCTGCAATATGCAGCCAGGTATTCACCCGATCCTCCCAGACCGGTGTCCAGTCCCCGTATTTGGGACTCAGACCCTTGGCCCGGGGAAGGATCCAGAGCTGCAGCAGGTGAAGCGGTTCATCATCCAGATTGTGTTCGCTGTGGAGTACTCCCGTTCCAGCACTCATGTACTGAACATCCCCTCTGCCCAAAGTCGAGCGGTTGCCCATGCTGTCCCCATGTGTCAGTTTTCCCTGCAGAACATAGGTCAGGATCTCCATGTCGCTGTGGGGATGTGTGTCAAAGCCGGTGCGGGGATCAATCCAGTCGTCATTGAGCACCCTCAGCACACCGAAGCGCATGTTGCGGGGATTGAAGTACTGGGCAAAACTGAAATGATAGGTCGTGTTCAGCCATCCATAATCCGCTTTGCCCATCTCACTTTTCTGTATATGTCTCATGATATGTCTCCTATTTCCTACTATATAGTAGTATTATGCTAAATTTTTTTTAGTCCAGCCCGCTCAACTTCTTCATCAGCCGAATCAGTTCTTCCTTTTCCTCATCGTTCAGCGGCGAGAACAGATCTTTCAGGAAGGCCGCATGCTTCGGAAAGAAATCATTCATCAGGCTGCGTCCCTTTTCCGTGAGGCCGATGATGGAGGCCCGGGCATCCTTCGGACAGCGATAGTGAAGGATGTAACCCTCTTTCTTCAGATTCTGCACGATAAGCGTCATGTTCCCATGCGTGCCCAGAATCTTTTTCATCACCTCACTGATCCTAAGGTCACCTTTGTGATACAGCACCTCCAGCACAGCAAACTGTGCATGAGTCAGACCGCTGCTCTGAATGTGATGTACATCCTGCTGATTCATCTGCCGATAGGCACGCGTAAAGACCACAAAGGTTCTCAGGGCACTCTCAGCTTCACCGTAGCGGCTTTTCTTTTTTCTCATAGCAGATTTTAGTACTATGTAGTAGTATTGTCAATTGTTTTTTCAAAATTTATTTTATTTCTTCAAATGTATCAGGCCGTGAATGCAGCCAGAGTTTACAAATCAATGCCGATAAAAACAATGCATTAGGGGGATTCTGTTTAAAT
>JGI11705J14877_10000088_pt1 | contig 52908 bp, 45 predicted proteins | sample Etolaghawater15m_FD_14877 | JGI IMG/M metagenome (IMG submission 14877) | reverse complement strand
CCGTGTGGTAAAAGATTTACATGGTTTATCTTCAGCGGATTTTATCAGCGAGTTATCCAAACGTTTCGATGTAGTGGACATGGGTACCGATATTTACAAACCCAATTCCTTACATAATTTCTCCATGTACCTGGATGGCCGTTGGTATTCGCTAACTGCACACGCCGGTACTTACAACGACAATGATCCTATTGGGGTGCTTGATGTGACTATTCTTACCAATGAAGTGCTTGAACCATTGCTGGGAATTGATGATTTACGCCGATCGAAACGGATTGATTTTGTCGGAGGTATCCGTGGACTGGGCGAGTTGAAAACCCGTGTCGATAGTGGCGAAATGAAGGTTGCCTTTGCTCTTTATCCTGTGAGTATGAGTCAGTTGATAGATATCGCTGACAGCGGAAAAATAATGCCTCCTAAAACGACCTGGTTTGAACCCAAATTGAGATCAGGCCTCGTAGTACACACATTGGATTAAAAAAATGATTACCAAAGAAATAAGTATAGAAACGCTGGTGGAGACTTATCCGTTTTCGGTACGCTATCTTATGGAAAAAGGTATCCGTTGCATTATGTGCGGCGAACCTATATGGGGAACACTGGAGGAAGCCGCCCGTGAAAAGGGATTCGATGATGAGTCGATTCAACAGTTTGTTAACGACCTGAATAAAATGGCTTCGGGTCAGTAGAGTTCTTTAGTCGATAGGTTAGGGGGCAAGTTGCCCCTTAATCCATTGACTGTCTTTTTGTTCAAAAATTAGCCTTTGGTGGAGGCGGTTCGCCCCACCTTGCCAAAATTCAAAATAGTCTGGTTTTAACTGATATCCTCCCCAAAACAGTGGACAAGCTGGTTTTTGATGTAGTTGGTTGTAGGCTGCTATCTCTGACTTTAGCGATTCCAAATCTTTTATTGGTCGACTTTGAGGGGACAACAAGGCCGAAATTTGACTATCAAGCGGTCGCGATGAAAAATACTTTTTCGATTGTTCATAGCTCATTTTTTCAACTACACCCTCCACACGCACCTGGCGCTCCAGCTCTTTCCAAAAAAATAGCAGGCTGGCCTGCGGGTTTTCTGCCAGCTCATGTCCTTTCCGACTTTCGTAATTGGTGTAAAACGATAAACCATCTTCCTCAATACTTTTCAATAATACCACCCTGGAAGAAGGCCGCCCGTTAACCCCTGCTGTGCTGATTACCATAGCATTAAATTCAGAAATGTGTCTGTCTTCGGCTTCTTTTAGCCATTTTTTTAGTAGAAGTACAGGTGATTGACCTGACTGATCAGTGTTAAAAATAAATCGACCAAAATCCCGTCGAAGATCTTCAAGTTTCATAAGTTTAAATTGTTAACTTTGACAAAAGTAATAATCCTGTTGAAACAGTATGTCGAAACAATATTTTAGGCTTTTTCATCAAAAGAAATGCTATCGGCCTACCTGGTTTGGGTGGTTGATTATCTTGCTGACTTTGGCTATCTTTTTCAGGTTGTCAATGCCGCTACCTATTAAGTATCTATCACTAAATAAGCCTGTTAATGCTAAAACCCTTGTCGTGGAAGGTTGGGTGGAGACTTACGTGGTAATGGATGCTTTGAAGTATTATCATGAAAATGGATACGAACGCTTGATTGTCACCGGCATCCCAATCACCATTTACGAATACATCGCTCCATACCGCAATACGGCCGAAGCGACGATTTTTTCCATGAAGCACTTTGGTTTTACTGACACCATTTATCGGGCTGTTATCCCATCTAACACGTTTACCGACCGAACCTACAGTACCGGATTGATGGTTGGTCGGCTGTTTAAAGACCATCCCGAATGGGAAAAATCTCTTGATATTTATTCAGTGGGTGTCCATGCACGTCGAAGTCGGTATTTGTTTAAAATGGCTCTGGGCAAGCTTTTTCAAGTGGGCATTATTTCACACCCGGACCGGACATTTTTAGCCGATCACTGGTGGAAAAGCAGCAAAGGCTTTCGTAATGTGACCAATGAAATGATCGCCACCCCTTATGCGTTGCTTTTTTTTAATCCCGACAGAACCGTAATCAATCAACGCATGTCGCAAGGTATGCTTATCGATGAAATTCTGGAATCCCGTGCCATAAAGCACCTGGAGTTTGCCGACTCGCTTACCTCACCGTTTAATAAGGAGGAATTGGCGGAGTTTGCAGGGTTCAGTTATTTCGACCCGGATCTGACTTATCGACTTCAGGCTACTTTCAAGGTGGATACATCACAACCTCCGTTTAGTTTGCCCACTACTACTGACCGGTTGCCGGTATACAGAAAGTACGGAACTTTAAAATTTTATCTCAACAACGATACTTGCGAATTAACCGCCTTTCAAAATATGGCCTTTATACATCATCCAGAGTATGGAAGTCAGCTTTTCGTGCCTTTTGGTGATTTAACCAACGGTGAGGAAACTTACAAAGCGGGTCGGTTTATGGACATCCCAATTCCGGCCCGTGATTCAGCGGTGCTCGACTTCAATCAGGCTTACAATCCTTATTGTGCCTATAATGAGCGGTGGTCGTGTCCATTGGTGCCTTTTGAGAATCAGTTGAACATCCGGATACCGGCAGGTGAAAAAAAATACAAGCACTAACGATCCATGGAAATACATAATGTAAAACTCTTACTTGTTGAAGATGATGGCATCATACGAAATGTTTATCAACAGCTGATTGGTCAATTTGTTAGTCATGTGCTCGTGGCCTCAAATGGTGAAGAAGGATACGAAGTGTTTCTTGAACATCAGCCCGATATTATCCTTACGGATATCAAGATGCCGGTAATGAATGGGTTAGATATGATTAACAAGATCCGGCTTATCGACAAGCAAGTGCGCGTAGTCATCATGTCGGCTTATGGCGAATCCCGGTTTTTTTTAAAGGCTATCGAATCTGGCGTCAAAGGCTTTTTAATTAAACCTATCAACAACAATCAGTTGTACGAGGTAATTCGTGAGCAAATAAGAGAGGTGCTGCTTGAAAAATCGTTGCGCGAGGAGGAACAGAGACGGCAGATAGCAGAGAGAGAGCGTGACAAGAGCGAGAATATCCTTAAAGTGTTGAATTACGCTACAGCCATGTTTCTAACCAAAGGTGTCAGTGCTATTTCTATTAATGATGCACTCTCAAAGATTGGCGAAATAACCAAGGTGTCTCGTGTTTACATTTTTAAGAAAGAGGTATTTGAGAAAACCGAAGTGGTAAGTCAAATTTATGAGTGGGTGGCTAGAGGTATCGAATCTCAGCTTGATAACGAAGAGCTGGTAAACATTCCAATCCATGGTACAATTTTTCACCGTTGGGCAGCTATTCTTACCAACCGACAGAATGTAACACTCATTGTCAGAATGGTAGAAAATGCTGATGAGCGTGAAGTGTTGGAAAGTCAGGGGATTAAATCAGTGCTGGCCATACCTATTTTCGTTAAAAACGAATGGTGGGGGTTTATCGGTTTCGATGATTGTCTGGAAGAGCGTATATGGACTGAATCGGAGACTCATACCCTTGGGATGTTGGCTTTTAACCTGGGCGGCGCAATTTACCGGAGAAACGTGGAAGATCAACTGAACCAGTTGAACGCAAACCTCGAAAAACGGGTAAAGCAAAGAACACTTGCGCTGGAACAAGAGGTGGCCGAACGGACTTTTACAGAAGAACTCTTGCGCGAAAGTGAAGAGAAATACCGCCTTATCTATGAAAATGCTAACGATGGGATTATCCTGGTTAGGCAACAAATGGTTTTTTTGGTAAACCCAAAAGTTAGTGATATTTTCCAGGCGATGCCCCGTGAGATAATAGGTAAAAGGTTTTCTGATTTTTTCTTGCCCGAATATGCGGATATGTTAAATCAATTACTGGATCAGAGCACACCGCATGAAGTGAATCACGAGGAAGAGCTGTTTGCTGAATCGGTTCAGCATAAGTGGATTGGATTAAAGGTTTCGTTTATCGTGTGGGATAATGATCCTTCCCATTTGGTTTTTATTTCGGATATTACCAAACGCAGAGTGGCCGAAAAGGAGTTGTTCGAACTAAACACCCAACTCGAAGCACGTGTTCGTGAAGAAATTAGCAGGGTGGAACAACAACAACAACTGTTGGTGCAAAAATCTAAAATCGAGTCCATTGGCGAGTTGTCTGCCGGTCTGGCGCACGAGATCAATCAACCGTTGGTTGGGATTTCAATGGGATTGGAAAATATTCACAACAAGCTGGTGGATAATTCATTAAAGGATGATTACCTGAAGAATAAAATCAATATGCTGTTTAAAGATATTGAGCGTATTCAAAATATTATCAACCATGTTCGTATTTTTTCGCGTGATCAGGAAAAGCTTGAAATGGAAGTCGTGGACATCCCTATGGTTATTGGCAATGCGTTGTCGTTGGTTACCAGGCAGTTTATGGATCACGAAGTGGACTTACGCACCTGCATTCCGGATGGTGATTTTTTTACTCATGGCAATGGGTATCGTTTAGAACAAGTTTTGCTGAATGTACTATCGAATGCAAAATATGCAGTAGAAGAGCGTGACAAACTTAAGCATGAACAATACAATAAACTTATAATGATCAGTTTAGACTCCGTTGGCGATAAGAACGTCATCATTATCGAAGACAACGGAATTGGGATAGACAGCAAAATTATCCACCAAATATTTAACCCGTTTTTCACCACCAAAAGCGAGGAGAAGGGAACGGGTCTTGGATTATCCATCTCGTATGGAATTATTAAGGAAATGCAGGGCGATATTCGTGTAGAAAGCGAAGCCGGTCTTTTTACTAAAGTTTTTATAACCTTACCAAAAGTTTAAGTATGCCGACACAATTAAATATTCTGGTATTAGATGATGAACCCAGAGTTCTGGATGAGATAGAGGAGTTTCTGGTGGGTAAAAATTACCGTGTTTTTACCGCAGGACTGCCATCGGTGGCTTTTGGGATATTATCCACAGAAGAAGTTAATATCATGATTTTAGATGTTAAACTCCCTGAGATGGGGGGGCTTGAGGTGCTCAAAAAAGTAAAAGCCACCTACCCGGAAATTGAAGTGATCATGATTTCAGGGCATGGCGATATGGACACCGTTATTCAAGCTATGCGTCATGGTGCTACAGATTATTTTCCTAAACCATTCAGGTTGTTTGAGATAAACAATGCCATCACCCGTACACGGCGATACCTCGAGGTTTCAAGTCAATTAAAAAAAGCTACCGCCAGTCTGGAAGTGCTTTCGCGAAAACTGATCGAAAACATTGGCACTTCACTTATCGGCGAAAGTCAGGCGATGAAGCATGTGCTCCATTTGATGGCTAAAGTGTCACAGGCCGACAATACTTCTGTGCTTATCTTGGGTGAAAGCGGAACAGGTAAGGAATTGGTGGCCCATGGTATTCATTACTTAAGCCAGCGAATTCGCCAGCCTTTTTATTCAGTAAACTGCTCCGCCATACCCGAGACCCTTTTCGAAAGTGAGTTTTTTGGCCATAAAAAGGGAGCATTTACTGGTGCACTGGAAGAAAAGCCCGGTTGGTTTGAGATTGCCGACAAAGGAACACTTTTTCTCGACGAGATTTCGGATATGCCCTTGAATCAGCAGGCGAAGTTACTGCGTGTTCTGGAAGAAAGAAAGGTGAGTAAGCTAGGATCAAAACAAAGCCGTAGTGTTGATGTACGCGTAATTGCCGCTTCGAATCAGAACCTCGAAGAGATGGCAGAAAAGGGTACGTTCAGAAATGACCTCTTTCATCGCCTGAGTATTTTTGTGATTGAATTACCTCCACTACGCAAGCGGATTGATGATATTCCTCTGCTGGCACGACATTTCGTGGAGCATTATGCCAAGATCATGAATAAAACCGCCTTGTCCATTCATCCAGATGCCATGAGTTTACTTCAACAGCATAATTATCCCGGAAACATTCGTGAGTTGAGGAACATTATCGAACGTGCAGTAATCATGTGCGAGGGAAATGTGATCAGGCCTGAACATGTTACCTTTAAGGGAAAGGAGAACCTCGTTACAGCTGAACGTTCGATGGAAATCGAAGGCGTATCAATGAATCGTCCTGATATGGATCTGCCGTTAATAACCTCGCACAACTTTGATTTAGAGGAGAACACCAAGGCCATCATTATCGCCGCGCTTGAAGCGAGCGGAAATAGCAAGAGAAAGGCTTGTGAGCTGTTGAATATCACCTGGCAGGCACTAAACCGGCGCATGACGAAATACGGGATGTAAAAAAAAAGGCTGCCACCAGAAGTGACAGCCCAAATCTTAAAAAAACCTCTTGCTATTTTACAGCTTCCACAATAGCTTTGAAAGCTTCGGGGTTGTTCATAGCCAGATCCGCAAGTACTTTGCGGCTGATTTCAATGTTCTTTGCATGGATTTTACCCATAAACTCTGAGTAAGACATATCGTACAAACGAACTGCGGCGTTAATACGCATGATCCATAACGACCTAAAATTACGTTTATTTACTCGTCTGTCGCGGTAGGCATACATCTGCCCTTTCTCGTACGAATTTTTCGCAACCGTCCAAACATTTTTCCTGCCACCAAATTGTCCTTTGGTTTTCTTCAGGATCTTTTTTCTGCGTGCTTTTGAAGCAACGGCGTTTACTGATCTTGGCATTTTTTAATCAATTTTTTTCACCATAGCGCTCTTTACGAGACTTTCGGAGCTATGACAAAAGTTAAACAATAATAAATTAACTGCGAAGCAAGGCTCTGATGTTCTTTTCATCTGCTTTATCAATCACCGTAGTGTAAGTTAAGTTACGTTTACGTTTCGTTGACTTTTTAGTCAGGATGTGACTTTTATAAGCATGCTTCCTTTTAATTTTACCGGATCCTGTGAAAGTAAATCTTTTCTTTGCACTGGATTTTGTTTTCATTTTAGGCATTACTTAATTATTTATAATTGGTTGATAATAAATTTATTTCTTTGGTGTAAGGATCATAATCATGCGTTTTCCTTCGAGTTTGGGCAAGCTTTCCACTTTGCCAAAATCTTCAAGTTCTTGCGCGAATTTCAGAAGGATATATTCTCCTTTGTCTTTGTAGATAATCGATCTGCCTTTGAAAAAGACGTCTACTTTAACTTTTGCGCCTTCCTGTAAAAACTTTTCGGCATGTTTTAGTTTAAAGTTAAAATCGTGATCATCGGTGTTTGGGCCTAATCGAATTTCTTTCAGAACTACTTTGGCTGTTTTTGCCTTCATCTCTTTCTGTTTCTTTTTTTGTTCAAAAAGAAACTTTTTATAGTCCATAATCTTGCATACCGGAGGGCTTGCGTTAGCTGAGATTTCAACTAGGTCAAGACCAAGGTTTTCGGCAAGATTCAAAGCATCGCGTAATTGGAAAATCCCTGTTTCCACATTTTCGCCAACCAGTCGCACTACCGGAGCAGTGATCCTCTGGTTTATCCGGTTTGGGTCTTCTTTTTTCATTGGGGCTCTGCCTCTACCTCTTAGATTTGCGATAATAAATCCTCCTTATTAATTCAAAATAATTTAACCTAGTATTGCTTTAACCTCATCTGTAATGAGTTGGGCAAAACTATCTATATTCATTGTTCCCAAATCTCCGCTACCGTGTTTGCGCACCGAAACGGTCAGATCGTTTTCTTCTTTTTCACCAACGATCAGCATATATGGGATTTTTTTCAATTCAGCATCTCTGATTTTTCTTCCGGTCTTTTCACTCCTTCCGTCAATCAGGCCGCGAATTTCGTGTTTTTTTAGCAAATGTAAAACATTTTCTGCATATTCCTGATATTTCTCGCTGATAGGCAGAATGATAACCTGATCTGGCGTAAGCCATATCGGGAAATTGCCAGCGCAATGTTCAATTAAAACGGCCACAAAACGTTCCATCGAACCAAAAGGAGCCCGATGTATCATTACCGGACGGTGTTTCTCGTTGTCAGCACCTATGTAAGTCAAATCGAAACGTTCGGGTAGGTTGTAGTCGACCTGAATAGTACCTAGTTGCCACTTTCTGCCAATGGCATCTTTTACCATGAAGTCCATTTTCGGACCGTAGAAGGCGGCTTCTCCATAAGCCGTTTTGGCGTTCAATCCCCGCTCCTCCGCTACTTCAATAATTGCACGCTCTGCCTTTTCCCAGTTTTCTTCGCTTCCAATATATTTTGTAGGATTGTTGGGGTCGCGCAGAGAGATCTGAATGAGCACATCTTTGAAATCGAGGGCGCTGAAAATCTGCTGGATAATATCGATTACTCCGTTAAATTCACTTTTTATCTGATCCGGTGTGCAAAAAATATGGGCATCATCCTGGGTAAATCCCCTTACGCGGGTAAGTCCATGCAGCTCGCCACTCTGTTCATAACGATATACCGTGCCAAATTCAGCCAGACGAATGGGTAACTCTTTGTACGAATGTGGCTTATGATTGTAAATTTCACAGTGATGCGGACAGTTCATGGGTTTTAGGAAAAACTCCTCGCCCTCGACAGGGGTGGTAATCGGACGAAAACTTTCTTCTCCGTATTTTTGGTAATGACCTGATGTTTTATACAGGTTTACATTGCCAATGTGAGGAGTAATCACAGATTCATAGCCGGCGTTTCTCTGAACTCTTTTTAAATACTGTTCCAGTTTTTCGCGCAACTCAGCGCCCTTGGGCAACCACAAAGGTAGTCCTTGTCCTACTTGCTGTGAAAAGGTGAACAACTCCAATTCTTTTCCTAAAACCCTGTGGTCACGTTTTTTGGCTTCTTCCAGGAGCAGCAGGTATTCGTCAAGTTCCTTCTTCTTCGGAAAGGAAATGCCGTAAATGCGGGTAAGTTGTTTGCGCTTCTCGTCGCCACGCCAATAAGCGCCTGCGATTTTGAGCAATTTTATAGCTTTTATAAATCCGGTATCGGGTAAGTGCGGGCCGCGACATAGATCAGTAAAATGTCCGGTTTGATAAAATGAAATCCGGCCATCTTCTAACTCGCTGATGAGTTCAAGCTTATACTCATCGCCTTTCTCGGTGAAAAATTCGGTGGCTTCCCGCTTGCTCACTTCACGGCGGGTATAGGATTGTTTTTCACGGGCCAGTTCCTGCATTTTTTGCTCTATCCGGCCAAAATCCTTGTCCGATATCTCCTGACCCATAAAATCGATGTCGTAATAAAATCCATTTTCAATGTCAGGACCAATGCCGAATTTTACTCCGGGATACAGCAACTCAATGGCTTCGGCCATTAAATGCGCTGAGGAGTGCCACATGGCGGATTTCCCTTCCTCATCATTCCAAGTGAGTAATTGTACTTTGGCATCGTTGTCAATCGGACGTGTAGCGTCCCAAACCTCGTCGTTTACTTTGGCAGCCAGTACATTACGTGCCAGTCCTTCGCTGATACCTGCGGCTATTTGCAGCGAGGTTACACCAGCTTCATACTGTTTTACTGAATTGTCAGGCAGCGTTATATTGATCATGTGTGGTTTTTGCTAGAAAAAATTGGCTGCAAAAGTACTAAAAAGTATCTAATATGCATCTGTTTAACTCATTAATTTTTTCTTTACCAAAGTTTTTGCCAGTCTATTGTGCCATCAGGCTGTTGTCGCTTTGTTTCAGGCTATGGTTTTAAAATTTTTGCAATATTTGCAAGCATTGCATTTATGTGCCGCAGATTAAAAATCTAAACTTGATTTCATGACCAAAAAAGAGCGTTTTCAGTTTGTTATCGATTATTTCAAAACCCATATGCCGGTTGCCGAAACTGAGCTTGTATACCGATCTCCTTACGAACTGCTTGTGGCGGTAATTTTATCGGCTCAGTGCACCGATAAGCGGGTTAACCTGATTACGACAGAGTTTTTTAAAAGCTATCCCACGGTCGACAGGTTGGCTGAGGCTTCGGTGGAGGAGGTGTTCGCCCACATCAAAAGCTGTTCTTATCCTAACAACAAAGCCAAACACCTGTGTGGAATGGCCCACATGCTGGTAACTGACTTTGGAGGCGAAGTGCCCGAATCGATGGAGGACCTCCAGAAGCTTCCGGGCGTGGGCCGTAAAACAGCCAATGTAATCGCTTCGGTAGTGTTTGATAAGCCCGCTATGGCGGTTGATACCCATGTGTTTCGCGTTTCTGCCCGGATTGGTCTTTCTACCCGATCGAAAACACCTTACGAAACAGAGAAGCAGTTGGTGAAATATTTTCCTGAAGAAATAATTCCGTTGGCACATCATTGGCTCATCTTGCACGGACGGTATACTTGTTTGGCACGTAAGCCGAAATGTAATGAGTGTGGACTGACTTCTGTATGCAAACATTATCAGCAAACTGTTCTTAAAATAAGCTAATGCATTTTTTTTTAGGAGTTGTTTGTGAGATTATCATTACTTTTGTTGAAAACTAATTTACTATGTCACATCTCAAAATTGGCGATACAGCGCCCGATTTCAAAGGGCTTGATCATAACGGAAACGAATTAACACTCAGTTCCTTCCTGGGGAAGAATCTAATCATCTACTTTTATCCCAAAGACGATACCCCCGGCTGTACAGCTGAGGCCTGCGACTTGCGCGATAACTATAACATGTGGTTGGAAAAAGGCTATGCGGTGGTTGGTGTGAGTCCCGACAGCGTGTCGTCTCATCAGAAATTTGCAGTCAAATACACTTTGCCCTTTCCATTAATTTCCGACCCTGAAAAGGTCATTATTAAAGCTTACGGAGCTTGGGGAACAAAAAAAATGTACGGCAAAGAATACGAAGGTTTACTTCGTACTACCTTTGTTATCAATGAAAAAGGTCTCATCGAACAGGTGTTCACCAAAGTTCAAACAAAAGAACATACCCAACAAATTTTAAAAACCCTTTAAAACCTGAAAACTATGACAGTAGAAAAATCGAAAGAAAATGCAGACAAGTTAAGACAAGAAAAGCTTAAGGCGCTGGAAGCCACCTTAGGTAGCATCGAAAAAAGCTATGGAAAAGGTGCTATTATGCGGCTTGGTGATTCAGCCATAGAAAAAGTATCAGCTATCTCGAGCGGGAGCATCGGACTTGACGACGCGCTCGGAGTGGGAGGCTTCCCCAAGGGGAGGGTGGTTGAGATATATGGTCCGGAGTCTTCCGGGAAAACAACCCTGGCACTGCATATTATCGCAGAAGCGCAGAAAGCTGGCGGAATAGCTGCCTTTATTGATGCTGAGCATGCTTTTGACAGATTTTACGCGGAAAAACTGGGTGTCGACACCGAAAATCTGCTGGTTTCTCAACCCGATCACGGCGAACAAGCACTTGAAATTGCCGATAGTCTTATCCGTAGTGCTGCCATTGATGTAGTGGTTATCGACTCGGTTGCTGCTCTCACACCAAAAAGTGAGATTGAAGGTGAAATGGGCGATTCGAAAATGGGACTGCAAGCCCGATTAATGTCGCAGGCCTTGCGTAAACTAACAGCGAGCATCAGCCGCACAGGAACAGTTTGCGTATTTATCAACCAACTACGCGACAAAATTGGTGTTATGTTTGGTAGCCCCGAAACAACTACAGGTGGAAATGCCTTAAAATTTTACGCTTCGGTTAGACTTGATATTCGCAGGATAAGCCAGATAAAAGATGGCGAAAACATTACCGGAAACCGTGTACGAGTAAAAGTTGTCAAGAATAAAGTAGCTCCTCCGTTTAAGAAAGCCGAATTTGATATCGTTTACGGCGAAGGGATTTCCAAAATTGGTGAAATTATTGACCTTGGCGTGGAGTTGAACATCATCAAAAAAAGTGGCTCATGGTTTAGTTATGGCGAAACCAAACTAGGTCAGGGTCGCGATGCGGTTAAAAACTTGCTGTCTGACAACCCCGATCTGGTTGCCGAGCTTAATGACAAAATTACTGAAGCTATGAAAGCTCAATAATTTCCTGATCACAACTTGATAAAAATTCCTTGCCTGTCTGGTTATGCCAGACAGGCTTTAAATTCTGTATAAGATGAAAAAAATAAGACCGGTTGCTCCGTTGATTTCAATTGTATTTGGTTGGTTTGTTGTATTGTCGGGATGTACTCCATTCTCAGAGTCGCGACAAACTGCGGCTATCTCCGGTGCCGACTCTATTAGTTTGCTTACCGAAGAAATCAGTCAGGATTCATTAAATGCACAACGCTTTATTTTACGTGCCAAATTGTATCTTAGAAATGGAAATATTGATCCGGCCTTGCGCGATCTTAACCATGCACTTATTCTTGAACCTCAAAACCCCAATCTCTACTTGTTGCTTTCAGATGTATACCTCATTCTGGGACAAACCGAAAACAGCCTTACTTCACTTCGCAGAGCGGTGAGCCTTAATCCCGACAGGGTGGATTCGTACCTCAAAACCGCTGAAGTTTATATGCTTATCGGTAATGTCAAGGCTGCAAACGAGGCTGTCGACCGGGCCATCAGCATCGACCGGGATAACGCCGAAAGCCATTACCTAAAAGGGATTGCCTTGTTGATGGAAGGCGACACCGCCCGTGCCAAGGTAAGCCTGCAAATTTCAACAAAGCTTAGAGAATCTAATTTCATGAGTTATATACAATTGGCTTCCATCGCCGTTGCCCAGAACGACACCCTGGCTGAACATTATCTCCATCAAGCACTGCTCGATCAACCGCAGGATGAACGCGCTTTGTTCTTTATGGCCATGATAAACCAGGAAAAGGGTGATTTTGACGAAGCGATCAGGTATTTCGATCAAGTGATTGAGTTATATCCGCTCAACAAAAGAGCCTACTATCATGCCGGTTACATTTGTCTTGCCGAAATTGCTGATTATTCCAAAGCTGAGGGGTATTTTAAAAGTGCAATTGACTTGGATTCAACTTATGTGGAAGCGGTTTATAATCTAGGGAGAACTTATGAGGCTTTGAGTGATTTTAAGAAAGCACGCGAACTCTACAAGACATCACTGCAACTGTTGCCAAATTATCCGCTGGCTGTCCAGGGTATGAACAGGCTTGATGATCAGGGTCTTGGTCTATAGGTACTGAGGTCTGATTTCGACCAGGTCTTCCAACAGCAACTGACTTTTACTTTTTAATTCTTCAAAAAGCGGCTCAACGTTTGATTTGTCAGCATTTGCACCGGCCATCTCCAGGTCTCTGGCTACAGTTTGTAAATCAGGAACTGAGAAATTGGCTACCACGCCTTTCATGCTGTGGGCATGGAACTTTAAATCAGGAAAATTGTCGGTAGCAATCGCCGTACTTATTTTTTCAATTCTTTCTGGATATTCATTGATGAAAATATCAATAATTTCCACAATAATCTCTTTATCAAAATATTGAAAAGTTTCGTTGAAAGTCTCCGGGTTGATAATTTTCATGAGCACAGCAATTTAGTTTAGAATTGAAACTGAAAAGATCTGATCAAATCAATTTGAAACAAAATTACAAAAACTTTTCAACAGTCTGTCGACTAATTCAAATTGTTTAAGGACTTTGGCTTTTTTCTTTTTTAAAACCCTAAAATGCTCCCTATTTGATAGACACCCAGGGAGATGAGGTATGCCAGTGCTGTAGTATACACGGTTAGAAACAGCGACCATTTCCAATGTCCTGATTCGTTTTTGATGGCTGCTACCACAGCAATACATGGGAAATAAATAAGGATGAAAAGCATAAACGAAATGGCTACAAGTGGAGTAAACACCTTGTTGCCGGCTCGTGGGCCTTCCATATAGGTTTGTTCTTTCATCCTGTCGGCCAGTCCTTGTTCGTCTTCATCGTTGGTTTGATATAATACGCCTAAAGTGCTTACCACGATTTCTTTGGCTGCCGATCCGGCAATAATAGCTACGCCCATTTTCCAGTCGAAGCCCAACGGAGCGATGGCGGGTTCAACAAATTTGCCTAAGCGTCCGATAAAACTGTTTTCTTGTTTAAGGCGTTTTTTCTCAGCAAGCAGTTGGTTTATTTGATGTTCAAGTTCAGGATTCTCTGTTATTTGAGTTGACTCTTGCTGAAGTACAGTGATTTTGTTATCGAACTGTTCATCAATATGCTTACCTTGCGGGAAGTATCCCAAAGCCCAGATGATCAGGCTGGCCATAAGAATAATTGTCCCCATTTTTCGCAGGTATTGTTCACCTTTAAACCAGGTTTGCTTCAGAATGGACTTAAGTGCCGGAGTACGGTAGGGTGGCAATTCCATTACAAATGGGATTGTTTGCACTTTGAATAGTGTTTTCTTCAACATCCAGGCGACCACACCGGCCAGAAAAATCCCGAAAAGATAAATCCCGAAAAGAATCGTCCCCCTCATCTCAGAGAAAAACGCACCAATTATAAGGATGTAAACAGGATAACGGGCGCTGCACGACATAAAAGGAATGATGAGCATGGTGACGAGTCGGTCGTTTTTACTTTCGATGGTACGTGTGGCCATAATGGCCGGTACATTGCATCCAAAACCCATCAGCATAGGTACAAACGATTTACCGTGCAAGCCAACACGATGCATTAGTTTATCAACAATAAAGGCCACTCGCGCCATGTAACCCGAAGCCTCCATCAGGGTTAAAAAGAAGAACAAGATAAGGATGTTGGGCAAAAAGACGATTACGCCGCCCACACCTCCCAGAATGCCGTCAATAAGCAGGTCTTTTATCATGCCATCGGGGAGGAGATGGGATACGAGATTTCCGGTTTGGGCAATAATCCACTCGATCCATTGCATGGGATAATCGCCCAGCCAAAAGGTAGCCTGAAACGTGATCCATATGGCAAACAGGAAAATGGGATAACTTAACAGCTTGCTGGTGACGATGTTGTCGATTATACGGCTGTGCGTTATTTTCTCCTTTATGTCGGCAGGTTTCAGGGTTTCTTTCAGTGCGCCTTCGATAAAACCATATTTTGAGTCGGTAATAACGGTTTCTACGGTATCTTTCCTCAAATCGCTAATTATCTCCGATTCCTGAATTGCAGCTTTTTTGATTTCTTCAGCATTTGAGAGCATGCTAATGCGGTCGAGTTCGGCTTCGTCTTGTTCTAAAAGTTTAATGGCCAGATATCTGGGCGAAACTTTATTGGTGATAATTTCGTTCCCGTCTTTGTTAATCAAATTCTGCAACAGCTGAATTGAACGTTCGATCCGGTGTCCGTAGTTGATATGAATATGCCTGATAATGGGTTCATTATCGTTGTAGGCGTCAATTATTTTATCGAATAGTTTTTCAATTCCTTTGCCTTTTGTGCCGACCGTCGGAATCATGGGGATTCCAATCATTTTGCCCAGCGAGCGATAGTCGAAGATGTCTCCTTTTTCCTCGAATTCGTCCCACATATTTAGCGCAATAACCACCTTCAAGTCCATGTCGATGAGCTGTGTGGTGAGGTAAAGGTTTCTCTCCAGATTGGAAGAGTCAATTACATTCAGTATTACGTCAGGTAATTCTTTCACCAAATGGTCGCGGACATAGAGTTCTTCGGGTGTGTAACTGGTAATTGAATACGTGCCGGGAAGGTCGGTTAAGTGAAAAGTGTAATCGCGGTATTCAAAACGGGCTACCTTGGCATCTACAGTGATTCCTCCGTAATTGCCCACACGTTCGTGGCTATGTGAGGCGATGTTAAACAACGATGTTTTTCCACAGTTCGGGTTGCCTACCAGAGCTACGTTAATTACCTTTTTTCGTGTGTCGATAGGAGAGAGTCGTAAAGCCGTTTCCAGCTGGAGGACGCCGTTAAATTCATTCTCGCTTTTTTCGTGACCATTTCCGTCATATACTTCAATCAGCGATGCTTCACTTCTTCGCAGCGAAACATTGTAGCCCATTACATTGTACTCAATCGGATCGCGTAAGGGGGCGTTTTTAATTACGATGACTTGCTTACCGGTAACAAAGCCCATCTCGATGATACGTTTCCTGAACGCGCCACGCCCTTTTACCTTTAGAATGATGGCCTTGTCGCCATTTTTTAATTCAGCAAGATTCATAATGATAACACCTCGGTATTAAGGTGCAAAACAACGGAATAATGTAAACGACCGGGATACCTACATCTAGGTATTTTTTTTAAAACCCGGAGTAGTCATCAGCCTCGTTATGAAGCAAATAATGAATTCGCCCCAGAATATTACCTACCCGAAATCCCCAGTGGGCAGCGAAAAGTTTGCCACAATCGCTAACGGCATTTTCACGTGCGGCATGGGTATTGCGTTGATACAACAACAAAAAATCTTTCATATCCTGATAAATATCTGACAGATGTTCCGAAATGCTGGAGTTGATGGGTTCGGTTTCGTTGATGTAGAGTGGATCAATTACCCAGAACTCATCATCGCTGCCTAGTAGGTCTCGCATAACATTGAACACTGCTTCCCAGTTTTCCTCTGTCACGAAGCGCTCACTAGCTTCAGGGTATTCCGGCTCAAAGCTCGGGATTAGAGAACCTTTCAGGTACATCAGCGGGAGTATTTTTTGCATAAAGGTGAGCAATTCATCTTTGGTTTTGCCTTCGAGATGTTCCAGAAAATAGCAGTATTCGTTGGCCACGGTAAGCATTTCGATGGCTGGTGCTGAAATAGTTATATCGTCCTGTTGCATTTTGTTATTTTGAAAGTCACACATTTTGTGACAATAATGTACATAAACGGGTAAGTCTTTTCTTTAAAACTTACCCGATATGGTTAAAACAATTATACCCCCAAGTCTTGAATATATTGTTCAATTTTTGTGGCGAGTTGAGCCTCTACTACGTGATAGCGTTTTTTGTCGGGAAGAGGAGCAACCACGCCAAAATAGAATTTTATCTTGGGTTCAGTACCTGAAGGGCGCACACTCACTTTGCCTCCATCTTCGGTAAAGAACTGAAGGACGTTGGATGTCGGTAATTCAATGTCCGATACAGTGTTATTCAACAAATCATGATTTTTGCGGGTCTGGTAGTCTTTTATGGTGACAATTTTGCTTCCACCTAAGCTTGTTGGCGGGTTCTGACGGAATTTGGCCATGATAGCCTGAATTTCTTCTGCGCCGGATTTACCTTTTCTTACTACCGAAATCAGGCTTTCTTTGTAAAGCCCGAACTCTTGGTACATCTCCAGAAGCAAATCGAACAAGCCGATATTCTTGTCGGCAGCCCAGGCTGCGGTTTCAGCAATCATGGCACAGGAGCTTACCGCATCTTTATCGCGAACGAAATCTCCTACGAGGTAACCATAGCTTTCTTCTCCACCGCCAATAAAAGTCTTACGGCCTTCCAGGTGTTTGATGATGTCGGCGATGTACTTGAAACCAGTTAATACGTCAAAATGTTCTACTTTAAATTTTTCCGCGATTTTCACCAACAGTTCTGAAGTCACGATTGTTTTAACAATGTATTCATTTCCTGTGAGTTTGCCATTTTCACTCCACTTTGTAAGTAAGTAATAAATCAGGAGCGAGGCGGCCTGGTTGCCGTTGAGGAGTGTGAAATCATCGCCCATTCTTATGGCAATACCCACCCTGTCGGCGTCGGGATCGGTAGCCATTACGAGGTCGGCGTTTACCTGCCTGGCTTTTTCAATGGCCATGGCCAGAGCGGCGGGCTCTTCCGGGTTTGGCGATTTAACAGTGGTGAAGTTTCCATCAGGAGAGGTTTGTTCATCTACCAGATAGACCTGTTCGAACCCAAACATCTTGAGTGCTTTAGGTACTAATGGGTAGCCGGTACCATGTATGGGAGTGTAGACAATTTTAAAATCTTTTTGCCTTTTGATAACCTCAGGTGAAAGCGAAAGTGCTTTGACATGCTCCAAATAAATCTTATCGGTTTCTTCTCCGATCAGTTGAATCAGCTTTTTATCTCCATCGAACCTGACTTCACTGATGTCTTGAATCTTTTCTACCTCAGAAATCACGTTCTTATCGTGAGGACTGATAAGTTGTCCACCGTCTTCCCAATAAGCTTTATACCCATTGTATTCTTTTGGGTTGTGGCTTGCTGTAATCACAATGCCTCCCTGGCATTGATAATGTCTGATTGCGAACGACAGCTCCGGAGTGGGTCTTAAGGCTTCAAAAAGATAAACAAAGATGCCGTTTGCCGAAAAAACTTCAGCGGTAATTTGGGCAAAATACTGGCTGTTGTTACGGCAATCGTAAGCAATGGCTACTTTTATTGGGTCTTTGTCTTTGAAGTTGGCTTTCAGGTAATTTGAAAATCCTTGGGTGGCAGCGCCTACGGTGTATTTATTCATTCTGTTTGATCCTACACCCATGATGCCCCGAAGTCCTCCTGTGCCAAATTCCAGATCGCGGTAAAAGGATTCGATAATTTCCTGGGGGTTGTTGTCGAGTAGATCTTGAACTGCCGCTTTGGTTTCAGCATCGTAGTTCCCGGTAAGCCATAGGTTTGCTTTGGCTAAGGTTTGTGGGTCGATAGTTTCTTTCATGTGTACAGTGTTAATATTAAACGGAATACATGAAATGTGCCGTAGATCTGGAGCTCTTTTTTATGGTGATATCCGATCATGGCATTTCATGAGGTGTTAGTTATGCTATTTCTTCAATCATTTTTTTCAGACTTGTGCGCCAATAGGGCACTTCTATATGCAGCTGACTTTTTATTTTCGACTTGTTCAAAACGCTGTAGAAGGGTCTGTTGGTTTTGGTTGGGAAATCTTTCGATTCAATAGCCCTGACCTCACAGCTCAGATGGGTTTCTTCCATGATGGCTACCGCGAAATCGTACCAGCTGATTACTCCTTCGTTGCTGTAATGGAAAACCTCTTTAATCTCTTTGTCGTAAAGTTGATCGGTGGCAACCAACATGGCTTTAGCCAAGTCACCTGCATACGTTGGTGTGCCAATTTGGTCGAAGACCACGCCGAGGCTGTCGCGCTCTTTTCCAAGCCGGATCATCGTTTTTACGAAATTGTTTCCAAACGCACTGTAAAGCCATGAAGTCCTGATGATTAAATATCGTTTAGCGAAGTCTTTAACTGCAATTTCGCCTTGAAGTTTTGTTAACCCATAATACGAAATAGGTGCGGTCTGGTCCTCCTCGGTATAAGGCTTGAAATTTTTGCCATCGAAGACGTAATCTGTTGAAACATGCACGAGTAAGGTGTTCAAACGTGTACATTGTTTAGCCAGAATGGCCACCGCGGATTTGTTAACCAGCATGGCCAGATCGCGCTCTTCCTCGGCCTTGTCGACAGCCGTGTAAGCAGCGCAATTCAAGCAAACATCCGGTTTGTTCTCATCGAACCACGCTTTTACTTTTTCTTCATTGGTCAGGTCGAGTTCAGCGATGTCAGTAAAAGTAAACCGAAATTCGGGGAAATCATCTGCAAGCCGTTGCAGTTCGTTGCCCAGCTGACCATTGCTTCCTGTAACAAGTATGTTGATCATGATTCTTTGAGTAATTGATCAAAATATTCGATGGTTTTTACAAGACCTTCCTCCAACGGGATTTTTGGTTCCCAGTTGAGTTTTTCTTTGGCCAGGGTAATGTCTGGTTGGCGTTGCATCGGGTCGTCAGAAGGCAATGGCTCATAAATAATTTTTGAGGAGCTGCCTATTATGTCAATAACTTTTTGAGCCAGCTCGAGAATGGTAAATTCACCCGGATTTCCTATATTAACCGGGCCGGTGAACTCATCTCCTGTAGCCATCATTTTGGTCATGCCATTCAGCAAATCGTCAACATATTGAAAGCTACGGGTTTGTCCTCCGTCACCATAAACAGTGATGTTCTTGCCTTGCAATGCCTGGACGATAAAATTTGAGACCACGCGGCCATCGTTCGGGTGCATGCGCGGACCGTAGGTGTTAAAAATCCGTATAATTTTGATGCGAACATTGTTCTGTTGGTGGTAATTCATGAAAAGTGTTTCCGCCACACGTTTGCCCTCATCGTAGCATGAACGTGTTCCGATGGGATTTACATGACCCCAGTAGCTTTCGGTTTGCGGGTGGACTTTTGGGTCGCCGTAAACTTCACTGGTAGAGGCTTGTAGCACTTTTGCTTTGATACGCTTGGCCAGTCCCAACATGTTAATAGCACCCATAACCGAGGTTTTCACCGTTTTTATGGCGTTGTACTGGTAATGAACGGGGGAGGCCGGACAAGCCAGGTTATAAATTTCATCGACTTCCACTACGAAAGGATTGGTTACATCGTGACGTACCAATTCAAAGTAGGGATTGTCGAGCAGGTGAACCACATTCCGTTTTTGTCCGGTAAAAAAGTTGTCGAGGCAAATAACCTCATTGCCTTCGTTTAACAGCCTGTCGCACAAGTGCGAGCCAACAAACCCTGCACCTCCGGTAATTAAAATTCTTTTCATGATTTTGATTTTAATAAAAAGACTACCTCCTGCCTGAATAGCCGTGAGGTAGTCTGAATGTGGTTGGTATCGCTATATTTTTCGGGTACCGATTCCGAAGTAATCTATGTTATTTTCTTTCATGTCGAATACATCGTACACGTTTCTTCCATCGAAAATAACATGTGTTTTGAGTAGTTTTTTCATCACGTTAAAATTCGGGAATTTGAACTCAGGCCATTCGGTGACTAAGAAAAGTCCTTCGGCATCGATTAGCGCTTCGTATTGGTCTTTTGCATACTCAACGGTGTCGCCCAAGATGCGCTGCGCTTCGTGCATGGCCACAGGATCGTATACTTTAACTTTTGCTCCTTTTTCGAGCAATTTATTAATGATGACGAGTGACGGAGCCTCACGCATGTCATCGGTTTGCGGTTTAAACGACAATCCCCAGATAGCGAACACTTTTCCGCTCAGATTTCCATCGAAATATTTCATCGCTTTGGCGAAAAGCACCGATTTTTGTCTGTCGTTTACATTTTCAACCGACTTCAGTACATCTAGGCTATAGCCCAGTTGGTCGGCTGTTTTGATGAGTGCTTTTACATCTTTCGGGAAACAAGAACCACCATAACCTGTGCCGGGGTAGATAAAATATTTCCCGATACGTCTGTCGCTTCCTATCCCTTTGCGCACCATATTCACGTCAGCGCCAACAATTTCGCACAGATTGGCGATATCGTTCATAAAGCTGATTTTGGTAGCCAGCATCGAGTTGGCGGTGTATTTCGTCATTTCTGCCGAAACGATGTCCATGAAAATCACCGGATGGCCGTTCATGGTAAAAGGTTTATATAGCTTCTCCATAACCGATTTTGCTTTGTCAGAGTCAACTCCAACTACAATTCTGTCGGGTTTCAGGAAGTCATCCACGGCTGCCCCTTCTTTGAGGAATTCAGGATTAGACGCCACATCGAACGGGATATTGGCGTTGCGTTTGTCGAGCGCGTCTTTCATGGCTTTGCGTACTTTTTCGGCTGTGCCAACCGGAACAGTGCTTTTGGTTACCATGAGCAGATAATCGCTCATGTGTGTGCCTACTTCCCGGGCAACGTCCAAAACGTATTTTAAATCGGCACTGCCATCCTCATCGGGAGGTGTACCTACGGCCCCAAACACAACACTTACACCATCAAGACATTCCGATAGCTTTGTGCTGAAATGAAGACGGCCTTTTGACACATTTCTTTCAACCATCTCTTCCAAACCAGGTTCATAAATTGGAATAATTCCCTTTTTCAGGTTTTCGATCTTTTTTTCATCGATATCGACGCAGCACACATCGATTCCTACTTCAGAAAAACAAGCGCCGGTTACTAAACCAACATATCCTGTTCCAACAATTGTTATTTTCATGTTTTTATTCTTTGGTGATAAGCTTAATGATTAAGTGTATCAAAGATACTTTTTTTCTGTAAATGGACAAGTTTTTTTGATATTTTCAGCAACTTTTCCAAATATCATATCCTGATTCTTTATTTTATTTGGTAGGTGACACTGAGTCCGAAGGATTCCTTGAATTGCAGTTTAGGACTCGACGACACCTCCACTTTTTTGCCATCTATGGTTTCGTAGTTTGGTATCAAGGCGTTATGGTCGTATTTCAATTGCATATATAAGATGGTGGAGAATAGTTTGTTAACAGAAAAAATGACACGTGTGTCGAAGTCGACATCAATATTCCAACGGTTTGAAACATCCAGGTCGAGGTAGTTGTTGTGCAGGGTGAGGGCTGTATTTAGTTTGATGTTGTCCATTATTTCAGTTTTGTAGGTTGTGAGGAGGTTGAGTCCCACTTCACCCAGAAACTGCTTGCCTGGAACAATCACATTTCCTGCCGTATCGATTACCGCTTTTTTTACGCCATAAGCTCCTATATTGGCTAGTTTTTCGTTTTTTACAAAAGTCATTTTGCCTGAGAGCGGACTTAAGAAGAGCTGAAATTCCTTGTTTGGTTTGTAATTGAAACCCAGTGAAATAGTAAGGTAGGCCGGAGCAAAAAAGGACGAGATCAAGGTGCTGTCGTCGGGATATTTGTACCCATCCGCGAACTGGGTTTTCAGTGTAGCCAGAGCGGTTAGACTCCAGTTTTTTGAGGTTTGATGGCTGAAAGCGATGAGCAGTTCAATCTTGTCGTCGGTTTTTTCAATTCTGTTATCAGTGTAACCTACTAGTCCAAAGGCCATATTGCCCTGATGGTCGAAAGTGAATTTTCTTCTCTGGTATTTCAGGTCGTAGTCGACAGCTCCTTTTCCCGACAGGGAGTTGTCGCCTCCGGCAGCCCAGTTTACGAACACGTTTTGGTTTAAAGATAGCAGACTCAGACTCTTAAATGTCCAATATTTAACAGAATCAGCGGTAACGTGTTTTGTTGAGTCGTTTTGGCTGGTCGTGGCTTGCAAAAATGATCCGGCGAACAGCATCAAAATGAGGAAAACTGATGAGGCTTTTTTCCGGTTAACTAAAATCATGCTTTACTATTTCGGTTTAAGAATGAGTTGATAACTAAATATGTCGTTCATTATTGTTTTTGCGCATGGATTCGTTTCAGGTAAGCAAAAGAATCCATGCGCAATGAACAAACAATAGTTTTTATTTTAGCCATTTATCGAGCCAGCTGAAAAAAGTACGTTGCCATAAAATGGCATTTTGGGGTTGAAGCACCCAGTGGTTTTCATCCGGAAAATAAAGGAATTCGGCGGGAACATCTTTCAGGATAGCAGCATTAAAGGCCGTCATGCCCTGGGTAAAAACCACGCGGTAGTCTTTTTCTCCATGAATAACCAGAATTGGCGTATCCCATTTGTCGACATATTTATGGGGAGAATGGGCATACACTTCCTGAGCTACTTTGTTGTCTTTTTCCCAGAAAGGACCACCTTTGTCCCAGTTCTCGAACCACATTTCTTCGGTTTCCAGGTATTGTGCTTCTTCGTTAAAAATGCCATCGTGGGCTACAAAAGCTTTAAAGCGGCCATCGTGGTTTCCGGCCAGATAATACACCGCATAACCACCCGCACTTGCGCCAACCGCACCAAGGCGCTCTTTGTCAACAAAAGGTTCTTTGGCCATTTCATCAATAGAGGTCAGATAATCCTGCATGCTTTTGCCGTGATAGTCGCCACTGATTTGCTCTTGCCAGGCTTGTCCGAAACCTGATACACCCCGCCGGGCTGGTGCTACAACAATGTAGCCGTTTGCTGCCATAATCTGATAATTCCAGCGGTAGTGAAAGCTCTGGCTCAAAGGACCTTGTGGGCCACCCTTACAATACAACAGCGCCGGGTACTTTTTGTTGGGATCGAAATGGGGAGGGTAAATTACAAATACCTGCATGTCTTCACCGTCATGGGTTTTTATCCAGCGTTCTTCGGTTTTTCCCATTGCCAGTTGTTCCAGAAGGTTCTGGTTGGTGAAAGTAAGCTGGGTAGCTGTTCCGTTTTTTGGATCAATGCTGAACAATTCCGATGGAAAAGACATGGTTTGTTTGGTGGTAATTAAAAGTTTTCCGGCCAGGGCAAGCGCGTGATAATCTTGAAGTCCTTCAGTGATTTGATCTATCTTTTGATTTTTTAAGTTGTATTGATAAATCTGGTAAGCACCATGCCAGTCGCTTGTAAAAAACAGATTTTTACTGTCGGGTGTCCAGGTCAGATCACCGGCATTCTGATCGAATTTTTCGGTAGCATAGATTTTTTCGCCTGTAGCTAAATTCAACAAATAAAGCCTGTTTTTATCCGATTCGTAACCATCACGTTCCATACTTTCCCAAGCCATATATTTGCCATCGGGAGAGAAGGACGGTGCAACATCGAAACCCATCATGCCTTCCGTCAGGTTGGTGGTTTTTTTTGTCGTCAGATCGTAAAGGTAGATGTCGGAGTTGGTGGAAAGAGACTCCATTTTTCCGGTTAGTTTTTTGCAGGTGTAGGCCACTGCTTTGCTGTCGGGAGTAAAACTGACCTGTTCCATACCGCCAAAGGGTTTCAACGGAGCCTGGTAGGGTTCGCCTTTCAGGATGTCGACTTCGTTAAGCAACTGTTTTCCATCGTAGTCGGCTACAAAAACATGGCTGTAGGTGTCTACCCACTCATCCCAATGACGGTACATCAGGTCGTCGAGCACACGTCCGGTAGCCAGAGGCAGGTCTTTATAAAGNGATTCAAANTTGTTGNNCAGCGGCACTTCTTTGGTAAACACAATTTTACTTTGATCGGGAGCATATTTAAACCCGGTAATTCCNCCTTCGATNTCTGAAATCCGGATTTTTTCTGATCCATCCGGGTTCATTTCCCAAAGTTGTACCGATCCGCTTTCGCTGCTCAGGTAACCGATTTTTTTGCCGTCGGGACGCCACAGGGCATTGAATTCACTTTTTGCCGTTTGTGTAATCTGGTTTACCTTGTTCGTTTCAAGTTCGAGGAGATACAGATCGCGGTTTCCTTTGTTTTGCTCGATGGAATAATAAGAAACGCCATACATCACACTTTTCCCATCGGGAGAAGCCTGTGGGTCGCTTACCCGCCCAAACGCCCACAACACTTCGGGGGTCATTAGGTCACTCGTGAGTTTTAAGTCCTGTTTGCCAATGATGGCCTTTTCGTTTTGGGCGTGGATTCCCAGGTTTAAGGCGAGCAATATCGCCAAAGGTAGCATCCTGAATTTTTTCATGTTTACATATTTATATTCATATTATCTTTATTATCAGCTGGTTTAAATTGGATGCAGGAAAAATTCACTTTCAAATTTAAAGAAAATGGCCTGACATACCAGCGTCACAAAAATACGGAATCATGTCGGAATAATCGTTACAAATTACTAACTCAAGTTTCGCAGTTAAACCTGTTTTGTGAAAATCAGGTAATTAGATTATTATCAAACATAAATGAAATGGATATTCTGTAAATTACAGATTCTGGTTCAGAGATTTCCTTTGTGGCTCTGCGGCTTTGCGTGAAATATTCTCTCGCTAAGGCGCTAAGACGCTAAGTTTTTTTTCTTTGTGTCTCTGCGGCTTTGCGTGAAATATTCTCTCGCTGAGGCGCTAAGACGCTAAGTTTTTTTTTCTTTGTGGCTCTGCGGCTTTGCGTGAAGTATTCTCTCGCTAAGGCGCTAAGACGCTAAGTTTTTTTTCTTTGCGGCTCCGTGACTTCTTCGTGCAGCTCCGTGTAACAACTTATTAGCTATGCCACGAACCACAAAGAAGCCACGAAGGTCAAAATTAAATCATATTTTATAGACTCTCAGATATAAGAGCTCAATAAATTACATGCGAAACTAGAGTTACTAATAAACACTCAGAATAACCGGATTTCCGGACAATCCGATCCTGATTTTCTGCATCTGTTTTGAATAAGCAGGAGTTTTTCCGGAACTGGACTCATGGTCCACTAAAAATTCAGCTTGCCGGATGTTTAGTTTGGTAGGAATGTCAACCCAAACGATTTCATTTTTTTCATCAGGCACAGGCCTCCAGGCGATGAGTTTTTTTATTTTTCCGGCAGCGTCGGCGTAGGCGTAAACCCACGCCTGCTCATTCTCCATCACAACTTCTTTAAAATACAAGTCGCCTATGTGTTCTTTCAGTTTGACAAAGGCGTTGAAGGCAGCTTTTTTAGCAAACCCTCCGCTGTACGAAGCGGTTAGGCCCGATCTATTGTGCATCATTGAGTGGTAGTCGACGTTGGCGAAGAAATACCAGTAGAAGGCATCAACACCCAAACGATAGAGAATGAGGGTCATACGTGTTCCAAACACGGCCTGTTCAAATTCCGAAACACATACGTCGTGAGTACAGTCTTCGCCTCCTCCGCGGCTGTCGTAGCCATATTCGGTGACATAAATAGCTTTGCCGGGCATATTGGCTTCTCTGAATCGGATTAAATTGTTTAACGACCAGAGTTCTGAGCGTGGATCTTCTGGGTTTGTGGCCTTATGTTTTCCCTCAGGCGTAAAAATATATGGATAGATGTGGGTGTTAAGACCATCTATTTTTCGGCTTATTTCTTCGGTTACAAACCCGAAAATGTAATTGTTTAAAAGGTTGTCGGGATCGAAAGCCTGGACGGCACAGGGCAGCACGATGGTTTCAGGAGCAATTGATTTAATGCCCGAAGCCATGCCCGACAGCACCTTTTGGTAAACACTGCGGTTGTATTCCCAGGGCTCGTTGCCTACTTCCACCGATGAAATAAGCTTGTGGGCATGGATAATAAACCCGGCAAACGATTTCCCGTAATTAAATGCCTCATTTTCAGTATTAATCCAGACTTTGTCAGAAAATGTCGTTTTTTCAAAAGTTATGGAAGCATCGATGTTGAAACCTGCTTTTTTCCATTGGAAGTATTCGCGTTCCCACTGCATCCAGTTTGCTCCGGAATGGTTATCCCCTTGTTTCTTTGCGTTGAAATCAGCCTTGTCCTGAGGAGTGTCGATGTCCCAGTCGATGCGGTGGTAATTTCGTGCTCTGTCGGCCATTTCTGAAAAGAGAAAAGGTCCTTGGTTTTCGTTCAGCTGATCGCTGTATACGCTGTAGCCCCAGCCCCAAAAACCGTTGATGCCCATGCTTTCGTTGTAAGTTTGGCGCGAAGGCCTGGCCTCAGGACGTGGGCCATAAGGCCCGTTTTCATCGTAAGCCGCCATTTCAAAAAGTTTGGCTTTCTGATAAGGTCGTTGAGCTAAAGTAAATTCCACCTTTAAATAGCGGGCTTCGATAGCAGGTTGAATCAAAATGGGAATAAAGGTAGTGGCCATCGGGTCGGCATGTTGTATCAAAATCCAGTCTTTTCCGTTCAGCGACCACAACAGGCGGATGTCTGTAACGCCCTCTCCATTAAAGTGTTTGGTAGATATCCAGCCTATTTGGGTTGGTTTTTTCAAATCGAATTCCACGAATTCAACAGGGTTTTTGTGAAGTATACCAAGTTCAAAAAGATCGTAAGGAGCTTCACTTACAAGGACGATTTTTTTTAGTGGGGCTGCATTTTCAATTTGAAAGGATTTAATCTGGTAATTTTCAGTGGCTAAATAGGTTTCTTCAATGGTTTGATCTGTGTATACAAACAGTATTTTTACGGTTTGCGCGGTATTTATTTTGATGTGCACCCATCCCGATGAAACCGGATTTTTAAAGTCGACGGCGATCTCCTTTTCAGTGATAACGACTTTGCTGTCAGTGTTTCCATCGAAGGCCAAAACCGGAGAAACATGAGTTGGAAAGACAAGGAAATTTTCCTTATGCAGCATAAGGTTTAAATCCTGCTTGTCGAGATATTCGGTTGGAAGCGGATTATTCGACTCCCACATTGTTTCCGTGTGGCCATCCGATAGGGCGCTTAGGTTTGCGCCAGAACTCACTTTGATGGAAGCGTTGGTCAACAGAGATGGAATCAACCCGGCGTTATTGTTCCACTGAGCAGTAAGACAAAGCCCGGTAACTAGCAGTAAGCATACAAGGATAGTGCGCATTGGCTGTTTTTGGCCAAAAGTACAAACTGTTTGTAAACAGTCAGGAAGACAACGTTAAAAAAAATCTTTCGATAAAAACCACGTTCGCGTTTGCTAAAATTAAAAAGTTCGTATATTTGCAGCCACAAAAATGGTGGGTGTAGCTCAGTTGGTTAGAGTACCAGATTGTGGTTCTGGGTGTCGTGGGTTCAAATCCCATCATCCACCCCAAAAACTCAGCGAGTTTGTAGAAAGGAGTGCTGCGGCACTCCTTTTTGTTTTATTATAGCATGTCGAAGTGGGGTTTTCGTTCTTAAATGATTGATGGGAATAGCCAAAAGCTGTTTCTGTTTGCCTCAAGCCGACGGCGGACTTAAGTTTTGCGTTTATGTTTTTTTATGATCTGCTGATGTATTTCCTTACTTTTGTAAGCGATTAAAAGGTTTTTAAATAAGGTAACAACTACGCATGAAAAAAAACAATATTGTTGTACTCGGTGGTGGGTTGGTAGGCAAACCGATCGCCTTTGATTTGGCAAATGATCCGGATTGTTTTGTCACACTGGTTGATGTTAATCCAATGGATTCAGATAGGGCAATTCCTGAAAATATGCAGGTTGTAAAAGCGGACGCCAGACAAAAGTCGCAACTGTCAGCCTTGCTTCAAAAGGCTGACTATGTAGTTAATGCGCTGCCGGGGAGCATCGGGTTTGGAAGCCTGCGCATGGCCATTGAAGCAGGAAAGGATATCGTAGACATTGCGTTTTATCCTGAAAATCCAATGGATTTAAATGATTTGGCTGTAAAAACGGGTGCACGTGTAATTTGCGACATGGGTGTTGCTCCCGGGATGAGCCATTTGTTGGCCGGTCATTTCGCCCACAAGCTGGATCATGTGGAATTGATTGAGATATTGGTTGGGGGTCTGCCAAAAATCCGGACCAGGCCATGGGAGTATAAAGCGGTGTTTTCTCCCGCTGATGTGCTGGAAGAATATACGCGTCCCGCGCGCCTGATCGAAAATGGAATGCTGGTCACTAAACCCGCTTTAACAGAAGTTGAGTTGGTTGATTTTGATGCTGTTGGCACTTTGGAAGCTTTTAACAGTGATGGGCTCAGATCGCTTATCTACACCGTAAAAGCTGACTATATGCGCGAGAAAACTTTACGGTATCCGGGATATGTGGCCAAAGTAAAGCTGTTGGCCGATGCCGGCTTTTTTAATCCGGAAAAAGTTAAGGTGCAAGGCGTTGAGGTGTCGCCTTTGGCTCTATCCTCTCAACTGCTCTTCGAACAATGGCGTCTTGACAAAGGAGAGGCTGATTTGACGGTTATGCGCGTGGTGGTTCAGGGACTGAAAAATGGAGTGAGACAAAAATTCGTGAGCGATTTGTACGATGAATTCGATGCGGTTTCGCAGGTGCATAGCATGGCTAGAACTACTGGATATGCGGCAACTACGGCTTTGCGTTATCTGATGCATAACTCAAATATTGAGCCGGGCATCTTACTACCCGAAAAGTTTGCGTTGGTGTCGGGGGTGTTCGATTTTATGTTATCCGGACTTAAAGATCATGGTATCGAATACTCAAACAATGAGTTTTCAACATGTTGACACATAAACGATAAATACCACTGAAAGGCTATTGGTCAATTCACTGAATCTGTGTGCAATTCCAATAGGCAATGTCTGATTAACTGTTGTATAGTGTAAACAAAAAAAACCCGGACTTTCCGGGCTTTTTTGTCTATAAAAAGGCTGTGTCACGTTGTTTATTTCTTTCCAACGATTTGTTCAGCTTCGTTTTCGGCCCATTTTATCAATAGGTCGGCTTCATATGTAGTGAGTGCCGCCTCAGGATGCTTTTTAATATATCCTGACTTCGGCATCTTTTTTTCTTCAATTTCCTCTGCAATTTTTAGCAGTTTACTCACTTTCTTGGTAGGGTCAAGGTCGTTTAGCTTATCGAAATTCAATTTTGACTTCGACTTTAAACCGCTTCCTTGATCACTGTGACAAGGCATACACGATTTGTTAAGGATGGTTTGAACTTCTTCGGATCGGGTAACATCCTGTGTGCCGGAGTTTAGGCTAGCTTGATCAAAAGCAAAACTCATCGCGATTAGCGGAATGGCTATGGCAATAATCAAATACTTTTTCATCAGGCTAATCCATTAATCTATTTGCTTTTTCAGTAGCCCAGTCGGTTAAGGTTTTAGCGGTTTCATCGGTTAGGGCCATGTCGGGATGATCAACCAACACCTTTTTTGGAGGCATATCACCGCTGGCGATTACATCTGCAATGCCTGTGAGTTTACCGATAAGCTTAACTCTGGAAAGCTCATCCAGCTTGTCGAACATTAGCTTTTTCTTGCCTTTTTCATTTTTTGATTCTGAATAATGACATCCATAGCAGGAGTTGTCGATAACCGCCTGCACGTTTTCGGGAATGTCGAGGCCGGTTGCCACTGGCGTTGTTTTTGCAGGAGATTCTGCTACAGAATAGCTTGCTCTGATGAACAGAAGTCCTGCTGCCAGTGCTAAAACAAATAATACGTACTTTTTCATAGTGATTTATTTAGTGATACTTTTACAGACACAAAGATAAAACAATTTCATTATTTAAAATGATTTTAAACAATAAATTAAGACCAGAGGAAATCTTTTCTCTTTTAGATCAAAAGTACCGGCTCTATTGCCGTGAAGACTTTGTTGTTGAAGATCCTGTTTCTATTCCGAAACGTTTTTATTTACAGGAAGATATTGAAATTTCCGCCTTTATTACCTCGCTAATTTCCTGGGGGCGTCGGCCTGCCATCATAAAGTCAGCTTCTAAACTGATGGAAATGATGGAAAATCAGCCTTTTGCATTTGTGACTAAAGCCTCACCAAACCAGTTGAAGCGGCTGGAATTATTCGTTTACCGAACCTTTAATGCCAGCGACTTGTTGTTTTTAATTGCTGCATTAAAATCGGTGTATCTTGAACAAGGTGGATTGCAGTCGGTTGCCAACCAGGCCTGGAGAAAAGAGGGTGACATAAAAAGTGTGATCATGGCCATACGGTCGGCCTTACTAACCTCAGTCCACTTACCCCGGTCAGAAAAGCATTTAGCTAATCCTGAACAAGGATCTGCGGCAAAAAGAATCAATATGTTTTTGCGTTGGATGGTCAGGACATCCAATGAGGGGGTTGATTTTGGGATTTGGAGTCAGATTCCGGCCAGCGCCTTAATTTGTCCTCTGGATGTGCATTCAGGAAAGGTGGCGCGACAATTGGGTTTGCTCGCCCGAAAACAAAACGATTGGAAAGCAGCCGAAGAGCTGACAGCCAACCTCAGGTTATATGATCCATATGATCCGGTAAAATATGATTATGCACTTTTTGGAATGGGGGTGTATGAAGGACAAGGTGACTGAGTGACTAAGAGACCCACGAAAAGGCAAAAGGCAAAAGTGGCACATGATAACTTACGGGCTTCAAGCCAACGCTAATACCAAACGCTTAGTTTTAAAAAAACACCTCATAATTAAGTGGATTCAAAACCAACAGCCTTCAATTGACAAGTGAAGAAGGTGACGGAGCGACGAAAGTAACAAGACCTTCAATTGGGTCGTCTCATAGGGGAGACAAGTGCAGAAAATGCATAGCCCGTAGGGCTTAAGCATTTGTTGTATAAATCCCCAAATTCCTTTTCCCCTTAGGGGATAGGCTATTTCACCAACCCGACCAAGTCACCACACCGATAGTTTACAGCCTTCAATTGACAAGGGAAGAATTGGGAAGAGCAAAAAGTGTTCTCATGACTGATGCCAGCAGCTAAGCCATTACCGCCAACCACCAAACAATATTACGCCAAATTGAACCGAAGGTTGTATGAAATGATCAGTGGTTTCGATTGGTTCGTCGTATGACGGAATAACCACTTGGCGTGGAGGGGAATCGTGTCCGTAAGTAGCTGTCGTCATGCCATAGACGGTGGTGATGACTCTTTTCGAGCGCAGTGAAAATCCGGCATACACGTCGAATCCGTAAGTAAGGTTTCGTTGGGAAAAAGCAAAACGTTTGCCAACAAGCAGGTTTATACCCAGCATGTTAGCTTTCATGTCGCGGGTTTCATACTGGTTTGTCAAGCTGCTACCACCCTCGTCTATCCCCCAGGTATAAACAACATGATCGGCACGAAGGGTTTTGTAAAAAAATTCAGGAGAAAGGTAGAGGGTTTTATCCCGGTTGAAATAGTATTTATAGGCCACTGCGATATAGTACCAATGGGCCGTGTTTCGGTAGCACCAGGCTGTAGGCTGATGTCCAAGATCGATTTTCGTTGCATCAGTAAAATTCGTTAAATCAGGCTTGTAGCCTATTTCAAGCTTTATCCCTGTCGAAGGATTAATTTTTCGTTCGTAGCTTACTCTAAAGTCAACGAACAACAATTCTGTTGCCGTGAGGCCAATGAAATTTCGGTTAAAACCAAGGGTGTCCTGGGGTTTGCTTTTTAACGACAACATGAGCAGGATAATTGCTAAAATGATAGCATAGGCGTGATTTGAAAGCGGGTTCTTCATGTCATTAAAAATCTTCAGGATTAATGTTTAGGTCAAGTTCGCATTTTGTAGGGTATTCAATGAACTCCCAGTATTTTGTCAGTCGAAAGTTTTTTGGTGATACGACAGAGTCGCCATCGAAAACCAGCAATTGCGTTATCAGGCTAAGGGTGTCCTGTGTCTTGGGGTTTTGCGGATAATCGGCGAAAAGCTGCACCAACAGGGTTCTTTCTTGCCCGGCCTCGATGGTTATAATGGTGTCGTAGCGTTGACCCCCATCGTGAGGGTTGTAGGTGTAAAATACCGATACAAGTTGGTTGGTTTTGTTTGCGATATTGTAGTAAACAGGCGTGAACGTTCCCGGGATTTTTTGGCATGAGATCAGGTGAAAAAATCCGATGAGAAAGCTGAGCGCCGCAATAAAAGTTCTGATCTGTCTTGGTTTCATGTGGTTGGTTTTATTATTTTGGAATTGAGACATTAGCTTTTTCAAAGTCGAGTTTCTTGTATTGTGATTTAATTTCGATATCAAAACTGTCTTTGTCATTCGTGAAGTAGACATTGATGTCGTCAAAGTGCCAAGTACCTAAATAGTTGATTGAGTTATCTTTTACCTCGAAAATGAACCTGACTGAATCGTTGTCAAGATACTCCTCATCAATAAGTCTTTCTCCTACTTTATGCTTTGATAAGTCGATATCCTTATATATTGGTTCTCCATGCCAGGCACCTCCATACCATTTGCTTTGAGTCCAAAAATAACTGTAAATTATATATCTGCCAGTTGGAATATAAAAACAGAACGAATTGTCCTTTCTTGATTTATATGTCGGTTTAGCTCTAAATCTATAGTACTTTTCCGAATTTAAGTTTTTTAGATACACATCCTGTGGAAACCCCCCGCTACTGAAACCAAGTCTTTGGATAAAATCACCATAGACTATTGCTTCTTTATCAGCTGCTTTTTTGTTTTTGGGTACTTTTTCTAGTACCTCAAATTCTTGACCCTTGAGAATAAATCCCAAAACAATGAAAGTGATCAAAAGTACTGTTTTCATAAGACTTTAATGTGTTACTCCCCGACTAACTACTCAGCACCCTCGCCTATTTCCTTTTCAAGGAGATCTCAGCAATTAACGATAACCCTACTTTATCAGTTCGTTGCGTTTTTGTGATCAGGGTGGTTTTAAAAAAGTGTAAAAGTATGAATATATGAAACAGATTTCATGAGGTTCGCTGAGTTTTATTGATAGGGGGCAGGGAATAACGAGGGAAAGTGAATTGTAGAAAACCAAAACTTAATTACGGATCAGTTGTCATAATCAAAGTGCTACTCTTTTCTTTTTTGACGATTTCATCAACTGGATATGCAGAAAGGAGTTTTTTTACCTAAATTTGTCGGAGTTCTGTTTTTTGTTCAATAAAATCATGATAAAAATGTTGCAGGTAGATTTTTCATCAAAGGCAGGTTATACAGTTGCTCATATCATCGGACGTCTCGACACCGTAACAGCAACTGATTTTGAGGGTCAAATGTCAAAATTAATTTCGGAAGGGGTTACCCGGATAATCTTCGATTGTACCAAACTCGGATATATGAGCAGCTCCGGGTTGCGTGTTTTTCTGCTGGTGCAGAAACAAATTTCTGCCTTGGGCGGCAAGTTAAAAGTGTGCTGTTTGCAGCCCTCAATTCGCGAAATCTTTGATATATCGGGATTTTCGCAGATATTCTCACTGTTCGACTCCGTTGAATCGGCTTCGCAACATTGACATACGTTCTAAAGTGGGTTGCTGTTACTGCTAAATGACATAAAATTATGAGCCACCAGACTGAAATAAAAGTTGTTAGTTTAACAAATCGGCTGAATGATCTGGGTAAAATTGCAGGAGCGCTGGAGGATATTGCCGATCTCTGGAGCTTGCCTGTTGACCTGACCATGACCCTGAACCTAGTTATCGAAGAGGCGTTTACCAATGTGGTGAATTACGCCTTTCAGGATGAATCATTTCATGACATTGAACTGGTGATTCAAAAAATCGACAACCGGCTGGTTATTAGCCTGAAAGATGATGGCGTAGCTTACGATCCTACCCTGAACTCCGATCCCGATATTTCTACGTCGGCCAGAGACCGCAAGATTGGTGGTTTAGGCATTTTTCTGATTAAAAAAATGATGGACAAGGTATCGTACGAACGCAGTGGTGAAACCAACATCCTAACCATGGAAAAATTAATTGCGGATTGATTGGTTAACCCGGCTTTGAGTAAAAAAAAGTGGAGTATCCGGGGGTGATATATACAGGTTACCCCGATTATATAAACCAAATCACATGAAAAGGATATTGAAAGATTTGTGGCTCATTGTAACGCTTATTGTGGCCGCCTCGGCGCTCTTGCTTTTTTCTGATTTAGGCCAACGACAAACGGATGAGCCTTTTGAAGAACAGATATACCCCGAAATCGCTATCCTGCAAATTTCTTCTACTCCACTGCTTGATAACCATGTGGCCGGGGTGATCGATCGTTTGCAGTTGATGGGGAAAGTGGCTCCCGACAAAGCCAATATCACAAAATTTAACCCTCAGGGCGACCTGACCACAGCCAATACCATGGCCAAAGAATTGGTTAACGGCCCGTATGAGCTGGTGATTACTTCCAGCACACTGGCCTTGCAAACCTTTGCTCAAGCGAATAAAAATGCAGGGAAATTGCATGTCTTTGGTGCTGTTACCGATCCGATGGGCACAGGCGTTGGCATAACCGGCGTAAACCCCGATCAGCACCCGGAATACATGGCNGGTGTTGGTACTTTTCAGCCTGTGAGNGAAGCGTTTCGTATNNTCAANCAAATCAACCCGAAGATCGGAAANGTAGGTGTTGTNTGGAATCCCGGTGAGCAATGCTCAGAAGCNTGTNTGCTNGAAGCACGTCTTGTATGCGATGAGCTGGGCATCGTCCTGGTGGAGGCTGTGGCTACCAACACNTCTGAGGTGTCGGAAGCCATCAGGTCGTTGTTGTCGAAAGGGGTGGAGGCCGTGTGGATTGGTGGCGATACAGTGGCCATCGCATCAGCTGCCATGATAGTGAATGCCTCCAGGCAGGTGGGTGTGCCTGTTTTTACCAACGATCCGGTTGATGTTAAAACAGGGGCGCTTTTTGGCTTGGGAGCTGATTATTTTACCGTTGGACAGCTCACGGGTCAGTTGGCCGGCGAAATCCTTAACGGGAAAAAGCCCGCTGAGTATGGCATCAACAACATCGTCCCTGAACTGCTTAACGTCAACATGGCTGTGTTGCAGGAGTTGGGAGATTCGTGGCAGCTTACTCCTGAACTACAGGCCCAACTTGGTGAAAACAAAGCTGCTGTAGCAGAAGAAACACCTGTAACACTGGATTTCGCCGTACTGGATCAACAGGGCGTGCAGCCTACCATGGCGCAACTGAAGGAAGCCGATCAATACCTGAACCTGAATAGGAAGATTGGAAAACCTGCCCGTGTGGCCATCATTAATCTGGTAGAAAATAAGGTGTTGGAGGAGGCTGAAGATGGCGTTCAGGCCGGACTGGAGGCAAGCGGACTGCGCTTAGGAATCGAATTTGAGGTTGAAAAATACTGCGCTCAGGGTGAAATGGCTCAACTTTCGGCCATCATTGATGCGGTGATCAATGAAAAACCCGACGTTATTGTAACGGTCACCACCCCGGCCATGATTGCTATGGCCAACAAGGATACCGAAATTCCGGTGGTGTTTACTGTGGCCAGCGATCCCTACAAACTGGGTATGTTTAAAAACGGACGTCCTGCCAACATCTGTGGTATTCACGACAATCCACCTGTGGCTGAAGTGCTTAAAATGGCGCGGGCTTACGTTCCAAACATGAAGAAAGTAGGAACCATTTATGATGCCGCTCAGATGAATTCTGTTTTGTCGGTAGAAAAGCTCCGTGTGGCCGGGAAGGAGCAAAATATAGAGGTGTTGGAGGCAACGGCTTCCACGGTTTCCGATTTGAGTATGGGCACACAATCGCTTTTACAAAGAGGGGCAGAGGCCATCATGGTTTCGGCTGATAACCTGGCCAGCACCGGATTTTCGACCATACACCGGGTGGCTTCATCCGCCGGCGTTCCCATTTTTGCAACCGAACCTCAACTCGTGGAACAAGGAGCAACAGGGGCTTATGGCGATAGTTTTTTTGAATGGGGAAAACAGTCTGGAAAACTTGCCGCCAAGGTCATTGCCGGAGTGCCTCCGTCACAACTGCCTATTGGCGAAACGGAAAAGAAAGTCAGGATCGATCCTCAAAATAAAGATATAGCGGCAGGCGACAAGCCGAAAAAACTATTCCACCTGAGGCTGGTCCAATACAGCGAAACAGAGTTCGCCGAGCGTTGTGAGGAGGGGCTGATGGACGGAATTGCCGCAGCAGGTTTAAAGGAAGGAAGAGATTATGTGCTGAAAGCCTACAACGCTCAGGGTGACATGTCGACCCTTTCGAGCATCATGACGACTGTTAAATCAGATCGCCCCGACTTGTTGATGGTCATTTCCACCCCTACACTGCAAGCCGCCTTGCGCCAGGCAGGCAGCGAAACCAACATCGTGTTTACCGGCGTTGGCGACGCTGTGAAAGCAGGCGCGGGAGTTTCCGAAACCGATCACCTTGACCATGTTACAGGCATTACCACGCGTTCGCCTTTTAACGGGATGGCCCGGATTATAAGCCAAACCCTGCCGGAAGTCAAGCGTGTAGGGACCTTGTTTACCCCCGGTGAGATCAACAGTGTGCTTTACAAAGATTGGTTTGCCGCGGCGTTGGCGGTGTATCATATTGAACTTGTGGCCATCGCGGTGAACTCAAGTTCGGAAGTGTCGCAAGCCGCTATCGAGTTATGTGCCCAGGATATCCAACTCGTCGGCCAGATCGTCGACAACAATACCCGTCCGGCCTTTGCGCTGATTGCACGAAAGGCTGCCGACAATGGTCTTCCGGTTTTTGTCTTCGATAGCGACCAGATGCCCGATGGCGGCACGCTATGTCTAGCTCGTGATTATTATGACGCAGGTCTTGAAGCCGCCGAAAAAGCCGTCAGGGTGCTGCGTGGCGAAAGTCCCGGGAAAATTCCTTTCTCCAATACCAAGTCAGAGAAACTGATTTATAACCCTGTACTTGCCGAAAAATACAAACTGGTTATTTCTCCTGAACTGAAGGAAAAATCCGTTCTGTTTAATCCATGATAGTCTGATTTGTAAAGTAAAAACCATCCCATGAAAATTGAAGCTGTAAAAACGGAGAAAGCACTTTTGATAAAAACCTCAGGCCGCCTTGATGCTTCCTGGTCTGATTATTTTACAGACACCTTTTTGGAATTTATCCGAAATGGAGAGCATTATCTTGTGATTGATGCCGGGGAGTTGACCTTTTTAAGCTCTGCCGGTATTCGCTCCCTGGTGCGCATAAGCAAAGAACTGAACCGTGTTAAAGGTCTGTTGCGGTTGATACAGGCCAATGATTTTGTGACCGGTACCTTGCGTATGACAGGTTTTGGCGAGTGGCTTGCCGACGTACCGCCCGAGGATTTGTTGGTCGTTTCCGACGACACAAACGACAAGTCTGAAGATGCCGAAGTGTTTGTTTTGAAAAAGGACGCCCGGATTGTGGTAGAGGTTGTTTCGGCATGGAAGCCTTGGCAGCAGGTAAAAGAAAAGGAGGTGGTTCTGCACGAATTTCAGGCTGATTCCTTTGCCCTTGGCATTGGTTCTCCTTACGATAAATTAGCAGGAAAAGAAGCCCTATATGGCGATTTCGTCACTTTTTGCGGACATGTGGTCTATCAAATGCCCGAAGACCGCAGCCGCCCTGATTATCTGATCCCGGTAGCGGATTTTGTACCCACACTACAAACCATTCAATGCATGCATGGAAGAGGAGAAATGTCGCATTTGTGGAGGTTCGCCCCTGAAGCGGAAAAAGAAAGACAAGGCGTCAGCGAGCTGGCATCCAGGGCTTTGGCTATGACAAACACTGAACAGGCGGCTTTTGTTATCCTGGCTGAAACAGAGGGACTTGTGGGCGCGTACATGATACAATCGCCAGGAGCAGAGCAGGCGTTTAAACCCAACGATTTTGTCGAAATGCGGCAGTGGCTTTCGTTCTGCGGTGAGCCGGCTTACACCGGTGAGCAGGCCCTTGTTTTTGGAATCGTTTCCCGTCGCGATAGCCCGGATAACAGCGGATTGCTCGTTCCGTTGGCCTCCAATCCTGATCTGGCCATGCACGCACATGCGGTCATTTTTCCCTATCAGCCGCTGCAAAACGGGGTGTTGGACTTAAAGAATCAAATAGCTAAATTTTTTAACGGACCACCTCCCAAAGGGGTCATGCACCTGCTGGATGATGACCGGCCAACTTTGGGATTGGGAGAGAGTTTATTTACCCGGGGGGCTATGTGGTGCGCCCCCGTACAATGGAAGGAGGAAACAGTATGAATTTAATAATAGGTGCTTTCACCATTGGATTAATTTTGTCCTTGCTTTCGCTGGGCATGCTCATCAGTTTTCGGATGATAAAATTTACCGACATTACCGTCGATGGATCTATCACGTTGGGGGCTTCACTTACCGCCGTTTTAATCATGTCGGGCTGGTCGCCCTGGCTGGCCTCGCTCGCTGCCTTTTTGGCCGGGATGGTAGCCGGCTCGTTGACGGGAATATTGTACACAAGGTTTAAAATTCAGGAAATTCTGGCTGGTATTCTGATGATGACGGCTTTGTATTCCATCAACCTGCGGATTATGGGGCGAAGCAATATCCCCTTGCTCGACACAGATACCGTTTCTGAATGGCCTGAACAACTGCTTTTTAATTTTGCAGCAGGCGAAAACAGAATACCTGTTTTTGGCTGGCCTGTATCACTGATTGATTTGTCGGTGCTCATCACCAGCATCATTTTCGTTGCAGTGATCGGCTATTTGCTCTACCGTTTCTTGCTTACCCATTTTGGCACGGCGCTTCGGGCCACGGGCAATAATGTACAGATGGTTCGCGCGCAAGGGATTAACAACAACAAAATGATCATCTTCGGGTTGGCACTTTCCAACGGGTTGGTGGCCTTGTCGGGTGCTTTGTTAGCACAATATCAGGGTTTTGCCGATGTGCAGATGGGTATCGGGATGATGGTTTGGGGGCTGGCCAGCATCATCATCGGGGAGGCTTTGGTCGGGAAATCGGGCATCGGCGTAACCATAACAGGAGCAATTTTAGGGACTATTCTTTTCCGCTTGCTCATAGCCATTGCCTTGCGTTGGGGATTAAACCCGAACGACCTGAAACTGGTGACGGCCTTATTTGTTTTTGCCGCACTGGTAGCGCCACAGGTGTTTAAATCGTTTCATAAGAAATTCCAAAAAAAGTCGAATCATGCTTAAAATACACGCGGTAAGCAAAACATTTTTCCCGCAAACGGTAAACGAGGTCAGGGCGTTACGCGGTATTGACCTGACGATAGAGGAGGGGAGTTTTACCTGCATCATCGGAACCAATGGGTCAGGAAAGAGCACGCTGTTGAATGCCGTGGCAGGCACGTTTTTCCCCGATTCGGGGACTATCAGGGTGGGAGAGGCTGACATTACGCGATGGACTGAATACCAACGGGCCAGGTTGATTGGCAGGGTATTTCAGAACCCGTTTGCAGGTACAGCTGCCGAAATGACCATTGCCGAAAATATCGTGCTGGCCATGAAACGTGGGTTAAGTCATCCGCTGACTGCAGCCCTCAACAAATCAACCAAATCGGAAATTGGCGACAGGGTGAGGATGTTGAAGATGGGGCTCGAAGACCGATTGGACAATCCCATTGGTACCCTTTCGGGAGGTCAGCGGCAGGCCCTGACCTTGCTCATGGCCACCTGGTTAAGGCCGCGGTTGCTTTTGCTCGATGAGCATACGGCCGCCCTCGACCCGAAAAGTGCAGCCAAAATCGCGGAGCTGACCAAACTCATCATACACCAGGAAAAGCTAACCGCCCTGATGGTAACCCATTCCATGCAGCAGGCCGTCGACTTGCCCGATCGCATTATTATGATGCACAAGGGACAGATAGTGGAAGATTTTCAGAAAGAACAAAAAAAACGCGTGCGTATACCCGATCTGCTCGACACCTTCGACAGGGTGCAGAAACGCGAACTTATGGATGAAAGTGTTGCTGAACTGCTGATAAGAGATTATGTTTAGGGGAGGGTTATGCAGTATCATACAAAGTACATTATGAGGTATGTATCATTAGTAGGTTAATTCTTTTTTTGAAGCGCAATTGTTCCTTCTGTGTAACTTTGTGACTTCTTTGTGTCTTTCGTGACATAGTTATTACACANAGGTATTCACAAAGTTTCACAAAAAAGTTATCAAGCGAATGATCAATAAAATTTATAGCGCGTCAAAAAAAGAATTAGCCCTGCACAATGCATANNNNATTGCAANAAAGCAAAAACTCATTGTCCATCNCACACCCCTTACTACAAATCCTNCTTCCCAAACCGGTCGGCAATATACACCAGTGCTTCNCTGATATTTAGNGCATTACTCGAAGGGCCAAGNCTGATGTACATCTCTTCNGGNAATCCGGGTTGTCGCAGAAAAACAGGTCTGCCTGCCGGCTCACAGCTGATAACACAGAGGGTGTGGTTATCCACTTTCTCTAATCTGGAGTGGATGTAGGGCGTAAAATCTCGACCCAGACACGATCGGATCAACATCCATAAGTGCAACAGGAATTTATCCTCGTTAGGGAAACGGTCGCTCTCGATGCCTTCAATACCTCCATCATCGCGCACCCCGATGAGCAAATGACCGCCAGAACTGTTCAGAAAAGCGGCTATGGTCTTGAGCACAGCCCGTTCGATGGCAGGGTTGGTTTTTCCCGCTCTGAGGTCCCACCTTAGGGTCGACTTAAACTCACAGGCATCGCCTTCACCTGCTTTAATCAAGGCTGTGGCACTGGTGATTTTCCCGCGCCTGCCCGACATCACTTCGATAAATGACAAGCATTGAAGCAGGTCGGATGACAAAACGGAAACCTTTGATTCATCAGCCAAACGCAGTGAGATGAGGGCTTTGATATACTCGCCGGGACTAATCTCTCCGGCAATAAGCAAGAGGGGAAGCACAATTCCGGCGTGGTGAACCTCATATAGCGCGTTGATCACGGCCTTTTTGTCGTTGGATAACTTGCTGTAATACAGATACACTATCTCCGGGAATACCGCCTCCTCGCTGTCTTCCATTTTGATTTCACTCAACACCCCCGCGCTAAATTCATTCACGCTGACAACTAGTCCCGATAAGGTGTTGAAGGCAAACGAAAACAATGGATCGTGTGGTGCGTAGGGTTGGAATGTCGGATTTTCTTGTGTTTTAAGAAGAATAAACGGATCTGATTGCTGAACGGAAGTCCGGTTTTCATCGATGGGGTCTTTTCCTGCCTCCGGAAAATCTTTCATGAACGAGAAAAGTAAGGGTGCCTTTAGTGCCTGGTTCGCGCTATGCTCCGAAAGTTGCAAATCCGTCATAATCATACGTATCACAGCTTCCGACGGATGTGATATCGGATGGCCTCCGGGGGTGGATATCACCGTTGTTCCTTGAAACAGGCTGTGCGTATTGTTCATAAATCCACTATCCAACAACCCGATTTCGCAGGTTAGTTTAAAGGTGGATTGATAGGCTGAAAAAGTCCCCATAACCCAGGTGTAATTTGTTAAAAAAAAGTATGTTAACTCACTTGTAGCAAATCGTCCATCCCCACAATTTTGAAAGTTTTTTTAATCATGGGATTGCTGTTAACGATGGTAAATCTCCCCTTTGGCACTTGTTTGGCAGCATAAACGCATATTCTGATGAAAGAGGAGGCGATATAAGTCACGTCTTTTAAGTCGAGGATCAGATCCAGGTCGAGGGGTTGATCCTCGATAAATCCGGGTGTTTTGGCCAGCGCCTCTTTCAATTCCTGCTCATATTGGGTACTTAGTATGGTATCTATATGACCTGCAAAGCCCAGTGTCAGGGTTTTTTTGTCTTCTTTAAATTCGGCTTTTAACATGGTATTTGGTTTTAGTGGTTTTTATGGTAGGCATTAAATAAATCGGTTTCTGTCATATTTTCGTTGAAATACGTTGCCTCGTCAGCATCAACAAATTTGTGATTCAATCGGCGACGGCAAACACGTTGCACGTTGATCAGGTGTCGCGCGGTGATGTTTTCGGTGGTAATATTTTTCCCGCCCGTGCCGCATCCCAGTGTCAGTGAGGGATCGAGGTTGTTGAACATACCGCCCACTGCACCTTGTGAGGTAGGAGTGTTGACGACGATACGCCCTGCGTTGATAAGCTGTGAAAACTGCATGATCACGTGTTCATCGTTGGCATAGATTCCAGCGCTGTGGCCAATGCCACCCAGGTAGTTCAAATCGAGGCAGAGGTTGATGGCTGAGGCCTGGTCTTTGGCGGTGTAGAAGGCAAGAATGGGAGCAAGGATTTCGTGCGACAGCGGATAACCGACTCCTACACCGTTCAATTTGGCCATCAGTATTTTGGTGCCTTTGGGCACGCTGATGCCTGCTTTTTGGGCAATAACAGCTACAGACTGACCCACTACGGCCGGGTTCATTGATTTCCCATCGTCGGTAACGGCAATTTGTTCTACTTTTTTAATTTCATCAGGGGTAAGGAAATAGCAGTGCTGCTTTTCAAACTCCTCTTTTACAAGGGCTTCAATTTTTTCCACAACCACAATCGACTGTTCACTGGCGCAAATGGTGCCGTTGTCGAAAGTCTTGGAAGAGATAATGTTTCTGACGGCAAATTCGATATCGGCACTCTCGTCGATAAACACAGGCACATTGCCCGGACCTACGCCGATGGCCGGATTTCCGGAGCTGTAGGCGGCTTTCACCAGTCCTGTGCCTCCTGTGGCCAGGATTAGCGCCACCTGGGGATGCGACATCACCATGTGGGTAAACTCGCGCGATCCGGGTGGGATAATCTGCACGCAGTCTTCAGGTGCGCCGGCTTCCAACGCGGCTTCATAGCATATTCTCACAGCCTCGGCTGTGCTTTTAGCAGCCCCGCGGTGGGCGCTCACAATGATCGGGTTTCGCGTCTTTAACGCAATCAGAATTTTGTAAATGGCCGTGGAGGTGGGATTCGTGACAGGAGTAACGGCAAAAACCGGACCTAAAGGCTGGGCTATCTCCGTGATTCCGGTCACCGGATTGTCGGAGATAAATCCAACGGTTTTTTCGTTCTTAATGCTCTCGTACACCAACTGTGTTCCTATCACATTCTTCCATACTTTATGCTGCCAAACACCCATNCCGGTTTCNTCAGCCGCCATTTTAGCCAGCTTAATCCGGGCATTTAAAGCGGCTTTGTAAACAGATTCAACTACCCTGTCGGTACTTTTCTGGTCGAACTGCTGAAATTCAGCAGCAGCAAATATGGCTTTCGCCATGAGATGCTCAACTTGATCGATTAGCGCTTTTTCCATTTTCTTTTAATTTGGTGAAAAATTAAGTTTTCTATTGAGGTTTTTGTGGGAATTCGGAAATCGTTGAAACTGTGATATGAACGCTGATGAGACTAAGTGAGTAAAGATAGATAAAAAATAAGTTTCAAAATGTAAAAAGTTTGAATGAGATGGGTTTTTTCTTTTTTTTAATAGGATAACACCTTACATTTGTGGATTAAAATATCCATTATAATCAGGGGTCAGATGTTATTAGATGTGTTATTTCGTGTTGGTAGCAATTACCTGAAAAGGTATATCGGTTTGGCATTTGTGCTGCTATTGATTGTGTCGTGTCAACCTGCAAAGGAGCGAAATGAGGCAGCCGCTGCCGAGAATACCACGAATAGTTCAACAAAAAACAAGGGCCTTAAGCAAGTCACATTTTTTCCATATTGGGTTGTAAATGCTCAGTTTGCAGGATATTACATGGCTGTCGAAAAGGGGTATTATCAAAATTACGGAATCGATTTGCAGATTATTCCTTACCAACCCTTTATCACTACAAACGAAATAATCAAAGAAGGAAAAGCAGACTTTGCTGCCCTCTGGCTTGTAAATGCCATAGAACTGAAAGCTTCGGGAGTGGATATTGTGAACATAGCCCAGCCGAGCACCCGCTCGTCGCTGATGCTGATCACCAAAAAAACAAGTAACATCAGCACACTGGAACAAATGAACGGGAAAAAAGCCGGAATTTGGAGCGGATTTGAAATGCAGCCAAAAGCTTTGTTTAAAAAATATAACCTGGATGTAACCATCCTGCCCATAGGCAGCAGCAACAACCTGTTTTTGATGGATGGAGTTGATATCACCATCGCGAATTGGTTTGATGAATACCATTCGTTGCTTAACCATGGTCTGGATTCCAACGAGTTAAACACGTTCTTTTTTGCCGACTATGGCCTTAACTTTCTGGAAGACGGTATTTACTGCTCTGCAGAAATGCGAAAAAATGACCCTGAGCTTTGTGCGAATTTTGTTAAGGCTACCCTGGAAGGATGGAAATTTGCCTTTGATAATCCCGAAGCAGCCATCGATCTGGTGATGAAGTACGCACATGAGGCGAAACTTCCGGTAAACAAAGTGCACCAAAAATGGATGCTCGACAGGTACGAAGACTTGTACCGCGATAGCAACAATGAGTTTAATACCAAACTACAGAAAGAAGAATATGAGTCNGTTGGCCATATANTGCTCGAAAGCGGTTTAATAAATACAATGCCTTCCTACGACGAGTTTTACCAGCCCATAATTGATAAATGAACGTATTTTTAAAAATGTTTACATGAATTTTAAACTACATGAAAAGGGATTGGCTTTTAAGTTAATACTCTATATTTTTGTCAGTATCGCCATTATTTTTTCCGTCATTTTTCTTTACAACTATAGTATTTCAAAGCGTATTGTAGAGAAAAACCTGAAGCTGAACGCGGAAACGCTGACAAGCTCGGTTGTGCTTAAGGTGGAAAAAGTACTTAGTACGGTGCAGACTATCCCGGATAATTTCGCAGAGATACTTATGACTCATGATCATTCCTTTGATGATCAAAAAAAGCTACTCAGCCAGATCGTTGCCAACAACGAGGAAATTTATGGCGCAATTCTGGCTTTTGAACCCTATTACACCGATACGATAAACAAATACTGTGCTCCCTATTTTTTCCGCGACAGCAATGGTGTCACCTACAAAAATGTGGGCGATGAGCAGTATGATTATTTCACACTCGACTGGTATCAGATTCCGAAAGAACTTAACCGTCCTGTGTGGAGTGAGCCCTATTATGATGAGGGGGCAGGTGAGGCCATGATGTCGACTTATTCTGTCCCTTTGTACAAAACCGTGCAAGGGGAAAAACGGTTTATCGGTATTCTAACTGCTGACATTTCACTGGAATGGCTACAGGGATACATCGATTCAATCCGGGTTTATAACACGGGATATGGGTTCATGGTTTCTTCAAATGGCACTATAGTTACGCATCCCCACAAGCGTATGATTATGAACGAAACTATTTTCAGTATTGCCGATGCCCAGCAGTCGCCTGAACTACGCAGTATTGGTCACAACATGATACGGGGAAAGCACAGCTTTGCAGAAATAGAATACAGGAACGTGAAAACAGGGAAGCTTAGCTGGATTGCCTACTCACCTATAGGTCTGAATGGTTGGTCAGTGGGCATCGTGTTTCCGGTAGATGAGTTCATGGAAGATGTAAATAATTTGTACCTCAACCTGATTTTTCTGGGATTGGGTGGTTTGCTCATTATTTTAATTGTTATTGTCCTTATATCCAGATCCATTACAGGCTCATTGCGGCGCTTAACCCATGCTGCCTCTGAATTTGCAAAAGGGGATTTTAACGTGAAGCTTCCTCCCGTGAAGTCCAAAGATGAAATCGGTCAGCTGTATGCCTCGTTTATTTTTATGCAAAATACCCTGGCCTCCACCATTAACGACTTGCGTGAAGCCTCTCAGAAGCTGAAAATTTCAAACGAAAAGTTGGAAGAATACAACCGTACACTGGAGGAGAAAGTAGCCTCACGCACGGCTGAACTCAGCGACAAGAACAAAGCACTGGACACCGCCTTTAACAATGTGCGTACACTGAACGAAATCGGGAAGCAAATCACGGCTACCCTGGATATAGTCTCTATCCAGGAAATGCTGTTCAGTCATGCCGATGCCTTGCTCGACACCACCAGTTTCCTGATCATGCTGTACGATGAAAAAGAGCAAAAACTCAGGTGTGAGCTTTCGATTGAAAAGGGACAAAAGTTGCCACCTTTTGAAGTTTCGATGGAAGAGAAAAGTCGTTTTGCCGTGTGGTGCGTTGATCAGGCCAGTCCGGTCTTTATGAATGATGTCGAAAACGAGTACATGAAATATGTGCCGAACAGGGTGCAACCCCAGGCCGGCGAAAAGGTTGAATCGCTGATTTACATACCTTTGATGATCGAAAACAGGGTGTTGGGGGTGATATCGGCACAGAGTTTTAAAAAGCAGGCTTACAGTCAATATCAGTTTGATATGCTGAGCAACCTCGCCAACTTTGTGGCCATCGCCATTGAGAACGCGTTGGCTTACGAAAAGATCAACAAAGCCAACAATGATTTGAAAGCCGCACAGACTCAGTTGGTGCAGTCGGAAAAAATGGCCTCCCTGGGGCAACTCACCGCTGGCATTGCCCATGAAATAAAAAACCCGCTCAACTTTGTTACCAATTTCTCGGAACTCACGGTAGAACTCGCCGTTGAACTTAGTGAAGAGCTGGAAAACCTGTCAGGGAGTTTTGCAGAGGAGGATAAGTCGCTTCTGTTGGAGATAACCAACGACATCCGTGCAAACGCGCAGAAAATTAATGACCATGGTAAACGTGCCGACAGCATCGTTAAAGGCATGTTGCTGCACTCGCGTGGAAAATCAGGCGATAAACAGCCCACCGACATTAACACCTTGTTGGCAGAGTACGTAAACCTGGGATACCATGGTATGCGGGCGCAGGATGCTTCCTTCAACATAAAAATTGACGCCGATTATGATCCAGCTGTTGGGTTGGTTAATGCTGTGCCTCAAAACCTCAGTCGGGTATTTCTTAACATCATCAACAATGCCTGCTATGCTACCCACCAAAAGAAATTGAAACTCAAGGAAGCCTATTTCCCTATCCTGACTATCAAAACCCGAAAAGAAGGTGACAAGATAGAAATCCGTATCCGCGATAATGGAAATGGCATACCGCAGGAAATTATCGACAAGGTGTTCAATCCGTTTTTTACCACAAAACCTCCCGGACAGGGAACAGGTCTGGGCTTATCGCTAAGCTATGACATTGTGGTACAAGAACATCAGGGGGAAATGCGGGTGGAATCGAAAGATGGAGAGTTTGCCGAGTTTGTGATCATACTACCCACAAATTTAAAATAACAACAAAAAAATAGAAGAGAATCATGGAAACTGAAATGCGAATTAAACTGATGGTGGTCGACGATGAAGTGGATTTGGAACCATTGATGCGGCAGAAGTTCAGACGTCAGATACGTAGTGGCGAGTACGATTTTGTCTTTGCCCACAATGGCCTGGATGCCCTGACCAAGTTGATCGAACACCCAGACATCGTAATTATCCTTACCGACATCAACATGCCTGAAATGGACGGACTTACTCTGTTGCTTAAACTCAAAGAGCTGAAAAATCCCTCCTTAAAAACGGTGGTTGTTTCGGCTTACGGCGACATGGACAATATCCGCACTGCCATGAACCGCGGGGCTTTCGACTTCCTTACCAAGCCCATCAATTTCCAGGACCTCGAGCTTACCATGAACAAAACAATAGAAGAAATTGTACTCCAGCGTAAGGCCCTCATCGAGCACGATCAGCTGATTTCGATACAACGCGATTTGAATGTGGCCCGCGAAATACAAATGGGCATCTTACCCCAGGTATTTCCTCCCTTTCCAGAGCGTACCGATTTTGAGATATTTGCCTCCATGGAAGCGGCCAAAGAGGTAGGTGGCGATTTCTACGACTTTTTCATGATCGACAACGACAGATTAGGGTTCGTTATCGGCGACGTGTCAGGGAAAGGCATACCCGCCGCCATTTTTATGGCCGTGAGCCGCACACTGATTCGCGCCACCGGACTTAAAGGCATGAAAGCCGGCGAGTGTATGCATTACGTCAACAACTTGTTGTGCAGCGAAAGCGTTTCGTGCATGTTTGTTACGGTGTTTTATGGAATCCTGAACACCAAAACAGGTGAAATGGAATACGCCAATGCAGGCCATAATCCGCCCTATCTCCTCACTGCATCCGGCGAGGTGCAAACGCTCGAGTCGACAGGGGATATTGTACTTGGCGTTTTTGAGGACAGGCAGTTCGAAACCAAACAGATACAGCTACACCCCAGAGATGGAGTATTCTTGTTTACCGATGGTGTTACTGAGGCCTTTAACAGGGGAGGAGACCTCTACGGAGAGTCCAGACTCGAACAGGTGCTAACTACATTGCAGGACTCCACCTCCGAAGCCGTAATCCGCACCATCGCCACCGATGTAAACACGTTTGCACATGGTGTTCCTCAATCGGATGATATCACCATGCTGTTTGTGAAGTATTTGGGGTAGTGGGTGAGGGACTGCGTTGATCCTATTGTGGAGGCAATAGTTTAATGGCAGAAGGCCAATGTAATTTCAACCCGGGTGCCAGCGGCTTGGCCTGTTGCTGTTTTCAGGTCGATGATCTCCATTTTGAAGGGGCCGCGTTGTCCACTGTTGAGTAATCCTAATCTTTCGCGGATGATTTTTAAACCACGGGATTCTTTGTCTAGATTCTGGTCTTTGTTTATTTGTGCTGATTTCTCACGGCCGACGCCATTGTCTTCGACGATACATTTAAATGTTTCATCATCTATTTTTATGAATAGCAGGGTGATTTTTCCTTTATGTTTTAGCGGGCGAATTCCATGTTTTATGGCGTTTTCGATGAGTGTCTGGAGGATCATGGGTGGGATTTTGGTGGTTTCCGGGTCAATCTCCTCTTGGCAAACTACTTCATAATCAAATAAATTATCGAATCGCATATTTTCGAGTTTAACATAGTGTTCCAGGTAGGTAAGTATTTCACTGAGTTTTACTTGCTTTTGATCTACGAACTCAAGTGTCATTCTGATGATCTTGGAAAAGGAACTCAGGTAGGTTAAGGCGTCATCCACATTGTGATCGAGCATAAAGTCCTGAATGGAGCTGAGGGAGTTGAATAGGAAATGGGGATTCATTTGGGCTTGGAGCGCCTTTGATTCCAGTTCGGAGATTTTTAGCAAAATCTGTCTCTTTTTTTTCTCTTCCGTTCTTATGCTGTTTACCCTCAGATTATACGCTGTAATGATGAAGGCAACCAAAAGCGCTACCATTAATAAAATAAACCAGGTCTGTTTAAACCATGGTTTTAAAATGGTAAAACTAAATTCTGCCGGCATTGAAAAAAGTCCCGTACGTTCACTTCTGCTTTTTACCCTGAAGTTGTATTTCCCCGGTGCAAGAAAAGGATATACCACGTAGTTATTGTTGGTAGGTAAGTTCCAGTCATCATCAATGCCATCCAATTTGTAATAGTGCAGGTCGGATTCCGGATCGTTGAAGTTTAGCGTATGAAAATAAATGCTGAGGTGATTTTGATTGGGATTTAATTGTGGTGGTTCTGTGGGTAATCCCGACCATTGGTTAGTTTCAGTAAACAGCGACCAATCCGTTTTCCTGGTTAGTAATTCTACTTTTTCAATTATGGTTTGGAGCGGTTTGTCCTCCACATCGACGAGCAATGCTGTGTTAATTTTCACAAGTCCGTCGGTGGTTGTTAGCCATATATTACCTTTTTTATCTATTTCCGAATGGGTCACTAATTTGTCAGGATACCCATCACTATGCGAAAAGTATCGAGAACTGTGTGTTTTATTGTTCACCTCCCCTAACCTGAACACCTTCATTCCATCGACATATCCTGCCATAAGTAGGTTGTTGGAGATATTGATCCAGAGCACCGGGCCTCTCTGATCTGTTGGGATTAATTCAAAAATTTTTCGTCTTGTTTCACTTTTTAACACTTCAATTCTTCCATCATTGCCACCCAGGTATGCATTACCGTGGCTATCGAAGCAAATGTCGTTGACCAATTTATTAATAGACTCATCCTCACTCGTGATGGTACGGAAAACCCCTTTGTTATAGAGGAAGACTCCCTCTATTCTGCTAAAAAGCCATATTTCATTTTTATGGTTAACCATTTTCTTTAACATGACAGGATTCAGACTATCCTGGTATATGATCACCTCTTCATTTTTTTTAAAATCCTGAAATTTAACTAAATGACTAAACCAAGCATGACATTGAAACAAGGTATCCTTTGCATTTAATTCAAACTCAGAACCGATAGCTAAAATATATTTTGGTTTATTGTTTGGATTATTTTGTGGGAAATTAAATAATCCCAGTGAATTGATCGCTACCCATATAGAGCCATCTTTATCCAAATCAATATTTGTAAAACAGGTATTTCTATTCTTGTAATCTGATGTTAAGGTTCTCAGTTTTTGTAGCCGATTTTGGAAAGTGTCATTAGAAGCTTCGTGATGATATCTGGAATGATAAAATGAGATTAACTTTGTTTTTTTTAAGGTATTTCCATCCCAAAATATCAATAGGCTATCTGTAATTAGCCACATGTTGTTGTTGTGGTCGATTTCAATATCCCTAACAGAAAGATCATGCTCATTAAAAAAAGCGGGAGGATAAGATTCGAAATACATTGGGGGAATTTTGTGTAGCCCATTGTCTAAGGTTCCATAAAAAACCAGGTTTTGATTGCTTTCAAAAAACAAAGACCAACCCTGAATACTTTCTAATTTATAAGGCAGATTCATTGGTGTAGGCTTTGAGTTATCAATTAAAAACAGTCCACCGGGAGGTGACAGGCTATTTCCATTCCAGGAAGCCGCCCAGAGATTGTCCTGATTATCCTCTGCAAGGCCAAATACTTGTCCGATTGCAGGAATTTCGATTGTCGAGTCGTTTTTTTTAATAACAACACCTTCTCTGAACCAGCCTAATATGGTATCACCATCTTTAGAAATGGCAGAAGAGCATAGGCCATATTTCAATAACCAATTATTTTTTAACTTGTTAAGTATATATCTTCCTTCTCCATTTAATTTTAGAATATGGTGATAGTTGGCAAAATCAAAAAATACAGCCTGGTTTTTATCCTCCATGATGGCCGTAATGATAACATCTTTTTCCAGACATCCATTCGTAACACTAAAATTATGAAAAACAGTGTCTTTTAATACAGATATGGATTTGTTCGTGCCGATTAACAAACAATTAAAATAAGGGCTGTATTTTACTACCCGCACGGAATTATCGACCAAGCCATCTGAGGCCGAATAGCTGGTAAAATTCAATCCGTCAAACTTCGATATTCCTGCTCCGAAGCAGGCAAACCACAAATTACCCTTATTGTCTTCATCTATCCACCATACCTTGTTGCCTATCAGACCATCGAGTGTATTGTAATTGATAAATGATTTTCCATCCCAACGGCTGACCCCGGCATCAGTGCCAATCCACATAAAACCACGGCTATCCTGAAACAAAGAGCGGATGGCATTGTTGGGCAGCCCATTATTGGAGGTGATGTTTTCTGAATAGTAGTTTTGGGCACTAGACAAAGAACATGTAATCAGCAGCAGTATGGATAGTATGAATTTCAATTAAATGAGGTTTTTCTGATTATAGCTCTTGTTTGTTAATGCTTCCATAAAATCCTCAGTTCGTCTGTTGGCCACGGTGAGTTGGGTTCCATCCTCAAGGACAACGATGTGACCATCGTTTTTTATGTATTTCTCTATGTAGTTCAGGTTGATCAGGTATGTTTTATGTATCCTGAAGAACACTTCAGCAGGCAACAATTCTTCGACATATTTAAGCGTTTTGGAGACCAATATTTGCTGATTGCCGATGAGGTGGATTTTGGTGTAGTTCTGGTCGCCTTCGCAATAAATAATGTCGTTGATTTTTTTCATCTGAAACCCCGACAAAGTGGGCAGCGCCACTTTGCTTTTAATGCTGTTGCCCATATTTAAGTTGGACAAGAGCACCTCAACCCTTTCTTCACGTGCTTTTAGCTTACTGCTGATTGCATATCTTTTTAAGGCGTCATTCAGGTCGATGTAGTTGATGGGCTTTAGTATATAGTCGAGGGCAGCGTATTTGATGGCATTTACTGCGTACTGATTGTAGGCCGTTGTGAAGATGACTTCAAAATTTATGGTGTCGAAATATTCGAAAAGTTTAAAGCCATTTTCATCAGGCATTTCGATGTCCAGAAAAACGATGTCGGGATTGTGTTTTTGTATGGCGGCCACTCCTTCCTTTACCGATTCGCATAGGGCAATTACAGTTAGCTTGTTGGCGAAATACATATCGACAATTTTTCCAAAACTCTCCCGGGCC
>JGI11705J14877_10000087_pt1 | contig 53573 bp, 45 predicted proteins | sample Etolaghawater15m_FD_14877 | JGI IMG/M metagenome (IMG submission 14877) | reverse complement strand
ACCTCGATCATAACCGTTTATGAGCTGGAGTATGGGGCTCAAAAGAGCCGATACCGGCAACGTACCCGTAATGCAATGGCCAAATTTCTGTCCCCTTTGCAGGTGCTTAACCTGGATCGATCTTCTGTTCAGGAATCTGCTGCTATTCGAGCCAACCTCGATAAAAAAGGAATGCCCATCGGGCCTTATGATTTGCTCATAGCAGGCCTCGCCAAATCACGAGGAATGACTTTGGTAACCAATAATACAGCTGAATTTGAAAGGGTTGAAGGTCTCAAGCTCGAAAACTGGGTCCGGTAGCCGTTGTTTTTAAATAATGCCTACTCACTTTACTCATATGCATAAATGGGCGGCGACTCATAAGGGCTGCGTGCTTAAATCTTGTTATTTTTTTATCCTGTCAGATTTATCATGGAGAACGATACGATCGGACATTCAGAACTATCCATGACTGACAGGTATTCCCACCTGACAAATAGCCATAAATTTATCAGACAGCAACAGCTGGCAGACTATTATTCACCTCAACCTGCATCTCAAGCGATATAAACTCTCAAAATTAATACAAATACAAAAAATCTTGACTTTGCTACAAATGTCATACAAATTCTCATTCTCAAAAAATCAAAAAAAAGAGCAAATCAGAAATCAGCTGACTCGCTCTTATAACTACGTTTTACTGGTCGGGGCGAGAGGATTTGAACCTCCGACTCCCTGCTCCCAAAGCAGGTGCGCTACCAGGCTGCGCCACGCCCCGTTATTTGTATGAACACGACAAGGACGAATTTAGTCTCTCGAAATCCGAAAATCAAGAAATATTTCTGTTATATTCGCTTGACCCGTACAAAACCTTTTTTTATAATGTGGGGTCAATTCGTTGAGGGATAGAATCGTGTAGGGCGTGCGTTTGTTTCTTGGAATTTCAAAAGACTGTGTATAATTAGGAGGCCTCAGATGGACCTTTGGAGGAAAATAGGTATCGGAATCGTGTCAATGATCCCCGCTTTTGTGCTGAGTGGGCTTGTCTGGAATATGTCGCACTCATGGTTGTCAGTGTTTGCCACAATCGTCATTGTAGGGCTTTTCAGCGGTTCGGTGATTGCCGGAAAATTTTCCTCATCGGAACCAGGCGCCCACCATCATTAGACAGTTTTTTAGAGGACAAGAAAAAACAAGGGGGAATCCGCCTTTACGGCTGGTTCCCCCCCTTTATTTTTTCCCCGGATTATTCCCCTTTCGAGGAATTTATGCATTCTGCATTTCGCACGCCATAATGGTCTGCTTGCAGAGCACGGATGTGGTTACTGAACCAACGCCTGCAGGAACAGGGGAAATACGTTCCACGATGGGTTCCACTTGAGCATAGTCCACATCACCACAGTATTTTCCGGGGTTATCCGGATCCGCGTTGATCCCCACGTCAATCACAATCTGCCCTGCCTTAACATAGTCGGCGTTGATCATCTTTGCACGGCCGACGGCTGCAATAAGGAGATCGGCTTCCTGACACACCCCGGGCAGATTTTCCGTCCTTGAATGGCAGATGGTTACGGTGCCGTGTTCCCGAAGAAGCAGCATGGCAAGTGGCTTACCCACCACGAGAGACCTGCCCACCACCACACATTTTTTTCCCTTGATGGGGATGCCATAATGATGGATCATGTCCATGCATGCCGTGGGGGTACAGGGTGGAAAACCGGTCGAATCGTCAGTAAATACCTTTGCCGCACCACCCAAGGTCAAACAGTCAACATCCTTTTCCACGGGTATCAGGGACCTTATTTTTCGTTCATCCAGATGTTTGGGCAGGGGAGAAAACATCAGAATTCCGTTGACGTCCTTCTTAGCGCCAACATCTGTAATAGCCTTCTCAAATGCTGCCTGATCAATGTCCTCGGGGTATTCAAAAACTTCACTTTCCATACCCACGGCGACGCATGTTTTTTTCGCGCCACCCTCGTAAAACAAATCATCGGGACGTGCACCGACCCGTACAATCCCGAGCTTGGGAACAATATTGCGGCCTTTCAGGGCCTCAACCTTTTGGGTAAGTTCCTCTTTAATCGCATCCGCGACGGGCTTACCTGTAAGTCTCTCTGCCATCAATAATCCTCCTTATTTGGTTAATTTGGAAACCACAAGATCAAGTGTTTCATCGGCAAGCTTGCTGCCTTCTGCCAACAATTTGTCCATTTCCGCTCTGGTTTGTTCAATAAAACTACTGTCCTTTATGGCATTTATATTAATGATGACATTCAGCCTTCCAGCAATCAGGGCTGACTTCAAAAAAACAACGCCACAACCCACATCGGATATGGCAATCATGGTTCCGATTTGTCCCATTCTGTTATGGACCTTAATCCCCTCATAAGCCTTACGCATGATCTCCATGGGGACGGAACAGGCAACCTTACAGCAGTTTTCCATGGTTTCTTCTTTGTATTTTGCTTCTTCCGGGGTGGTTTTGGGTAGGCCATAGGCCTTTGATAATGGCTCGAACACCTCGGCATCTTTGTCCACAAGTGCTTCCAACTCAGCGATTATTTTATCACCTTGAACCAAAAGTTCCTTCACCTCTCCTTCAACATCAGCATATTTCTTTTTTCCTACGGTGAGATTTCCCACCATATTTGAAAGGGCCATGCCAATAGCGCCACCCATAGCGGCTGCACCACCACCTCCGGGAACTGCGGCCTTGGATGCCAACACCGCTACAAAATCTTTACAAGTTTTATCCAACATAGACATGTTCCACTCCTCCCTTTTATTAAGTGTTTAAGATTGTTAACGGATTAGAGCCATAACAAGAAATAATGGGTCAAAGATAAGCAGATGTGTAATTATTTCTTGTCAAGGTCCTTACATGCCGTATAATTATTTGTCAAGTGAAAAGGGGTCGGAGGAAAACCATGAAAGCAAGCTTGGTTTATATCACTGCATCAAGCCAAAAGGAGGCTTTGGAAATCGGTAGAGCCTTGGTCTCAGAAAGATTGGCTGCATCGGTCAATCTTATAGGTCCTGTTCGATCACTTTACTGGTGGGATGGGAAAATTAACGATGAGCAGGAAGTGGTTATTGTGGTCAAAACAACTGAAGCGTTGGTAGAAAGACTGACTGAAAAAGTCATTTCCATGCACAGTTATGCTTGTCCCTGTGTCATAAGCCTTCCGATTGAAAAAGGTCATGTCGCCTTTTTGGACTGGATTGAAGCGGTTACTCAAAAATGAGATTTATTATTTGCGGGCCCCTTTTTTTGCCTGTTGTCTTTTTCTGATCATCCGTAGCAAAAAGATTAAAATAACCAGCGCTGCGAGGGCCAAAAATGATAGGTTGTATTCAAAAAGGATGGTCCCCATTTTCTCTTTGACAGTCTCCCAGTTGTTCCCCAGTGAATATCCAATGGAGATCCAGATGAGGTTCCATGCCGCGGCACTGACCAGCGCCAAAAGCGCGACCCTGAAAGCACCCAGTTTTGAAATGCCGCCTGCCACTGAAATGATGGAACGAATGCCGGGGAAAAATCGGTTGAGCAGGATCAGAAAATAGCCATATTTCCGAAACCAAAGTTCAGCCTGGATGATGTCCTGAGCACTGAAAAGCCTGTAATCCCTTTCAATAAAGAATTTTCTTCCCAAAAGATTGCCAATCCAGAAAAGGGACATGAACCCTGTCAGGCTGCCCAGGGTGGTGGACAGATAAACACCCATGAAATCGAGTCTTTGAGTGCCCACCAAAAATGCACCAAAAGCGGTAATGGTATCGCCCGGAATGGGTGGGAAAATATTTTCAACAAAAGCACTCACTCCCAGCAACAGATAAAGAACGGCGTTCGGGAGCGTATCAAAAAGATTAAAAAAGCGATCCAAATACGACAAGAGTTTCCTTTCAAACGAAATAGCGATGGGTTCCGTACAAACCATTGCGCCCAATGTTGCTGACGGATTCTATGCCTCTCAGTTGAGGAATGTCAACGTCATTGATTGTTTGTGATGGAAATGCAAAAAGAGAAGCCCCAAACGCCATTTTTTTTGATTTTTCAAAATGATAGTTGACGGCCTTTCTTTCATTTGCTATTGCTTTTCCCAACAAACTTAGGAGGATCATTTCCGTTATGGCCAAGAAAAAGATAAGCCGAAAAGAGCTCTTGAAAAGCACCGATGAATTTATGACTCTTTCTGAAAAAGTGGCACAATTTGTAAATCAGCACATGCGCCAGGTAAAATTAGTTGGAATCGGCCTGGCCGTTATCGCCGTTTCTTATATTGCGATCTGGGGGTACATGAAACATACCAATGAGATGGGCCAGACAGCATATAATGATGCCTATAACGCGCTGGCTCAAAGTCTTGAGTCCGAAGAAACAGATACAAGCGGCATAAAGAAATCCGAAAAACTTTTCGAAGCGGTGATCAGCGATTATGGCATGAGCAAAGCAGCGGATCTGGCCCTGCCTCAGGTGGGACATGCAAAGTTCGAGACCAAAAATTTTGATGACGCCATTGGTTATTACGATGAATTTGCCACTAAAACCTCGGACAATGAGGCTTATAAAACCCTGACACTTCTGGCACTGGCCGCCTGTTACGAAGCCAAAGGAGACATGAAGAAGGCTGAGGGGATTCTGGATGGCGTTATCAAAAACTCCGACAATCCCTTTCGAGAAAGCGCCATGTTAAATCTGGAACGGATATACAGGCTTGACAACCAGCCCGAAAAGGCAAATGACATTCTGAAAACCTTTGCCAAGGAATACAGCAATTCTCCTTTTTTTCCAATGGTCAAAGCCCGCCTCAGTTAAGGGTCTCGGTAAAAAATAAATGCACCATCTGGCTTGTCCTTTAGCCCGTCTGCTGCGTTGCACCCGAAAGCACATATCCCACCAATATGCACTCGCGGGTGCGCCTTGCATACGAACCAAAATACGGCGCGATCTGGCGCATTTATTTTTTGCCGAGACCCTGACCTTCCAAAACGCCGTACTGATTCCGCTGGATTGACCTACCAATTTGGGTTTCCTTCCGACCTGTCGTCATTTCCCAAATGGAATACAAATGCCGAAATCGAGGCCAACGGGTCTTTTTTCTTGACACTTTCCAGCTTCTTTCTTTATAGTTACGATGTAGCTAAAATATAGCTTTTGAGGAGGTCGAAAGATGGTTATCACGGATATTTTGGCAAGAAACGCCCGCATGTACGGCGACGAGATTGCCCTTGTTGAGCGAGAGCCCGGAAAGGGGGGTCGGACGACCTTAACATGGAAAGAATTTGATGAGATGGCCAACCGAATCGCCAACGGTTTGATTGCCAAAGGGGTTAAACGGGGGGGCAAGGTCATCCATTTGATGATGAACTGTATGGAATGGCTCCCCGCCTATTTCGGGATTCTGCGAACAGGTGCATGGGCGGTTCCGCTGAATTTTCGATTCACGGCTCAAGACATTCAGTATTGTGCGGATATTGCGGAAGCCAAAACCATGTTTTTCGGCGAAGAGTTCATCGAGCGTATTGACGACATCAAGGAAGACTTGAAATCCATTCACGATTTCATATTTGTCGGTCCCGAGAAAATAAAGCCTTCCTATGCAGAATCCTTCGCTGATTTCCTTAAAACAGGTTCAACCGTTGATCCTGGTGTGGAAATTGATCTTATGGATGAGGCCGCTCTTTATTTTACTTCCGGCACCACCGGAACCCCCAAGCCCATTCTTTTGACCCACCGAAACCTGGAAGCTGCCTGTATCATTGAAAACCGCCATCACAATCAGACCCACGAAGACACATTTCTCTGCATNCCGCCCCTGTATCATACCGGGGCCAAAATGCACTGGTTCGGAAGTTTTATCGTGGGGGGCAAAGGGGTCATTCTGAAAGGAATCAAGCCTTCCTGGATACTGGAAGCGATCAGCGAAGAAGAAGCCACCATTGTCTGGTTGCTGGTGCCGTGGGCTCAGGATATCCTCATTGCCATCGAGAACGGCGAGATCGACTTAAAAGACTACAAGCTGGATCAATGGCGGTTGATGCACATCGGAGCACAACCGGTTCCACCGAGCCTGATTAGAAACTGGAAAAAGGTGTTTCCATCCCACGATTATGATACCAACTACGGTTTAAGTGAGACCAGCGGACCGGGTTGTGTCCATCTGGGAATGGAAAACCTTCATAAAGTCGGTGCCATTGGCGTTCCCGGCTTTGACTGGGAATGCAGAATTGTTGATTTTAACCAGAAGGACGTACCAAAGGGTGACCCAGGTGAACTCATGGTAAAAGGTCCCTGCGTCATGAAGGAATACTACAAAAACCCTGAAGCGACCCAGAGTACCCTCATTGATGGATGGTTACTCACGGGTGATATGGCCCGTTTTGATGAAGACGGTTTTATCTGGCTTGTGGACCGCAAAAAGGATGTGATTATTACCGGCGGTGAAAATATTTTCCCGGTGGAGATTGAAGCGTACCTCATGGAAAATTCGAACCTTCAGGATGCGGCGGTTATCGGTATCCCCGACGAACGTCTGGGGGAAATCGCAGCCGCTGTGCTCAAGGTTAAACCTGGGGCTTCCATGAGCGAGGAGGAAGCCTTTAAGTTTTGCGAAGGGCTGCCGCGCTACAAGAGACCCCGCAAGATCATTTTTGATGAGGTCCCCAGAAACCCCACGGGAAAAATCGAAAAACCCAAACTCAGAAAGAAGTATGCAGGTATGGTTGAAAGCTTCAAGCTATAGCCATTCATCCAACCTTTAACCAGAAACGATCGGAGGAAAAAATGCACAAATTGCTCACAGACTCTCCAGGAGAAAAGATGCTTTTGCTGGGCAACGAGGCCATTGCCCGAGGCGCGTTAGAAGCAGGGGTATCATTTGCCACATGTTATCCGGGCACGCCCTCTTCTGAAATACCCATGAATTTTTTCAGCATTAGCCTGGAATCGGATCTCTATTTCGAATATTCCACCAATGAAAAAGTGGCCATGGAGGTTGCCGCCGCCGCTGCTGTTTCAGGGCTCAGGACCATCGTCACCATGAAGCATGTGGGACTTAACGTGGCTGCAGACCCCCTAATGACCCTGGCTTATGTGGGGGTTAAAGGGGGAATGGTGATCATTAATGCCGATGATCCTTCGCTCTTCTCAAGCCAGAACGAACAGGATAACCGCTACTTTGCCAGATTGTCCGGACTGCCCATGCTGGAACCGACCACCAGCCAGGAGATGAAGGACATGACTTTGGCGGCTTTTGAGATGTCTGAAGCGCTGGAACTTCCGGTCATCATAAGGACCACCACCCGTCTGGCCCATGTGCGCGGGGCTGTGGAGTTGGGAAGTTTGAAACCGGTTACCAAAAAAGCCACCTTTGAGAAAAACCCGTTCCGTTTCGTAACGGTTCCCGCGGTTTCCAGAAATCTTCACAAAGTTCTGCTTGGAAAGCTTGATAAGGCCGCCGAAATCTCCAATAGTGATGCCTATAACGAAGTGATCGGAACCGGAAAATGGGGTATTGTCGGAAATGGCGCTTGCTTCAACTACGTGAAAGATGCCGTGAAAGACCTGGGAATCGAAAACAAAGTTTCCATGCTGAAACTGGCCATGAGCTGGCCTCAACCGAACACCCTTCATCTTGATTTCATGAAAAAGATGGAAAAGGTTCTGGTGGTTGAAGAACTCGAACCCATCAACGAGACCGAACTGAAGGCCCTGGCTCAGGAAAACGGCATTACCATCCCCATTAAGGGGAAAGGGGTCGGCGCTTTCTCACGCCTCTATGAATATGACCCCGGCATGGTGCGTCAGACCATTGCAGACTTTTTCGGCATTGAATACAAGGCGCCGGAAAAGTTGGATCTTTCAAAAACACCGGAATTGCCGGCGAGACCCCCCAATCTGTGCGCCGGGTGTCCCCATCGGGCAACCTATTATGCGGTCAAACAGGTTTTCGGGCCTGACGCCATTTTCCCGACGGATATCGGGTGTTACACCCTGGGGCTTTTACCGCCTATTTCCATGGCGGACTTCGTCATCTGTATGGGGTCCTCCGCCAGTTCCAGTTGTGGGTTCGCGCAGGCCACAAACCAGAAAGTGGTCTCTTTCATTGGCGATTCCACCTTCTTCCACTCCGGTATTACCGGCCTTGTGGATGCCGTTCACAACAATCACAAGTTCACCCTGGTCATTTTGGATAACGGTACCACGGCCATGACCGGCCACCAGATTCATCCCGGTGTGAATACGGAACCCATGGGGATAGAACGGACCCGGATCTCCATTGAAAATGTGGTGCGGGGCGTGGGTGTTCAGGATGTACACATCATAAAACCCTTTAAGCTGAAAAAGGCCATGGAATCTATCAAAAAGGCCATGGACTACGACGGCCTGTCGGTCATCATTTCAGAGGAGCTGTGCCCTCTCTTTGCCAAGGCCACCAAACAATTCAAGAAGGCCAAACCTTTCCGTATCAACCATGACAAGTGCAAAAACCATCGCGACTGCCTAAATCTTCTGGCGTGTCCGGCCATGTATTTGGAAGGGGATCAGGTGGAAATTGACAAAAACGCTTGCATCGGTTGCACCGTGTGCGCTCAGGTATGTTCAGAGAACGCCATCGTGCCCGTGAAAGCGTAAACAGGGAGGCTCTAAATGGAAACAAAGAGATTGGTATTTATCGGCGTGGGCGGCCAGGGAAACCTTCTGGCTTCACGGTTGTTGGGTGAAGCGGCCCTTTTAATGAATATTCCGACGGTTGTCAGTGAAATTCACGGCATGGCCCAGCGGGGCGGGATTGTGGAATCAGCGGTGTTGCTGGGAGATGTATCAAGCCCCATCGTATCCAGCGCGGAAGCGGATGTGTTGATCGGGTTTGAACCCCTCGAGACATTGCGTGCCCTCGGAAAATGCAATGAAGATACGGTGGTTATCACCAACACACATCCCCTGCCCCCGTTTACCGTAGCGGTGGGCCAGGGAACCTACCCTCCGGTGGAAGAAACCCTTCAGTTTATTCGCAAAAGAGCCAAAAGGGTAATTGAATTGGATGGAAATGCCATCGCGGAAGAGGTGGGCAATCCACTGTCTTTAAACATGGTGATGCTGGGGGCGCTCATCGGTTCCGGCACAACACCCATCGGCGCGGAAGAGATGAAGAAAGTCCTCTCAACGTCCACGAAAAAGGCCTTTCTGGAATCCAATTTGAAAGCCTTTGATCTGGGGATGGCAAAAGCGATGTAGCCCCAGTGTTAAACAAAAATAGAAAAAGGGCATCGGTTTGAAATAATCGATGCCCTTTTTTTGGATTACCAGCTGTCAGTTGAAAACCCGTCAACCGGAAACCGTTAACCGTCAACGGTTTTCTTTCCAAACCTGCTTTTCCGCAGCAAAATTCGTTTCATCACATCCTCTTCCATAATTTCAAGATCCGAAAGCAAGATTTTGCCGTTAACGTCTTGTCGAACCACTGGAACATTTGAACTGATATACCCGTAACGAAGGTCATAAGCATTGTTTTCATCCACAAGCACCGTTGAGGAAGGCAATTGTGATGGTTGATCCATACCCGACGCTTTCAATACATGGATCAGGTAATTCTTGCCGGTGGAAGAGGCTATCTCATTTGAATCAAAAGACCTTTTGAGCATGGCATCTTCAGTGTAAAGAAGCTCCAGATTGGGGAAAACGCTCAAAATATTCATGTGCACCGCCACTCGAAAACCTGCGTCGTCCAACCGGTCTTTCAGGGTCGCGATACGTCGATAATTTTCACGAACATCGTCTGCATCCCGATAGGGAAGGTCCAGAATCACCGATATCTCTAAGAAAATGTTTCTGTCCAGGTACTGAATCATATTATCCACGGCTTGTTCGATGTCCTGATAAAGATAGCCCTTGGACACATGCTTCAAGGTAAAATCAGAAGTAGACTCTAACCCGATCAGCAGGCAATTCACATATTGGTTGATAAATTCAATGTAATTTCTGTCCTTCAACAATGTTATCCCGGTAAAAATAGTGATGTGGTATTGGGAAATCTGTTGAAGGATCTCCTGAACAACAGGTGAATGGGGGCGGTAATAGGAGTCAATGAAACGGATGTGCTGGGAATCGAACCCATGCATGGTTTCGTGGATCGCCCGGACTGTGCCTTGAGTCTCCAGATTTTTAAGGAAATCCATCCGCGGCAGTTCTTTATATGTGCAGAATTTACACTTACCATACCAACACCAGTTGTTGAATCCGAGATGAACAGGGATGGCGGACTTTCCCTGATAATGGGGCATCAGGAAATCACGGCGACAGTCATAAACAGACCCATAATCGTTCTGGGTGATTTGGCCATCTTTCCAGTTTTTGATAATTTGATACAGATCCGTTGACAAATCAACATTCCCTGAAATGATAATGAGGTTGTCCTGAAGCTTCGATTTTTCAACCCCCATACTGAACAGAAAGTGGCGAAAAAAATCAGGCGACAATCCGATATTGACAAGCGGACCGCCCATAACGACCTTTTTTCCATTCTCCAACAGATTCCTTACGATCAGCAGATCACAAAAATTGATGCAGGTGAAAATGATGTGTTCTGCCTCAAAATCCTCCCTGATGAACGCATCATAATAGCCGTGAGCCATGAATACATAAAAGACATTGTACACCATGTATTTCTGCTCCAGAAAGGAGGTGACATTTGAAGAAAAACGGGAAGCCGCTTTTTCCATAAATCCATCGTACAGTGCTTCATCCTTGCCTGAGGCATATGTCTTTACCGGGATATGGCTGAAATGGACATCAAGGTTTTGATTGCGGAGAAGATTTTCCGTCATAATTCGGGTTGCCATGGGATAAAAAGGCTTGAAAAGTGGCGGATATACATAGGCGACTTTGATTTTTTTCATCAGATCTGTCCTGGCGGGTTACATGACCTTTGGATTGTAAGTATCGGTGATTTCGGAAAGCGCCTTAAACATCGGCATCTTTTCCAATCCTCTTTTCCTGGCCGTATCCAGAACCTCATTGAGGAACATGAGTCTGGACCAGTCAAAGGGCTTATTTTTGAGGCCCTCAACCTTTTCGAGGGTCAGCGCTTCTGAAAAACTGGATGGAATTTCGTGACCCAGGGCCGTAAATGCCAGCATGGTCCGAACGCATTTATCACACTGACAGCAGTTGGTATCCGGTAGTGTATCGTACTTGTATTGTCCTTCCCAGCAGACCTTGAGGTTCTTCAGGGCCTCAGGCCATGAAAAAAGGGCTTCCAGTTTTTCCATCCTTGTAAACACCATATCGTGGTGCATTTTAAAGCTGTTGCTGGAAAGGAGTCGATCGGTCAAAGGGTGACTTCCCCATGGGCGCAGGTGAAAATAAGAATGGCTGCTACCGATAAGGCATCCCCCCCACATGGGGCGAAACAGGGACGCAACGGAGGCGATGACACAGGCATGCGCCATCCAGAACCGTTTGATGGAAAGCAGGTATTTCAAGTTGGTTCTCACGTTTAAGAAAGTCAGATGAGGGAAGGAACCAAAGAGCTTGCGGTTTCTCTCCACGACATTACGACACTGCTTGTCGTAGTCAATGTTCACATCAAAACCTTCGATATAGAGGATGGCATCCACATCAAAAAGTTTCCTTTTGATGGGACCTTTTCTCAGCACATGATTCAGTGCACTGAAAGCACCATCCACGCCCCCTGAGAAGCTTAAGATGACCTTGTCGTTGCACTNTTTCTCTTCTCTTTCGCTTTCGGCGACAATATCGATGGNATGGTATTTGTCGGAGAACCACGTGCTGAAAATTAACTGAAATTCTTCTAGATTGTTCAGCAGGGACGCAGAAACCGGACCATGNACTCGAAGCGTCGCCTCGTCCTCCATGGCTTTGAGCAATGCCCCAATAACAAAGGGATCCATCAGATCCAAGGAAATATAGTGCCATTGGTCNTGAGGCAACGAATACCACAATTTGAGGTCTTCACCATAGGATCGTTTCAGATCAACATTGATCCGCGTTCGGCCGTTTTCATCGCAGCTTTCGACCGTTCCCGAATAAAGATCTAAGTACCGCATGCACACTCCTTGCAAACATTGCGAAATGAAATATTTGTTAGTTGTCCTTATTGTCCGTCAGAGCAGTATTAAAGACCAAACGTTTCAATGGTGGAGCGGCGGGAAAAGATGAGCACCTACTTCTCATAGTTTTGCAGCTTTTCATGGAGATCACGCATTCGACCGCTGAGCGCCTTACAGATATGAAGGGCAATCTGAGGATATTCTCTTACAATTTCGGTGAACTCCTGCTTATGCAGCACCAGGAAACGGGAATCTTCCGATGCTTTGATGGAAGCCGATCGGACGGTATCTTCAAAAAGCGCCATTTCACCAAAATAATCACCGGCCCCGATGCGGGCCAATTCGATCTCTCGGGAAGCCTCCTCTCCGACGCCCTTGAGCACCGAAACCGTTCCATTGATAATCAGGAACATGGTCTCCCCAGCTTCGCCCTCTTTTATGACAAATGCATCTTTAACGCAATCCATCTCTTCCGTTACCGATGCGATGGCAGCCAACTCACTCACGGAAAGCCCTTCAAATATATTGATTCCCTTCAGCCGCAGGATTTTGTCGGGGATTGTGATTTCCGTTTCCATACCGTCCTCCATTTTGTCCGAATCATCATGCCGAGCATCCATAATCTTTTTTGCCATTTGACAAACATGCGGGTTTTCCGATTCGGCCAGATTCTTCAAAATCCCTTCATCCAGAATATCGTTTTTACGATCCAGCAACAAAAACAAGGTCAAAACCAGGGTGACCCAATCATCCGTATGCAGAAGATGGGAACAAACCGCGCGCTGATCACCTTCGAACCGGGGTAATTTGAATTTTTTTCGCCCCACCGCCAATGCCGTTTTATTGTTCTCGCTCTCTAGAAGCGGCAGCATGATACTGGAAAGGGACTTGTCCATTGAATCTTCCAGGGCTTCCAGGCTGTTGGATCGCGCCCGTTTATCCGATGAAAAAATACCGCGCCAGATGATCCGCATCTGTCCCGTACGGTCCTCTGTGGCCAGAACGCGAAGGATGGTTTCAAGTTCCACCTGGATTTTCTCGTTGAGGTGGTTCACCAAAAGCTCCTTTCCCTCGCTTTCGGGAAAGTCGCTAAACCCTTCTATCTCCAAAAGATGATTATAGCACGCCTCCAGTTGGGAGCGTGCAAACCGATAAAGTTCAAGGTCTTTGATGTTCAATGATTCCAACAGACTAAATATGCCTTCTCGAACACGTCGCCTGGGGATGTTCAGGGACTCTACCAGCACCATGGGATTCTGGTGCGTGGCGTTCAGAATCTTTTCTTTTGCCAGACCATGAATTTCTTGTGAAGCATCATCCATAAGCCTGATGGCCATTCGAAGGGCATCGTCGTCACTGAGCTCAAAGGCTTTGAGAGCAGACAGGCGAACCTCTTGTGCAGGGTGGGTCAGGTATTTCACGACCAGACTGTTGGGCGCATCCATTTTCAAACTGTTCAGTGCGTCCAACAGATGATGAATGATCTCTTCATTTTCAGAAACCGACAGCATCTCCTTCAACTTTGGGATATAGCTTTCATCTTCGGTTTTACCGGAAGCGATGATGCCGGCACGCCTTTCCGCCAGTTCCCGGGAATTCAACCACGCATCAATTACCCCTTTGTAATCTCCAGGCGATGCTTTGTACAAACCAACGACAGCATAGGCTCTCACATCGGGGTTTTCGAAGGTCTCAAAAACTTCCCCGCAAAATTCACGGGCGCCCGTCCCCGAAAGGCGGTTGGCGGCTTGGACCGCAGCGATGGTGAGATCCATTTTTTCAGGATCAACCAATTCCCTTAAGCGTGCGATGGCGGCCTCACCTGCTTTGGGANAAAGCATGGCCAGNAATTCTATTTTCGTTTTGTCGTCGTTATGATCNAGGACCTTCAGAATGTGATCATCCAGATTTTCGATATTCTGAGCTTTGAGGATTCGAGCGTGCCAAAGNCAATCTTCCCCTTTCGAGGCCAGAAACGTCTCCAGAAGCCTGTTCTGGATGCTCTTGTCCGCAAAAACGCTGTCGGCATCTTTTTCCTCGAGGGATTTGAGATCCAGCATGTTGTTGCTGATCAGATCCAGTAAAATGCGGGGGTAACTCTTTTTAAGAACAAAGGTGGTCATCACCCACGCACCCACAAAAATCATGGCGGCAATGGAAAGGTACCGGGGGGGATAGAGGCCCTCTGAGACCATGATAATCCCCGAACCGAGTAAAATGCCCACGCGGACTACGGTTCCCCGCAAGAACGGCCGGATCACGGCCCGGTAAGATACGGGAAAAAGGCCCATGAGAATGGCACGGGCCGGATTGTTCATGGTGGTTCTCAATATATTGGTGGAAATCCTGGCATACATGGCGGAAAAAATGTCAAATCGCAACAGAAACGCCAAAAACGCGATCATATAGTTGATGGGATGAAACATGAGGACCACGGGCAGCCCCAAACGACCGTACACCCGGCCCACAAAGAGCAGAATAATCAGGCTTACGATATTCATGCAGCCGCGGAAATAGCCGAAAAAACTGAGCATGCCGTTCTGGGTGGCAAATGTCGAATTGACAGAATAGGCAAACTGGTAATTCATGATGGGGATCACAATGTTGGGCAGAAGTGTCAGGAGAATCAAGACCTTAACAAGGGTCGATTTCTTCATGAGCGGCAGAACGTTTTTGAAATCCTGCACGATATTGGTTTTTTTCCCGCCCTTTTTCCCCTTTTTGTCGGACAGCAGCAGCGTGGGAAATTGTTTGCCCATTCGTCGCACCATAAAAGCACCCAGGGAGGTGGTGATTAAATAGGCAAACATCAAGTTGTCCATGGTGATGGCTTTGGCGAGCGGAGGGGTGGCAAAGCTGCCGATAATGCCCCCCACAACGCCACCAGCGGTAATCAGTGGAAAAAGGCGCTTGGATTGCCTCGTATTGAAAAGATCGTTGGCCAGATTCCAGAAAATCAGCGCCAGAAGAACTTCATATTGCGCTTTCAGAATGTAGAGAACCGGGTAAATGAGATCAAACCCCAATGGTACCACAAAGCGAAGGGCGGCAACCGACACCCCGCAGAACAAAAGGGTATTGCCCAGCATGCGGCTGCCCGGAATCTTTGCCATGAGCCCGGTCAAAAACCCCATGATGAAAAAAGTGGAGATAGAATTGATTACATTGACGATGGGCAGGTATTCAACGCCGTAACGTTTGAGGAACGCAGTTTCGGCGAAGTTATTAAAGAGAATACTGGAGGTACGGATCAGGAAGAGAAGAAGAACCACCCAAAAAAACAGCGAAATCTCGTCTTCATAGACCTTAAGCCATTTCCCCAGGATTTTCAGCATCAACTCGCCTCAGCATCGGAAAGGTAAAGATGCCTATATCTACCGCGCGGCCCATTAAGAGTCAAGAATATTTACCATATCCTTTCAGGCTTTCAGCGCTTTAAAACCGTCTTCATGAATCCTTCGCCTCTTTCAAATATCCTTCGGCCTCTTTCCGGCCAAATTGCAGTGCCTTTCTGAAATCCGAAAGTGCCGTATCTTTTTGTTTGCGAGCCAGATACGCCAACCCTCGATTGAAATATAGATCACCATCCTTGGGATTCATTTCAAGGGCTTTGCTGTAATCCCGAACGGCAAAATCATATTGTCCCAAAGCGTAATAGCTGTTCCCCCGATTACAATAGGCATCCTCAAAAGCGGGCTTTAGATCAATAACCTTCTGGAAATCCTGAACCGCCTTGTTGTAATTTTTCAGTGCAACCCAGACCATGCCCCGGTTGTAGTAAGCATCTGCATTGTCCGAATTGATCCGGATGGCTTCGGTGTAGTCTTTTAACGCCTGATTAAAGTCTCCTTTTGAAGCATAGAGAATAGCTCTGTTATAGTAAGCCATTGAGTATTCTGGGTTGTCCTTGATAAAAAGATCAATTTTTTTAAGATCCTTTTCAAAGTCCTGAGTGTTCGTCTCCGGTTTTATGGGGGGTGACTTTTGAGTTTGGGCGGTTTGACCACTGGCCTTCTTTCCCTCCGCTCGAGCAACCGGCGCTGATTTCTTGTCTTTTTTAGCGACTTCCGCAACTTTTCCATGCGGAGGGGGATCCGGTCTGCTTCTCACAATTCTCGATTTTAAAACCCCGTCTTGTTTTAAAGCCCCCTGGTGAAAGGCCTCGATTTGAACTCTAATCTCCTCAAGAATGAAAAATCCCCCTGCCGCAACCAGCAGCAGGCCCATGAGGAAGGTAATCAGCACCGCCCGCCAACTGGTGCGGACCTGAGGAAAATGATCAACCAATTCCTTATCGCCCACTGCCAGGCCGTTCATCTGCCATCGGTACAGCATACAGAGTGCCCAGGGCGTGAACAGCGCAAATGTGACACTGTTCACTATCCAGGTCAGCAGACAAATCTTGACATATTCGCCTAAGCCCGCCCCGAAAGAAGTGGGCTTACCGCCATAAAGGGTGTGCTCTTCCTTCCAGGCGTGGAAGCGGTACATGCCCACCAGATAGTAAAACCCGAAAGTGACCATCGGGAGCAAAATGAGGTGAACCAGATAGAGAACAAAAAGCCCCCCACCCGTGCCTGAAAACCGGCTCGGTGTACCATCCACCAGGGTATGATCGGCCTTCCATCGAAATACCCGACAAAACGCCCAGGGGCCATATATTCCTAATGTGATGATGGTCAACAGGCCATTGAACAGAAGGAGCACGAAGGCCTGCCCCCCGGAACCGGAAAAGGTGGTTTTCTTACCCTGAATGGAGGTGTGAGAGGCTTTCAGTTTGAACAACCGCACGAGGGCCCAGGGAAAATAAAGACCGAGGGAAGCAAGGCTGAACAGCCCCAGGTGAAAAATCACAGTGGTGAAATACTGCCCGCCGGTTGCCTTAAACTCGCAATTTCCTTTTGGCATTCACCCTACCTCTTCCTTTTTCATGTTTGGCCGTTAACGGTTTGCAGCCGAAAAGACAGTGGCTTTTCGCCCCTAATCGTTATAGATATTCCTCCCGGACAGGCGAAAAAACCTCCACAATCACTGAATCTTCAATCACATTGGCTGAATGGGGCAGATTTTCCGGTACGCTCCAGCTGTCTCCGGATTCCGCTTCAAAGGTTTTCCCTTCCATCACAAACTCCAATTTTCCCGAAACCAGGTAGCCGGTTTGCTCGTGGGGATGACTGTGTTCGGGAATTGCGCTTCCTGCCTCGAGAATAAACTCGCACATGTGCGTTTTTTTACCATACGTGAGGCTCTTTAACTGTATCCCTTTTAAAGGTGCACTGTAACCATCCGAACTCTTTTTGTAAAACATATCTGCTCCTTTCATCTATTTTTCTCTATTTTCACTCTCCACCGACCCCCTCGAGCCGCAATCTCAGGTAGGCTTCCGAAGCTTCAGGATGCTCCGGAGAAAGATCCAGCACCCGCCGGTAGGCCTTTATGGCTTTTGGGATCTGATTTTTCTTTTCGCTGAGTCTCGCCAACTGCAGCCAGAGTTCCATGTCGTCGGGTTTTTGCTTCAAAATCTCTTCCATCTCGCTGATGGCCAGGGTTTCCTTTCCCGTCTTTAAATAGGCAAAAATAAGGTATTCCCTTAAAATAATATTTTCGGGATCAACCTTCAACGCCTTCTTCATAATGTCAATGATTGCCGAATAGTTCTTCTGGGCCACCAGGATTTCAAACAATTCATGAAGCAACGGCGCCGCCTGTTTCCGTTCATCCCTCAAAAGTTTTTCAATCTCCCTGATCCCCGAATCCACCTTTCCGGATTTCAGATATGCCGTTACCAGATATTCATTGAGCTGGAACCTGTCTGGATTCCTTTTTATGCCCGTTTCCAAAATGGGAATCAATTGATCATATTCACCCTTGTTTTTTAGATATTCAAAGACAAAATCATAAACGTCCATCTCACTGGAATCACTTTCCAGTAGAATCACAGCCTGTCTGTAAGCAGCTGCGGCGTCATTTTCTTTTTTATAAATATCAAAAAGGATTCCTTGTACGGTCACGTCTTCAGGATGATTTTTGGCATAGCGTTCAAAATAGGGCAACGCACGCTTGAGATTCCCTTTTTCGTATTCCAAAACTCCCAGATTGTAACCCACGGCTTCATTATCGGGATCCAAAGAAAGAATTCTCTCGTAGACCTCTCTGAGCGCTTCATTGTCCCCCTGTTGCTCCAGAATATTGGCCATGAGCGCCAAGGCTTGTTTTGAATCAGGCTTTTTCGCCAGAATCTGGGACAAGGATTTTCGAGCCTTTACAAGGTTTCCCTTATCTGCCAATCGCTGCGTCAGTTTGAACCGCCCATCAAGATCATCGGAATTTAAGGTGACTGCATTATCCAGATAAAAATCGGCTTCTTTTTGCCGACCCAAGCTTTCATAAAGCGCGGATAAATTATAGTGAAGGTTGGGATCTTTCTGATCGAGGTTGGCGGCTGAGAGATAGGCTGAAATCGCCTTTTCCGGCTGCCCTGCTTTTGTGTAGAAAAACCCTAGGTTTTTGTAAAGCGGCAGCCGCTCAGCGGGAGATGTGTGTTCAATGAGTATTTCATACTGCTCTGCAGCTTTACCCCATTCTTCCCTTTCCACCAGAATTTCAGCAAGCCTACCCCGTGTTTGAAGATCATCCGGTTGCACTTTGAGCAACCGGTTCAGAACCTCGATGATACCGTTTTGGTCTTTCAAAGCGGTGTAACAGGTCAGAAGATCTTTCAGGATTGCGACGTCCGTTCTTTTCGCGGCCTTCTTTTTCAGCATGGGAAGGGCTTTTTCCCATCTTTTCTGCGCCATGTACTCCTCCAGAAGCCGATCGTGGATTCGGTCGTCCTCAGGAAGAAGGCTATTACCTCTTTCAAGGATCAGAAGTCTTTTTTGATCATCAATAATGCGGTTGGCCTTCTCCAGCCAGTCCTCTGCATAGGGCTGAATAACCCATTTTATGTAACCGATTTCGTTATTTAAGTATTTGACTTCTACTCGAAATTGGTAGCGCTGAAATGCATTTTTTCCAGGCAGCAATTCGGTGAGGGTTAAAGTGTCGTATTGCAGGGCGTTGACATCGAGTCCTTTGCAGACCAAACGGATATCAACATTAAAGGGGATAGTGGTTGAAATATCGGTGATTTTCAGCTTGTCGCTGGGGCGCAGGGAAAGGGTCTCTCCCGACAGCAGCTTGCGAGATTCCCCATTGACGGCGATCAAAACGTAATTCAGACGAGGCGCATGGAATTTTTTCTGCTGCCACAGCCACCAGCCAGCGGCTGAGACGGCCACCATCAAAAGCGTTAACAGCCAGAAGAACAGCCTTCGACGAGCCTTTTTCTTTCTTTGGTTTACCAGCAATGGACAACCTCAAAACACCGATCTTTTCGGCCAATGGGGGCGCTGAAGCAACCAGCAATCACAATGTTGGCATAAACTGAGGGCCTCGGCAAAAAATAAATGCGCAAGGTTGCGCCGTATTTTGGCTCGTAAACAAGGCGCATCCACCAGTGCATATTAGTGGATATGTGCCGGTGGATGCAACGCAGTAGACGAGCCAAAGGACAAGCAGGATTGTGAATTTATTTTGGCCGAGGCCCTGAGGCTGTTAATGGTTCATTGGCCGCTATCTACGCTTTTTTCTGTCCCTTCTTTCCGAATCTACCTTCCCAGATCAAAAGGATGGGGCTGGCCACAAAAACGGAGGAATAGGTCCCCACGACCACCCCCACCAACAACGCAAAGGCAAAGTCATGGATAACGCCCCCACCCAGGACATAGAGGGCAAGGATGACGATCAGCGTGGTTCCGGATGTCAGAATGGTTCGGCTGAGGGTTTCATTGATACTTTGATTCATGGTTTCTTCAAATGGTTTTCGCCGGAAACGCCTCAGGTTCTCCCGTATCCGATCGAACACAATAATCGTGTCATTGAGAGAATATCCCACGATGGTCAGAAATGCCGCAATAATGGAAAGGGATATCTCCCTTTCAGTGAGGGCGAAAAAGCCCATGGTGATAACCACATCGTGTATAATGGCAATGATGGCGCCCAGTGCGTATTTGAGATTCAAAAACAAACAGAGCGTAAGCGTTACAATGAGGGCAATGACAATAAGCCAGGTGACACTGACGCCGAACCCGGAGGTAATATAAACCACAAAAGCCAGACATATGGCCATGATAATGCTCATGAGCCACTTCAGCTCAAACCGTCCCGAAATATAGATGGCAATAAACAGAATGGAATAAAAGATAGCGAAAAGCGCTTTCTGACGCAGGTCTTTGCCCACCTTAGGGCCAACCATTTCAACCCGCCTGATTTCAACGTTCTTTCCAAATGCGGTATTCAAGGCCTGCTCAACCCGGTCTCCCAGGGTGGAGAGTTCCACTTCCGTCTTTCGAATTCGAATGAGATATTCAAATTGTCCGGCTTCGCCGAATTCCTGAACAATGCTGTCGTCAAGATCAACAACACGCAAGGCTTTTTTGATTTCCGCGGGGGACGTTTTTTGCGCCATTTTGACCTGTACGAGCACACCGCCGGAAAAGTCTACGCCATAATTGGGCCCCCCCCGCCACATCAGCAAAACAATGGTGGCAAGGATCATTAAGCCTGAAAAAACGAAGGCGATATTTCGCTTTCCAATGAAATTGACGTTAATTCCGGGTTTTATAAATTGCATTGAATTACTCCAAATGAAAGTTGCCGCATGATAATGCTTGATTGTTCATTACCAGCATGTGAATAAAGGCGGAATTCTTTCCACTGTTTTCAGATGCTCAATCTCTTTACGTTCCGTTTCACATACAGATAATCAAAGATGATTCTTGTTAAGAATATGGCCGTAAAAAGGCTGGCGACGATACCGATACTCAGCGTCACGGCAAACCCTCGAACCGGCCCTGTCCCGAATTGAAAGAGTACCAGGGCAACAATCAGGGTCGTCAGCTGAGCATCCAAAATCGTCACCAGGGCTTTGGCATATCCGCCTTCAATGGCGGTTCTGGGAGTTTTCCCGAGGCGAATTTCCTCACGAATCCGTTCGAATATCAAGACATTGGCGTCAACCGACATGCCGATGGTCAGGATAATCCCCGCGATTCCGGGAAGCGTCAGAGTGGCGCTGAAAAAGGCCAACCCCGCCATGATAAAAAGGATATTCAACAAAAGTGCCAGATCCGCAATGGCACCGGACAGTCCATAGTAAATGACCATAAAGATAATGACGATAATGCCGCCGATGAGCATGGACTTGAACCCCTTTTCGATGGAGTCTTTTCCAAGGGATGGTCCCACGGTTCTCTCTTCAATGATTTTCACCGGCGCCGGCAGTGCCCCGGCCCGCAATACGATGGCCAGATCTCTCGCTTCATCGGTAGTGTAGCGACCTGTAATCTGTGCTTTTCCGCCGGAAATCTTATCCTGAATCACCGGCGCTGAATTAACTTTTCCGTCCAGCACGATGGCCAGGCGTTTTTTGATATTCTGGCCGGTCACCTGTTCAAACAGTCTTGCACCCCTCGCGTCAAAGGAAATGGAAACATACGGTTCGTTATACCGGCTGTCAATTTGGACACGGGCATCGGTGAGATATTCCCCGGTGAGCGCTGTTCGCTTTTTCAAAAGAAAGGGAGTTTTCCGTTCATGGCCGGTCTCACGATCGACTGATACCTGGTACAGAATTTCATCCCCCGGAGGAATATTGCCTTTAAGCGCTTCCTGAATACTGTTTTCCTCATCCACCAGTTTGAATTCCAGAAGGGCGGTTTTGCCGATGAGCGCAATGGCTCTTTTGGAGTCTTTGATGCCGGGAAGTTGAATCAGTAGCCTGTTGTCTTCCTGAGGACGAATGTCCGGTTCACTGACACCGAACTGATCAATCCTGTTTCGAATGGTCTCCAGGGCCTGCTCAACCGCCATTTTCATGATCTGAATCTTGGCTTTGGGATCCAGAACCAGTTGAAATACAGGCCTTCCGTTTTGTTCGGGCATGGATTCCACGCTGAAATCCGGATAGCCGGCAGCCACCATGTCCCTGAAAACCGTTTCATCCTTTGAACGCATGAGGGTAATCGTGATCCCGTCAAGGCCTTGGCGTTTCAATAAAACATACCGTACCTTGTCTTCTCTAAGATCACCTTTCATCTCATCCACCACCCTCTCCAGGTGGTTTTCAATGGCCTTTGCGGCCTGCACTTCCAAAACGAGATGCATTCCTCCCTGCAAATCAAGGCCCAGACGAATCTTGTCTTTCGGCAGGATATTCGACCACCACGCAGGAACCTTGCCGGTTATAGAGGGCACTAGATAAACGACTGCCACCAATATTGCCAACAGCGCAATCGCGCTACGCCAAGTTAAACTTTTAGACACTTGCTACTCCATAGATTGGTTCACAAGAACCGTTTCGTTGTCTGTTTCTACTGTTGTGCCTTGGTCGCCACACCGGAAATCGAACCCCTTGCAATTTTGACCCTTACTTTCGGGGCAATCTCAACCGTCACCACATCATCGGTGAGTCCGGTGACCAAACCGTGAAGCCCCCCGCTGGTCACGACGCGATCCCCCTTCTTGATGGCGGACAGCAGTTGTTTGTGCGCTTTGGCTTTTTTCTGTTGTGGCCGAATGAGCAGAAAATAGAAAATTGCGAACATCAAAATAAGGGGCAGAAAAGCACCGAAACCGCCCCCAGCGCCTTCGCCGCCGCCCGTCTGACCCATTGCATACGCTAAAGAAATCATTCTTGAACCTCCTCTCAATCCATCCTGTTTTGTTTCAAATCGTAAAATTCCGTACAAAAATAGTCAAAATTATTGTCTTTAATAGCAGATCGCATGCTTGACATCAAGCGGCAATAGTATGAAATATTGTGTATTGAGTTCAGTCTGTATGCAAGAATTTCTCTTGCCATATAAAGATGCCTCAAATATGCCCTGGAATAATTCGCACAGGTATAACAACTGCAATTTTCATCAATGGGCCTGTCGTCTTCAGCATAGCGAGCATTCTTGATGTTCATGCTGCCCCGGGTTGTAAATAGTGCGCCATTTCTGGCATTGCGGGTGGGCATGACACAATCGAACATATCGACCCCACGCCGAACCGCTTCAACCAGATCTTCAGGCTTCCCCACACCCATCAAATAAACAGGCGCGGTTTCAGGAAGAAAATCAATAACATCATCGATGACCCGGTGTCTTGTTTCGGCATCTTCTCCAACGGAAAGGCCCCCCAGGGCATATCCATCAAAGTCCATTGCAACAATTTCCCGAGCACTCTTTTCTCTCAGGTCCTTATACATCCCTCCCTGCACAATACCGAACAGTGCCTGGTCCTCTCGCTTTCTGTGATCCATGCACCGCCGCGCCCAGAGGCTGGTCAACTTGACCGAATTCAAGACATAATCGTATTGGGCGGGATAAGGCGTGCATTCATCAAAGGCCATGACAATATCCGCCCCCAGGGCTTCCTGAATATCGATGGCCTCTTCAGGACCGATGAGGTGTTTTGATCCGTCTATATGGGACCTAAATACGACACCCCTTTCAGAAATTTCACGCAGCCGCGCAAGGCTGTAGACCTGAAAGCCGCCGCTATCCGTAAGGATTGCGCCGTTCCAGTTCATAAACCGGTGCAATCCCCCCAGTCGACCAATCAGTTTGGCCCCTGGCCTCAAATAGAGGTGGTAGGTGTTGGCCAGTATAATAAACGCTTCGGCATTCACCAGATCTTCCGGTGAAAGCGCCTTGACGGAGCCCTGGGTTCCGACAGGCATGAAAACCGGCGTTTCAAAACTTCCGTGCGGGGTTTTAATGATGCCTGCCCTGGCACGACAATCTCCGGCAGTATGGGTTACCTTAAATTCCAAATTCGATCCGTTGCCTTCACAGAATTATCATGGCATCACCGTAGCTGTAAAACCGGTATTCATGTTCGACAGCCCAGGCATACGCCCTTTTAACGAGATCAAACCCCGCGAAAGCTGACACCAGAAAGAGCAGAGAACTTCTGGGCAGATGAAAATTCGTGATCAGCCCATCCACAACACGAAAGTTGAAACCGGGTGTAATTAAAAGTCCGCTTTTCCCGTGACCGGCACGAACGCCCTCTTTCGAACGCCATGCCGTCTCCAGCGCACGGACCACCGTCGTTCCAACCGCAAAAACCCTTCCGCCACGCCGTCTGGTTTCATTCACCAATTTCGCGGACTGGGGTTCAATAAAATACTGCTCTTCCTCCAAATGGTGCTTTCTGATATCCTCCGTTTCAACGGGCCTGAATGTGCCGTATCCCACATGGAGCGTCAAAGGCGTTACGCGAATACCCTTGTCCATGAGAGCCGCAATAAGATCCTCTGTAAAGTGTAATCCGGCGGTAGGAGCTGCGACGGCGCCCGCCCGTTTTGCATAGACCGTCTGGTATCTCTCTTTGTCAACGAGCAGCGAAACGTCTTTTGATCGCTTGATATAAGGAGGCAGGGGGAGATGCCCGTTGTCTCGAAGAAAACCGTCTATTCCCTCGTTAGCCCCCGTAAAAGATATCCTTGTAAGGCCCCGGTCAAGTACTTCCGCTATTTCTCCTGTTACGGTTTCGCCAAAAAAAATCCGGCTTCCCGGTTTGGGCCGTCTGGACGACTTCACCAGACACAATCTGGATTTGCCGCTGGGGCCTTCACCGCCCGAATGCTCCAGAACAAGAATTTCAACCTTCCCCCCGCTCTCTTTTCGGCCAAAAATTCTTGCAGGGACCACCCGAGTGTTGTTCACAACCAGAAGGTCATCAGGTGCAAGCAGTGAAGGTAATTCAAAAAAGTGGTGATCCGACAAAGAACCCGCTGAGCGATCCACCCTTAACAGCCTGGAATGATCCCGTTTGTCAGTGGGAAACTGTGCGATAAGGTCCTCAGGCAGATGGTAGTTATAATGTTCTGTTTTCAGCATCGCAAAATCATTAAAGCGCGTAAAATATACAAATTAGTATTTTAAGTCAAACGGTTTTATCCTTATATGAAAGCGGACTGGGAACTTGCTTTCATTGAAAGCTAGCGATTCAGAAAAAAGTATTCTCGAATGGAGCCTTAAGGACGGGAAAAATAAGTGATGAGAAGCCCGATTCCCATGGCCAGAAAACCCATTAACCGAAGATGTGTATTGGGCATTTCAAGAATTTTTTCGACCCAATGTTTCATTTTCTCCGGAAACGCAAAATAGGGCAGCCCTTCAACAATTAGAACCAGACCGAGCAAACAAAACAATGTTTTCATAAAAAATAAGCTGATCCTCGAAAAGATTTCACCATCTTAGCCTTCCGCTTCTTCCATGTCAACTTGTGTTGTCCACCGTTACACATATTGCTTGATATAAAAAAAGGGATCAGTTAGTTATGGTCCAATAATAAATTCATTCAAAAAGCATCATCCATGAAAGAAAACTTCCGGATGGTGATGATGGTCAAAAGGAATTACGGGTATGAAAAGCAGGATCGACGAAATACTAAAGAAGACCCTTTGCCGCTGCTTTGAGCAGGGCGACCTCAAGGAAACGATTTTCCCGGATTATGTCATCGAAGTTCCCAAGAATGCCGAACATGGCCATTTTGCCACCAATCTACCCATGACCCTGGCAGCCAGTCAAAAAAGAAGCCCAAGAGAAATTGCATCGACTATTTTGAAAAATCTAACCGATGAAGCGCATTTTTTTGAAAAGACGGAAATAGCCGGACCCGGGTTCATTAATTTTACGATTCAGGCTGAAGAATGGCGCCGTATCCTGGACCAGATTCTTCAGCTTCATCAGGGTTATGGTCGCAGCGAGATGGGCCGTGATGAAAAAATCCTGATGGAGTTTGTCAGCGCCAACCCCACGGGTCCCCTTCATCTCGGTCATGGGCGGGGCGCCGCTCTTGGCGATACGCTCTGTCGAATTTTTTCCTTTTGCGGCCATGAGGTCGTTCGAGAATTTTACATTAACGACGCGGGATTGCAGATCAGGATCCTGGGTGAATCCATTTGGGCCCGCCTGAAGCAGAAAGAAGATCCGAATTTTGTTTTTCCTGAAAACGGTTATCATGGCGAATACATCACCGATTTGGCGGAGGGCATTTCACAAAAAATCGATTTGGACTCGGGAGAAACCGATAGCGCCATAGAACTCTGTGCCAAAGCCGGAAAAGAAATCATGCTCAAAGAGATTCAGCAGGCATTGGACCGTTTCCGCGTTAATTTTGATGTCTGGTCCTTTGAGAGCGATCTTCACGCTTCGGGATTGCTTGAAAAGACATTGGAATCTGCACACAACAGGGGGCACCTATATGACCATGAAGGGGCTCTCTGGATCAAAACGTCTGAATTTGGCGACGATAAAGACCGCGTGATTCGGAAGGGGGATGGACAATTCACCTATTTTGCCTCCGATATCGCCTATCACCTGGAGAAATACCGCAGGGGTTTTACCAAAGCCATTAACATCTGGGGGGCGGATCATCATGGCTATGTGCCTCGCGTAAAGGCAGCACTGATCAGTCACGCCGTTCCTGAACACTGGCTATCCGTCCTGTTGATACAGTTGGTAAAGTTGTGGCAGGATGGACAGGAACTCCGCATGAGCAAGCGGGCCGGGAGTTTTGTAACGCTCCAGGAACTACTGGATGAAGTTGGGGTTGATGCGGCGCGTTTTGTATTTCTCACCAAGAGCCACGATTCGCCGCTGGATGTGGACATGGATCTTATCAGAAAACAGGATAGCGAAAATCCTGTCTATTATGTTCAGTACGCCCATGCCCGGATATGCAGTATTATTCGCAATGCCGAATCGGAAGGCATTACCGTACCGGATGACCTTGATGGAATTTCAGCGCAACTTGTGCTGAAAGAGGAAATGGCGATCATCAGAACCATGTCAGAATTCCCCTCGCTTTTGGAGGATATTTGCAGAACCCTGGAAGCCCACCGGTTGACCTATTACCTGACGAACCTGGCCGCATCCTTTCATCGGTATTTCAACTTGGGATCTAAAAACGGTGAGCTCAGAGTCATCACCGAAGACAGAACCCTTACCCAGGCCAGATTAATGCTGGTTTCAGGCGTCAAAATCATCATCGCAAACGGGCTCAGGTTGTTGGGTGTCAGTGCACCTGAAAAAATGTAAAAAAATAGCATGACGGAAAAAGAAGAAGAAAAGAAAGGAAAAGCGAAAAAAAGACTTCACCTGGAACTTTCCCGCACGGCGCTCTTTTTTTGGGGTCTGGGTTTTTTGATTTTTCTGGGTTGGATTTTTACGCTGGGTGTTCTGGCAGGCAGGGGACTTCTGCCGAGCGGTGCAAAAACCCTGGCTGAACTCAAAAATCAGATCGTAAGACTTCAGGAAATGGTGGGGCAGAAAGACACGTCCGAATTGGATGACATTAAAGCCGTTCAAAAGGATTCCAATTTTGCCTTTTACGACGAACTTTCCTCAAAAAAAGCGTTGGCAAGTCCTTCAGTACTGGAGCATCAAAGCTCTGGGCATAAAGTTTCCGCCTCAGACAATGTGAAAAAGGCTGAAAAGCCTTCATCTTCTGGGGAGCTCTATGTGGTTCAGGTGGCTTCCCTGGATCAAGAAAAACAGGCTTTGAGCATGGTCAACCGATTGCTTAAGAAGGGATACCCCGCTTACCATTACAAAATTTTTATCAAGGGCAGAAGTTATTTCCGCGTACGATGCGGCACCTTTAATAACAGAGCTGACGCCGTAGAAACGCAGGTAAAACTGGCTGAAAAAGAGCATCTGAAAGGTTTTGTTCAAAAGGTCAATCGACCGTCGTGATGTCTATTATCAATGGGTCAAATGCTGACATGAAGGAATAAATTGTGGTATATGAAAAGCATGAATACCCGCTTGTGAGAAAAGCGGTGATCGCGGACGTTGTGCCGATTCAAGAAATATTGAATACATTTGCTGCGAAAGGGCGACTCCTGCCCAGGTCTCTCAGCGAGTTGTATGAACATTTACGCGCTTATTTCGTTCTGGAAATGGAACCCGGTAAGCGCGTTCAAGGGGTCTGCGGTTTAGGGATATGCTGGAAGGATCTGGCGGAAATTGAATCGCTGGCCGTTGCTGAAGTGTTCCAGGGAAAAGGCCTGGGTCGGAAACTTATGGATGCATGCCTGCTGGAAGCGGCTACCCTTGGTATTGACAAGGTCTTTACTTTGACCTATGTACCTGAATTTTTCATTAAAAGAGGGTTTTATGAGGTTGACAAATCTTGTCTCCCCCACAAAATATGGGCAGACTGTCTGAAATGCCCTAAATTTCCCGACTGCGATGAAACGGCCTTGATGCTTCAATTATAATCACAACTTGATCCGGCTCTAACCGCCGGCCCTGTTTGAGTCACGTGTGGAGGAAAAAAATGTTTGGTATCGGCATGCCCGAATTGATCATCATTTTAGTGATCGCCCTGGTCGTTATCGGACCTAAGAAACTTCCCGATCTGGCCAAAGCGCTGGGGAAAGGTCTGGCTGAATTCAAGAAGGCAACCTCGGACATCAAAGAAGGACTAAATTTGGATGAGGACTTCAAGGAGGCCCGTGATGACCTGGCAGATGCTGTCAGCGGCCTGGATAAACCCTCGGATTTAGAGAAAACGAAGAAGATTGAGGAAAAACCTCCAAAATTTCAGGATTACGACGAAATGCTGGATGCCTATCATCAGGAAAAAACCCTTTCATCCGAAAAGTCTGAAGAAGTCCCCACTACAACGGATGCCAAAAAGGAAAGGCCGCCTGAAACTCCCGCGGAGAAAGACCAAAATGGATAGTGAAGACAAGCAACCCTTTATGAGCCATTTGGAGGAATTGCGGAAACGGCTCATTGCCAGCGCCATTGCCATAGGCGTCGGTTTTGCGGCGTCATACGCCTTTGCGGAGCAACTTTTCGGACTGCTGGTGGCACCCCTTCAGGCGGTGATGCCCAAAGGAGATCATCTCATCTTTACCAACCTTCCCGAGATGTTTTTCACTTATCTGAAAGTTTCCCTCCTGTCGGGCGTAATGCTGGTGGCACCCTACATTTTCTATCAGCTGTGGATGTTTATAGCACCCGGGCTTTATCAGAAGGAAAAAAAATATGTGATCCCTTTTGTGGTCACTTCCACATTCTTGTTTGTGGGAGGATCCCTTTTTGGGTATTTCGTTGTTTTTCCCTTTGGTTTCAAATTTTTCATCGGCTTTTCCAATGAATACGTAAAAGCACTCCCTTCGGTAAAGCAGTATTTTTCCTTTGCCATCAAACTCTTATTTGCTTTCGGGGTAGTCTTTGAGCTTCCTGTGGTTATTTTTTTCCTGGCCAAAATGGGGGTGGTGACACCCAAGTGGCTCAGAAAAAACCGTAAATACGCCATTCTCATGACCTTTGTTATTGCAGCAATCCTAACCCCACCGGACGTGGTGACCCAATGCATGATGGCGGGTCCCCTGATCATACTTTATGAGATCAGCATCCTGGTGGCACAAATAGCCTGGAGATCAAGAAAGAAAAAAGAAGCCGATGAGGACGAGGAAACCGCGGAAGCGGGGGATGACGGGAAAACTAAAGAAACCGATGGAGATACTGTCAAAACCAATAAGCCTGAATAAGTCTAATTAACAGGAATCGCCCTCTTCCCCGAAACTGTCATTAGCAACGGTGTTTTCGTGGCTTCGCCGTCAACATCGAAGTTGAAGGGTCCCGTCAAACCCTGAAAAACCGGCAAATCCAGTAGGGCCTGACGCAGGTCTTCCCGTGTTGTTGGATCGCTTTCACCAATGACTGTTTTCAGCAGGCGAATTGTATCATAGCCGTTGGCCGCCAGGATTCCCGGAGTTTCACCGAAGTTATTGTTATAGTCTGCTATGAAACCCATGACCTTTGGATTTTCAGACTCCGTCACAAAACCTGAAGAGAAGAGAGCCCCTTGAAGATAATTTCCTGCCATTTCCAGCAATTTGGGAGAATGCCATAGCCTGGTTCCGATCAACCGAACACCCAGAACATCATGAAATGCCAGCTGCGGCGCAATCATGGCCACCCGCTGGTAGGTGTCGGGAATAAAGACCGCATCAAAGTCGATCAACGGATCGTCCGCTTTCAGTTCTTTTTCGCTTTCTTCCCCACCTTCAGTTGCTTTCTTTAAATAAACGTTTCTCCAGTTAGCCCCCCTGGGGTAATAAAGCCCCACCATTTTTTTAATTTGTTCCTCAAAGTCCGTACCGTCCGGGGGGTAGGACTCCACCGCGGTGACGCTGCCACCCATTTCATCTAATCTATCCCAGAACAGGTTCATGCAAAACCGTCCATAGGTATTGTCCGGGTATAGAATACCGAAGCGCTTCAAACCCAATTGCACCATGGCCACTTCAATAAGGGAATCGATTTCCTGTGCCGGGGTGAGAAAATTTCGAAATACCATATCTCCCGTTTTGACAATGTCACTTCGCTGGGTCAACGTGATCACTGGAACGCCCAGTTCCTGGGCCTTCTGGCCAACAACGGAAGCGGTTTTGCTGGAAAGAGGTCCCACAACACCGATGACTTTCTCCGTGTTCACCAACGTTTCAAGTTCAGTCAAAGCTTTTTCAGGGTTGCCCGCCGTATCCCGAACGATGAGCTCCATTTTTGTCCCTTCGGTGGGAGCGCTCACCATTCCCAGGGATATGCCGTTGAGCACTTCCCGACCATAGGCGGCAAAAGGACCGCTTAAAGGAAGCAAACAGCCGATACAGTTTTCACAGATGGCCATTTCCTTTTTTATCTGAGCCAGAATGTCATCCCCTTTTGAAACCCACTCACGATTACGGGTGGATCCCATGAGGTTTCTGACGGCTTTTTCCGCCTGGTCCAGGTCATTTTGAGACAGAAAAGCCGAGCTCATTTGATAGTATATTTCAGGTGGATAGTGCCCATGCTGTTCACTTTCGAGAAGCCGCGTGAGAAGCATGGGACTACCCGTCGCAATGAGGGTTTCCAAATTTCCGTCCAACGCTGTTTCCCTCTCAGGATCATCCTTCCAGATCCTTTTGGCTTCGACCCAGCAGAAAAAGGCCTCTTCCCCTTTGCCCATTTTGCAGAAATCATCACCCAGAAGAAATAGAACGTCCTTTTTGAGGAAATGACTTTGATATTGATCAAGCCAGTAAATGGCATTGTTGGCGGAATCTTGATATTTCCCAAGCTGGTTAAGAATTACCGAAATCTGATATCTTACTTCGGGGATCCAGGTATAATTGGGATACATTCTTGAGAGCTGTTCAAGGGAGGCAAGCGCTTTCTCAGGATTTTTGAGTTTCAGATTGATTTCAGAAATGCGCTGTAGGGCCAGCGGGATCTTATCATCCTTTGGCGCCTGTTCTAAAAAGATTTGATACTGTTTCAACGCCTGCTGAAGATCACCGCTTTCCTGGTATTTTTCAGCGATAGCAAAAGAATCTGTGCGAGTTTCCGTCACTTTGGGGGAAATCTTTCCTCCGGGTTGACAGGCAAATAAAAAAAGGGCCATCCCCGCCAAACAGACAGAAACAGCCCTTCTTGAAAAGATACTGCGAAAAATCACTTCTTTACTTCCTCAAAATCAGCGTCCACCACATCGTCATCCTTGGGGGTCTCCGCATCAGATTCCGGACCCGGCTGCCCCTGAGGCTGTTCCTGGTTTGCATTGGCATAGATGGTTTCAGCCAACTTGTGCGACGCCTGGGTCAACTCCTCCGTGAGCTTTTTGATCTCTTCCGTATCTTCCCCTTCCATTGCCTTTTTCAATTTTTCAATGGCCTGCTCGATATTGCTTTTGGTCGCATCATCCAGTTTGTCTCCCACTTCCTTGACAGATTTTTCCGTGGTATAGATCATGGAATCGGCCATATTTCGCGCATCGATGAGCTCTCGTTTTTTCTTATCTTCTTCGGCATGCAGCTCCGCATCCTTAACCAGTTTTTCAATTTCTTCTTCACTTAGCCCACTGGAAGCGGTGATCTTAATGGATTGTTCTTTGCCGGTTCCGAGGTCTTTTGCGGAAACACTCACGATGCCGTTGGCATCGATATCAAAGGTTACTTCAATCTGAGGCACACCTCTGGGGGCAGGCGGAATTCCAACCAGCTGAAACCGTCCCAGGGTCTTGTTATAAGCGGCCATTTCCCGCTCTCCCTGAAGGACATGAATTTCAACTGCCGGCTGGCTGTCGGCGGCCGTACTGAAGGTCTGGCTCTTTTTTGTGGGAATTGTGGTGTTTTTTTCGATCAGTTTTGTAAAAACACCCCCCAGTGTTTCAATTCCCAGGGACAACGGGGTCACATCGAGAAGCAGAACGTCTTTGACTTCGCCTTTCAACACGCCACCCTGAATGGCAGCACCCACTGCGACCACTTCATCAGGATTTACCCCTTTGTTGGGCTCTTTACCAAAGATTTCAGCAACCTTTGCCTGAACCTTCGGCATCCGTGTCATACCGCCCACCAGAATCACGTCATTAATATCGCTTGCGGAAAGCCCTGCATCTTTGATGGCCATTTTGCAGGGTCCCACCACTTTTTCAATGAGATCATCCACCAGCCCTTCCAGTTTGGCGCGGGTCAGCTTGATGTTCAGGTGCTTGGGACCGCTGGCGTCAGCCGTAATGAAGGGAAGATTCACATCGGTTTCCATGGAACCGGAAAGCTCTGTCTTGGCCTTTTCAGCCCCTTCTTTCAATCGCTGAAGGGCCATTTTATCATTCCTGAGATCAATCCCTTGGTCCTTTTTGAATTCATCGGCCAGGTAGTCAATAATCCGCAGGTCAAAATCTTCCCCGCCCAGATGGGTGTCGCCATTGGTGGATTTGACCTCGAATACTCCCTCACCGATTTCCAGAACAGAAATATCAAAAGTGCCTCCGCCAAGGTCAAAAACAGCAATCTTTCGATCCCCTTTTTTGTCCATACCAAAAGCCAGTGAGGCCGCAGTGGGCTCATTGATAATCCGCTCGACATTCAGGCCTGCAATCCGGCCGGCATCTTTTGTGGCCTGTCGCTGGCTGTCATTGAAATAGGCGGGAACGGTAATGACCGCGTCGGTTACTGTTTCTCCCAAATAACTCTCCGCGGTTTCTTTCATTTTTTTGAGAATAATGGCGGATATCTCAGCAGGGCTGTAGTCTTTTCCTCTGATACTGACGTGTGCATCGCCGTTGGAAGCCTTGCTGATGGTGTAGGGGAGAACTTTAATATCCCGCGTAATCTCCGGAGAATCAAATTTTCTGCCGATCAGTCGTTTGACCGCAAAGACCGTATTCTCCGGGTTGGTCACAGCCTGCCGTTTGGCAGTCTGCCCCACCAGTCTCTCCCCGCCTTCCGTAAACCCTACAATAGAAGGCGTCGTGCGGCTTCCTTCGGCATTGGCGATCACAATGGGATCTCCACCCTCCATTACAGCCACGCACGAGTTGGTCGTCCCCAGATCTATCCCTATCGTTTTTCCCATTTATCTGCCTCCTAAGTCATTTTTATTTCTTGTTAACAATCACCATTGCCGGCCTGATTAGCCGCTGGTTCAACAAATATCCTTTTTGGAGCTCCCTGAGCACCGTTCCGGGCGCCGCGCTGTTATCCTCCTGTTCAGAAACAGCTTCGTGAAAATTGGGGTCAAACGGCGCACCAACTGCCTTTACCACTTCCACGCCGGACTTTTCCAGGATGTCTAACAGTCCTTTAAGCGTCAGATCAACCCCTTCACGCAAAGCATCAAGGGAGTTTTCATCCTTTGAGTGGTCCAAGGCTTTTTCAAGGTTGTCCGCAACGGGCAACAACTGCTTGGTCAAGCTTTCGTTTCCATATTTAATCAGTTCCTGCTTGTCTTTCTGAAACCGCTTTTTCATGTTTTCCATCTCCGCCTGTGAACGAAGATAGTTGTCCATATTTGTATCCGCCAGGGCTTGCACTTCCGAGATCTTTTCAATCAGCTGGTCCTTGTTCATCTCAGATAGAGGAATTTCCGGTTCGTCTTGTGACGTATCTTCCGGGTCAAAAGCTTCTTCCTCTTCACTGTCTATTTCTTCCGGCAGATCTTCCGTTGGTTTTTCTTCATCCATGACGTCAATTCTGGCCACATTCCACTCCTGCAAATACCATAAATGAAACAGTTTCTCGTTTTTGACAATGGCGATACGTTAAGCATCGGAAAAAGCTTTGTCAAGTTGGGCTTCTTGAACTTTTCCAGTCCAAAAATGGCCCGTTTCTTATGCAAAAAAATATGGGATTGAGGTCATCAGCGATTGGCGTGAATCATCAGATAGACACCCAAAAAGAGAAAAATGCTGTTGGCCAGCCAAGCTGAGAAAACCGGAGGCAAAACACCGGCAAAACCCAAGGTTCGTGAAAGCCCCAGGATCAGCAGATAAACAAAGCAAAGAGAAATACCGATGGAAACCGCCACGGGTGTTCCCATCCCCCTCTTCCAGAGGGCAATGGGAATACCGATGATGGTCATAATGAGTACGATAAAGGGAAAGGCGATCTTGATGTTCAGCTCCACAAAATATCGGGTGGGGTCATACCCTTCCATTTTGAGCCGCTCGGCAAATCGTTTGAGTTGAACATACCCCATCTCTTCAGGCTCAACGGTTTTTCTTACAAAATCCTCGGGGCTTTCAGCGAGCTTCAAATCCAGCTTTTCAAATTTGTGAAGATTGTAACCCCCATCATTTTCCCGGTTTTGAACAATACCATTTTGAATCTCCCAGAGGTTTTCCCTCCAGAGCGCTGTTCGGCCATCGATTCTTTTGCTGATTTTGAACTTATCGTCAAAGAAATAGAAAGTCGGTTCCACCATCATCATTTTCCCTTTGTCAAACTGCTTGATGAAGTAGATGCAATTCTTGCCTTTGTACCAGATATGGTTCCGACCATGGAATCGACCGGGATTCTCCTTTTGGACATCAATCCGCCATATTTCATTACATCTGGAACTGGCATAGGGAACGATGGTTTCGGAAAAAAGAAATAGCGCGATAGAGAAAAACGCAGCCAACAGGACGAGGGGCCTTGCGACCTGCCAGACGTTGACGCCGCTCGCTTTCAGCGCGACCATCTCGTTGTTCCTTTTCATGAGGCTGAACAGAATAATGACCGTGGTCAGTGTGGCGGGGGGCAGCATCTGGCTTGCAATAGCAGGAATTTTGAAAGCAAAATAAGCCATCATGACACTTTTTGGCGCATCTGCTTTGATAAAATCATCAATTCCGCTGGCAAAATCAACCATCAGATACAGGGCGATGAAAACCAGCTGGCATACAATCAACAGCTTGAAAAATTCCCTGAGGAGATATCGGGTTAGAACATTCATGGCTTTAATCTATTTCAGCACGGTCCTTCTATTCCCGCTGCCGGGGCATCAACAACAGGGGCGGCGGTGTAATGGCCGAATCGGGCCATGGTACAAGGCCGGTGAGGCGAAAGAACGCCTCATTGCCAACCATGACATTGGTACTGTTGGCGGCAACAGGCTTCATTGTCTTCCATTCCCGAACTTTTGGCCAGTGGTCGGGGCGAAGATTGACCAGCAGGGGAACCTTTTCGATAAGTTTCTTAAGGCTTTCTTCCCCCGTTAAGAAATAGTCCTCATGGTTTCCCACTGAACGGCCGTACGCCAGTTCACTCGTTTCATCCACCAGAATGGTCCGCCTGCCGGAGTAAAAACTCAAGGCCTGATCGTAATTACGCCATTCGGCGATCCTGATTTCCCGGGGTAACGGGCTTGGCATAGCCTTGATAAACCCGCCCACTTTCCGGTATTGGGCCACTGACGGTACAATCATCAGCATGGCTGGAAAAAGCAGCACCATGGCAAAACCCGCAGCGAAAGGGATCAGGCGGCCTTTATAAAGGCACACCAGGAGAAAAATGCCGCCCAAAATAAGACCTGCCTGCCCCACACGAATGGCCGGCACCAGTTCAGACATGGTCAGGGTATCCTGGCGCATGGCCGCCGGCATCAGCACACTGGCACACACCAGAAGCAGAATGGCCAGAATAGCGGCGCTCCAGCGAACCGACTGTTTCAGCTGTTTCTGTCCTCTTAAGAAATTTGCTGTGAGGAGCGCCATGGCCGGATAGGCCGGCAAAATATAGGGAATCAGCTTGCAGGTGCTCAGGCTGAAAAGACCGATCACGGCGAAAACCCAGATCACCAGGAAAAGAACGGCCTCCCCGGACCCTCCATCGCCCCTGGGTAGCCTGACGGCTTTATACGCTTTTTGTAAGGATTTTGCCAGAGCGGGGAAAAAGAACGCCGTCCATAGGAGCATTCCGAAGGGAAAAATAGCCATAAAAAACCAGAAGGGTTTGGCGTGTTCATGGCTTACCAAACGGGCAAAATGCTGCACGACAATGTAGAAATGAAAAAACCCCGGATTCCTTGAAGCAACAGCCCAGTGCCAGGGCACCACAATAACGGCGAAAATCAGCAAACCCGGCACCCATTCAAAGGACAACAGCGCCCGCCCGTCCCGGCGACATAGGATGAACCCACCTGCAATCAATCCCGTGAGTGCAATAGCCGCAATCCCTTTGGTCATGACCGCCAGTCCGAGACAGGCCCAGGAAATACAATACCAAACCCGCCTCGAGTTTTTTGTAGCGGCTTTATAACCCAAGTACCAGGTTCCCCACGTGGCGGTGAGAAACAGGCTGAAAACCCCATCGATAATGGGCAGCCGCGCAAGGACCATGGGAATCACGCTGGTCAGATAAACCCAGGCCCCCATAACACCTGTTGGTCCGTCAAAAATCCTAAGGCCCAATCCCATAATCAACAGAAGGGTCAGAAACCCAGCCACCGCCGGCACCAGTCTAACCGCCCACTCCTTTTCACCGAAGACCGCCATGCTCCCCGCGGTGAGCCAGTAATAAAGCGGGGGCTTTTCAAAGTATTTTACATAGTTCAGCCTAGGGGTTATGAAATCACCACTTTCCAGCATTTCGCGGGGAATTTCAGCATAGCGCCCTTCATCCGGATCCAGCAACGGATAACCACCAAGCCCCAGCAAATACAGAAGCATTGCCATTGCCAGCACGCCGATGGCGGCCCACACGGTGTTCCTTTTTTTCCGGGAAGTGAGGCCTTCAACAGGGTTTTCAAACATCTCTTCGGACATTTTTCCCTTCTTCTCCCATTCAGCGCACTTCCGTCTTTCTTGCAAGGGTTCTATCCAACATCCCCTTCATCCCTTCATAGACCTCATTAGCCGTCAATTCCATCAAACAACGGCTCTTTTCAGAACCTTCACAACCTTTTTGGCTGCAAGGCTGACAGGAAAGGTCTTTTTTGACCACAAGATGCTCACGACCCCGTGGCGCCCAGTTAGTCCATGATGACGGACCAAATATGCCCACGGTGGGAATCCCCACAGCGGCGGCAATGTGCAACGCCGCCGTATCCACACCGATAAAAAGACTGCATGCCTCAAAAACGGCGGGAAGTTCACCTATGGATGTTTCACCGGCCAGATTATACGGTTTTCGGCTGCAGATGCCAATGAGATCTTCGGCCCGTTTTCTTTCGTCGGGTGCGCCCGTCACCACCACTGCCCAGTATCGTTCAGCCTGGATCCGGTCCAGCAAAACCGCCATTTCAGAAAGCTGCCATTCCTTGTAACGCCAGAGTGAAAATGGATGAACCGCCACCAGGGGTCTATCTTTGGGAATTCGGGCTTTTAAAAACAGGTTTTGGGCTTTTTTGCGGCGGCGCTCCGGGACTGATATCAATGGCCTGGGGTCTTTTTCGAAAAATCCAAATGGTGCCATGATATTCAAATTGTGCTGGGCCGCATATTCAATGTTTTCCTGCAGGGGCTTTACAAGGTGGGTGAAAAGGCGGTTTCGCCACAAAGTCCCATCATTGGCATAACGGGCTACTCGAGTGTGTGCCCCTGAAAGCATTGCAATGACTGCACCACGGGTGCCCGTCCGCAGTTCGATGGCCAAAGCACATCGGTACGTTCGAAGTACCTTAAAGAATTGAACCTGATGGTACAATTCCGCTTCGAAATTCCGTTTCTGTTTATTCACCGAGAGCACGTGATGGACCCAGGGAAAATCTTCCATTAATTCCCTGGCATGTTCCCTGACACAAAGAACCAGTGAACGTTTTGGAAAGGCTTTCGCCAGTGCCTCGATGGCGGGCAGTGTCAACACCGCATCTCCAATGTCTCCAAGCTGTATAACCAGAATGGGACCGTTCTCCACGGGTAGTTCAGGGGTTCCCTTCAAGAGTTTTGCGGTTTTCGGTTCTGTCATCTTACGGGCAACCCTTGATATGCCAAAGTGTCAGTTTTGTGTAAACCGTCAGCCTTTTCCGAATTCGTCTGTTTAGCCCCAGGGTAAATCCCGCGGCCCACAGGTTCAACAGGGTATTGACCAACAATCTTGAAAAAACGAAAAGGCGAACCAATGGATAGGCATTTTTGTGCCATTTCTCGAAAAACTGATACCGGGAACGGTAAAAAAGGATCCTCGCGGAAACCCCGCTACCGACGGTTTTTCCCTGGGCATGGATGATTTCGGCCTGGGGAACAAAATAAACCTTCCAACCCGCCCGTTTCATTCGATAGGCCCAGTCCGTTTCCTCCAAAAAGAAAAAATACCGTTCATCCAGAAAGCCCACCCGGTCCATGGCGCTTTTTCGAACCATCATGCACGCACCGATACAGGAATCCACTTCAATGGGTCTGGTATAGTGTTTTCTTTTGCTGGGGTATTTTTCCGGAAATAAAAGCCTCAACAGGGTCTCGTTGGAAATCAGGGACAACAGCGAGGGAAGGGGTGCTATGGAATTCTGTTTTGTGCCGTCTTCATTGAGCAATTGCCCACAGGCCATGGCTGATTCCGGCATCTCTTCCATAAAATCAAAAAGGCTTCTAATGGCGCTATTCTGAAGCCGCGCATCGGTGTTGATCAGTACGGCATAGCGGCCTCCCATTTGGGTAAACGCCAGGTTGTTGGCGGCAGCAAATCCCAGGTTCTGACTGTTTTCAATGATATGGACCTCAGGATAGGCTTTCCGAACAGCATGGACACTGCCATCGGCCGAAGCGTTGTCCACCAGCCAGACCTCAAAGTTCAGATTCGCAGCCGTTTCGTATATGGACTTCAGGCATTGAAGCAGCAACCCCTTGGTATTCCAGTTGACGATCACAAATGAGATATCCAAACCTAACGCTCCCAGTGGTCGTCCTTCAAATGGACGGTGATGAAATCGCGGGGGGCTTCCATTGCAAAAACAGCTTTCGGAAGGAGGGTGTTGAAACGCATTTGGTCGATCTCAATTCCCAGGCTGATCTCTTGGCCGGGACCGCGGAACCCCACCTGGCGCGCATAGAGGATGCCGTCTTCGTCTTGGAAATCAGAAAAAATCATTGCCGCATTTTCTTTACAAAAAGAGACTTTGAACGGCAGCAGCTCACCGGAGTAGAGCTCAAACACTTGAACTTCATGGCCGTCTGCGTCCATGAGAGTGATCTGGTTTCCCGCAAAGGAGGCGGCCGACTGGTGATCGAGCAGGGCCGGAAAAGCTCTTGCAAGAGACCATAGGATTGAAGGATTAAGCGGTACCGGTAACCGTTGGGCCAGGTATTTGCTGTTCAAACTGCCACGGTAAAATCGCTTTTCCGTAAAATTGAGGATATCCACTTGCGAGCCATCCACCAATATGTGAATGAGGGCTTTTCCCCAGGGGTGGGTAATTTCAATTTTCATCCGCCCGTAGGGGCGGGCCCCTGTGCCTGCCCGGTATTCCGCATCCGCCACCGCTTCCGTGCCTGCCCGGGGCGTTGTATCCGCAATCATCAGGATTTGAACTGAATTTTCAGAACCCCGTTCCTTAAAGGTCAGCGTGCCCGTGAAAAAAAGCGTTTCAGCCGCTTTTTCCTGTTCCGTAAAAGCAGATACAGCAGACACAACACTTTCTGGGTTTAGGGCTGGGGCGGGAGGTTTGACGGCCAACGGCGAACAGCACTGAACAGCGAAAAATACCAGGGCCGTCAGAAGCGTTTTGATTCCCGGATGGATGTTGGTAAAATTCAATTCTTTGTCTTCAAACGTTCACGCACCTCGGCAATTTTTTCTTTTATCCGTGCTTCCTCCGGGTGCTTCAAAGAGAGGGCTTTTTCATAAGATTGAAGGGCCTTTTTGTATTCTTTCAATTTAAAATAGGCGTCCCCCAGATGTTCCTGAATGGTCGGATCTTCTCTTGTCAGGGTAGCCGCCTTCAAAAGAGTGCTTAACGCTTTTTCGTATTGGCCTTTCTGAAAATAGACCCATCCCAGGCTGTCGATAATGTAGCCACTGTCTGGCTTTAACTTGAGCGCTTTTTGAATGAGCGACAGGGCCTCGTCCAGGCGAACCCCCTGCTCAGCATAAGTATAACCGATATAGTTAAGCGCATCGGCATTATTGGGATCAATCTTCAGCACCTTCTGCATTTCCTGAATGCAAGCCTCTTTTTTGCCGTCTTTGTCCAGCAGGACTCCCAATCGAAACCGAAGATTAATATTTTTTTCATCCAGCTTCAGGCCTTCTTTAACCGCTTCTACCGCCTTGTCATATTTTTCCTGGGCCTCATAAATAGCAGCCAGCATGAGATACAGATCCGTATTGTTCCGGTCCAGGGCCATCAACTTTTCAAGCGCCTTTTTAGCGTCATCAAATTGTTCTTTTAGAATCAGCAGGTGTACGATGTGCATTTGAGCATTCTGGTAGTACTGTGAACCCGGCTCAATCAATTTGAACTGCTCCAGCGCCTTGTCGTTATCGCCTTTCTCTTCATATGCGGTAGCCAGATAATATCGCGATTTGTAATCTCTGGGCCATGCAGTAACGATCAAGTTCAATTCAGCAATGGATTCCTCAACTTTCCCCTGTCTTAGATAAATCAGACCAAGGGCTTGGCGTTCCGGTTCACCGGGCTTCGAATGCTGCTTGATCTGTTCCACCTGCTGGGCCGCTTTTTCCTTTTGCCCCAACTTCAGGTATACTTCCAGCAACCGTTCTCTGGCAGGGATGTTGTCGGGATAAATGGAAAGCAAACTCTCATAGGCCTTGGCTGCTTTCTGGTCCCGGCGAGTGATTTGATAGAGAGTCGCCTTGTCAAAGAGCGCCGGCTCCAGGGTCTTGTTTCGCTTCAACGCCTCATTCAATGATCTTTCAGCCGCTTTGTATCGGCCCATCTCCAGGTTTATTCTGCCCTGATAATAATAGGCAATAATCAGCTCGGAATCCTGTTCGATCAATATATTCAGCTGTTTCAAAGCTTTTTCAAACTGCTTCTTCCTGACCAGGATCGTGGTCAGGAGGAGCCTTATCCGTGTGTTTTCCGGATCCTGTTTGAGGATATTCTGGTATTCGGAAATGGCAAGTTCATCCTTGCCCGTCAGCGCGTATAGGTCTCCCAGCAAAGCGAGGGTACGACTATCCTGGGGGTCCATGCTGACGCTTTTCTGAGCAAAGGCCAACGCTTCAGGATATTGCTTAAGCCCTTTGAGCAAAATGGCCATTTTTGTATTCAGGTAGACTGAGTTGGGGTCATTTTGAATGGCGCGCTCAAGATGCGCCCTTGCATCCTGGTAGCGGCCCTGGTTCAAAGCCACCGAAGCCAATGCAAAACTCTCATAGGCTTTCTGGGTGGCGTCCGGTTTTTCGGGAGGAGAAATTTTCGGTTTGATCACCTCAACGGTTGGTTCGGCCTTTTTTTGAGGCGCCAGGTCATTTACCGTCGCGCAGCCGATCGGGTAAATCCCAAAAATGAACAGCATCAGCAAAGAGATGCGTTTCAGGCTACCGACGCTCAATAAAGCCCTAAGCCGAAATAACAAACCGCCAAATTCTGTTAGCTTTGATGTCATGGGTACTTGGTTAAAACGGATTCTCTGGTGTCAGATAATTCTACTTCAGAAAATCCGAATATTCCTCCTCAAAATTCGGAATCTTTTCTTTCAACCATTTCCGAATGTTCTTGATAATTTTTTCCTGGATCTGCCTTATTCTTTCCCGGGAAATTTTGTATTTATCGCCTAAATCCTGAAGGGTCAGGGGTTTTTCCGCCAGGATTCGATTGTCAAAAATATCGGCTTCTTTTCCAGACAGGGTTTTGCGAAATTCCCGAAGGCTTTTCGTCAACATGTTTTTGCTTTCGTCATTGGACAACTGGTCGTCAACGGGCATTCCGGGGTCCGGCAGAAAAGAACCGTAAGATTCTCTGGAGTCCTCCCCCACCGGCGCACTGAGGGAAACTTCCCATCCTCCCAGCCGCTGGGTCATCTCAACCACTTCCGACTCTTTGACATCAAGCTTTTCAGCCAGAAGACGCGGTTCGGGCGTAAACCCCTGAGCAATCAGTTTATCCCTTTCCTTGGCAAGGTTGAAAAACAGTTTTCGCTGGCTCTGGGTCGTTCCAATCTTCACCATTTTCCAATTATCCATTATGAATTTAAGGATATACGCCTTAATCCAAAAGGAAGCATAATAGGAAAATTTTATGCCACGATAAGGGTCGAATTTTTGCACGGCCTGCAATAGGCCTAGATTCCCTTCCTGTATGAGATCCAGCAGATTTTTCGTCCAATACCGATGAAAATCCATGGCGATTTTAACCACCAGCCTCAAGTTTGACGTCACCAGCCTGAATGCCGCATCATCATCATTGTGTTCCTGGATCCTGGTGGCCAGTTCCACCTCTTCTTCACGGGTCAGCAGATTATATTGCTTTATTTCAAGAAGGTATATTTGAAGTGGATCATAAGGGACCAGGGCGGTATCCGAGCGTTGTACCACAGGCGCAAGATCAGTGCGCTTCGGGACCGGTTTTCGATCAGGTGTTTGGCCCTTTGTTCTTTTCGTATTTGCCTTCTTTTTCCCTTTTATCATCTAAAAACCCTATCATGCCCTTACGTGCGTGAAAATATTTACTGAACGCTGGAAACAATTTTCATGTACCGTTTTTTCCCCGCCCTAAGGAGCAATCCTTCTTTTCCTAAATCATCCGCACTGACCGTTTGGTCAAAAACGGAGATTTTCCGGTCGTTCAGGTAGCCGCCCCCCTGTGAAATCAATCTGCGCGCTTCCCCTCGCGTTTTACACAGACCGGCATTTTCAAACAGGATGTAGGCCGGAATCCCCGTTTCAAGGGCCTTCGGATCAATTTCATATTTGGGAACGGATTCGTCCGGAATCCCTTTATTCCCGCCGAACAACCCTTCGGCCGCGGCCCTCGCCTGATCCGCATTTTCTTTGCCGTGGCAAAGCCTGGTCGCCTCGTATGCCAGTATTTTTTTTGCTTCCCGAATCTCAGACCCTTCCAGCTCTCGAAGCCGCTTGATTTCGTCCATGTCCAGCAGTGTAAATATGGCCAGGAATCTTCCGATGTCCCCATCATCCTGATTGACCCAATACTGGTAATAGTCATAGGGAGACGTCATTTCACCATCAAGCCAGACGGCCCCCTCGTGCGTCTTGCCCATTTTAATGCCAGAGGCCGTGGTCAAAAGCGGAAAGGTGAGTCCGTGAACAATTTCACCCTCCAGACGCCTTATCAGATCTGCGCCAGCCAGGATATTGCCCCATTGATCATTGCCCCCCATCTGAAGACGACAGTCATAATGCTTGAAAAGGTGCCAGTAATCATATGCCTGTAGCAGCATATAGTTGAATTCGATGAAACTAAGACCCGTTTCCATTCTCATTTTGTAGCTTTCAGCGGCCAGCATTCGGTTTACGCTGAAATGTCGACCGATATCCCGCAGAAAATCAACGTATCCGAGCTCCGTCAGCCAATCAGCGTTGTTGGCCATAACCGCCCGCTCACCGCTGAAATCAATGAAATTGGAGAGTTGTTTCTTGAGACCCAGGGCGTTGTCATTAATTTCTTCACGGCTCATGATACGGCGCATTTCAGTCTTTCCGCTGGGATCTCCTACCAGGGCCGTACCACCCCCTACCAATACGACAGGTCGGTGACCGGCAGCCTGCATATGCACCAAACTCATTATGGGAAGCAGACTTCCCACATGAAGGCTTTTTGCGGTCGGATCAAAACCGATATAGCAGGTCGTAGGTCGAGAAAGCATTTGTGAAAGCGATTCCCTGTCAGTAGATTGCTCAAAGAATCCCCTGGTTTCATAGGTTTCTAAAATATTTTCCATTTTCAATCTCTTGCTGAACTCCTTTCTTCCTCCTCGGGAAGTTTGATTCGAACCACCTGCCCCTGTTTCCCGAGATTATCCATCTTTTTGCCATTGAACTCAAGGATTATGCCTCCCGCATTGCCGATCAGCAACTCAAAACCCTTTTCCGCCTGCCATTGGGGGGTATCTGAGGGGGCAAACACATACTCTTTCGATTTCTGGTCGTCAATTGATATTCTCAACCATGTCCTTTCCGTTACATGGCCTTTCAGCAGGAACTTCAAGGTCTCAGGCTTCACAACATCAGAAGGAATTTGCGCTTCAGGCTTCTCTTCGTCGGCATAGGGTGATTCAGCCGGCTTTGTTACTGTATTTTCAGTCGTTTCTGGTTTGATCTGTCTCAGAGAACTCACCCCTGAAGCATCTGCCGTCAATTCCGGCGGCGATAACGAAGGAGCCTCTTTTTCAATGAACGTTTCATTTTGGGTTTTCCGTTCTTCATCGGGTTTTGCCGGCTCCTCGCTGACCGGTAATTCTTGAATCTTTACAGCATTGGTATCGGCAATTCCTTTTGAGTCAATTGGCGGCAAAAACCAAACATAAAAAGCGAGGGCTCCCGCCACAAGGATCAGCAGACCGGCTATCATAAACGGCCATTTTTTCCTTTGGTGAATGGAAGGCAATACAAATTCTTGTGAAAAATGATCAGCGCCCGATTCTTCCCTGTAAAGATCTAAAATACGTTCCTCATCAAGACCCAGAACACGGGCGTAGGACCGGATAAAACCCTTTACAAGGGTGGGTGCGGGAAGCAAATCCCATTCCTCGTTTTCAATGGCCGCCAGGAAATGCGGTCTCAGCCGGATCTGCTGGGAAATCTGCGTGTAACTGAGCCCTTTTTTTTCCCGCTCCCTTTTGAGCAGCGCGCCTGGGGAAATACCGGAAGAAAAGACCCAGTCATCGGTTTCAGCGTTCGTTGGCGGTTGATGATCCTGGCCCATATAGCGTGACCTTCAGGGTATTCAAAAGATGATTTTGATGTATGCTTTTTCTCTTAAATTCTTGATCCAGGCAGCATACGCCTGATTCAGCTTTTTTCGATAAATGGTAGATTCAATGGAATTTTTGACCTGGTCAAATGATTTTTCACCGCCTTTGTCCTTTTCCACCACTTTAATGATTTGAATGCCATTGGGCCCGACGATGGGGACCCCCACTTCACCGGAGGAAAGATCTTTGACGTCTTCTGCCATTTCCCGATTGAGCTCGGATATCTTGAACACCCCGAGATCCCCCCCCTCGTTTGCTCCGGGACCGTTGGAGAACTGTTTCGCCAGCTTGCCAAAATCCTCACCGGCTTTAATTTTTTGAACAATTTTGTCGGCTTTAATTTTCAGTGCTCGAGATTCCGCCGGGTCGGCCGGATCTTCCTGCTTTAGAAAGATCATGGCAAGACGAACTTTTCCTTTGGTACTGAACTCCTCTTTGTGTTCATCATAATACGCTTTCAGTTCTTCTTCCCTGATGATAATTTTACTTCTGACCTCACTGTTAATGAGTTTTGATCTTTCAAGCTCTGTTTTGAGCATTTTTCGATATTCATCAAAACTCTGTCCCTGCTCTTTGAGCGCGGCAACCAGACCCTCTTGGGTCAATTTGTTCTGCTCTTTGACCCTCTCGATCACTGCATCCACCTCTTTCTCTGGTACCGTGATCTTCATTTCCTTAATTTTCTCGCGGGCGATCTTTTCTTCGATCAGCATTTCAAGAATTTTTCCGCGCATCTCAATGTATTTACCTTCGGATTTTCTTTTGAACGCTTCAGGGGCCATACCCGTCATTTCGCTCATGCGCGTATTGAGTTCATACAATGTGACCACATCTGCGTTAACAATGGCCACCACACGATTAAAGATTTCACCATATGCTTTTCCCTTGAGAAGAGCATTTCCTCCAAGAAACAGGAGTATCAACATGAGGATGATCGATTTTTTCATTCAGGAAAACTCCAACTTATCAATTGCTTCTTGGTCAATTTTGACTTTGATATCAGACCGAAGGTTTCGAAGCCAAATTTTGCAAAAAGACGCCCGCTTTTGCGTCAAAAGTTGTTCTTCAATATGATCAATGACATCTGAAAACGCCTTAAATCCACCGGGCCGAAGGGACATGACCTCAAAAATATGATATCCCGAAGGCCCTTTCGTCACCAGGCTGACCTCGCCAGGCGCCATGGAGAAAAGTGTTTTGTCAAACGCTTCGTCCAAAGTACCTTTAATAACCCACCCCACTTCACCGCCATTTTCCGCTTCCGGTCCCTCAGAATACTCCCGGGCAAGGGCCGCCAGATTCTCACCCGCAAGAATCCTTTTGTGGAGACTTTTGGCTTTTTTTAGGTTTCGGCAGTAAATCTGTCTGAGTTTAACCTTTTCAGACGTTTTAAAACGGCTTGGACTTGATTCAAACAACGCTTTCATTTCCCTGTAATCGGGCGGTGCAATCCCTTCTGTAACCGAATTGACAACCTTTTCGATAATTAGATGTTCCTTAAACCGTCTTTCCCAGGCCGCAGGGTCACCGGATTTTCGAAGCAGTACCTGTTCAAAGCGACTTTCCGTATAACCTTTCCTAATTTCACTCAGACGCCTTTGAAACTCGTCTTCGGAAACCACAATACCGTGCTGCCTTGCATATTCCAACATCAGATAACGGTCTATGACTTGATCCAAAAGCCCCATTTTCATCTGATTTGCATCCTGAGCCGAAAGGGGCAAGTCTTCAATGGTATGCATCATGTCCTGTTTCAGGACATCCATTGTGAGCTTTTGATCGCCAACAACCAAAACTACCGGGTCTGAGCTCAGTCCGAGATTGTCACACCCGCAAAGAGCCAATGGACCGACAGTTCCCAGCAATAGAAAAACCACTGAAAAAAATATTGATTTTTTTTGAAAAATAGCCCAACGGTTCATTTGCCTCACGTCCTTTGGTTACCGGAAATATAAGGCACGGATAAACAAAACCATAGAACCCCTTAAAGTAGCAAGCACGTAGGAAAAAGCAAGCATATTTTTCAAAGGAACCGATACGGGTAATCGGCCATAAGCATCAGGGATTGAGCTGATCCAGAATTTGTTCAACTTTTTGGAGGTCTTCAGGAAAAGTGAGCGGCCTTGTATGAATATTGAGCTTACCATCTGGAAAACATCGAAACCGTTTGGGGCGCTCTGCTATTAATCTCATCAGATGGTCCCTGTTCCCCGTGTCATCTTCCATGAACGTAAGTGTCAGCTTACCCTTTCCCACATCCAGCTTTCCGATGCGAAGCTGTTTTAGGCGCAAACGGATGGACATTAACGCCAGAAGATTTTTCACTTCTGAGGGGGGGGCGCCAAAACGATCGTGAATCTCCTGTGTCATTTCTTCCAACTCAGAATTTTCAATCAGCGAGGACAGACGGCGATACAGGTTTAACCTCACGTCCGTGTCCATAATGTAGTCCCCGGGCAAAAACGCAGGGATATCGATATTAATTTCAGGGTTCACCTCGTCCTGCCATTGCTCGCCTTTTAATTCCGCAACAGTCCTCTCAATCAGCTTGAGGTAGAGTTCGTATCCCACCGCTGAAATATGTCCTGACTGGGAAAACCCCAGGATATTGCCGCCTCCTCTGATTTTCAGGTCATGCATGGCGAGGTGCAGGCCGGCACCCAGGTTGGAAAAATCCATCAGCGCCTTCAGCCGTTTCTCCGCGTCCCTCGTGAGCATGGAATCCCTTGAAATCAACAGATAGGCGTATGCTTTTTCCCTGGCGCGTCCCACCCGGCCCCGTAGCTGGTAAATCTGGGCCAGGCCCAGACGGTCCGCTTCATTGATGACAATGGTATTGGCTGAAGGGATGTCCAGGCCCGATTCAATGATGGTGCTGCAGACCAGAACATCGATTTCCCTGTTTAAGAATCGCATCATGGTGTTTTCAAGTTCTTTCGGTTTCATCTGACCATGGGCCACTTCAAATCTAGCTTCCGGAACCAGTTTTCTGAGCTGATCGGCCATGTGATCGATGCTTTTGACTTTATTGTGTACAAAAAAAGTCTGTCCACCCCTTTCCAATTCATTTTGAATGGCCCTTTTAATGGTCGCTTCATCAAAGGGCGAAAGGTAAGTTTCAATGGCGAGCCTGTCTCTGGGGGGCGTTTCAATGACGCTTAAGTCCCTGACCCCCATCATGGACATTTGAAGTGTTCTGGGAACCGGCGTGGCGGTAATGGCCAGCACATCCACCAGAGCGCGATACTTTTTGAGGGCTTCTTTCTGTTTAACGCCGAACCGCTGCTCTTCATCAATAATAACCAGTCCCAGATCAGCGAATGATACATCTTTCTGAAGTATCCGGTGTGTACCGATCAGTATGTTGATTTTACCCGACCGGGCTTCGGCAACGGTTTTTGTTTGTTCCGCCCTCGATTTGAATCGACTGAGAAGCCCGACCTGAACGTCATGGGGTGTCATGCGTTTCTTAAAGGTTTCATAATGCTGCTCCGCCAGAACCGTAGTCGGCACCAGAAAGGCCACCTGTTTTCCATCGGACACCACTTTGAACGCAGCCCGAATGGCAATTTCCGTTTTTCCGAAGCCCACGTCGCCACAGATAAGGCGGTCCATGCTCTTTTCCGATGAAAGATCCGCCAGAACGTCATCAATGGCCTTGCTCTGATCATCGGTTTCGTCATGTTCAAAGGCCGCTTCGAATTCGCGGAAATAATGATCAGGAGGCGAAAACCTGAATCCTTTTTGGTATTTTCGAAGAGCGTACAGCTCCACCAGTTGTTTAGCGATCTTTCTGACGGATTTTTTGGCTTTCTGTTTGATCAGGCCCCACGCCTGTCCTCCCAGCTGGTCCAGCTTCGGACTTTTTTCATCAGCCCCGGCATATTTCTGAAGAACACTGACACGGTCGGCGGGGAGGTACAGTTTTGACTTGGCTGCATATTCTACAATCACAAAGTCATGGGTGCGCTGTGCGATCTCCATGGTGGATAGGCCCATATAACGGCCGATGCCGTGCTCTTCATGAACCACCAGATCGCCGGCCTTCAATTGACTGAAAGCAGACCAGGAAAGTCCCTGACGGCGCTTTTTTCGTTGGCGACTCAGAAAAGCCCGTCTCGTGCCAAAAATCTCGTCTTCACTGACCACATAAAGGCCCAGCTCCGGCCAGGCAAAGCCCCTTGCCAAACGATCCAGACAAACGCTGAGCCCACGGCCCATTTTCATTTCATGCCAGCCCTGTACCACCCGGTCCACATGGACGTCATAATTACTGAGGATTTCCGTTAATCGATTGGCCTGCTGCCGGGTACTGCACGTCATCACCACCTGCGCACCTGACAAGATCCAGGTGTCTACCCTTTGAGCAAAAGGCGCCATGGACACCCTGCCTTTGGCGGCAAGCCGGATTTCCAGATCATCTTCGATTTCAAATCGTCCTTCAAAAAGCAACGCTTTTTCGGTCTCATCGTCGGGTTTCAGATTCAGTTCCGAAAACTCAATCTTCTGGAAATTTTCCGTAAGCGCTGTGATGTTGGCAACCGGTAGAAAAAGCCCGTCGATATCCGGAAAAGGGTCTCCCCGGACCGCGGATTCCTCACGGTATTTCTCAATATCCTTCCTGAATTTATGTTCTATCTTCTGCCCTTTGGGTTCCAGGAAACCGGGTTCCACCACCGCCAAAACGCTGTTTTCCGGCAGATACTGCAACAGTGTGTCAGGGCTTTCATAGAAATGGTTCAACCAGGCTTCCTGGCCGGGAAACGCACTGCCGGCGGTGTACTGGCCGGGAAGTCGCCCCATGGATCTGGCCCGCTTGATATTCTTGTGGCCCTTAACGATCTCGCAGGCGGGCAGAAGGATTACCTCATCAAGGCTTTCTTCGGAGCGTTGATTAACAGGGTCAAACTGCCGAATGGACTCCAACCGGTCTCCCCAGAATTCAAGGCGCAACGGCAACGAGTACAACGGAGAAAAAATATCGACCACGCCACCTCTGATCGCATAGTCGCCCCGTTCTTCCACCATGGAACTGTGCTGGTAACCATTCATTTCCAGGGTTTTGATCAAGTCTTCCCGATCCACTTCCTCCCCTGCTTCCAGGTATTCCAGCGCATCGGAGAGTGCGCTTTTGGGCATAATCCTGTAGCAGAGCGCTTCAAGGGAGGTGATCACCACGGGATTCGATTCCGTCATCAATGCATAAAGGGCATTGATTCGCTCAGTGATTACTCGGTTGTGGGGACTGAGGCCCGTCAAAGGAGACATATCGTAGGGCGGAAATCGGTAAAGGCGCGTGTCGGCGTCATGGTCTCCGTTTTTAGGGGAACCCATAAAAAACCGGATTTCACGGTAAAATCGTTCGGCCCCCTTTTTGTCGGGAAAAATGGCCAGGCAGGGTTTGTTCAGGTCTTCCAGAAACCGGGCAAAGCCGTAGGCGCGTGCGGCCCCTGAAAGACCCACGACCCTCATGGTCCGACAGCCGTCCTGGACCCAGTTGTTCAGATCGGCCAGTGGATTTTGTGCTGTGCCTGAAACGGGCAAATTCAATCGCGCATCTTGTGACGCCAAAAGGTTTTTTGCTGTATCCGCCATTGCGTTAGGCAACACCTGATTCCAACAGGGAGAGTCTCATGTGATGGGTGTCCAATTCGGCCGGTATTCCCAGCGGAAGGGTTGTATTGTCGGGGCCGTGCCCCAGGGGAAATCCTGCGGCAATGGGAATGCCCATGGGTTCAAACCGTTCCTTTATCAGATCGTCGATGGCGGCCGGATCTCCGCAGTCCAAAAAATGGCCGGTGATCAACCCTCTTATCCCTTCAAGGCTTCCTGAGAGTGCCAGGTGCGTGAGCATTCGATCGAGCCGGTAAAGCGCCTCTCCTCTGTCTTCAATAAAGAGGATACAACCCGAAAGACTTGGCATAAAAGGGGTTCCCACAAGCATGCAAATCAGTGACAGGTTACCTCCCATTAGAACCCCCGTGGTTTTGCCGCCGGAAAGAGGGTACCCCGCCATTGAGGCAAATGAGACCGGTTCCTGGGAGGAGATCATTCGCACCAGATTTTGCCACGTATTTTCAGGAAGAGATGAAAGGCCTCTCACCAAAGGGCCATGAAAGGTAATAAGACCGGTTTTTTTAAAAATACCGGACAACAGCGCCGTGATATCGCTGTATCCCACAACAATCTTCGGATTTTTCCGGATCAGGCCATAATCAATTCGGTCCAGCAACCGCATACTGCCATATCCGCCGCGGGAACAGAAAACCGCTTTGATTTCGGTATTTCGGAACATCTCTTCAAGGTCCCACAGACGATCCCCGTCATTACCCGCCAGGTAACCCTGCCGATCATACACATGAGGGGCCACATGAACCGTAAACCCTTTGTTTTCCAAAAAATGGATATCCGCTTCCAATTGGGACCTGTTAACGGGTCCGCCTGGAGATACAACACCAACGGCATCACCGGGGTTCAGTTTTGATGGTTTGATCATGGGATCAACTCCTCGATGTGCCTTTGGAAGATTATCTGGCGTTTTTGTTAAAGAGGATGATTAAACCATGCAGGGTTAGGAATTCTTCAACGCTCTGGATCGTTTCGGAAACTTCGGATATCAAGGGCGCCAATCCGCCCGTGGCGATAATTTTGGGATCTTCCCCCGATTCTTGTATCATGCGGTTTACAATGCCGTCCACCAATCCCGCGTAACCGTAGATAATGCCGGCGTTCATGCTGCTGATGGTATCTTTGGCAATGACGGAGGCCGGTCTTGAAAAAATTTCCACTCTTGGCAGTTTCGAGGCCTCCTGAAAAAGCGCTTCACAGCTGATAATAACCCCTGGCGCTATGGCACCCCCCATATAATCCCCTTTAAGGGAGATATAGTCGAAGGTGGTGGCGGTTCCAAAATCCACCACAATCAGGGCCGTTTTGTATTTCTCATAGGCGGCCACCGCATTGACAATCCGGTCAGCACCCACCTCTCGGGGATTGTCGTACAAAATGGGCATGCCGGTCTTAAGCCCGGGTCCCACAATAACCGGCTCCACATGGAAATAACGCCGCGCAAAATCCTCCACCGTGTTCAGCAAAGGGGGCACCACGCAGGATACAATGGTGTTTTTGATGTCCTTAAAACCCAGGCCTTCCCATTGAAAAAAATTCCCTACCAGAATCCCCAGTTCATCCGCTGTGATCTCTTTTTCAGTGCGGATTCTCCAGTGGTGAAGGATTTGATTTTTCCGGGTTACACCCAGAACGATGTTTGTATTTCCGATGTCAATGCAGAACAGCATGTGATGTTACCTCATGCAAGAGATGTTTCGCTTATGCGCTCACTTCGAATGGCATCAATTACGCGAATGGTTTCCGCGGCCATTTTGACGTTGTGCGCCCTGATGATTTGCGCTCCGTTCATCACACAGGCAGCCACCGTGGCCATGGTGCCCGTATCTCTTTCGTGGGCCTCTCTGCCCAGAATTCGGCCGATAAAGGCCTTGTTTGAAGGTCCCACCAGCAGCGGTTTTTTAAGTATTCGAAATTCATTTAGATGATGGATGACGCTGAGATTATGATCAAAGGTCTTGCCGAATCCGATCCCGGGATCGAGAATGATCAAATTTTCCTTAATGCCTGCCAATTGCGCGCGTTCCACGGCATTTTTTAGAAAATCCATGATCTCTTGCAGCAGATTATCATACCGAGGTTTCAGCTGCATGTTCTCGGGCGTTCCCTGCATATGCATCAGGATCACCGGGACATCCGCTTTTGCGGCCACGACAGCCATATGGGGATCCAACCGCAGTGCACTGATATCGTTAATCATGGAAGCCCCGGCACTCAGCGCTTCCAAAGCCACCTTCGATTTGTAGGTATCGATGCTGATGGGAATGGAAATTTCCCGGCTCAATTGGCGAATCACGGGTATAACACGCGCCATCTCTTCATCCGCGGGGAGTCTGCGGGAATAGGGACGGGTTGATTCGCCGCCGATATCAATGATGTCGGCACCGTCTTGTGCCATGGCAATACCGTGAGCCACGGCCTGGTTTTCTGAAAAGAATTTGCCGCCATCCGAAAATGAATCGGGGGTGATGTTCAGAACGCCCATGAGGTGGGTTCTGCTCCCCAATTCCAGGCGGTATTTATTCCAGTTTAGAACAAAATCCATGAAATGCATGCGCCTAGTGTCGTGTCATATACCAAATGTCTGACATTAAACAAAATGAAACATCACCCACGTCATTCCGGCGGAGGCCGGAATCCAGTATATGGGCGTAATTTGGAGATTCTGGATTCCGGGTCAAGCCCGGAATGAC
>JGI11705J14877_10000084_pt1 | contig 53996 bp, 63 predicted proteins | sample Etolaghawater15m_FD_14877 | JGI IMG/M metagenome (IMG submission 14877) | reverse complement strand
CTTACACCTGAAAATCCACAATATTTTCTCAGTTTCTTTTTAAATATTTTTTGACCTTTTGCTACACTTGCAGTTGCAAGAGTAGGCGTACCGACCATCATTAATGCAACCAGAGTAAATACTGTCATTAGTTGCTTCGTATCATTCCTTCATATTTTATAATTTTTTCTTATCAAAATTTATTCTAACTACTTCAACTTATTAAAAACCTTAAACTTATCCCAATATATATCTAATGCTTCATCAATCTCATGATCGCTTAAAGTCGTTTTCTTTTTTATGCCATAATTATCAATAAAAATATCGGGCATGACAGAGATCTCTCTTAAAGGATATTTTAAATAATGTTTTAATCCTGCTTTCACATTTTGTTCACCACTGTAAACCAGAAGATAACGCATAAACATACGCTGTAAAGAGGTAGGTAACTCTTTATGGCATCCAACACAATGACGATCATACGCATCCTGTGAGAAGACTTCTGTGACCAACACTAAACATAAAAGCAAAGTTTTTACCATTTTAACACCATTCGTGTACCCTCTCCTTCTTTTGATTCTACTTCTATCGATATATCGTACTCATCTAATATCTTTTTGACAATACTTAACCCCACACCAAAGCCACCCTCACTGTTATTAAATCTCATATATCGGTCAAATATGAAAGGTATTTTCTCTTCATTGATACCTATACCTGTATCCCAAATAATCAACAATCTGTCTCTTAGTTTTATCCCTACTGTACCATGACGTTTATTATATTTTATCGCATTGGATATAAGGTTGTCTATCACTCTGGTAAACTTACGTTTATCCATGGTAATCACAGCATCTTCCAAGTCTAAATTACACGCTAACTGTTTTGACTCTGCCAAGATAGAAAAATACTCCGCTCTGTTATGAATGAGTTCTTTGATCTCTATCTCTTTATTCTGGTTCTCTTTTTCCTGTTCCAAAGTAAGATACATCAAATCTTTGTAAAGCACAGAAACTGTTTTAGCTGCGATATTAATACGTCCCAGTTTTGTTTTGTTTTTTTCTACCATAACATCAGTATCCATCATCTCTATATTGGCGAGTATGGCAGACAGAGGTGTATTGAGTTCATGGGTAGTATCTTTAATAAATCTGTCTAAAAGTACAATAGAATCACGCATCGGTCTTAAAAATAGTTTAGCAAGGTATAGTCCAAAAAGTATAAAAAAGATAAAAATAACAGATCCATAGCCAATAATATTTTTCCAGATTTCGCCTCTCCATGTACCACTGTCTTTGACTTCTATGACAAGGTATTTTGTTCCCAAATAAAAATCATCCAGCGTCTTGACCAAATGGATATGATTATTAATGATATATATCTCTTCTTGATCAAATCGCACATTTTCATCTTCTAGTAAAGAAAATATTTTCATATGTTCTAAATCATAAATAGCTGACATAAAACGAGGGTCACGAGGATAATCTGTTCTTTCATCAAAGTAATGATGTAAGACTTTAAGTCTTTTTGTTTGTATATAAGCATATTTTGTCAACATGGCTCTCTGATCAGAAAGCATAAGTTTTTCTTGACTTTGGTAGTAAAATACTGAAAGTAGCATGATCATCAATATCACCATCGTAATATACAGTGTTAAAAATCTAAAAAGAGATTTTTTCTCACTATTCAGCAGTGAATTTGTAGCCTTGCTTTTTAATACTAACAATTCTTTCCTTACCTATAATTTTACGCAAATTCTTAATGTAAGTACGAAGTGCTGTATCACTAGGTTCTTCATCAAAGTCCCACAAGTGTTCATAAATACGCTCATGCACCACAACTTCACCCTCATTTTTCATAAAAAGTTTAAGGAGTATTGACTCTTTATGCCCTAAAGATACTGTTTTTTTATCAATGATAAGTTCATTATTTTTAATGTCATAGGCTATGTTTTTGGAAATTTGTATCAATGCTTTAGATTCATGATAAAAAGCCCTTTTAAGGAGTGTATCAACACGTATATATAATTCTTTAAGTACAAAAGGTTTACGTATATAGTCATCACAACCACTATCAAAACCTTTTTCTAAATCTTCTACGGAATCTAAAGAGGTGATAAAAATAGCTGGTGCAACTACATTATTTTCTCTCGCATCTTTTAAAAGCTCAAAACCATTGATACCCGGTGTATTTACATCCAAAAGAAGCAAATCATACTTACTCTCATACATTTTTTCTTGTGCTTCATACCCATCATAGACACTCACTACGTCATACCCCTTCTCTTCAAGGAACTCTCTAACTGTTTCATTCAGGTTAGCATCATCTTCCAATAATAATATTTTATTCATTTAAAGCGTCTGCGTTACCCAGCTTTTTAGCCTATCAGAACTCACTGCCCCACTCAACCTTTCTACTTCTTTAGCGTTTTTAAACACTATAAGTGTCGGTATGCTTTGTATACCATACTTTGCACCAAGTGTCTGTTGTTCATCTGTATTGACTTTTAGAAACTGTGCCTGAAGTGGCATTGACACAGCAACCTCTTCAAAAGCAGGAGCCATCTGTAGACAAGGCCCACACCAAGGTGCCCAAAAGTCTACAACGACAGAAATATCTGAATTGGCTAGAAAGATACCAAGTTTATTTGCATCAACAGAAATCGGTGCACCCTTAAGTAAAGAATTCTTGCACTCTCCGCAATTGGCTTTGGCGTAAGATTCTTTTTTCGGAATACGATTGACTTTGAGACAATGTGGACAAACGACATTAATATTCATAAATAATCTCCATATATACTATTGGTTTTCAATTTCTTAGGTATTATAGCAAATAAAGTAAATACATATTAAATAAAAAATAAAAAGGGTTATAAATGAAACAAGAACTTATACTTGGTGGTGGATGTTTTTGGTGTACTGAAGCAGTATTTGAACTACTTAAAGGTGTGAGTGATGTGGAAAGTGGTTACGCAAACGGACAGACTCTCAACCCAACCTACAGAGACATCTGTACAGGTGAGACAGGCCATGCCGAAGTCATTAAGATCACCTATGACGACGATATTATCACTTCAGATACGTTACTAGATATCTTCTTTGTAGTACATAACCCTACTACCCTGAACCAACAAGGTGCAGATAGAGGTACACAGTACCGTTCAACAATTCTCTACACAGACGAAGAGACTAAAGAATCTGCCCAAGCGGCATTGGAAGCTGCACAAGCAGACTATCAAGACCCTATTGTCACTACCATAGAACCTTTAGCCTGTTATTACACAGCTGAAACCTACCATCAGGATTACTACAGACAGAACCAAATGCAAGGGTATTGTATGGCTGTGATTCCTCCAAAATTGGCAAAACTCAAAGCAAAGTTTGGAAAAGAGATCGCCTAATCATTTTTGGCTTAATGGATTATCTGAGCGGCACTTTATCTTTTTCTCTTGTTCTTCACTTACATTAGGTGTCGAAAATTCGACTTTTCCTGCGATGATACAACCTTTGCATCCGGGTTCACAATGATGATGTAGTTTAAGACACCACTCTTTATCATCGCCTTTTGTACCCATAAATTGACATCCCCAACCTGAACTCATAACGCCTCCTAATATCTTATTTCAAAACCATCTGTGTTAAACACTGCATCATGAATGATCTCATAATGTATATCTTCTACCGTGCTCAAAAGTGATCCCTCTTTTAATATATCCATAAAAGTATCAAAATCATCATCAAATACTTCAGCAATAACTTCCACGGTACCATTATCAAGATTTTGGATATACCCTTTATATTGTTTTTTCATCATAGCCTGAGAAATAGACTTACGATAAAAGACACCTTGCACTTTTCCAAAAATGATACATCTATACCATTCCATACTCATCCTTAAGGCCCTGTAAAAATTCTAAAATACGCTTTTGAAAAAGTATATCATCAGTACTATCCATACATTCGTGTAACTGCATAAGAAGTTCCATATCTATCTTTTGTGTAAATCTGCGTATTTCTTTAGTCTCCCTTTCAACCAGTTGAATGAGGTGTTCAAAATCTAATCCATTGTTGGTGATGATCTTTGTATGGTATTCATTGACTGTATCTATGAGAAGTTCTGCTCTTTCTTGATCGTTCCCATAGATACTATGTGCTATCTCTTTAAGTTTTTGCTTCTCACATTCACATATCTCACCATTTGCTGAGATCATCAGTGTTAAGATCTTTGCTCTATATTCTAAAGAACTATGATGATAAACCAATAACTCTCTGAACATTTTCATGATATTACGCTTTAGACTTTTCAACAAAATTATATCCTCATGCATTATTAGCACTATTTTAACAAAATAATACTATAGTTTTATATTATTTACAAAAGAGGCTTAGCTAAATGGGCAATATCGATTTAATTATCATCTTAACAACTGCTTTTTTAGGAAGTGTCGGACATTGTATCGGTATGTGTGGAGGGATTGTCGTTGCCTACTCTTCTACCAAAATAGATCAAAAATCAAGTTATGTGCAACAAACGGCTTCACATTTGGCGTACAACTTCGGTCGTGTGACAACCTATACCATTTTAGGGGGTCTATTTGGTTATGCAGGTCAAGTACTCGCTTTTACGCCTACCACCAAAGGATTACTTTTTGTCATTACAGGCATACTCATGCTACTTACAGGTCTTTCACTCATTGGAAATATCAAATTTTTAAACTCTGCTGAATGGTCCGTTTCCAAATATTCCTGGTATCAAAACAGCTTTAAAGCATTAATGACAAATAAATCTTATCCGAGTTTTTATTTGTTGGGACTGCTCAATGGTATCATCCCTTGTGGTCTAGTCTATGCTTTTGCCATTTTTGCTGCAAGTACTGCTGATCCTCTTTCAGGTGCCCTGGTGATGGCAACCTTTGGACTGGCTACCATCCCTGCTCTTTTCTTTTTAGGATTTCTCACAAAATTTTTGCAACAAGGGTCACTGCGCAGCACCATGATGAAACTTGCTTCTCTTCTTGTCATACTCTATGGTATTATCACGCTCTATAAAGGCTACAACTTCATAGCACATCCACAAATGATGAAAGAAAGAATGGATAAAATGCATGAAGTAAGTGACGATAATACACTCACCGGACAATTTAACGGCATGAAATGTGCTCCAGGAAAATGTGGCTAAATCAACTTCTCTAAGAGATATAGACAATCTAAACTAGTATATTTTTTCGCTATAATTTCACCATGAATCACATTAAAACCTATGCCTATAACCATACCCCCCTCAAGTTTGATTTTAAGCAAACTGTGGAACGATTTTTCGTTGAAGAGATACCCCTTTACACTTTTAGCGGAACAGGAAATTATCTGATACTCAAGATTAAAAAAACAGATATGAGCACATGGAAACTGATTACCGTTTTAGCTAAAGCAACCGGTTTAGAAGAGCGTGATATAGGCTATGCCGGTCTCAAAGATAAAAATGCCACCACCATACAGTACATTTCACTTCCAAAGAAGTACGAAAAAGAACTCAACAAAAACCTCACCACAGAAAAAATAGAAATACTTGAACGTACCTATAACAAAACACCTATCAAGATAGGCCACCTCAAAGGCAATCGTTTTTCCATAGTGCTACATACTATCTCAGACCAAGAAGCAAAATTTTTCGACACCACTGCGAAAAAAATGCAAGTCAAGGGTATACCAAACTACTATGGATACCAGCGATTTGGTGAAGACAGCCGTTCTTACCTTCAAGGAAAAGAGATTGCGCATTCAGGCAAACGTCTTAAAGGAAGTAAAGAAAAACTGCTTGTCTCTGCTTACCAGAGTTACCTTTACAACAAATGGCTAGGCTCAAGAGTAAAACTCTCTACTGTCATCAGGGATCATACCCCCGATGAAGCAGCAAAAAAACTGCAATACCCACTTCAACTTGTTAAAGTATTGGTCAAACAACCCCAGTTTTTCAAACTCTTTATCGGTGATGTTATGATGCCTTACCCTTACGGAAAAACCACTTGGCTGAAAGAGATGCAGCAAAGTGCACAAACTTTCGAACAAAAGAAAATTTCACCTACAGGTCTTCTTTGCGGTGCGAATACATTGAGAGCAAAAAGTGATGCTTACCATTTAGAAGAAGCCTATGATGACACAGAACTGAGTAGTCTAAAAGGTGACAGACGTTTTGCATGGATATGGCCTAAAGACGTCGAAACAAAGTATGACGGTAAAGCCAACAAACTTACAGTTGAATTTTACCTTCCTAAAGGATCTTATGCCACTACATTCTTGGAAGAGATAGGAAAATTTTCTTTAAAAGAAACATGAACACGATACGATAACTCACCATGTTAGTACATACATATCGAGATGCTCTTTCTAATAGGGAGTTAAATTCATTGATTGTCTGTCTATTAATTAGACAACAAATCATTCAAAATCCTTTGAAATATAAGGTATAATATTTAAAAAAATACAAGGAATTATTTATGCAATTTACATTTGGTTCTTATACGATAAGAATACATGAACTTGATCAAAAACTTTCTATCCAAGTAACATCTGAGTTAGGTGAGGTACAGTTAAATAATGATGATCACCGTACAAGTGATTTTCCTAATGAAATCTGTTTTCACATTGAAAATCCGAGCGAGAAACCTGAAGCGACCGGTTTGAAAAGATTTGCATTTGGAGATTACACTTTCATCTTGGGTATCAACTACGCAGGTGAACTTTTTCTTTTCCACAGTGTAAAACTCAACGTCGGAAAGAAAATCATTGAGGGGAAAGATACCTTAACCTTAGCATTACTTAAAGATCTCAAGCGAAAGTAAGAAATTATTTTTTACCTCTGCCACGTTTGATATTTTTATTATCTGACTTTGGCTTTGCCGCATCAAATGTTTTAAACCCATCACGTTTAGTCGTTTTTCGCTTTTTACTTTTCGGAGCAGAGGTTGTTTTGGTTTTCTTTTTACCAAAAGCTCCATCTATGTTTTTATGTTCATTGGGGTTTTTTCGTGCACCTTTTTGTTTAGGTAGGGCTTTAGGTGCGTAGCCCTCTAATCTCTCTTGTGGGATAGATTTTCCCATAAGTTTTTCTACATCTTTAAGCGCTACCATCTCCAAAGGTGAAATAAGTGTAATAGCTAATCCTTTGGACCCTGCCCTTCCAGTACGACCTATACGGTGGATATAATCACCTATCACATGGGGAATATCATAGTTCATAACCACACCTAATGTGGGTATATCTAATCCACGTGCAGCGATATCTGTAGCAACAAGTACACGGATCTTACCCTCCTTAAAGCCTTGCAAGGCTCTAGATCTTTCACCCGAACTCTTAGCTCCATGAATCACCGCTGTGCTAAGTCCGGAAAGTTTGAGTTCTTTGCTTACTTCATCTGCTACGTCTTTCTTACGTACAAAAACAAGCACCTGCTGATAATTACGTGAGCCTATAAGGTAAGAAAGTAACTCTGTTTTCTTCTCTTTTTCAACAGGATATACCATCTGTTCTACAGAGTGCGCTGCCGTTCCCATACTATCTACTTCTATCAATTTTGGTTTTTGAAGTATCTGTTCTGCTAGTCGTTTTACAGATCCTGAGAGTGTCGCAGAGATAAGTACGTTTTGCCTTCTTAGCGGAAGATATTGGAGTATCTTACTCACTTCATGCACAAAACCCATATCCAAAATAGTATCTGCTTCATCTAACACCAGGTAGTCCACACCGTCAAGATCAATGTTCTTTTGTCCTATATGTTCCAAAAGGCGTCCACTTGTTGCGACGATGATATCTACACCTAACTTAAGTCTGTTGGCCTGTGACGTTAAATTAGCACCACCAAAAAGTACAATGCTTTTCAAAGGCAGATACTTTGCATAAGCCTCTATACTTTCATGATACTTGTTTAGCCAGTTCCCTAGTAGGTACCAAAATAACGGCTTTAGGATAGTGTTTTCCTTCTACAAATGTTTTACTTAACTCTTGCAATATGGGTAAGGTAAACCCCGCTGTCTTACCTGTACCCGTTTGTGCACCAGCCATAATATCGCGTCGTGAAAACATAGCTGGTATAAGTGCCTTTTGTATAGGCGTGGCAGATTCATAGCCTTTATCACTTAATGCTTTTAATATCTCTGAAGATAATCCAAGTGTAGCCAATGACAAAATAAACCTTATTCTCTATCGTTAGAAATGCTATCTAATCTACGTTTTAGACGCATTTTTTGTTTAGCCACCTCTCTCATATCGGCATCACTGTCACTCTCATCAACGATTTCAACACCAAGTATAGTCTCTACACAATCTTCCAGTGTAACAATTCCTTCTGTTTGATCATAGCCATCAAGTACCAAAAACATATGCTCTTTTTTCTTAATAAAAAGATCTAGAGCCCTAGAAACAGGTAAATTTTCAGAGATTTTAAAAATATCTTTTTTCACAGAATTTAATGCGACATTGTCATCTTTAAGTGCCTGCTTAAAGATCTTTTTCGTCATCACTATACCCGTAATATTTTCAATACTCTCATCATAGACAGGGATTCTTGAAAACTTGAATATAGCGGGTTCATTTTCTATAATATCTCTAATACTTCGATTAGCATCCAGTGCAAAAACCACTGTTCTAGGGGTAAGTATCTCTTTTGTTCTTATCTTATCAAGAAGAAGGATATTTTCTATCACATCTGACTCTTTTTCACCTAGTACACCTTCATCTTCACTTAGTAATGTACTTTCGATTAACTCTTCTTTTGTTAAGCTCATGGTATCGTCAGATTTACTGATACGATTTGTCACAAAGAGTGTCAAGAGTATAATAGGATAGGTAAGCCAAATAAAGAAACGTATCACATATGCAGCAATGGGTGCCAATTGTTTCCAATAAACTGCACCTATCGTTTTGGGAATGATTTCAGAGAGAAACAAAATCGCAAAGGTTAAAACGATGGATACATAAAACACAGCCCCTACACCATAAATGCTCTCCGCTTGTGCTCCCACTGCTGCGGCACCTAGTGTGTTGGCGATCGTGTTAAGGATCAAAATAGAAGCTATCGATTTGTTGATACCAATTTTGTGTGCTTTTAACAGTGCCCCTACCCTAGGACGTTCTTTTTCAAGCACTGAAATATACGCCATATTTACAGAGAGTAAGACTGACTCCAAAATCGAACAGATGAACGATATAAAAACAGCTAAAAAGAAATAAAGAATGAGTAAATCCATTGAAGTAATTTTACCTTTATAATAATATCAGGGTCGCTAGACCAAGGAAAGAGAAGAAACCTACTACATCAGTCACCGTAGTCAAGACTACTGTACTGCCGATAGCCGGATCTACTTCCATTTTTTTTAGTAACAATGGTACCATGGCACCAAAGAATCCTGCACTCAATAAATTGATAATCATAGAAATTGCGATCACTATACCTAGCATCCCTTTGTCAAACCATATAAAAGCTATTATACCCATGATTATAGCAAAAATAAAACCATTTGCCAGAGAGAGTATGACTTCTTTTTTTATGGTACGAAATGCATCATGTTTGGCAATATCTCCAAGGGCAAGCTGACGCACAACAACAGTAAGGCTTTGCGTTCCTGCATTCCCGCCCATAGAAGCCACAATGGGCATCAAAATAGCCAAAGCTACAATGCTTTGTAGGGTATTTTCAAAAAGCCCTATAACCAAAGAAGCCATAATCGCTGTGATAAGATTAACGCCTAACCAAACTGCACGCGCTTTACCCGCTTTAAAAATATCTTCATCCTCTTCTGCATCATCATTTACTCCTGCCAAGTGGTACATTTGATCTGTTGCCTGTTCATTGATAATATCATAAATATCATCTGAAGTGATACGTCCAAGTAGCTTTCCATCCTCATCAACAATAGGAAGTGATGAGAGATCATACTCTTGAAATTTTTGTACAATATCACGAATATTATCATGATCTTTCCCCGTAATAGGTTTATACTTTTCAGCATTCTCTTCAATATTCTCTTGTAGTGTCGTATCAAAATTAAATACTAGAAGATGGTCTAAACCTATACCGTAACGTAAGCTATTTTCCTTATCTGTAACAAAAAGATAATTAACATTTTCAAGCTCATTTTTTCTTCTAAGTTTTGCAAATTCCCTAATCACATCGTGTACAGTATCATTTAAGTTAGCTGTGTATACTTCAACTTGCATATACGCACCCGCTTCATCTTCATCATATTGCTTAAGTTTTAAAATATCGGCTTGGTCATCTTTATGAAGTTGGTTAAAAACCGCTTTAGCAATGCCCTGATCAACCTCTTCAAGTTCTTGCATAAAATCTGTTTGATCATCACTTTCCAGATCAGAAACAGAATCAGCAATTTCCTTTGTCGTAAAAGATTCAACAACATCTTCAAAATACCTATCCGGAAGCTCCAAGGCAACATCTGCAATAATCTCTTTAGGTATGGATTGTACTGCTTCATTAAAGCTTTTTTCATTTAAATCTTTAAGAATATTGGCTATTTCTGATGGATGCAGTTCATCATGAGAATTTACATTTAAATATTGTGTGAGTTTATCCATCGCCTGTTCCTTTGTCACATTGTATTGTGAAATTATACTTTATTAAATATTGGAATGGTTGAATTACTAAAAGAGAGGGTTGATATAAGAGCTAAAACAAATAAGGATAATCCTTATTTGTTTTATTTTACTGGAGTGTCACACTTTTTAGTGATAATACAAGTCGGGCAAAAATTTACAAGTCCTGCAATCAGTGGTATAACACCAAGGTAGAACCATTGATTTCCTGAATATACACCATAAGCGATCAGCGCTAATCCTGCTACTATTCTGATAGGTCTACATATTGCTCTAAATTTGTTTACATCCATATTATTTCCTTTAATAATTGTTATTTGTATAACTATACAGAAATATTGATTAAAGAAGAGAGTATCACTCTTATAGAAATAAGAGTGATATAAGAAAGAAAAATTTCTTAAAGTTGAGGCCCGGCAGAAGCAATATCAAACTCACCACCATTGCCGTCATAACGATGAAAGTTTTCTTGGAACATACCAGCAAGTTTGACAAGCATAGCATCATACTCACCTTTATCATCCCATGTATTTCTTGGATTAAGTACTGCAGTATCTACACCTTCTAGTGTTTTAGGTATGGCAAGATTAAATATATCGAGTGTTTCAAACTCTGTATCCAATATGGCACCACTTAAAATACCATCAATACACGCTCTGGTATTTTTAATACTCATACGTTTACCTGTACCGTAAGGACCACCTGTCCACCCTGTATTTACCAGATACACATTCACACCATGCTCATCGATCTTTTTACCAAGTAATTTAGCATAAACTGTCGGGTGTAATGGTAAAAATGCTTCACCAAAACATGCAGAGAATGTAGCAACAGGTTCGGTAATCCCTCTTTCTGTTCCCGCTACTTTAGCCGTATATCCGCTAAGGAAGTAGTACATCGCCTGCTCTTTAGTAAGTTTACTAACAGGAGGTAAGACACCAAATGCGTCTGCTGAAAGGAATATAATATTATTTGGATGACCTGCCTGCAAATCTTTTTTATGGTTTTCAATATGTTCTATAGGATAAGAAACGCGTGTATTCTCTGTTTTTGAACCATCTGTATAGTCCACTTCACCATTATCATCTGAAACCACATTTTCCAAAAGTGCATCTTTAACAATAGCCCCATAAATTTCTGGTTCAGATTTTTCATCAAGATTGATCACTTTTGCGTAACATCCACCTTCGAAATTAAAAACACCATGATTATCCCAGCCATGTTCATCATCACCAATAAGTGCCCTTTGAGGGTCTGTTGAAAGTGTAGTCTTCCCTGTACCGGAAAGTCCAAAGAAAAGACAAACTTCTCCATCTTCACCAACATTGGCAGAACAGTGCATAGGAAGTTTTCCTTCCAGTGGCAACCAGTAGTTCATCATGGAAAAGATACCTTTTTTCATCTCACCACCATACCATGTACCACCAATAATAGCAATATTATCTTCTACATTAAATACGACAAAAACATCAGAATTCAATCCATGTTCTTTATAGTTTTCATCTACCGTTTTACACGCATTATAGACAGTAAAATCTGGTTCAAATCTCTCCAGCTCAGACTCTGTAGGACGAATGAACATGTTTTTTACAAAGTGCGCTTGCCATGCTACTTCAGTCACAAAACGTACTGATCTTTTACTCGCTGCACTTGCTCCCGCATATACATCCGTAACATAAATATTTTTACCCGAAAGCTGAGTCAAGGTAAGATCAAGAAGTTCATCATAGATTTTTTTATCTATCTTAGCATTTACATCACCCCAAGCAATATGCTGATTTGAAGGTGATTGATCAACAAAATATTTATCTTTAGGACTACGCCCTGTAAAGATCCCTGTATCGCACATTGCAGTGCCTGATGTAGAGATTTCACATTCTCCGCTGTTTACTTCGTGCGCTTGCAACTCATCATAACTTAAATTGTAATAGATATCTCCGATATCTTTCAATCCTAGTGTATCAAGTCCGTTGGGCGTTTTGGTACTCATAACTGTCCTACTTTTCTTTTATTTATTTTCACGTGTAACGAACAAAGTTCATTTTTAGTACGCTATCATTTTATGTTTATACTACTAAAGCATACGTGAGAAAATAACTTATATTTTCTCACGTATGCTTCCTCCAAGAGGAAGCATTCTGAGGTTGTCTACTTTATTTAAAGATAGAAAGCAGTACACCTGCTGCAACTGCTGAACCAATAACCCCTGCCACATTTGGACCCATAGCATGCATCAGTAAAATATTACCTGGTTTTTCTTCAGAGCCGACTTTACTGACAACCCTCGCTGCCATAGGAACAGCAGAAACGCCTGCTGCACCGATAAGCGGGTTAATAGGCTCTTTAGAAAACTTGTTCATAATTTTAGCCATGATTACACCCGCAGCGGTACCCGCTGCAAATGCAAGAAGACCAATGATCATAATACCCATTGTTTCTGCGACTAAGAATGAATCTGAAGCCAATTTAGAACCAACACCAAGACCAAGGAAAATCGTAACGATGTTGATGAGTGAATTTTGCATCTCATTGGAAAGTCTGTCAACTACACCCGACTCTTTAGCAAAGTTACCTAACGCAAATGCTCCTACAAGCGGTGCAGCATCTGGTAAAATCAATGCGATCATCATAATAACGATCAATGGGAAAATAAGTTTTTCAAGTCTATTTACTTTTCTAGTTGGCTTCATCACAATTTGACGCTCTTCTTTTGTAGTCAAAGCTCTCATTATAGGTGGTTGAATCACTGGAACCAACGCCATATATGAATACGCAGCAACTGCGATCGCCCCAAGAAGTTCTGGTGCCAATGCCGAAGCAATAAAGATAGATGTAGGGCCATCAGCTCCACCGATGATACTGATCGCTGCAGATTGTTTCAAAGAAAAGTCAACCATTCCTGTGTACTGAGAAAGTGCTGCTGCTCCAACCAATGAACCAAAGATACCAAACTGAGCAGCTCCACCAAGAAGTGCTGTTTTAGGGTTAGAAAGAAGTGGTCCAAAGTCCGTCATTGCTCCAACACCCATAAAGATAAGCAGTGGGAAGAATTCGTTAGCGATACCCATATTATAGATAATACCTAGCATTCCATGATCACTCGTCATATTGGCTATGGGAATGTTAGCGAGGAGTCCACCAAAGGCAATAGGTAAAAGGAGAAGTGGTTCAAACCCTTTAGCAACAGCGAGGTAAAAAAGAATGAAAATGATGATAAACATAATAAGTTTACCCCAACTTTGGGCAAAATGACTCATCTCTTCCCCATGACCATTCACAACACCATCTTGGGGATTGACCATTGCACTAAGACCTGTTGTTTCAGCAAAGCTTACAAGAAGTTCAGGAATAGTCTTTGAGTGATACACTGTTTCTACTTCTTCCGAAGGTGCAGTTGCAGATGTTTCATGCACACTCGCCTGGATTGTTGATGTGAATGCCATAATGGCAAACAACATTGAAAGTAAAAGTTGTTTGAGCTTCATGCTTACTCCATTGTGGCTAGAAGTTGTGCGTCTGCGACCGAATCATTGACATTCACATTGATAGTAGCAATTTTTCCTGTTTTTGGTGCAGTAATATCAATTTCCATTTTCATTGCTTCAAGAATCATGATCTTATCGCCTTCATTTACATTGTCTCCCGGATTTACCAACACTTTCCATACATTACCTGGTGTTTGTGAATGTATTTCTACGCTTCCTGATGCTCCCGGTACCAATGCTGGGGTTGAAGCTTCGGCAACTGCATTAACTTGTGCCGGTGATATTTGAATATCGCCCTCACCTTCTGCTACTTGTACGCTATATTGTTTACCATCAACCACTACTGTATAATTTCCTGCCATTTGTTCATCTCCATTACAATTATTTTTACCTTTTCTAACCATCAGAGGGCCTTCACCCTTCAAGAACGCAATACCTTTTTGATCACATGCACCTGCAATGAAGATGTTTTCATCTGAAACTTCCAAACCTTCATCTTCAAGTACTTTTGTCCAATGTGCAATAGATTTTGATTCATCTCTATCTGCTATATCTAAAGGATTTTCTGTTGTTGGTTCCAGATCTAATTTCTCAGCTGCAAGTTTGATGATCTCATCATCTGCTTTTACTGGTGTTTTACCAAAATAACCAAGTACCATGCGTCCATATCCTGGAGCTATTTGCTTCCAAGGACCGAACATTACATTCGCATATGCCTGCTGCCAGTAAAATTGACTTACTGGTGTGACAGATGTACCATAACCCCCACGTTCAACTACTTCTTTCATCGCTGCGATTACTTGATCAAATTTTTCAAGATCACCCGAGTCTCTCATCATTTGTGTGTTTGCAGTCAATGCACCACCAGGCATAGGGGAATGGAATAAGAGGTGATACTTGTGTTGCTTCAGGTGGTATCATGTAGTCTGCAAGACACTCTTTAAGTCTCTCCTCATATTTCAGAATCTTATTAAGCTGTAAGTCACCAAGGTTATAATCCGTTCCTTTTGTTGCATGAAGCATTGTGAGGATATCTGGTTGACTTGTACCACCACTTACCGGTGATGCTGCCATATCGATACCATTTGCGCCTGCATCTAATGCAGCAAGATATGATGCTACTGAGAAACACCTGCAGTTTCATGCGTGTGAAGTCTTAAGTGTACACTCTCACCAAGAAGTTTTCTTGCCATCGCTATAGTCTCATACACCTTATGAGGGTTTGCTGTTCCGGATGCATCTTTAAAACAAACGCTGTCATAAGAGATACCTGAGTCTAAAATGTTTCTCAGTGTTTTTTCATAAAAAGCAACATCATGTGCCCCTTTACATCCTGGAGGAAGATCCATCATAGTCACTACAACTTCATGATCCATACCATGTTTCTTGATCATCTCTGAAGAAAATGCAAGGTTATTTACATCATTCAATGCGTCAAAGTTACGTACTGTTGTTGTCCCGTGTTTTTTAAACATTTTTGCAAAGAGTTCGATCATTTCACGACTCCCTGTATCAAGCATTACAGTGTTGATACCCCGTGAGAGTACTTGAAGGTTAGCATCTGGTCCTACGATTTCTCTAAAACCATCCATCATTTCAAATGCATTTTCCTGTAAGTAAAAGAAGAGGGACTGAAATCTTGCTCCACCACCAAATTCGAAGTGGTTGATCCCTGCCTGTTTCGCTGCTTCTACAGCAGGAAAAAAGTCATCCATAAGTACACGACCACCAAAGACAGATTGAAATCCATCTCTAAAAGTTGTGTCCATTACATCAATATATTTTTTAGCCATTTATGATACCTTGTTTATGATTGTTTACGAAATTCTGTCACAGCCGCGATAATCGCTGCAACATGGTGTGCTTCCTGTGTAGCATTTGTTGAGGCAGAAACTGCTTCAGGTACTTTTTCAGGGAAGAATTTATTGATAATTTTAGCTTGTAACTTCATTACCTGTACGAGTATGACTAGAAAAAGAAATACTATCAACATACCTAGTGCCATAAATTTAAGGCTTTCACCTACCAAATCTATTTCCATGTGATTTACCTCACTTTATAAGTTTACAAATTTTAAAACAGTTTTGCTTGTTATTAGGTAAAAAAAGGGAATTATCTTCTCTTTTTTCTACGATTGTTATTTCGTGTTGCTTTTTGTTCCTCTACATATCCTTGCATCATCTCATTTACTGTATTTTGATCAAAACCTATTTGAGATCCTACATTATCTTGTTCCTGTTCAATGATACGAGAAATCAATTTTTCTAAAAGTACCTGTTTATCCATATCTCCCATATATGCTAACAACGCTGCGGCATCATTGTGGATGTGAATGTCTCTAATTTGTTCGGCCAAATATTCACGGCCACTATCATCAAGTCCTGTTCCCCCCTGGATAGTTGCTAAACGCATCTCTGCACCTACTTCTTTTTGAATACGCTGAAGCTCTCTAAACTCTTCTGTCGTGACCAAAGTGATTGCTTGTCCACTTTTACCTGCACGTCCTGTACGTCCAATACGGTGAACATAACTTTGCGGGTCAAAAGGGATATGGTAATTAAATACATGCGTCACATCTTTGACATCTAATCCTCTTGCAGCTACATCTGTTGCTACCATGATCTTCGTCTCACCTTTTCTATACGCTTTGATAACGATTTCTCTATCCATCTGTTCGAGATCACCGTGTAATCCACTGGCATTGAACCCTAAAGCCTGCAAGTGTTCTGCCAGTCTATCTACTTCTCTTTTCATTCGACAGAAGATAATGCATTTATTGGTCTCTTCAGTCTCAAGAAGTTTTACAATCGCTTCATCTCTTTGGTTTTCATGGATCATATAATAACGCTGTTCGATGATGTTATTTGTTGTCTCTTCATCTCCCACAACAGAGATAAATTCTGGCTGATAAAGAATGTTATTTGCTAACTCTTTGATAGGTTCAGGCATGGTTGCAGAGAAAAGTAGTGTTTGTCTATTTTGAGGTATATATTCAAAGATCTCTTTGATATCTTCAAGAAAACCCATATCAAGCATTTCATCTGCTTCATCCAGTACAACGATCTCCGGATTGAAAACATCGATTTTACCTTTTTTGTAAAGATCTTTTAATCGTCCCGGTGTAGCAACAACTATTTGTACACCTTTGTGTATAAATGCTATCTGACGTCCATACCCTACACCACCATACACAGTTAATGTTCTTATACCTGCAAAACGTCCTAAATGATACAACTCATCAGCAACCTGTGTTGCCAACTCTCTTGTAGGGGTGATGACCAATGCTCTTTCTATTTCACCTTTGGCAATTTTATCCATCATTGGAAGACCAAATGCTGCAGTTTTACCTGTACCTGTATGGGCTTGTCCTACCATATCACTACCATTTGCTATGATAGGTATTGCCATCTCTTGGATGGGACTAGGCTCTTTAAAGCCTGCTATTTTCACACCTTTTGCTAGATCAGCATGAAAATCAAATTCATTAAACTTCATTATACACCTTTAAATACGAGGTTAACCCCCGTTCCTGTCCAAAAAGTCTTTTTGAACTTAATAAAAACTCTCTTAAGAGGCTCTATAAATTCATTTCACTGAAAGTTATAGCATTACCAGTAATATCAGGCCAAAAACGATCCGGTAAATACCAAATGCTACAAAAGTAAAGCGTTGAATAAATACAAGAAAAAGTTTAATTGTTAAGTACGCAACAATGAATGCTGCAATGAATCCTGCTAGAAAAGCACCCCAGTTAGCATCTGCAAAATCCTGATAATGTTTCAACAAGTCATAACCTGTTACTGCTGCCATTACAGGGATAGCCAGCAAAAAAGAAAACTCAGCTGATGTTTTTCTGTCCATACCTACCAATAATCCACCCACGATAGTAGCACCAGCTCTACTTGTACCGGGGATGAGTGAAAATATCTGAGCAACGCCTACCCAAAGTGCCTGTCTATAACTGACCTTTTCAACATCAGAAATATGCCACTCCTTTTCCTTATAAAAATACTCTAATATAAGAAAAACAATCCCACCAATAATAAACATCCAAGCTACAATTTCAACAGTAAAAAGTGTTTTGATCTGGTCTTTGAATATAAAGCCTATGATGGCTAAAGGTAAAAAAGCAACAAAAAGTTTTTGCCATAGGTCTATTTTTTTGAAGGTAATTTTTTCTTTATAGATAATCATTACCGCAAGGATCGCAGCAAATTGGATGATCACTTCATAGGCTTTTGTCAATGCATCTTGAGAAACACCCAAAAATTCACTAACAACTATCATATGACCTGTAGATGATATGGGTAAAAATTCTGTAAAACCCTCGATAATACCAATGATTATCGCTTGAAAAATATCCAATGTGTACCTTTATTAAACCATACTAGAAAAATAACTCTCATCTTTTGCTAACAGTGCTTGGGGGGTACCACTATCAACAACCTTACCCTCTTCCAACACATAAATGAACTCTGCACTTTTAATCGTACTAAGTCTATGTGCGATGGTAATCACCGTCCTCTGCGACAAAAAGGCATGCAATGCCTCAAAAAGTTTTACTTCTGTATGCACATCTAAAGCCGAAGTCGACTCATCAAATATCACCACTTTGGGATCACTTAATATCATACGTGCAATCGCGACTCTCTGTCTTTGTCCACCGCTGAGCTTGATACCGTCTTTTCCAACAAGCGTATCAAGTCCCTGATCTAAACGTTCTATGACATCTGTAAGCTGCGCGATCTCGAGTGCTTTTTGCACTACATCTTCACGATACACCTTACCTAACGTTAGATTGAACAACATTGTATCATTAAAAAGTTTAGGATGTTGCAAGATAAGATGAATATTTTCTCTGATTGTTGAAAGTTTGAGTGCTTTACTCGATACACCACCATACAAAATCTCTCCCTGATCTAAAGGATAGAAACCCACAAGTATGTTAGAGAGTGTTGTTTTTCCTGAACCGCTGGCACCGACAATAGCAATCTTGGAAGCCTTCTTGATATGCATATTAATATTTGTTAATATATCTTTGTCTTTTTGATAAGAAAAGGAAAGATTCTTTACCTCTATGTCAATGGCATATTGTGAATCAAAAGGATTGGTCTGTTCCTCTCTTTGTGGTTCCTGTTCCATCGCGTAGATACTATTGATACGTGTACATGCTGCTTTGGCTGTAGAGAGTGCATATTGAAAATTGATAATATCTTGTGTAGGTGTCACCATGACCCATAAGTAAGAAAAGATGGCAAGCATCAATCCCACCGAGAGATCGGAGTATGCTACGGCTAAAATACTTACTGCCCTAAAAATTTCATATCCGCTTAAAAATATCAAGAAAGAGTACTTCATCGCTGCTTCACTTTTATAACCATATGCAATAGCATGCTCTTTTAGCTCTCTGGCTTTCACCTCACTTTTCTGAAAAAAATATTCTTCTTTGTTGGCTGCACGTATCTGGTGAAACAGTTCTAACGTTTCAGTCAATGCAGACTGAAAAACTTCAACAGCTTTATTTTCATCTTTCTTAAGCTTCCCAATATTACGTGCAAGTTTAGCTGTAAAAAAGACAACAATAGGGTTAGTAATTAAAATAAACACTGCCAATTGCCAATGTATCCAAATCAATATCACTGCAGAAAATAGCAACACAAAAGAAGCAATGATTACTCTAGAAATAGTACTGCTCACAAATCCGTCTATGGTTTCTACATCCGTGACCAATTTTGAAGTGACCGCTCCCACGCGCATTGTTTCGTATTCTTTAAGTGAAACATGCTTGAGATGCTTGAGTAAAGAATCTCTCATCTTATATGTAATATTTTTTGATATTACTGTAAATATTTTACTTTGTATGATACTTAGCAGTGTACTTAAAATACGTAAAAAGACGATAATGGCTAAAATAAAAAAAACATACCCTTTTGTATCTGAAGTAAAAAGGTTTTGTGATATCCAAGCGATGAATCCATGCTCTTTTCCTAATAAAAGTTCATCAACGAGTATAGGAATCAAAAGGGGTATGATGACAATGAGAAGCGTTGAAAGTAGCGCTACTATATTTCCTAATATTACAGCACGTTTATAAGCGAGAAGTTGACGTATAATACCTTTTATACTACAACTTAAGCTTTGCATTAAATCGCGTCAACTATATCAAGTATCTGTGTTAAATCTTTAATATCTACACAGTGCGTCGCTGCCTCTTTTAGTATAGGTTTTGCACAAAATGCTACACGCATATCTGCGTGTGCAAACATGCTCAAGTCATTCGCACCATCACCCACTACCAGAGTATCTTTCCTGCTGACACCAAGAAGTTTTGTATCCGGATGATCATATCACCTTTAGCGTCAGAATGCATCATCTCACCACCCACTTGTCCAGTCAGTATGCCACCCTCACTATGTAAAAAATTTGAAAAATCTGCATCTATGCCCAAGGCCTTTGCTGCAGGTGCGGTTGCATTTCTAAATCCACCGGAAAAACAGATAACGGTATAGCCACGTTCTTTGAGTCCTTTTACCACTTCAAAAGCACCAGGCATCATAGGTAAGTCTGCACAAATACTATTTACTTTTTCTTCCTCTAACCCTTCAATCAGTGCTACCCTTGCTACAAGTGACTTAAAAAAATCTAGTTCTCCCGCCATCGCCTTTTCAGTAATCTCTGCCACTGCTGTTTCCAAACCAAGTGGTGTAGCCAAGAAATCAATGGTTTCACCATCCATTAATGTTGAATCAAAGTCAAATACAGCCAATTTACTACTCATTCAGGTTCCTTAAAATGCGTCTCTATACATAATTTTGATAGAATTATAACAATAAAATAAAAAAATTAAGAGTAATATCATGTATGAAAAATTTTGCGACATCCTTTGTAACGATAAGAAATTCATCACTGTAGAGATCAACCCTCCTCATGGAGCATCGATAGATGGTATCATTGCTGACATTAAAAAACATCATTTACACGAAAAGGTCACAGGCTTTTCGTGCACAGATAATCCTCTGGCAAAACTGAAGATGTCAGGTGTGCTTTCTGCCATAAAGTTACAACAAACCTTCCACAAACCGGTCATTGCAACGATGAGTATGAGAGACAAAAACAAGCTCTCTTTGCAGTCTACATTGCTTGGAGCAAATGATTTTGATTTACGTTGTATACTTGCACTGACCGGTGATCCGGCAAAATACTCAGATCAACCCGAAGTCAAGGGGGTTCTTGAACGTGACTCTACCCTGCTTTTAAGCATTATCTACCACCTCAACAATGGTGTGGACTACAGCAATAAAGCGCTCAAACCCGCACCAAAACCGATTTACCCTTTTGCCGTAAGTAATGCCTCTGCAAAAGATATGAAAAGCTTACAAAAACGTATGGTTAAAAAATTAGACTACGGAGCAAGAGCGATCATGACCCAGCCTGTATATAATTTGGAAAATGCTAAAGAGTTACTGGACCTTTTCGAAGAAGCCAAAGAGATGAGTGTAAGAGATACAGCCAAAGAAGCACACCTTATAATCGGACAGTTTCCTATCGTACGAGCTAAAACGGCTAACTTTATAGACGACAAAGTACCTGGGATATCTGTACCTAAAGAGATTATAGATGAAATGAACCTTGCAGTCATGGACGGAGAAGACAAAGAGCAAGAAGTCGGATTTGCCTTGTCTAAACGTATTTTTGATGAAATGATGGACCTGCATGGAAAAGTACATTTAATGACCCACAACCGTTTTGATCTTTGTTCGGAGTTGATAGGTTCATCAAACCCTTCTTAATATCCTCGTTTCTGAAGCGAGGATCTACCACTTTTAACTTCTAAATCTCTACACCATCAAATATCAATGGATACACTGTCCCATAAAGCGTAACAAACAGCAAAGGTACTGCCCATATAAGTCCAATGCCCATGGTTAATATGCCCAACACCATGAAAAAACTAAGCAAAAAGAACAGTCCAAAAACTTTAAACCAATGTTTTGTGACAGTTTTTCGAGAAAGTTCCATCGCTTCCCATACATCCATCCCTTTATCTGCTATAAGAGGTAAAGTAAATATATAGGCAATGCTTAAATAGATACCCGGAAGAATAAAAAGTATAAAACCGATCACGGTCATAAAATAGATAAAAATACCTGCCAATGCCAATTTACCCATAAGATGATAATAATTAAAAATAGATTTGAACTCTAGCTGCTCTCCACGTGAGTAGTTTATAGCAAGCATCATAATCCCTACAATAAGTGGCATGATCACCGGATAACTTAAAATCGTTACTATCTGTTGATTCAGAAGGTTTGGCTCTGCAGGTGGTGCTGGAGAAGGAAAGAATATACCCAATATAATCTGCATAACGATCACAGTGACCATATATACCATAAAGGAAGCCAAAAAAATTGCTTTGACTCCTGCTATCTGAGCAAAGCCCTTTTTTATCATTTTAATGATGTCAAAATCATATACAGGGATATTTTGATTTGTCATATATGGGTAACTCCTTTAAATTTAAAAATCATTATAACTTAAAAATATCACTTTTATTAAAGAACTTCTGCTATACTCACAAAAATTAATTAGGAGAAAATATGTCTGAATTACAAAAGTTTCGTTTGATCAATAAAATAGAAGGTATCTCGTTTATCATCTTAATCTTCATAGCTATGCCATTGAAATATAGTTTTGGCTACCCTATGGCTACTAAAATAGTAGGTATGCTTCATGGTCTGTTTGTATTTGCTTTTATCTACCAGATCATTGAGGCAAAGAAAGAAGCTGGATTTACATTAAAAGAGACGGCACTTTACTTTATCTTGTCACTTATACCGTTTGGTTCTTTCTATACAGATAAACTGCTTGCTAAAAAAATGACTATAGCATAACGCGTTCCCTTAGCTACAACTATAATAAGTACAAACCACTTAAAGTTGTAGCGTAACACTCCTGCAATAAAAGTCAGTGGGTCTCCTACAATAGGTACCCATGACAGCAGAAGTGTCCATCCACCAAATCTATCAAATAATTCCCGTGCTTTTTTCATGTTTTTAGCTGAAAGATACCCTTTTGTTTCTAGATAACTCTCACCTTTTAATCCTAACCAATAGTTCACCGTAGAACCCAGTGCATTTCCAACCGTTGCGAAGATCCACAAGAGTAACAATGAATAGTTTTGGGAAATATCATAGAGAAGCAAGGCTTCACTTCCCATGGGTAGTAATGTAGCAGAGAAAAAGGCTACGCTAAAAAGAGTAATATAAACGATAAAGGTTCCTTAAAGTGTCTTAAAGTGCATTTCTCCCTCTTCAATGACACCGACCATCCCTTGGCATGCCAATGAGGGTAAAGAGATGTATTTACCTACGCTCTTAGATTGATGAAAATGCCCTTCTATGACTAGATCTGTCTCTGTATAGTTTTCCAGTATCTCTTCTACTCTTTTTTCAAAGCCATCAAAAGTAAAACAAATATGTTTTTGTGACAATTTTTTCATACGATGATCGATGATAGCTTTTTGAAAAGGTTTGAGCAACGTTAATGTCGTCTTATTTCTTAACACTTTACAATAAAGGTCATAACCAAAACCTGTAGCATATTTATCGCCATGTGAGATCGCAACTTTTTGCTCTCCAAGTTTGAACATCACAGGTTGTGCTTCTCTACTGTATAAATGCATAAGGGGGAAAACATCTTTGAGACAAAAATCATGATTGCCTTCAAAATAGTGGATTTCAAGTTTTTTAGAAAGTGTCTGAAGAAGTTTTATGGCTTCTTGTGAAAAAGTTTGGATGTAGTCGTTGTATCCAAAAAGCAAATCAAAATTATCACCCATTAAAAAAAGTTGAGATATTTGGATCTCTTCAGACTCAATCTTTTTAAGCAGCTTTAAAAAAGCATCTCCATGATGAGGATAATGTGAATCAGCAATAAAAAGTGCGTGCTCTTTTATACGTATCATCTATTTAACATATCTCGTGATTAAGGCATATAGGCAATAGTTGGAATACCCATACCTTCATCATATCCACACATCAAGTTAGCAGCTACAAGCGCTTGTGAACTCGCCCCACGTAAGAGGTTATCTATGGCAGAAGAGACAAAAAGTGCATTGCCATTTTTGGCTGCAAATATGTCACAAAAATGAGTCCCTGCTGTACTTTTAATGTCGACAGGTATCTCTCGGATACGGATAAATGGATCGTTAGCATAATGTTTTTTTAACACTTCTAGTGGATCAATATTTTCTTTTAAGGTTGCATACACGGATACAAGTTCACCTCGTGTCGCGGGTATGAGATGCGGCACAAAGTTCACATTCATTTTCACACCGTGTACCTTTTCTATCTTCTCTGCTATCTCTGGTGCATGACGGTGCTTGAGTGGATTATAAGCAAAAATATTGTCATTAACCGTGACGAAATGTGTATTTTCGCTTAGTTTTTTTCCAGCACCACTTACGCCAGACTTAGCATCTACAAATAAAGGTGCTGAAGTATCAAGGTAAGGAATGAAGGGCAAGATACCAAGTAAAGTTGCAGTAGGATAACAGCCAGGTCCTGCAGCCAGCTTAGTACTTTTTAACGCTTCCCGATAATACTCGATCAATGCATACGTAGCATCATCTAGATGTGCTTTATCTTCATGGGCACAATAGTGTGCTTCATAGGTATCAAAGTCTAACCGATAATCTGCAGAAAGGTCTACGACTTTTACCCCTTTGTCCAGAAGCTCTTTTGCAAAACCCATTGAAGCCTTATGAGGAAGGGCAAGAAAGACAAGTTCGCAGCATTCAGCCACAAAAGCAGCATCTGCTTTTTCTACAGGAAGGCTTATGACATCTAGCAATGAGGGGTGCAACTTTTCTATCATGGTATCACCTTCAGTCGTTGCAAGATAGGTCAATTGAAATCCACTGTGTGTGACTAACATTTTAATCAGTTCAAGCCCTGTATATCCACTTGCTCCTACAACACCTACTTTTACCATATGATCCTCTTTAAGCTAATATTATTTCTTTATACGACACCTCTTCGATGTCATACATCTTTTTACCTGTGGGTAATGTTAATGATACTTCATCACCCTCTTCTTTTCCTATCAGTGCTCTAGCCATAGGAGACTGAATAGAAATAAGCCCTTTGGTAGGGTTTGATTCTTTTCCACCTACAATAGTGTAGCATATCTCTTCATCTGTATTTTGGTCTACTAGCTGTACCGTTGAGCCAAAACTTACTCTTTCATGTGCAAGCGTAGAAGGGTCAACAACCTGTGCTCTACCTATAACATCTGTAAGCTCTGCAATTCGTGCTTCCATCAAACCTTGTTTGTCTTTCGCTGCATGATACTCCGCATTCTCTTTAAGATCACCCAATTCTCTTGCTTCATCAATCACTTTAGCAATGATGCCCCTTTCTACAGATTTTAACTGCTCAAGTTCTTCTGAGAGTTTATTGTAGGTAACTTTTAACATCGGCTCTTTTTGCACGATATATCCTTTAAGATGATAAATTGATTTATAATTGTAGGTATTATACCAAAAAGGTTATAATAGCGCTAAAATAATCCATAAAGTTTATAGAATGAAGCAAATATTAATTACGAACGATGATGGCTTTGAGTCTGAAGGTCTGAAAGCACTGGTTGAAGCGCTCAAACCTCTGGGGCATGTGAGTGTCGTAGCACCAACAACAGAAAAATCTGCCTGTGGGCATTCTCTGACATTAACAAGACCCCTCAATTTTGTAGAAGTTGAAGAAGATTTTTACAAGCTAGATGATGGTACGCCAACAGATTGTGTTTTTCTCTCGCTTAACAAGCTTTTCACCAAAGAAAACAGACCAGACCTTGTAATCTCCGGTATTAATATCGGCTCAAATATGGGTGAAGATATTACCTATTCAGGAACCGCATCTGCTGCGATGGAAGCTGTGTTACAAGGTATTCCAGCTATTGCCATTTCACAAGTGTATAAAGAAGATGGGAAGAGTATCAAAAAGTTAGGCTATGGTTTAGCACAAAAGAGCATCGTCACCCTTGTAGAAAAGATATTTAACGATGATTTTCCACTTCCTTCACGTAAATTTTTAAATATCAATATTCCTCCTATTCCAAGTCCTGAGTGTAAAGGTTTTAAGGTCACACGTGCAGGCAATCGTCTTTATGGGCACCATGCTGAAGTACACCATAATCCACGGGGAAAAGAATACTACTGGATAGGGTTACCCGAATTAGGATGGATGGAAACAGAAGGTCACCTTACAGACTTTGAGGCGATTAATGATGGTTATGTTTCCATCACCCCTGTGCACCTTGATATGACAAGCTATGATGATATCAAATCTTTGGATGAATGGCTATGAGATTTGAACGATGTCGTATGCTCTTTGGAGATGAAGACTTTGCAAAGTTGCAAAAAGCCAAAATTCTCATTCTTGGCATTGGAGGTGTAGGTTCTTATGCGCTTGACTGTCTATACCGTTCAGGTGTGAGTGACATTACTATCCTAGACTATGATGTTTATGACGAAACCAATCAAAATAGACAAATAGGTTCAGAAGCGGTAGGTATGCTAAAAGTGGATCGATTACAAGAACTTTATCCCTCAGTCAAGACCATCACTCAGAAGATGACTATGGCCTGGGTAGAACACTTTGATTTTGAACCGTATGACATCATCATAGATGCGGCAGATACAACCAAAGTAAAGATAGAAGTAGCCAAAAAATGTTACAAAAAACTCATTATGGCATTGGGCTCGGCCAAACGCTTTGATACCAATAAAATAGAAGTAGCCTCCATTTGGAAAACCCATGGTGATGCACTCGCAAGAAAAATACGTAATGAACTCAAAAAAGATAAATTTGATAGAAACTTTACGGTTGTATTTTCACCAGAAGAAGATAAATGTAAAGAGAAAGGTTCCTGTGTCGCAGTCACAGGTGCTGTGGGTCTAACTGTTTGCTCTGAAGCAATTAAAAGGGTAGTTCGTAAAATATAGAAAAGGAATGACGTTTGGTTATAGACAGAGTCGAAAATTGGGGACATTACCCCTTGGGTTCAGCATGGAGACGGGCATTTGAATTTTTACACACTTTAACACCAGAGTCACCTGATATGAAATACCCTATAGATGGGGAAAATATATTTGCAATCGTGATGAGTTATGATACCTGTGCTCCAGAAACATCTGTATTTGAGTCACATCAAAAATATATAGATATTCAAACTGTTTTACGTGGAGGTGAAAGGTTTGAATGTGCATTTAAAGATGACCTAGTCATTGATATACCATATCAAAGCTCTAAAGACATAACATTATATAAACGTACGAGACAAGGACAAACATGTATAGATGTATTTCCTGGGACATTTGTAATGTTATATCCTCACGATGCACATATCGCTTCTTTAATGATAAATGAAAAATCTGAATATATTAAAAAGGTGGTTATTAAAATCAAAACCGAACTTGTTGTCTAAAATAGAAAATTATTTTAATTTTCTATTTCTAGCAGACAAAAGGGTCAAAACAAACAATCCAGCCACAGCGTAATAAACCCACATAGGGATAGGCACTGGGTCACCTGCTGCATAGGAGTGTAAACCTGAAAGATAATAGTTTACACCAAAATATGTCATGAGTACTGTAGAGTATGCCCAAGTTGATGCCACATTATAGATGAAATTTGACTTCAATGACGGGATAAATCGTAAGTGAAGTACTGTAGCATAGATGAGTATCGTCACTGCAGCCCAAGTCTCTTTCGCATCCCAACCCCAGTAGCGTCCCCAACTTTCATTTGCCCAAACACCACCAAGGAAGTTTCCTATGGTAAAAATGAAGAGACCTACAATCACTCCCATTTCAGAAAGATTTGTCAATTCTTTGATCGAACGGTCTATATTCTCATTACCATTCTTCCCTCTCATGATATACAATATAAGTACCAACAGTGATAAAATCGCTCCTAAGCCCAAGAAACCATCCCCTGAAATAATCGTTGCAACGTGAATCATCAGCCAGTATGACTTAAGTACCGGTACAAGAGTGGTGATTTCCGGGTTAATGAAACTCATATGTGCTACACCCATCGTCACACCTGCCAAAATGGCTGTACCGGCTAAGGCGAATGGTGAATGTCTGGCTAAAATAATCCCGGCAAATACTGTTGAAGCCGCGATAAACACAATGGATTCATAGGCATTTGACCACGGTGCATGTCCCGCAATATACCAACGAATACCTAATCCAACGATATGTATCATAAATCCTAACATAAGCACACTCAATGCGATTCTCATGATCCACTTTATAGAGAATGCTGGTTTAAGCACATTGATAAATGCAAAGAGTAAAAGTAATAATCCTAAAATTAAATAGAGTGGGACAAGCTTGGAAAAAAGACCAAATTTATTATACTTTATCTCCATATCGATATGCGTTGGACTCGGTATCACAGCTGCACCATATTGTTCTTGATACTTACGTATGCCTGTCAATGCTAAGTTTGCATTCTCCCAATTGCCTGTTTTTAATCCCTGTGCGACCATTTGAAAATAGGCCGAGATACTCATTCTGACAGCATTAGACTGCTCTTGAGGATAATCTTTAATCGCATCCATCGGTGCCATCCATTTATTGTTGGCATCATTAGGTTTTGGGAAAATACGTAAAAGTGAACCCTGATAGCTCATAAATGAAACATTGACTCTTTCATCTATCTTGAGAAGTTCTTTATCATATTGCGACTTTTCAAGTGGTTTCTTTTGACTTGCTTCGGTTACTGCATCAAAGATCTTATAACTATTGTCTTCCGGAGAGAAGAAGTCTGTAAACTTTGCATATTTTGTCGTTTCAGGAAGTCCCAGGGTGACAGCGATCCTTTTGTGCCCTACTTTTATCATAGGTATATTTTGGTACAGTTCTGGCTGCATGATCATACCAAGTAACATTTGCGTTGGTTCGAGTTTAAAAAGTACTGATCTTCCTGTGATCTTAGCGATCACTTCATGTGCAACCGTATCCATAGGTTTCATACGTCCCTGATGATCTTGTACAGCAATTTTCCCAAAGTTTCTTGCATGTGATTTATCATAGGACTCCATTGCTTTTAGCACGTCTTCATCTACAATTTGTGATGCAGCATTCACATTTTGTGGCGTGAGTGCCAAAAGTACCATAAATACTACTGCAGTAGCAGATGCCTGCAGTTTTCTTGTTCCCTTAAGCAGTTTTTGGAACCTTCCACTAGGTGCGAAAAGAGACCAGATCATTCCAATCGTTAGTAAAAAATATCCGATATACGTAGGCCAAGTTCCAGGATCATGGTTCACTGAAAGCACCGTTCCCTTTTCATCTTGATCATAAGAAGACTGGAAAAAACGGTAGTTTCTATGGTCTAAAATATGGTTCATGTAGATTTTATACGGCATATTGATATCCTGTTCTTTATCTATAAGCACGACATCACTAGCATAGGATGCAGGTGTCATAGATCCTGGGTAACGTTCTAATTCAAAATTATCGAGCTTTATAGAGAAAGGTAAATCTATCAGTTTTGCACCAACTCGCATATCAATATGCACACCATTGAGTTGCATTTGGTTTATCTTGCCAGTTCTACCTTTGTAAGGTTTTGTGGTGAAAATCTGACTTTGAGCTCCTACACTCACTTTCCATTGCATATATTCAGCCTGACCTCTTTGTGTTTTAATATCGTGAGAATCTAACTTCAAAATAGCTTTTTCATGCACATCTTTTAACACAATCGCATTAGACCCAAAGCGGTAAAGCATTCTATTTTTGAACTCATTTTCTCCTGCTTTCAATTCAGCAGAACTTTTGTCATTCATATTGAGTGTTTCAAGCACAAAAGGGAAATGCACCTTGTACCCTGTGCCTTCTTCTTTTATAAGGAAGGTTGGTTTATCGGTTTTAGGTTCGATGTCATAGCCTAGATAAAAAGTGCCAAAATCTTTTCTTTCCCCTTTGGCTATATAATAGATTTCACCTTTTTGACCTGTCGAAATTTTCAATTCCAAAAGTTTTTTTCCTTCTTCTGAAGGTATCACTTCTTCATGTGCCGTGGGTAAATATTTCAGTAACTCTACTTTCACTTCTTTGTCGCCTACGGAAAGATGCTGTACCAATGAATTTTTTGTCATTGTCGAGAAGTAAAGCTCTTTTTCAAGCGTTGCACTCTTCTCTCCCTCTACGGCATGCAGTTGTAAAACTTTTACATCAGAAACCATTGTATGACTTGCATCACCCTCACGTATATGCATAATACCCTCATAGCCTACATAACGTGTAATAATTGCTCCTAGTGCAATAACAAGGAAGGAAAAGTGAAAAAGAAAAACAGCCGGTTTGGATTTGTAACTTTTATATTTGATGATGTTGTAAACAAGAATAGCGATAAAATAGCCTAAGAATATTTCAAACCATACTGTTTTATAAATAAGTGCTCTGGCTGTTTGTGTGCCATAGTCATTTTCTATAAATGTTGCTGCACCGATAATTGCACCAAAAGCAAACAACATTAACACAGCCATTTTGATGGAAAAAATATACTTCATCTTTTAAATCCCCTTGTTCCATTAAGTGAAAAGATTATAGCTGATATTTGCTAACCGATTGTTAATTAGGAGACTTTAACTCTTATTCTTAGCCCAATAAATGATGATTGTTACATTAACGGACCAAAATTTAATACCTATTATACCAAGGGTTTTAAGGTCTATCTTATTAAGAAAACTTTTACAAGACACTCGTACCGATGTACCATTTATTGATTACTGATCGTACTACTTCAACTCTCCCCAACTATCGCCTACACTTACAGAACACTCCAAAGGTACATCCAACTCCAAAATATTTTCCATCGTATATACAAAGCGTTTGGAGAGCGCTTCTACTTTTTCCTCTTTTACTTCAAAGATAAGTTCATCATGTATCTGTAAAAGCATAAATGCATCCAGGTTTTCTTCACGTATCATCGTATCTATCTGATTCATTGAGAGTTTTATTAGGTCAGCTGCTGAACCTTGAAACACAGTATTGACCGATTCCCGCATAAAGGCTGCTTTTTGCATACCGTTGGCACTTTCATAGTCAAATAGTCGTCTTCTTTTTAGTATCGTCTCCACATATCCATCTATCTTCACACGTTCTTGTATGCCTTCTAGGAAACTTTTAACCGTAGGGAATGAGGCAAAATAATGCGTAATGATTTCCTTCGCTTCACCAGAAGAAATACCCAATTCATCAGAGAGTTTTTTAGGACCCATACCATACAGCAATCCAAAATTAACTGATTTGGCAAAACTTCGTTTTTCTTGTGCTTCTTCTTCTCCAAAAAGCTTCAGTGACGTGGCCAAGTGGATGTCAACACCCTGGTTAAAAGCATCCATCAAAGCTGTATCTTTAGAAAAATGCGCAAGCAAACGAAGTTCTATTTGAGAGTAATCTATACTGACCAGCTTATAGCCTTCTTTAGCGACAAAAGCTTCTCTTACTGAACGTCCCAGTGCTGAACGCACAGGGATATTTTGTAAATTCGGATCACGTGAAGATAAACGTCCGGTTGCTGTACCCGTTTGACCAAAAGAAGTATAGATACGGCTATGTTCATCTGTATTCGCGAGCTTAAGTAACGGTTCCACATAAGTAGAAAGTATCTTTTGGTACTCACGGTATTGAAGGATCTTTTCAATGACAGGATGTTCTCCTACCAGTGCATTTAAAACTGCTTCATTCGTGCTGTAACCTGTCTTGGTTTTCTTTCCGCCTTGAAGTCCTAACTGTTGAAAAAGTACCACGCCCAACTGTTGTGTAGACTTGATGTTAAACTCAGACCCACTGAGTACATAAATCTCTGAAGTTAAAGTAGCCAAATCTTTACTAAGGGTTTTTTGTAATGCTTCTAACTTACTAGGATCTATTTTAATACCTAGATGTTCCATCCGCATTAATACATTCATAAATGGATACTCTACATTTTTTGCTTCTTTTAAAAGATGTGTCAAGGAAGAGAGTTCCATTTTCTTTTTTATCGCACCGTAAAGCAAATACGTCATCCAAGCATCTTCTGCAGCATAAAAAGTGGCATCCTCGATGGCTACTGCTGAAAAATCTTCTCCCTTTTTTACCATCTCTTTAAAAGGCTTCATCTCATACTTAAAAAATGTCTTTGCCAGTGTATCAAGTCCTACTTTTGTTCCAGGATTTGAGAGCCATGCCATGATCATCGTATCAGCATAAGGTATGATGGGTTCGATAGCAAATTGGTTATAAAGCAATGAAAAATCGAACTTTAGATTTTGTCCGACAATATTATAGGTCAATAGTTGCTTAAGTGCCCAAAGTGCATCATCTAGACTCACTTGGTCTACTACGCCAAGATACTTATGCCCTACTGGTACATAGTATGCGCGTTGCGTATCAAAACAGAAACTAAACCCAACCATTTTGGCTACTTTTGTATCGAGTCCTGTTGTCTCTGTATCAAAAGCNACNATANCATCTTTGTCTATATTTTCTAACACACTTTCTAATTTTTCTTTACTATCTAACGTGACTGCTTCAAAACTGAGCGTTTGAACTTTTGGTTTTTCTACTACTATGCGGTCCGTCTCTTCAAGCCCTACTTTTGCTTTTCTAATGGCTTGTTTCATTTCATACTGTTCAAATTCTTCAAGCAGACATGAGAGGTAATTCTTATCTTCAAAGACAAAACTTTCAACATCCATGTCTTTAAATACATCCGAACTCATGGTAACCAATTCACGAGATAAAAAAGCTTTCTCTTTACTCTCTAAAAGAAGTTTCTGTATACGCGGTGTACCACAGTTTTCTATATCTGCATAAATGGCTTCAAGCGTATGGTACTCGTTAATCAGTTTACTCGCACCTTTCTGTCCTATACCTTTTACCCCAGGAATATTGTCTGAGCTGTCACCAAGTATAGACTGAAAATTAATGAAATCCCGTGGATGAACTTCAAATTTATCGATACATCCCTGTTCATCGATTACTTTTTTCTTAACAGAATCATACATTTCCACTTTGCCATCTTCGATCATCTGATAGAGATCTTTATCGTGAGAAACGATACGTACTTTGATTCCTTTCTCTTTTGCAAATTTTGTGACCGTAGTGATGACATCATCTGCTTCAAAACCTTCACGAGAGAGATTGGCAAAACCCATTTGTTCTATCCATTCAATCGCAATGGGAAGCTGCTTGACCAAATCATCAGGTGCAGCTTCACGGTGGGCTTTGTATTCAGGATAGAGATCGTTACGAAATGTTCTTCCTTTCGCATCCAGAGCAAACACCAGATAATCGGTGCTATGGTCTCGGTGCAATGAGTCTACAAGGTTGGCAAATCCCGTAAGAAGTCCTGTAGGAAATCCTTCTGAATTACGTAACGGCGGTAAAGCGAAATAGGAACGAAAGAAGAAGCCAAATGTGTCTATAATGGTAATGGTTTTCAAAGATAAGCCTAGTTTTTAATGTATTTTAACCTATTAACTGTTAGAGGTCCCTCTAATTTACATCTTCATTTAATATTATATTAATAAATTTGTTGCTAATATAGTACTAATGAACAAAGCCAAACTGTCTGTAAGGATAGGACGGAAAGCTACGGATCTCTTCTAGACAGCCGGGTTACTTCATCGCATATACTTAAAAAATGAGATAGAGGAGTAAGTCATGACATCTAGTTATACTATCAATACACGAATCGCCCATCCATCCAAGGTCATTCATATCAAATCATCTAAAAAGTTTACTGAAACAGATATTCATCTTTCAGATACACCTCTCTTTTTTCCTAAAGGTTATGAAGAAGTATTTTTAGCCATATATTTTGCGATACTACCCTACATTGTAGGAGTACTTTTTATTTTCTTTTATGTTGCAGAAGGAAATGTCGAACTTTTTTTATCTCTTTATGAAGCACAGGTTTCTATTTTGACTTGGGCAATTGGGTATGAGATCATTGCTGCGTTTACGCTTTTATGGATCGCAAAAATGGCCATTGTCTTCACAAATAAAAGTCTAAAACCCAATCCGATAAAGCATTTTCGTACTACACAGTTCGCAAACGCATAAAATAAAAAAGAATTAAGCTAACTTAGCTTAATTCTTTTGCCAAATACTCACCTGTATAAGAACCTGTTTTTTTATATTCTAAAGCCAGTTTTTCAGGTGAACCCGTTGCGATAATAAGCCCTCCTTTATTTCCCCCCTCTGGTCCCATATCTATAATATAATCTGCATTTTTTACCATATCAAGGTTATGTTCTATCACCACAACCGAATTGCCCAATTCGACTAAATGGTGCAAGACCCCTGTAAGCCTGTCAACATCTGCGAAGTGAAGTCCAGTAGTAGGCTCATCCAAGATATAAAGTGTTTGACCCGTATCTTTACGACTCAACTCTTTACTAAGCTTAATACGTTGTGCTTCTCCTCCTGAAAGTGTGGTGGCATTTTGGCCAAGTGTTATATAATCAAGTCCAACATCAGTCAATGTCTTGAGTTTCACCGCGATGGCAGGAATCGCTTTAAAAAATGCCAATGCCTCACCCACACTCATCTCAAGCACATCAGAGATAGATTTTCCCTTATACAATACTTCACGTGTCTGTGCATTGTAACGTGTACCATCACAAGCATCACAAGAGACCAAAACGTCAGGTAAAAAATGCATCTCTATTTTTATCTGTCCGTCTCCCTGACACTTCTCACAACGTCCGCCTTTGACATTGAAGGAGAAACGACCTATCTTGTAACCACGAAGTTCAGCTTCTTTGGTTTGGGCAAAAAGTTTACGTATTTCATCCATAATTCCAGTATAAGTTGCTGGGTTAGAACGTGGTGTTCTTCCTATGGGACTTTGGTCAAGGTAGATCACTTTATCGAGTTTTTCAAGTCCTGTGATCTCCACACCATCGACTTTATTTACTTTTTTTGCATGATTGAGTATCTCTCTTGCCACAGGAAGTAATGTTTGAAGGATGAGTGAACTTTTTCCACTACCACTGACCCCAGTGATACATACAAAGTTCTGTAAAGGTATTTTGGCATCCAATTTTTCGATGTTATTAAGTGTCACATTTTTGATCTCTATCCACTCTTTTTGAGGATTGTCATGAGAATAAGAGATCTCTTTTTTACCATACATATAGTCTGCAGTCAAAGTTTTTGCTTTGGCTAGTTTTTTTGCATCACCGGCAAATACCACTTCACCCCCAAACTCCCCTGCTCCAGGACCGATATCTATGATGTAGTCTGCAGCTAAAATGGTCTCTTTGTCATGTTCCACAACAATGACCGAGTTCCCTTTTTCACGTAGAGAGTTCAGTGTGCGTATAAGCTTCATCGTATCACGTTCATGAAGCCCTATGCTTGGTTCATCCAGTACATACATGACGCCTGTTAGTCCAGAACCTATCTGGGAAGCGATACGTATACGTTGTGCCTCACCACCAGAGATACTCCTTGCATCACGGCTTAATGTAATATACCCTAACCCTACATCATACAAGAAATAAAGTCTTTCATACAACTCTTTAAGTATAGACTCTGCTATCATCTTCTGCTGTTCACTTAAATGAGAGAAACTCTCTTTATCTGCAAAATAAGCATATGATTTTTCGATAGGCATGTCGATGATATCTGCGATATTTTTCCCTTCTATCTTCACGGCTAAAGAACGGGGTCTTAGTCTATGTCCATCACACTTGTCACACACTTTTTCCGTCATATATTCAGAAAGGTCTTTTTCATCTTTAAACATATCATGTGCAAACTTGACCACACCGGGCCACTCACGTTTGAGTTTATGACGTTTCCATAAAAAGTCTACTGTAGTTCCATTTCCATAGAGTATGGCTTTTTGCTGATGCGATTCAAGTTCACCATAAGGCGTTTTAATGTCTATGTCATTTTGTTCACAAAAGGCATTGAGAAATTTGGTGTAGTAACTCTTGTTAAAACCATACATGATCTTCACGGCACCTTTATCGATGCAAAGCTCTGAGTCAATCACTTTCTTTAAATCTATGGCATAGCGAATGCCTAATCCATCACACGTAGGACAGGCACCTTTAGGTGAATTAAAAGAGAAACTGACCGGTTCTAAAGGTTCAAAACTCAGCTTACAATCAAAACAGGCCAAATGTTCAGAGTAATGAATATGCTGTCTGTCAAGTCCCAGCTCTTCAAAATTGAGTACTTCTATCTCCATCTCACCATAACTCTCTTTGAGTGCTTTCTCAACATCTTGCCCTATCCGGTCACGACTCTCTTCTTTCACTACTACCCTGTCAACAACTACTTTAATGGTATGTTTTTTCGTTTTAGAAAGTTCTATTTCGTCGTCAAGACGTACCATTACGCCATCGATCATCGCACGAATGTACCCTTTATGACGAAGGGACTCGAGCATGTCTGCAAAGCTACCTTTTTTCTCTTTCACTAAGGGTGCCATGATAACAAGTTTTGCACTATCAGGCAGTTTTAATACTTCTTCGATGATATCCGAAGCAGACATGGAAGAGATAGGCTTTCCACATTCATGACAATGCTGTTCTCCTACACGAGAAAAAAGCAGTCTAGATAATCATAAATTTCTGTAATCGTCCCCACAGTAGAACGCGGGTTTTTAGATGTAGTCTTCTGGTCTATGGCAATCGCAGGGGTTAATCCTTCTATCTTATCTACATCAGGCTTACCTACACGTCCTAAAAACTGTCTGGCATAAGAAGAGAGTGATTCTATGTAACGTCTTTGACCTTCTGCATACAGTGTGGAAAAAGCCAAAGTCGATTTACCCGACCCAGAGATACCCGTTACGACGACCAGTTTGTTTTTAGGAATCTCTATATTGATGTTTTTTAAGTTGTTCTCTTTTGCGCCATAGACTTTTATCATATTATTTTTCATTTTAACTCCTATCTATTAAAACCACATTTTTTTTATCAAGATAACCAAAGCAAACATATAAAGTGCTAAAAGTGCTATCTTATGATTTTTTGAAGTGATATGGTCTTTGAGCCAAATACCCAATGCCACACCTACAAGTGAAGCCACTGCAACTATCAACCCATTGCCAAAGTCTATCGTTCCTGTAGTAAGTCGGCTTATCATCCCTGCTACCGAAGAAAATACGACAAAGAACAGACCCGCGCTCACTGCTTTTTTTATAGGGTAATGCAATAGTCCCACTAAAAGAGGTGTAAGTATAATAGAGCCGCCTATTCCAAGCGTAATAGAAAATATCCCAATCCCCAAACCGATACCAAAAAGCAAGGACTTATTGAGGGTTTTACTCTCTCCTTCAGCATATTGTTTGGAGAAAAAAAGTCTAAAAAGTGCAAATGTCAATAAACCCAAAAAGAGAAACTCTAATACCGTGTCTGAGATATACTGTGTCACATAACCACCGATATATCCACCCACAAATCCACCAAACCCCACAAAGATACCCTCTCCCATAATAAGAGAACCTTTTTTATGGTTAAGGTATGAGCCATATATAGAGCTAAATACCATTTGAATAATCGATATACCTATGGCATCTTTCGTCTCAAATCCCAGTACCAAGAGTATAGGTACAAGGATCATACCACCACCTATGCCGAAGAAGCCTGACATCGTACCTATAAATATTCCGACTAGGATAAGTTCTACCATCATTTCCGCAGCTCCAAAAATTAAGTTGAAATTATAACATTTTTCTTCAATGTTTACACTAATTTAGCTATACTAATAATAGATATAATTAAAATGATAAATTCAAGATAGGGAGTATGGTCTATGCAATTTATGAAACAAAGCATTAAAACAATATTTTCGTATTGGTCAATCATCCTAAGTATTTTACTACTATCTTCAATGATTTACACCGTCACGGTTCTTATCGAGGAAGGTAAAGAAGCAAAAGTTGTAAAAGAAGATTATGCAGAGTTTCACAGCCTCCAGTATGGCCTACTTAATTCTACTGTTTGGACAGAGAAAATCACTGAAGTCATACATCAAAAAATTGATGAGTTTGATTTTACTTCAACCAGCCGTGCAGAAATCAAACAGTATGTAGAAACCATCATAGATACACTCATCGTTGAAGCAGATAAAACCGTACGAAGAAACAATAACAAAAGAGGCTTTTTAAAGAGCCTTTTAGGTGATACTAAACAAATGATTACCGATGAACTTGTAGATATCAGAAATTTAAGACATAAAGTACCTCAATATACTGATGCAGTGATGAATGAACTAGAAAAACCTGCAAATCAGAAGATCCTAAAAGCAGTTATGAAAGATAAACTAAATCAACTCATGCAAAATAATCTGCCTGCTGTAGATATGCGTGAGTATAATCATATTTTGGAACGCTATCACTGTGATGATTTTGAAACATGTAGCAATATATTGGATACACAACTCCGTAAAAAATCAGATCTGATGGAGGAGTATGCAACTTACATCCTGATTATGGCTGCGATTCTTGTCATACTTATTATATTTCAAGGTACTATTCTCAAGTCTATTTCACTGCTGTTACTCTCTGCTACAAGTACGACCTTGTTAATTTCAGGACTGTTTTTACCTATGCTAGATATAGAAGCCAAAATAAATAAACTCTATTTTATGCTTCTGGACAAACCGCTCACCTTTACAAATCAAGTCATATTTTTTAAAAGTAAAAGTATTTCTGATTTGGTCGAACTCTTACTCCAATCAGATGAGGCTAAGATGATATTTGTAGGTATCTTGCTAGTGATGTTCAGTATTATTTTTCCTACTTTAAAACTGCTATCTACGTATCTCTATTTTTACAGTAAAAGTTTTATAGGCAATAACGCCATCGTACGCTTCTTTGCTCTACGCTCAACAAAATGGTCAATGGCTGATGTGATGGTAGTTTCGATCTTTATGGCTTATTTGGGGCTAGACAGTATGATAGAAAATGAGTTGAAAAAATTGGTAGAGCAAAGTGTACCTGTCAATGTCATCACCTCTAACGGAACACAGCTTCAAGTAGGGTTTTTTCTCTTTGTGGGGTTTGTCTTTACCAGTTTTGTGCTCTCCATCCTTGTAGAAAGATCACGTAAAGATACCTAAGTTGATATCACTGATAAAATAAGCAGATATTAAACTTCATACATAAGAGGTTGAGAAAAGAACTCAGTGATCACACTTCTCATTTCAGAAGGACTTTCAATGTTATTGACTAAGTCACGAAATGCTGATGCACCTTGATAACCTGCTTTGGAGTAGGTATGTAAATGTTTACGAAAGATGATAGCCCCATACTCACCATAATGTAAAAGCATTTGATCATAGTGTTCTAAAACAACTTCTTGAATGAGCTGGGATGAAACCTCTTCTATCCCCTCTTTCATCTGATGAAAGATCCAGGGTTTTCCCACAGCTGCCCGTCCTACCATAATGCCATCTGCACCTGTGTGTTCAAGTACCCATTTGGCTTTCTGCGGAGTGTCTATATCACCATTGGCAATGACCGGTATAGAGATGGCTTGCTTGATTTCTCTTATTGCATCATAATCTACTGCAGCCTTATATCTTCCTGCCTTTGTTCTACCGTGTACAGCGATATAATCTGCACCGCTTTCTTCACATATTTTAGCGATCTCTACATGATTTTTTTCATCAAACCCCAAACGCATTTTCACAGAGGTATACTCTTTGTTAGAATACTTTTTAATGGTTCTAATTGTTTCAGCCATTTTAGGCAGATTTGTTAGTAAAGAAGAGCCCTGAAGGTTATTGACTATTTTAGGTGCTGGACACCCACAGTTTAAATCTATACTTGTAATACCCTCTAATGTATTTAGATGTTCAACTGCCTTTTGCATGATACTCTGATCAGAACCTGCCAACTGTATACTGTAAGGATCTTCAAGAGGATTTTTCTCTAGCATTTTAAGGGTTTTTTTACTCCCAAAGGCAAGTGCATTGGAACTGATCATCTCAGACACGGTAAGATCAACGCCAAACTTCTTAACAACAGAACGAAAAGGAAGGTCAGTAAAGCCCGCAAGAGGGGCTAAAGTATAAAGTGTACGACTAAAGTCTAGTTTCATTACAAATGGAGTTTATATCGATAATATCTTCTAAATTATATTTGTCATACTCTTGTTTCAATGTATATAATGCTCTAAATTTAACAAACTCATCTTCTTCTTGTTCATTTAAATAGAGTGCCACTTGCTCCAATAATTCATATTCAAACAAAAGATAAAGATACGCATTTTGCGCCTTGCTACTTTCACTTTGATAACTTCTAAAAAGTGTCAAATTTTCTTCTGGATTAAAATATTTCTTAGTCACTGAAGCAATTTTAATAAAATCCTGGCATCCAAAATCAAGTGCATGTACAAATTCGGTTAGTATTTCAGGCGTCAGTTCAAGCGTATCATCTTCATTCATTCTGTCAAGCATCACAAAAAAGTTTTTCATATCAAAAACTTTTGCATATTTACGCGCCTGAACAAAATCAAATTTAGCTGCAAAGATCTCTAGTGCTTCTGCTTGTACTATCTCTGAATATTCCGATGTAGCCTTCATAACATCTTCAATAAACTTATCGTCAGACTCTAGACGGTTTAATCTATTTTGGATCAAGATTGGATTCCCAGGATTAAAGACTTTAGACATTTTTTCTTCTTTAAAATCTACATATTCACCATTTTGGATCTTCTGTATGATTGAAACAACACGAGAAAGTCTTGGTGTTAATCCTTCCACCGTATCAGAAATAGTTAAAGATGCTTTTCCTAAAAGCAATGCAGCACTTCCTAAATCTTCTATCGTATACTTTTGCTCTTTGGGCTCATTGACCAAAGACCAGTAAAGTGCGTCTTCTAAGGTATTCGTATCTTTTTGCCATTTTTTAAGTAAAAAGTAATTTTTTAAACCGTAAAAAAACATATGTACCAACGTAAAAACAAATAAAAGCACCATAGGTAAAATCAGCCAAACAGCTATAGGGAAATTAAAGTTAATCCCCATCAGTTCTAGTGCATAATGGTTTGGGTTAACGGTGTATGTAAACGCAGCAACTATTGCCATCAGTGCCAAAGTAGCAAAAATATACAGAGCAAGTCTCATTTTATCCCCTTATGATGTTAGCAATGTGCATAAACAAGGCTCATAGGTCAAATAACTTTCACCTTCAATAGAGAGTTTATGCTACATATTACTTTAAAATAGAAATCTATTTTGTTTCTTTTTCATTGATCTCACGGCATGTGATACAAAAACGTGCAAAATTTTTAACTTCTAGGCGCGCTTTGCCTATAGGTTCTTCACACATTTCACATATACCAAAAGATGCTCCTTTTATTTTATCTAAAGCAAGTTCAATTTCGTTTAATTCTTTACGCTGTTGTACCAAAATTGCACTATCTACGATAGTTTCTGCAGATGCAGCAGCATAATCACCCTCATCATTCAACTCAAGATCTCTCATTCCTTCTAATTCAAGTGTCGTACCTCTAAGATTTTTTTCTATCTGTACTCTTCTATCTAGTAATTTATTTTGAAATTCTTTTAATTCTATTTCTGTTAACATCAAGGTTGTCCTATTTATGATATGGATGATTATTGTTAATGGTCAAACCCCTAAAGATCTGTTCCATCAATACAACTTTCACCAGTTTATGTGAAAGCGTTATTTTACCAAATGATATTGCATTATTACATTTATCTAAAAAATCTCTCTCAAAGCCGTATGCACCGCCAATGAAGAGATTTACTTGCACGCTATCCTTAAGCAAATTTGCAAATTCATGGCTATCAACTTCTTTAGAAGAAGGGTCTAATGCTATATTAATGCTAGATTCCATGTATTTTTCCAAGGCTTTTGTATACGATTTCTGAGCAGCTGCAGGAGAAATGTCCTGCGCTTTGGCGATCTCTTTATCAAAGACTTCAATAACTTCAACTTTTGCAAAGGGTTTTGCTATCTTTTTGTAGTGCTCTATCAAGCCGGCATAGAGATTATCTTTCCCTTTTTTATCGATGATAATGACATGAATCTTCATACTATTTCTTTTTTGTTTTAGCTGCTATTTTTGTCGCTAGTTGATGGACAGACATCGCATAATAAGCACTATGATTATAACGGGTGATTACAAAAAAGTTTTTTGCACCATACCAAAGTTCATCATATTTTTCTTTATTGAGTTTAATAAGCCGCACTTTACCTGAATAGTCCCACTTCACTTTTGGTCGTATGCCTTTAAGCTGCACACGATCATAGGTTTTTTTATAGCCGGTTTTATAGGCCTTAAATCGTGTCCCTTTATATCCTACTCTTGTGGCAACAGGTTCTCCCTTACGCCAACCATTTTGTTTTATATAGTTCGCAACGCTTGCGATGGCATCGTCAGGATTTTGCATTGTAATCTTTCCATCGAGATTAAAGTCAACACCATATGCTTCATAGTTACTTGGCATGAACTGCCCTAAGCCAATGGCTCCGGCATAAGACCCATATACATTTTTAGGGTTAAATTTTTCTGTTTTGGACAGATGCAAGAACTTCATCAATTCTTTTTTAAAAAATGTGTTTCTTCTATTTTTTTCGAAGGCCAAAGTACTCAGTGTATCAAATACCGGATATTTTCCTACATTGGCTCCATATGCAGACTCTATGCCTATAATAGCTGCTATATACTCTTTAGGCACTGTATACTTTTTTTCTACTTTATCAAATGTCTCTTGATGCCGTTTTAGAAAAGCTACTCCATTGCGTACGCGTGAATCACTAAGCTTATGTTTTGCGTAACGATCCCACGCACCATATTTAGGATAAAGCTTTTTTAATGCAGCTATCTGCTCTGCTGTCTGCTTCTTTTTCACTCTGGGACGAAATGCACGCAATGCTGAATTTTGGACTTTCACATTTGAAAATAGCTTTTCAAGGTCAGTTCTTTTAAAGTTATATTTTTGAACCAATGTATTCATAAAAGAGATAGTCTCTGTATTTTTAGTGTAATCTTTGGCAGACAACATTAAAGTCACGACCATGAGTAATGTGATAGCTCTTTTCATAAAATTATCCCAATCATATATTTTTGCTATTGTACACTATACAAATAAAAGGAAAATTAGGATGATGCATCATATGTCGATTTATCTTGACATCATTAGTAATATAAGATAATCTATATCTAGTACAAATTAAAGGAAAAAAATGCAAAATGATTTTACAAAAGCTATGGACTTTCGTCATGCGTGTAAGGTATTTGATGAGAAGAAAAAAATCAGTGAGGAAGAGATAGCCTATATTTTAGAAGCAGGCAGAGGTTCCCCCTCTTCTTTTGGTATGGAAGCATGGAAATTTCTTGTGATTAGCAATGAAGCCTTAAAAGCAAAATTGAGACCTTTTTGTTGGGATCAAGTTCAAATCACTTCATGCTCTCACCTGGTGGTTATACTCGCAGGTATCGAAAATGCAAAGGTTGAAAGTGGTATGCCTAAAAAGAGGTTCACGAGACGCGAGATGCCCCAAGAGAGTCTTGATTTTTATATGGATATCTATGCTAAACATTTGGAGAAGACATTAAGTTCTGATGAAAATATTTATGCGTGGACAGCAAAACAAAGCTACATTGCATTGGGAAACATGATGACTGCTGCTGCTTTTATAGGCATAGACTCATGTCCTATAGAAGGTTTTGAAAAAGAGAATGTGGAAGATGTTTTAGGTTTAGATACAAGTAAATACCAAGTGGCTGTCATTGTACCTTTTGGTTACAGAATCAACGAACAACCCGCACAAATACGGCTTCCTTTTGATGAAGTGATTGAGTTTATAAAGTAAAAAGGGTGAAGTGAAATCTGTAAAGATCTATATGGTCAAATCGGCTGACCATATAGTTGAAATTGTCTAATCTATGAAGCTTTAGCAGAAATAATTCCACAGTTTGCAACAACATCTTTTTTATAAGAATTCAATGTAGCTTCATCTTTATTCTTCGTATCATTATACGTCTGAGCAGTTTCAATAGCTACTTTGCACATTTCTACATTTTTTATTTTAGCTTCAACATTCTTTAGTACGAACTTTGCAGCAAACGGGTCTATAGGTTGTTTTGCTGTAACTGCACCACAGTGAGTAAGAATTCTGTCCTTATATACATCAAGTGTAGCTTGTGCTAGTTCATCAGATCTCATAGTTTCTTTATAACTATGTGCTTTTTTGATAAATGCTTTACAAAGTCTTTTATTTTCATTCTCACTATTTACAACATTAAAACTTGTAAAATCACCACTCATTGCAAATACACTCGTCAGAGCTAATAATATTAATTTTTTCATTTTTAATCCTTGTTTTTGTAATTTAAATACATATCGTATTATAATTATTATAAGTCATACAAATAATAATATCGTCAGTTTAGCAAACGAAACTTAAATTAAAATAAATTGGAATTATAATTATCATATATTTATCTTATACAAGAAGAGGCTACGGCATGAGGTGCCGCGTACTCAAATAAAAAATACTGATTGTCTAATTTATTGTTTCACTCTAGTTAGACAACAGCGTTTGTATTTTAACCCACTCCCACAGATACATTTTTCATTGTTGCCAAAGCTTACTTTATCTTCATAGATTTCACCATCAGCGTATTTGTACCCATCGTTTATTTTTAAAAAGTCTGATTTTTCATGATGTACATGTTGTACATGATTAAAAATATAATACGCTTTGAATTCAACCATGTTATCACTATAATTTATAATCTCCAAGTGTTGCCAAAAACTGTTATCTGCCCAGTCTTGAATGAATTTGAGTTCTTGATCACTCCAAGTATGATCATGCGTTGTCGCCTGAAGGTAGTTTACATCACCTAAACAATAGGCACTATAACGTGATCTCATAAGCTTCAGTGCACTTGATGCTACTTGCTCTACTCTCAAAATAGGCTCACAACATTCCGAAAATCTCAATCCACTTTTACAATAACATTTATCCATCTTCACTTCAATCCTATATATATGTATCGCCTAAAATAGCAACCAATTATGAAAAGGCATCATACCATAAAATAAATAGCTAGACTCGTTTGGTATCAACATCTCTAGTCTATTTAATGTTATAGATATGTAATTAAATTTAATTATGCTCACTAAAAATAATAAAGGACAAGTAGTGAAAACGAACAGATCAAAAATATGGGGAGGAACAGCCACTGTTTCAATTTTTGCTGTCATGATGCTCTATGCATTCAATGAAAACACTTTTAGTACTCTTGAACATAAACCAAATATTATGATCAACCAACACTATCAATATATGAGCACAGAAGAACTTCAAAGAGAAGTAGAAGTACGAAGTATCAACGGAAATCTCCCTTTTGATATGGGGATAGAGTTAATTCACAGATGGACAAAGGATAAAAGTAAACATAAGTGTTAGGCTATTGCCATCTCAACCAACAATATATGCACCTCATTTAAAGCCACTATATGCAAATCTTCTCCTGAAATCTCAGCAGCATCTCCCGTGTGAAATACTATATTATTAATGTTTGCTTCACCCTCCATAAGCTTTACATAAAGTTGTCTTCCTTTTCCAAGTTCAAAAGTAAGACTTTCACATTGATCTAATTGGGAAACATACATATTGGCATCCTGGTAAATATTAATAATACCGGGTGTACCTAATGGAGCTATGATATGCAACCATTTATTATGGCGTGCTTCATAAGTAAAAACCTTTGACCCATACTGAGGTTGAAGGCCTTTGGCTTGTGGGAGTATCCATGTTTGTATAAGGTGTACTTCTTCGTTACTCTCATTTTTTTCAGAGTGTATAATACCTGTTCCAGCACTGAGATACTGTATGCTTCCACGGCCTATAGTCTCTTGGTTTCCTAGGCTGTCCTGATGAGTAAGTTGACCCTCTATCACATAAGTGATGATTTCCATATCTTCATGTGGATGGGCATCAAACCCTGTATGTGGCTGAATAACGTCATCATTCATGACACGTAAAGTACCATAGCGCATATTTGACCTGTCGAAATATGTTGCAAAAGAAAAGTGAAAAGCACTTTTCAACCAGCCGTGATCGACGCTATAGAGTGAGTTAAAAGGTATATGTGTCATCAAAATGCCAGGTTTCTAGACAATCCCAAAATGATTCACCTTTGATATCATTTTTCTCTTCATCTACCTGTACAATTTCAAAATCATATAAATATTTGTCATAGACTGTTTCTCTTTCATTCTGAAGAGGTTTTTTACAATGACATATTTGATACCATTCAAGTGTATGCGCATCTGTCTTCTTTGCTTTTTGCATCGCATTAACAATATAAGAACCATCTGGCTCTTGATCGGCAATACTTCCATCTACCAGTGCAGTAAAAAACGCTTTCATTTTAATTTTGTCTATTTTTGCTTTTACTTTGTATACCATTTTCACTCCTTTGACACTTAGAGTTAATCATATCAAGTACACTGTGTACTGTATATGTAATAAGTGTATAATACCACAAATTCTTCACAAGGTAAACCTATGAATATCACCTATAAACTCACACTAGATGAATACCAGCAAGCTGTCAACCTGCACCATAAAAAAGGCAATAGAGTGTTGATGCTGGCTATCTACGTCGTGCTAGCGATAATTATCGTTGTCGTTGGGACTGATTTTTCAAACACACGTGAGATCATAACGAACGTTATTACTGTGTTTTTTTCTATCGCTTTTTATATGCTTTTTGTTCGCATACTTTCCGCTTATCAAGCCAAAAGCATCTATCAAAAAAGCGCTACTTTATCACATGAGGTCACGCTGCATATATCGGGGAAAGGTATCAAACTAGATAAAAACACCAATGATATCTCCCTACCATGGCGTGCATTTAGTAAATGGAAAAAAGATGCGTCCTTTTATCTTCTTTATACAAGCCCACGTCAATTTAATGTCATTCCTGCACATGCTCTCAATAAGGCACAAAAAAAAGAATTTGATAGCTACCTCACAAAATACATACCGTAAAATGAATTTAAATCATAGGAATGGACCATTTTTTATAGTATGCGAGCAGTCTAAGTAAAATGCCTGTAATGAAGACCATAGACATGGTATAAAAAGAGAGCAGGCTATAAAGATCCAATACATATAAGATCAGTCCTATAAGAAGCGAAATCGTCCCATAAAAACCTGTTTTGAGTACAAAAGGAATCTCATTGATGATCACATCTCTGATGATACCTCCTCCTACGGCCGTGACAAAGGCCAAAGCCAATACACCTGTAAGATTCAATTCTTCTTCTATACCTATCAGTGCTCCCGTGATACTGAAAGAGATAAGGCCTATGGAATCACTGAGTATAAAAAATCCTTTGTTCTCTATGCTGTCTCTTTTATTGAACCTGAACACGATCAGTAAGATCATGACTACTAGCATAATAATCGCGGGGGTAGTATGTGTAAAAGCATAAGGTGTTTTATCTACTGTGATATCTCGTATCAAACCCCCACCAAAGGCTGTAAGAAATACTGAGATCAAGGTACCCAAAAAATCAAGTTTGTTTCGCACTGCTACAAAAAAACCCGAACTGGCAAATGCGATGATACCTATATACTCTGCAATTTCAAACATACTAAGCTGCTTTTCCTCTCTTTTTTATACTGGTACTATTAGTTGGAAACACAGGCATTACCCCGCGAACCCCATTGTACGATTATACCCTGTTTGTCAGTCTCAAGATACAGTTTACATGTCTCGTGAACAATATCATTGCCATAAGAATACATGCCATAACCACCATAGTACCGACCATATCCGCCATATCCCAAAGACATGGAAGGATAACTATATACTTTAGATCTTTCATAGACATAGACTTTATTTTTATTTGGCAAGATATAAGTGCTGTCAGGATACCCTATCTTCTCTACCAGATGATTAATATCCTGTCCGACCCAGCCATCATACTTGTTGACAAATTTTTGATGTGTGGCACACCCTTGCATAAGCACAACCATTATTACCAAAAGAGAAGCTTTCAAAAAAATTTTCATACTTTATTCCTTTATTCATAGATTGATATTATACTACACAATATGTATGTAATGAATGTGAAATTTTGACGATTTTATTGGAACTTATATCTTAAGTTGACCGTAGCACGGATATCATTTTTTTCAATGTCATGATAAGGGGTTGCATTGTATTCATGATGAATATCGAGCCCAAGCATGAGATCATCTGTGATAGAGGTGTTGAATTGTGCAATTTGCGATATTCTGAAATCTGAAAAATCTTCAACATGAGGTTGGTAATATCCAAGATATGTGATAGAGAAATTTTGGTTTATTTTTTTTAAAAAAGAGACATAACTGTTCATTCTTGTGCGTCTATAGATAGGGTCAAGACTGCTTATGCTGTCTGGTTCCATATAGGAATAAAAAAGCCCTACTCCTACAAAAAGTTTATCAAAAGAAAGGTCCAACTTTTTACGAATATTTGCACCGACAAGATTTCTTTTTTTTATCCCTTGGAATTCATTAAACTCACTTTGCAAAAATCCTTCATAATCATAGGCTGTATTGGCAATATTGTGTACATATCGAAAATGCATAAGCCCATTATTTGTATCTTTTACATCATTAGATTTTCCATAAGCGTAAGAAGCGATCAGATAGGCAAGCCACTCTTTTTCATTATATTCTCCTTTGGCTGCAGCACCGACAGAGTTAGAATCGGTGTTACCCGAACTGTACTTTGCACCCATTGAAACCTCTCCAATTAAGCCTTTGTTTTCTCCAATAACAGGAGGGTCTACTTTGATAAAACCGTAAGAGAATGTCGTCAAGAGAAGAGAAAACGAAAGCCATTTTTTGAACATGATAATATCCTGATGTAAATTAAATTGTAGAATCATACTATATTGACATAAAAGTAAGAATGTATCGTTTCGGTTTGATCTCCAAAATGCTAAGAATTTGGAGAAGGTGATTTTTCAAGCTTCTTTTGAAACCTGTCTGTAAGCAGTAGCATTACAGGCAAAATAAACAAATCTGTTAACAATGACAATAATATCAAACTGGCACTGTAAAGCCCAATGAGTTCTAAAGAGTGTACCTGCGTAAAATACAACATTGAAAACACTATTATGAGTATTATCGAGCCGATAATCACTGGAATACCCGAATAAAAATACATTTTTTCAAGTGCATGTTTACGTGTGCGTCCAAAATAACGAAATCTGAAATATTTAAATGCAAAATGAATGGTTGCATCAGAGGCAAGTCCCAAAGAGATCGTCATGGCGATGATCATTTCAAGACTCAAAGGAATGGCTAAAAGGTTTACGATCATCCCAAACCATACAAGAGGAATTGAATTGATAGTAAATCCAACAAAGATCATTGCCTTCGAACGGAAAATCCATCCCGTAATAAGCCCGATGATCATCAATGCAGAGAACAATGAACTTGTCAGTAGCACTGTTTGGTTGTATTTTGCACTCCCAATCAATGTAGCATGATCGATAAAATAGAGTTCTATACCTTTATAATGCAGCAACCACTCAATAAGCTCCACCTTATTGATATCTGAAAGATTGATGACCAGATTAATAGCACTGTCATCAAAATATTTATCACTCAAGCCATACAGGTCCATATAAAAGAGTGCCTGCGCCAAAGCATCTTCATCTAATTCATCTGTTTGTGAATTTGACTCATTGAGACTGTTTACTATGGTAGACAAAGAGACAACATCGTCTATTTCATCTTCAAAACGTTCTTCTAGCGCTTGCGTAAATTTTTCTATGGAATGCACAAAGGGAAGATCGATTTGTTTATAAGGAATCTTCAGTTCTATCTGCTCATTTTTAACATTGAGTTTGAAAAAGCTGTTATTTTCACCATAGATAGAATTTCCTCCTATAGCCATCAGTATAGCCGTGACACCTAAAAAGCCAAAAAGAAACTTTTTATTATAGTTCATTTCTCTAAGCGTCAACATATACCCTAACTTAACATAAGGCACATGGGCATGTACCACTCTGAAGTGACTTAATAGTGCCGGTAAAAAAGTAAGGTTTAAAAGGTAACCTACCACAGAAGAGACGATCATACTCAGGCTTAAAAGTCTAATGATGTCAGAGTCTATAAAAACCAAACTACCCAACCCCAATACAGTCAAAATAGAAGTCCACATCGCAGGTTGCATACTTCGACTGAGCATTTTGATCAATGCATGGTGTTTATCGACTTTGTATTGGGAGACATGCCAACGGTAGTAAAAAAACAAAAAATCTACCAAGGCGATACTAATGGTAATAAAGAGCATACTAATGTGAATCGTCTCTATACCTGTCATCATGACGATCAGTGTAAAGGTCAACACGGTACTCAGTAAAATGACCAATGAAGCACTAAAAAATGCTATATGGCTTCTAAACAATAAGCGAAATATTACGAGCATGATAAGTAAACCCGTCAAGATATACGTGATAAGAAAATACCAATCGATTTCTCCGTCGTTTGCTTCATAGCTATAGGTACCGGGTATCTGCAGTTGATCGATATCAACAAACTTTTCACCACTGATAAAATAATAAAATGTTGTAAAATCATCATCTGCAACATTGCCATAGTTATTGTGTAGTTCCTTGACAAGTTTACGCAGTGCAAAGGTATTTAGATCACCTGCATTAATGACGGTGAGCATCTCTGAGTCATCAGCACTTTTTTCTGTCTCTATAAAGTCGTTACTAAACAACGAATAGACTTTCTCTACCCCTTCAAGATTGACCAGTGATTCATGAAGTGATTGAAGTGACTGACGTGTAGTTTCATCAAAATCATCCACCTGTACGACCAACTTGGAAAGATGATGTGTTGCAAACTGTTTTGCCTGTGTCTGTTCCAACTGTTTGGAGTTCTTCAGCCAAAAAAGTGCATCTGAAGAAACAAATTTTGGAGTGTAGACTGCACTTAAAATAAAAACAAAGAACAGATAAAATGATATAATGTGCAAACGATACTTGATAATGGTATCGACATATCGGTTTACGTCAGGTGTATGATAATATCTCATTTAAATTTCCTTTTCCCCTGTCATTTCACGATAACAATATATGGACGTTTATAGACATCCATCTCTTTTGCAACTGCATCAATCCGATGGACTTTTGCCTTAGTCATTTCATTGCCCTTGTGATGACTTAACTTCTCTTCCACCATAATCTGTAAAAGTGTTTTTTTAATGTCTGAAGACATATATACAGCAGAGACAACATCACTTGATTTCATACGTGGGATACTATATAAAAAAAGGCAATATTGATATTTTGAAAGCATTTTTGGATTTTTAGAAACCATCTTAATAAATTTACGTGAATGGGGACAAAGAGGATCTAGAAAGACATATAAAAGCTTTTTCCCACTGCCTAGTATGATCGCATCATCATGTATGCTTTTTAACAGAGAAACCGATACATCATAAGGAAGATTTTTATGTTCTTTTTGCGCATTGGCGAACAACACAGTACTCAACAAACAAAGAGTTGAAATTATTGCTTTTATCATGATAATAGTATAGCGTATAAAAAATAAATTGATTTTAAAATATAAAAAATTTTTACTTTTTTACTTGTGTACATAAAAAGTTACTAAATTATCAATAGACAAATCATAGCTACAAATTTACAATGTATTAGCATATCATGCAAAAAAAAGGATTTTATATGATAAAAAAATTGATACTACCCCTGATCATCACAACAGGATTGGCTTACGGTGCTGAAAACAACATTAAATCTAACCCAGATTTGACGATGAACAACAAGGTAAAATATGCTGCATGGAATCCCCCTATGGGGAAAAAAGAGTCAGGAGAATCCTGCAAAGATGGCAACTGCGCAGGAAATTTCAACTGCTTTAAAAAAGACGGTAAAGTACCTAAGTTTTTTAGTTCTTTACGTAAAAAAGTAAAAAAACAATGTGAAAAGTTGTAAAAAGTTATGACAGCTCTATATCTGGTTTATAATTGGCAGAGTCTTCCAAGCCTTATAAAGTTATATTTTTTATAAGGCTCTTGAATTTGGAATTTTTAGCAAAACGCAGTATGTTTTATTTAGATACTATTAACGCTTTAAGTTCTTTTATATCATTACGTAAATTTTGTATTTCCAACTTTGCCACATCTTCAGCGGAATGCACTTCATTGACAATATTTTCCTCTTCCTGAGCATTCATTTCATTCATTGCATCTACAACGATAGCGATAATAAGATTTACTATAATAAAAGTCGCTAAGAAAATAAATGGAATAAAGAATATCCATGCCATAGGATAGACTTCCATTATAGGACGAACAATTCCCATAGACCAAGACTCCAATGTCATAATTTGGAATAAGGTATAAAATGACTCACCAAGTGTCCCGAACCACTCTGGAAACCTTTCTCCAAATAGCTGAGTTGCCATGATAGCAAAGATATAGAAAAAAAGCGTTAGAAGTCCAGCAATAGATGCTATACCTGGTATCACACTCAACAATGCTGCGATGATCTTTCTCATTTGTGGTACCACTGTGATAAGCCTGAAAAGCCTTAGTACTCTCAAAACCCTGAATATCTCAAATCCACCGCTTGCTGGAACCAAAGAAATTGCAACCACTGTGAAGTCAAACAAAGACCAAGAATCTCTGAAAAATGATCCTTTGTATACATAGATTCTTAAAATGATCTCTATCGTAAATATAGCGATAACAAAGAAATTAAACCACTCAAAAAAACTATAGTAGTCTGAAGCAAAACTTTTTGATGTTTCAAAACCCATAGTAATACCATTGAGAACTATCAAACCTATAATAAAGTTTTGAAACTTAGAATTCTCTACAAATTGTTTTATTGTGTTATACATATATACTCCTTATGTTTTATAATTGACAAAATACTCTTTGGGCGAAATTATAGTCTATAGAAGTTAAATATATGTAAATAGAGGGATAATATTGGAACTTCTAAAAATGAGACTTTTACTGAATTAGAAAGTGTCTAGATTATAGGGGTCATTCCACTTCACCCCCGGAAAGCACACCATCAAATGTCTTGATGCGGGTTCTCAGATGAGTGAAGCGAGTATTGAGGTGGAGGTTTTGGAGTGAGTGGGTTAGTACTTATATGAATGATGCTAAAAGAAAACTAAGATACTCCATGGTAAACATTAATCCACAACCACCTATAGTCAATATTTTGACCCTATTTCCTAAACCTTTTATCTATTTCACTATTTATACCCATCGTTATCAATTTAATTACCAAGAATTTCTTCTAGCATATCTCTCCAATACCAATGTTAGCTCTTTATCTGATAAATACTCTATTTTATCAAATGTTCCTACGTATGAATCACATGGTGTAAAATATCTAGTTAGCTTTGATACGCTTAATTTATAGAAAAACTCTTGTCTAAATCTATTGTATTGGACAGGAAATACTCTTTTAACTTCTTCAATTTTCTGTTGCATTTTATCAAGTGTTATTGGTGCATAAGCACTAGTGTAGCCTATGAGCTGTTTGGTTCTAGCATATTCTGATAGATTCCCTTAGTTTAATACAGGTTCACATAAGACATGACTAGGTATAATTTTATAAAATTAATAATGGATAAACAGTTGGTTGTATTAGATTTATTTTCAGGTGCAGGAGGCCTTTCGGAAGGCTTTTTCAGAACAGGCGCAACATTTGTAGGACATGTTGAAGCAGATAAATATGCCTGTGATACGCTACGGACACGTACTGCTTATTGGAATTTAAAAAATGAAGATAAATTAGACATATACAATAACTATCTTTTAAAAAAAATTACACGTGAAGAGTTATGGGACAAAGCGAAT
>JGI11705J14877_10000083_pt1 | contig 54038 bp, 48 predicted proteins | sample Etolaghawater15m_FD_14877 | JGI IMG/M metagenome (IMG submission 14877) | reverse complement strand
ATCCACTCTTGCCTGCTGGCTGCGGGCTTGTAACAAGCTTATCTTGAGGGCTTCGACACTTTGATATTCATCCGCCGAGATGACCACCGCAACAGGTTTGCCGTTTTTATTGATCTGAATTGGAGCCCGTTGCGCCTTTAACAGCATGTCTCCAAAATGGGTTTTCGCCTCATTGGCGGAAAGTATATCCATCTGAACCCCTCTTCATTAATCGACTGATTCGTTCATTTTATTCGAATCGAACGATTTTCGTCAATTTGGCTATCAGGGAATGCAAGGCTATAGATTTCTTCTGTACACCGCTGGCGCACTTCTGCAGTTTATCCATCCGCCCGCTAATTCCTGGTCCTTGAATGCCCGCAATCAGGAAAGAGTGCCGGTTAGGCCGCTTATCACAAACATTCATGCCGATTTTTCCACTGTTTCTGTGGATAAGTCTGTACAAAGGGTCTCGAAATCATTCTCCAGTCCCCGACATTGCAAACGAGGCCTGACGCGATAGGGATAATTTAACGCGTATCCGGGACGACCAGCTCTCGCGTACCATGAATCCGTACTGGGTGACCGAGTGCTGGATTGTCCTTGAGCAGATTTATTGCCTTGACGATTCGCTGGACAACAATCAGCGCGACCTGCAGGTCTTCCTGGGCGATGTATTCTTAAACATGTTTGAAGAGATGTTCATAACAAATCTATCATCTCATTAGTGATTGGTGCCGGAATCCAGAATCTGTTTGCGCTTTTTATTGAAATGCTTTTTTTAATATGCGTTGATTCGTAATCAAGGCTTTCCGCACTTGTTGAAAGGCCGGATATGAACCGTTTTCGGTTTCAAAACGATATTTGGCTTTATCAAATGCGTCAATAATTCGGTCAGATAACTGCTTGATCGACTCATCAAATAGCTTGAATGACAGCCCACAGTCTCCTGCCAGTCTTATCCAGTGCCCCCGGTTTATTTTATTGATATTGGTTTCGCCACCAATCGACAGTGCAAGATCATGATTGAATACATGAACAGGCCAGGCATGGATCGCAATCAAGTCATAGAATGGGCTTAATCGTGTTGTATGATCCAGGCCATACAAAAACGACAGGTTTTTCGCATGGGCATCCGAATTACCCACCAGATAGTTAAACACCTGCCATTGAATAAGCCTTGGGATATCTTTTAAAGGTTGAGTCGAATGCTCTCTCACCAACTGCAGACACTCAGCAAACGAGGGCCCACCTTCATGTTCATATTTACTGCTACTCGGTCGACCACTCGCCTGGCAAAAATCTTCCTGGTGTAAACGAACAAATTCGTCGTTAACAAAAACACGATCATACCGTTTACTCAAAGTGAACTGCTCATCATCGTGCATGTAATAGCCGGTGTCACAGACATCCAACCCGAGCTCCATGGCCGTCCACATGGTAATGGTTTCATAAGCAGGTACGTGATTGATATCGCGTAGTCGGTATTTCAGGATATGTGTCGATGTGGCGTTACCCAAAGGCAGATAGAACCTGCCACCTTCATATTTCACTGGCACTTTATCTTGTGCACCTGCAAGCGATAGCCGTGGCGCATGATCACCTTCTTCCACGACGACGGAGGGATTCCGTACGCGTAACAGCTCTGCCAGATCATCGTGACCGAGCTCCCTGTACTGTGAAACCGTTTCTTGAGGCTCATCTGTCAAGATTGTTAAAGCACCTGCACATTCCCCACCAATCGCACGCAGTAGTTCAAAATCATTTTCAAAACTGATTTTTTTCTCTCGGCAGATTCGTTTGCGACTATCCGCTTCTGGTAACAGGTTGGCAAAGTAGTTATGTGCAATTCCGTTTTCAGCGCCAGGTTCAAATGCCTCCGCTCTTAATGGCAATGTTTTTGAGACTGGAAAGCGAACAGCGCTCTCTAACCATTCGTTTGAATACTGGAACCCCATCTGATTACGGTCGTCTCGCCACAGGTGGCCCACATGATGGCCATTGGTCCATACATTGAGTTCGTCATCGTACATTTAATTGATCCGCCTTGCTGAGCCGATAATTCCTGGGGGCTATGGCCACCTCCAGTCCGTAGGAATTGAGCGCCGACAGGGCCTTGCCTACCTGGCAATTCTTGCCTCTTTCAAAATCCGATAAAAAACGCAGGCCAAGCCCTGAAAGTTCGTTCACCGTTTTTAAGGTGGCTTTTTGTGCTTTTCGATGATAACGAGACAATGCACCAATCGCTTTTAGATCACCGAGAGCCCCATAGGGAGGAGAGATACTGAACACATTCCTTGGGTAAACATGCAGACCAAGACCGAGCAGATTGATGTATTGCAGGGTCTTATCGAAGAAAGCGGTTTCCTTGCCGCGTTCGATCTCGGATATAAAGCGTTCGCCCAGAGCAGTAAAACGGCTCGTCTCACTAATCGTAGAAGCCTGCTCACGACGGTAATCTCTCAGATAACCGCCCAGGTCTTCTGTATTACCTATGTGCTTTAGCTTGGTGATACCGATCGTGTGCGACATTCTTATTCCCGCTATGGAAACCAGGGAACCAACCTGTCCTCAAGGACTAACATTATTCCCGATACGGAAATTATAGTGCACGAACTGAGAAAATGACAACAAAATTACCGATATGGAAATTTATGCCGTTAAAAGCTCAATTGGGAGTTAAACACCCGATACAGAAAGAAGGTGTTACATGCTGAATCCGTCATGTTGCCGACCAGGATTATGAAGCTGGCAGCAAACTCAAACTTCGCAACAAGAGGAGCACGTTCTTCTCAACGTCCAAAGCCCCCTAAATTATCGTCGAGCCCAGGCTCGGAACCGCTCTAATGCCCAACGTCAAAACAAACGATATGCGGACAGAAAACCGGCCATATTCTTTGGCAAATTGAAGGAATTATAAACCTATATAATTGTATTCATTATATATTTTGAGTATACAATAGGACATCAAAGCGGCCATATCGACAGCCATGATCGACAGAAATGAACCTATAAGCCTGTTTGAGCCACTGCTTATCAACCAGACTTCCCGGCATCGCGGGAGACTGACCGACATGGCCATTGACCTTGCCAGCAAGGCCGCCGGGTTTAAAAGCAGTTTGCCAGGCGGCATCAATACCGCCTTGGCAGACCTGGTACGCTCAATGAATTGCTATTACAGCAATTTGATCGAAGGGCATAACACCCACCCAATCGAGATCGAGCGAGCGCTCAAACAAGACTACAGCGCCGAGCAAGAGAAACGCGACTTGCAGCTTGAGGCGGTTGCCCATGTCGCTGTTCAACAATGGATCGACGGGGGCGGATTAACCGGCCGGGAGACAGCACTGGACGGCATCCTCGAAATCCATCGACGCTTCTACGACCTGTTACCGCCCTCCCTGTTGGTGGCCATGGACCCCGACTCTGGCGAAACACTTGATGTGGTTGGCGGACAACTCCGAACCCGGGACGTGAAAGTCGGCCAGCTGATTCCGGTAAGCCCAGGGAGAATTCCGGACTTTATGGCGCGTTTTGAGCAGGTCTACAGCCATCTGGGCAAGACCGACCAGATCCTGGCCGCGGCCTGCGCTCATCACCGGCTGCTGTGGATTCACCCACTACTCGACGGCAACGGCCGGGTGGCACGACTGATGTCTCACGCCATGCTGCAGAAAACGCTGAACAGCGGCGGTGTCTGGTCTGTCGCCCGTGGCCTGGCCCGAAACGAACAACAGTACAAATCTCTGCTAATGGCTTGCGATCAGCCTCGGAGAAATGACCTCGACGGCAGAGGCAATCTGAGTGAATCCGCATTAGCCGAATTTACCGAGTTCTTCTTGTCTGTCTGCATTGATCAGATTGATTTCATGCAAAGCCTGGTTCAACCAGAGCGATTGCGCGACCGTATCCTGTTATGGGCCGAAGAAGAGATGCGGGGCGGCAGGCTTCCCGCAAAATCTGGCACCATCCTGGAAGCCGTGCTTTACCGAGGCTTGCTTCCTCGCGGCGAAGTTGCTTCGCTATTGGACACCAGCGATCGAAATGCCCGCCGGGTAACGTCAGCGCTGCTCACACGCGAGATGCTTGAATCCCCCACCTCCCGGTCGCCCTTGCGACTTGCGTTTCCTGCATCACTCGCTTATCGCTGGATGCCCGGACTCTTCCCCGAAAGCTAAACGGCGCAAATAGCGGACACCCAGCGTATCGAAGCCTTCGCCCAAGCTTATACCTTATATCAACGATTCCGAACCTTAGATTCTTCGCCTCAGCAGGTATTCAAGAACCAGGAAGATTCACTCACAGGGACTGTGATATAACTGCGCAGGTCTGATCCAGAAATAATTCTTTTACTTGATTGCATGACCTGCCCATTTTGTAATGTCGATGAATCCAGGGTTGTATCCGAATCACATCACGCGCTTGCTGTATTGGATGGTTTTCCGGTGACGGAAGGCCATGCTTTGATCATAAGTCGGCGTCATGTGAGCAGTTTTTTCAGCCTGGCACCAGAAGAACAGCAGGACATGATTTTGCTACTAAATAAGGTGAAATCCAATATGGACCTGGAGTACTCGACAAAGGATTACAACGTTGGCATTAATTGCGGCCCTCTGGCAGGACAAACGGTCGATCATGTACACATTCATTTGATTCCCAGACGTATTGGCGATGCGGATGATCCCAGAGGCGGGGTGCGATGGGTGATACCAGACAAAGCACCTTACTGGTGAGTTTCAGTTATCATGGCTTTCGCACCTGATTTTTTGCTGCTTAACCAGTATCACGATCATCAAATGTGTAAAGATTAAACGATCGACATGACTTCACAGATATCTGATATCTCCAAGCGAATTAAAAGAATCAAAACCTTCGTCAAAGGGGAGAGACGAGCACCACATAAACCCTTGCTACTGCTCCTGGCTATAGCTGAAACCATCAAGGGGAATCACGAAATACCGTTCGACAAGGTTAGAATTCAACTGGCCCCGTTGCTGGACGCCTATGCTCCACCAGTTAAAGGGCGACATCAACCGGAATTACCTTACTGGCACCTTCAAGCCGATGGTTTATGGGAACTAGAATCCGAAACAGATCTGCAATTTCAAAAAGGAGGATTTCCAACTATCGCGAGCTTGCGAAAATCAAGGGGCAAGTTGTCGCGGAATTTTTCTGAATTACTAATTAAAACGCCCGCCGCGGCAGGGATACTGGTCAATCAATTACTGGAAGAGTTTTTTCCTGAATCGGCTCATGAAGAAATACTGGAGAGAATAGGATTTCAAACCATTGATACAGGCGCTCGAAATGAAATCGAGGAAAGCGCAACACAGTACAGATCATTAATTAGAGATCCCAATTTTAGGAAATCCGTCTTGCGCGCCTATGAGCATGAATGTGTGGTCACAGGTTTTAGGGCCTCTTTGAGCGGAAGTTATTTTGGCTGCGAAGCCGCCCACGTAAAATGGCACGCCTATAATGGCCCCGATCAAGTAAGCAATGGAATCTCTCTGGAACCTACAATGCATAAATTATTTGATGCAGGTGCATGGACCCTGACCGATGACCGGCGCGTATTAGTATCGGCAGAGTATACGGGGAGTGATTCCGCCCTTGGACGACTGCGCAGCTACCACGGGAAGCCAATAAAAAACCCCATCATTGGAGAAACCCCGGTATCCGTCGAGTTTATTCGATGGCATCGTCTCTCAAAACAGGGAGGCGTCTTCAGAGAACCAGCGTTGACTCTTGATTGAATCGATCTTGATATTCAATCGCGCGAGCTAAATCAACAATCCCGCCTGCCACGACCTTCGCCATCTATGTCGGCAAATACTGTAGATAAGGCGATGGCCCACCGCTTGGAAGATCGATTGATCGAGCCCGGATATTTCATCAAAAAGCGTAGAAAGACGGCGGAAAGTTCTTGAGAATCAAAAATAACTGGGGGGCAAGTACACATAAAGACCCAACGACCATTGCCAATGGCCAGTTCCCGCCCTGAGTCATTCTGACCTGACCCTCTTTATGCTCCCTCTTTATGTTCCATAGCCTATGGTTTTTCCGAGCCCTTGCTTCCAGCATAGCTCCGTTTTAAATCGTTACTAAATTTCAAGTAGGCAGCTAAACCCAATACCCCACCTATGCATGCTGTAAGCAGAAGAAAATTGTCACTGGCATAGATCGAATTTTCAGGATATTGCCAATAACCTCTTCGTACATACAGTCCTAGAAAGAACCCTGATACGCCTCCAGCTACTGCACTAAACCCTGCAAAGAATAAATGGATCGCGATGCCCTGAATGCTTTTCATAATCTAAATTCACATAACCGTCAGAATCCAGGCCTGCAGGCCTTAATACCCTTTTCAATGGCTGGAAAGCAGCGCCTTGCGGCAAAAATAATGGAATTTCCGGTCCAGATGCCCTGGCGGTTTTTGTTGCTCCGAATCGTCGGGCCAGCCGCGCGATTGTTTTCCCGTTGCTGCGCGAGCGTTTGTTACCCGTCTAAATGACTCGTACCCGTCGCCATCCTGGATGCGACCGACGGCGTGGCTAGTCGTCGCCCCTGAGCAGGATTTTCTTGTATCCCATGTTGACGTAGTCGTTGATCTGGGCAGGGCCGCTGGCGGAGACGTCGACGAAGTCGAGGTAGGCGTCTTCGGGCACGCTGTTCCACTGACCGTGTACGCCGCACACGTGGATGTTGACGCCCTCGTTGGCGAGGCTGGCGAGCTGGGCCATGGCTTCGGGCTGTTCCTGTTCGCGCTCGCGGGTGAGCTGAAACTGGTCGGCACCGTGGGATACGATGACGACATCGATGTCGGGGAACTTCGCGCGCAGCTGGCGGCGCAGGTCGGCGATCAGCGGTGCGGCCTTTTGCCAGGCCTGTTCATCCCAACTGAGCGTTTCGAAGACGACGCCGGCGGGTGCTTCGTCGGCGGCGAGCAGGGCGTTGACCTCGGCATTGCTGTAGCTTTCTGCAAATGCAGGCCGGACCAGCAGCAAGGCCAGCAACGCCATCATGGAAAAGAGTTTTTGCAGCATGGTTTTCTCCTCGCATCCAGGCGCCCGGTTGGCGCTGGTTATGGGCTTGAGATCATCACAGAATTGCTTGGTTCCGAAAAGGGATACAAAAAAAACCCGGCGCCGCGAAGCGGGGCCGGGTTTTCGTGCGTGCCTGTCGCGCCGCGTTTAGGCGGTACGCTCCTCGAGCATTTTGTGGATGATCGGGGTCAGGATGATCTCCATCGCCAGACCCATCTTGCCGCCGGGCACCACGATGGTGTTACGGCGAGACATGAACGAGTCGTGCAGCATGCTCAGCAGGTACGGGAAGTCGATGTTGAACTTCTTGGGGTCCTTGAAGCGAATGACCACGAAGCTTTCGTCCGGCGTCGGGATGTCGCGCGCGATGAACGGGTTGGAGGTATCCACCGTGGATACGCGCTGGAAGTTGATGTCGGTTTCCGAGAACTGAGGGGTGATGTACTTGATGTAATCGGGCATGCGGCGCAGGATCGTGTCGACGATGACATCGGCGCTGTAGCCGCGTTCGGCATTGTCGCGGTGGATCTTCTGGATCCACTCCAGGTTGACGATCGGCACCACGCCGACCTTGAGGTCAACGTGCTGGGTCATGTCGACGTCGTCGTTCTTGACACAGCCATGCAGACCTTCATAGAACATCAGGTCGGTACCGGATTCGATATCTTCCCAGGGGGTGAACTCGCCGGGTTTCTTGTCGGTGCCGAGACGACCATTGTGATGGTTGGCCTCGTCCTGGTTGTGCAGGTAGTAACGTTTCTTGCCGCTACCTGTTTCGGAGTAGGTCTTGAACAGGTCGGCCAGCAGGCCGAATTCATTGGCGTCCGCGCCGAAATGGCTGAAGTCACGGCCTTCGGCCAGGGCCTCGTCCATCTTGACCTTCATCGCCGCGCGATCAAAACGGTGGAAGCTGTCGCCCTCGACGATAACGGGGTTGATTTCCTCGCGCAGAAAAATGGCTTCTAGCGCTTTCTTGACGGTGGAAGTTCCCGCTCCGGAAGAGCCGGTCACAACGACGATCGGGTGTTTTTGAGACATAACGTTCTCCTCGATATATTGTCCGCAGGACCCCTTTTAGTGGGGCTGGCTGAAAAAATTGGCCGTGTATTCTAACGATTTCCACCTGCTTGTGCGAACGGAATCTATAAGCCAGACGCGTCGCGGGCTGCGTCAGATCAATTCCCCGATATTGAATGGTGAATGTCGTGCGGTGTGCCGGTAAACTGTATTCATTATTCTTTGCCACGACGAAACGATATGACTGACAGCGTTCAAACCGGCATTCTGGCCGATATTCCGCCTCTGGCGCGGCACCTGAGCTTCCAGATTCACGACAATGGCGCGGTCGCCCACTGCCTGCGCGAACTGGCCGCCATGGTCGATGGCGACAACCTGGTCATCGGCATTGGCCCGTCGCTGGTGAGCGCGCTGGGGCGGCACATCGACGGCCTCGAGATCTTTCCGGCGCTGTCGGCCAACGGCATCGACATTCCTTCGACCCAGGATGCCCTCTGGTGTTTTCTGCGTGGCGAGGATCGCGGCGAGCTGTTCCATAACAGCCGTATCGTCGAAGACCTGTTGAAACCGGCCTTCATCCTCGATAACAGCATCGACTGCTTTCAGTTCGACCGCAACCGTGACCTCAGCGGTTACGAGGACGGCACCGAAAACCCGGACGGCGACGCGGCTGTCCAGGCGGCGATCGTGCAGGGCCGCGGCCCTGGACTGGATGGATCGAGCTTCGTCGCGGTACAGCAATGGCTGCATGATTTCGAACGCTTCGACGCCATGGACGGGGCGCAACAGGATGATGTTTTTGGCCGCCATGCAGCCGACAACGAGGAATTCGAAGAAGCGCCCGAATCGGCGCATGTCAAGCGCACGGCGCAGGAGAGCTTCGAACCCGAGGCGTTCATGCTGCGTCGCTCCATGCCCTGGGCCGAGGGCATGCATGGCGGGCTGGTATTCGTGTCGTTCGGCCGATCGCTGGATGCGTTTGCCACGGTCATGCGTCACATGATCGGCAGCGATGATGGCATTACAGACGGGCTGTTCAGTTTTACCCGGCCCCTGACCGGGGCCTATTACTGGTGCCCGCCGATGAAAGCGTCTGGCCCCGACCTGTCGGCATTGGGCCTGTAAGTCGAAGACGACAGGCGCTATTCGAAACGAAAGCGTCGGATCAGTTCATTCAGGTCATGCGACAACCTGACGATCTCCTGGCTTTGCGCCGAGGTTTGACGCGCATCCTCGGCGGTTTCCAGCGATAGCTTGTCGATGCGTGACACGCTGTCGTGTACCTCGCGCGTGATGCTGCTCTGGCGTTCCACGGTCTGATTCATGCTGTCGTTCATGCGGTGAATGCCATCCACGCGCTCGGCGATCAGCTTCAGGCTGTTGTCGGCCGTTTCGACCTCCTGACGGCGCTGTTCGGCCTGCTCCTTGGCCTCGTGCATGACGGCCACGGCATCCTTGGCGCCGAGCTGTAACTGCTCGATGATCTGTTCGATCTGCTGGGTGGATTCGTGCGAACGGTTGGCCAGCGTGCGCACCTCGTCAGCCACCACGGCAAAACCGCGCCCCTGCTCACCCGCGCGCGCCGCCTCGATCGCGGCATTCAGTGCCAGCAGGTTGGTCTGTTCGGCAATACCCTTGATGACATCGAGCACGGCGCTGACGCCCTCGGTGCGCTGATCCAGCGCCTGGATGACCCTGGAGGCGTTCTCGATGCTGTTGACTAATTCCAGTATGCCGTCAATCGCGTGGCCGATGGTGCGAGCGCCTTCCACCGCATCCTTGTCGGCCTGTTTCGAGGCCAGCGATACCTCGCGCGCATTCATCGACACGCTTTGCGCGGCGCTGTCCAGCTCGCCAATGGCCTCGGTTACGGCAATGGTTTCACGGCGCTGATCATCGGTGGCCTGAGCGGTTTTATTGGCCGAGGCCGAGATGCTTTCGCTCGACTGATCGAGCCGGGAGACTGCCTGCATGACCTGGCCCAGACTATCGGCGAACTGCGACAACAGGCGATTGAAAGCCTGCGACACCTGGCCGATTTCGTCACCGCGCTGCTCGCTGTCAAAGGTACTCAGGTCACGCTGTTCGGCTTTTTGCGCCATGACATTGCGCAGCCGCACCAATGGATTCAACACCACAATATTGAGATACCAGGTGATCACGGCGAGCGCCACGATCATAACCCCGATATTGATGGCTGACAGGTTCCACAGGTTTTCATCGATACGCGCATCGACCTCCTTCAGCGAGTAATCGACGCGCACGGTGCCAAGCAGGTCGCCCTCTTCTGACATGTGACAGGTCATGCAGTTGGTGCCCTTGTAGTTGACTGACGACAACATGGGAATGATCACCGTGACACTGCGATCGCCCAGCACCTCGTTGCGTATCACCATGGTTTCCGTTGCGTTCATGCCCTGCCGGTCGAGGTCATCCTCGACAGTCTGTTCCGGGGTACCGGCACCGAACACGCTGGACACGGTGTTCGCGCGAATCACCTTGACGTTGACGACACCCTCGTTTTCCAGCAGCTTTTCACGCAGTACCGAACGCTGGGCCATGGTGCCCGACAACATCATGGTGTTGATATTGTCGAAATAGGTTCGCGCCATCTGTTCAGCCTTCTCCACGGAAAGATCCATGACCATGTCGCGTTCATTAATGGTCGAAATAACCGTGGTCACAGTGATCAATACCGCGAACACGATGCAGAGCGCCAGCAATATGCGGGCTTTAAGGCTATTTTTGAACATGAGTCAGGGCCTGGAAGTTTCCGTGTAAGGTATATGTCGGAGAGTAGTCAAAAATCTTGAGTTTTGTGGACAAATTCATTTTATGGTCGTTAATCTCCCCGCCGGCGGATGGCTGGTCATGGTCGCTGGCTATGGGTTAGAATCGACCGAAAATACAAAAAGCCGCGCCACCCGTGCACGGCAATATCGCCGGAGACCATCGTTGAACCATACCTTGACCCTGATGCTGTTGGTGCTGACGCCCGTTGCATGGGCAGCCAATTGCAACGAACATATCGACGCCAGCACGCCGAGTACGCAGTTCGTGGTGAACAGGGATGGCACGGTACTCGATCAAAACACCGGCCTGATGTGGATGCGCTGCGTTCTCGGTCAGAACTGGAACGGCAAAACCTGCCTCGAACCCAAGCCCTGGTTTACCCATCGCAACTGGGCCACAGCCATGAAGGACGCCGGACGCATCCGTTACGCCGGTTACGATGACTGGCACCTGCCTTCGGTGGATGAGTTGCTGACCATCGTCGAACAACGCTGCGAGGACCCGGCGATCAACAGCGAGATTTTCCCCAATGCCCCGGCCGCACCGCACTGGACGCGTGAAAGCTACAGCAAGAACCATGATTATGCCTGGCGCGTGAACTTCAAGAACGGCAAGGACAATGCCGACATCAAGGAGAACCCGTCGTATGTGGCGCGCCTGGTGCGCGGCCAGTTTCAGGGGCGCAACAAACCCCTGGTGCACAAACCCAGCCCGCTCGATGTCGACATGAGCAGCGAGGCGCTGAAGATCAAGCGCCGTGAACACGTCAAACTGTGGCAAGACGACATTCACGACATCAACAACCCCGACATGGTGTTGCTGCAGAACCCGGCGGAATCCATGGCCGGTTTCACCCGCAACAGCTGGGGCCGCGTGGACTGGATGGAAGCCTTGACAACGGGCGAGATCGAGCCCAAGACCGGTCTCCACAGCAACGAACCGATGCAGGTCATCGATCTGGATATCATCATGAAGGATACCGGTGAAATGCCCTGGGTGAAGTTCCCACATACCCAGCATACTCACTGGCTGGCCTGCAAAAACTGCCACCCCGCACCCTTCCCCTACCGCGAAGGCATCGTCAAGTTCAACATGAACGATGTGCTGACAGGCAAGTATTGCGGCCTGTGCCATGGCAAGGTGGCGTTTTCGCCCATGATCTGCGACAACTGCCACAGCGTTGCCAAAGACACGGCGGCTTCCGGCCCTGATCTGGACCCGGTGCAACCGCAGCTTGCGCAATAATTCCAGGTTCATTTGCGCCAGGCCCTGCCTCCCGGCTCTGGCAGAGGTTATACTGCGGGTTTTTAGCTAGGGATCATCGTGGATTCATCCAACCCACCCCAACACCCGCCCGTGGTCATGACCTTTTCCGGGCATGATGCGACCGGCGGCGCCGGTATTGGCGCCGATATCGAAGCGATCAACAGCCAGGGCTGCCACGCATCGACCGTGGTGACCTGCCTGACCGTTCAGGACAGCATCGATGTGGCCGCGCTGGTGCCGATCGATGCCGACATCATCATCCAGGCCGCCCGTGCGGTGCTCGAAGATATGCCGGTGGCCGCGTTCAAGATCGGCCTGGTCGGTTCGGCCGAGGCCGCCGAGGCGATCCATTCGATTCTGTACGATTACGCCGAGGTACCGGTGGTGTTCGACCCGGTGCTGGCCAGCGGCGCCGGCACCGACCTGGGTGACGACGAGATGATCGACGCCATCCAGACCCTGTTGCTGCCGATCACCGACATACTGACGCCAAACACGCTGGAAGCTGCGGCCCTGGCCCCGGAAGCGGATACCCATGCCGCAATGGCCAATGTGCTGCTGGAGCGTGGCTGCGACCATGTGCTGCTGACCGGCACGCATGACGACAATTTGCAGGTCGTTAATCGCCTGTACCACAACCACCGCGAGATCGACAGCTTCGAGTGGCCGCGCCTGCCGCATGAATACCATGGCAGCGGCTGCACCCTGGCAGCCACGCTGGCGGCGCTGCTGGCGCTGGGGCTCGATCCGCTGTCCGCCGCGCGCGAGGCCCAGGACTACACCTGGCACAGCCTGAAACACGGCTACCGCCCGGGTATGGGGCAACACATGCCGAACCGCTTCTTCTGGGTCGACGACGACTGAGCATGCCTGACCTCGCGCAACTGCGTGGCCTGTACGGCATCACCGACTCCAGCCTGTGCCCGGATGACGCCAGCCTGACCCAGGCCGTCGAGGCTGCCCTGCTCGGCGGCATGCGGGTTCTGCAATACCGCGACAAGCACGCCTCAGCCGAGGTCAGACTGCGTCAGGCGCTTGCCCTGAGGACACTGTGCGAGGCCCACCAGGCAGTGTTCATCATCAATGACGATGTCGAACTGGCGCGCCAGTGCAAGGCCCACGGGGTGCATCTTGGGCGCGAAGACGGGGCCATCACCCTGGCGCGCCGGCAACTGGGCGATGGCGCGATCATCGGCAGCTCCTGTTATGACCGTCTGGAACTCGCCCTCGAGGCCCAGGATCAGGGCGCGGATTACATCGCCTTTGGCCGCTTTCATGCCTCCAACACCAAACCGGACACGGTGCAGGCGCCGCTGGAATTACTCGATCAGGCGCGTGGCCGACTGGCCGTTCCCATCTGCGCCATCGGCGGCATTACCGTCGCTAATGGCGCTGAACTGGTCCAGCGCGGCGCGCACCTGCTGGCCGTCATCAACGGGCTGTTTGCAGCGTCCGACATCCGGCAGCGGGCACGGGAATTCAGCACATTTTTTGTGTAGAATGACGCGCTTTCAAACTCACCTATAACCACGGTAATCAGCATGACCCAGGGCATCCAGAACTCCCAATCCCTTCTCGATCGCGCGGCCAGAACCATCCCGGGCGGCGTCAACTCGCCCGTCCGCGCCTTCAATGGCGTGGGCGGTACGCCGCTGTTCATCGAACGCGCCGAGGGCGCCTACATGTACGATGCCGACGGCAATGCCTATATCGATTACGTCGGCTCCTGGGGGCCCATGATCTGCGGCCATGCCAATCCCGACATCATCGACGCGGTCAAGCAGGCCGCGGACAGGGGACTGAGCTTTGGAGCACCCACCGCGCTGGAGATCGAGCTGGCGGAACGCATCTGCGGCATCATGCCCGGCATGGACATGGTGCGCATGACCAGCTCCGGCACCGAGGCCACCATGTCGGCGATTCGCCTGGCGCGCGGTTACACGGGACGCGACAAGATCGTCAAGTTCGAAGGCTGTTACCACGGCCACGGCGACTCGCTGCTGGTCAAGGCCGGTTCCGGCGCGCTGACGCTGGGCGTGCCCAGTTCGCCCGGCATCCCCAAAGGCCTGGCCGAACTAACCCTGACTCTGGAATACAACAACATCGAACAGGTCAACGCGCTGTTCGACGACATCGGTGGCGAGATCGCCTGCCTCATCGTCGAACCCGTGGCCGGCAACATGAACTGCATACCACCCATCCCCGGATTCCTCGAATGCCTGCGCGACAACTGCAGCAAACACGGCGCGGTGCTGATCATCGATGAGGTCATGACCGGCTTTCGTGTCGGCCTCAGTGGCGCGCAGGGCTACTATGGCGTCACCGCCGACCTGACCACGCTGGGCAAGGTCATCGGCGGCGGCATGCCGGTCGGCGCCTTTGGCGGCAAGCGCGAGATCATGCAGTACCTGGCCCCGGTCGGCCCGGTATACCAGGCCGGCACCCTGTCCGGCAACCCGATCGCCATGACGGCCGGACTCAAGAACCTCGACATCATCAGCCAGCCCGGTTTCTACGAGGAATTGACGCGGCGCACCGATTTCTTCGTCGATGGCATGCTGGCCGCGGCGAAGAAACACCACATCGCGATGACCGCCAACAAGGTCGGCGCGATGTTCGGCTTCTTTTTCACCGACAAGGACAAGGTACAGGGCTTCGCCGATGTCGGCGCCTGCGATCTGGATCGATTCAAGAAATTCTTCCACGGCATGCTCGAGCAAGGCGTCTACCTGGCGCCCTCGGCCTACGAGGCCGGTTTCGTCAGCCTGGCCCATGACGAGGCCATCTTGCAAAAAACCATCGATGCCGCAGAGCGGGTATTTGCCACGCTTTAGAGCTCTGCCAGGCTGCGGACAAAAAAAAGCTGCATTCGATGCAGCTTTTTTTATTCTTGCAGCGTCGTCGAGGGAACCGCTATTGCAGGCCCAGCATGCCTTTCTTGAGATCACTGTCAGCAGGTGAATTGCCGAGCCAGATCTCGATCAAGGCGTTGCGAAAATCCTCGCCCTCGATAATGCCCAACTGCTCGGCATTTTTGCTTACCACCGTACCGGTACCGGGCAGATAATCCAGGGTATAAACGTCTTCCATGCGCGCACTGTCCGAAAACAGGGCATTGAAGGCGTCAATGCGATCCTTCAGCGCGGCCAGCGTTTCCGCATTCTGATTGTTGGAGAAACCCTCGTTCCAGCTCTTGATCATCTTTTCGGAAGAAACCTCCTTGTAGATGAAATTCATCTGGATACGCAGTGCGCCCGGCTGAGCCAGTACCTCGGCCACGTTATCGGCCGGTTTGGCCAGATACAGGGAGCCAACATACACATCGATCCAAAGCTTCTCGCGCAGGCCCGTGCCGTTCAACTTCAGCGTATCGCCATTGGCAAGGGTGATTTCGTCGGCAACGGTGACGCCTGCCAGTTCTGCCGCCTGCAACGACGCTGAAAAACCCAGCGCCAGCATCAAGCTGCCAAGACAGGCCGAAAACAGGGTTTTCATGACTTTATTTCCCCTTGGTCTTGCGCACTTCATCCATATCCAGCGCCTTGACCTTGTCGATCAGTTCACCGATCGCGTTTTCCGGAATCAGGCCGGGCTGGGCAAATACCAGCATGGATTCACGGAAGACCATGATGGTGGGAATGGAGCGAATGCTGAAGTGGGCGGCGATTTCACGTTCTTCTTCGGTGTTGACCTTGGCAAACACGATATCCTCGAATTTGTCGGAGGCGGCCTCAAAGATCGGCGCAAATTGACGGCATGGTGCACACCATGGCGCCCAGAAGTCGAAGATAACGATGTTGTTGTCTTCGACCATGGCTTCGATGTTATCTCGTGTTGCGATTTGTACAGCCACAATGGTACTCCAGCAGGTTTAGCGGTTTATCAACGGGCGGCATTATAACGAAATCATGCCACCCTTGTAATGAAATCAGGCCGTTTCCGGCTTGACATACTGGATGACGCCGAGACGGATCAGTTCGGCATGCAGCACCACCGCCCGGTCCATGCAATTCGGCACCTCCAGCAGGCGCTGCTTGAGCAGGTTATCCAGCGGCAACAGGTAGATCAGACGGTAGACGATGGCGCAGAAATCGAGGTCGGGCACCTCGGCCTTGCGCTGCGCCGAGATATGCGCCAATAGCTCCCGCATATACGAATACTGGTCTGGCACCGGCAACTCCACCTCCTGCTCGAGCAACCGGCAGTCGGCCACCAGCAAACCACTGCTCTGGGTCTGGGTCGAAATCACCTCGAAGCAGGATTCACCGCGAATGGTAATACCGAGCAGACCGTCAGCGCGATTCTCCCAGTCAATCACCATGGCCGAGGTACCGGTGGTGAAGACCTGCACATCGCTATCGGTCTCTTCCCCCTCATAGATCAGTACGACACCAAACGGTTTGTTATCGCGCATGCATTCGGCAATCATGTCGCTGTAGCGCGGTTCAAAGATCTTCAATTGCAGGGTGTTACCGGGCAGCAGCACGGTCTTGAGTGGAAACAGCGCGAGTTGCATCAAGCCTCCGGTTGCGCCCAGCGAGGCGACAGGTTATTGCCAATATGCAGCTGATCGAGAATGCGGCAGACGACGAAATCGACCAGATCCTGCACCGTCGATACACCCTGATAAAAGCCGGGATTGGGGGGCAGTATGACCACGCCCAGATTGGACAGGCGCAGCATATGTTCAAGATGGATGCTCGACAAGGGGGTTTCTCGGGGCACGATGATGAGCTTGCGCCGCTCCTTGATGACGACGTCGGCGGCGCGGTGGATCAGGTTATTGCTGATGCCCTGGGAAATCGCTGCCAGCGTGCCCATGCTGCAGGGACATACCACCATGGCATCGGCCACCGATGAACCGCTCGCCACCGGCGCGGTCCACTGGTCGCGTCCGTATACCGCGAGTTGCGCATGGTCGCAGGCGAAATATTCGACCAGCTCCTGATGCATCTGCCGCGGCGCCGACGACAGCTTGAGATCGGACTCCATGGCGAACACCACCTGCCCCGGCTGGGAACACAGAAACTGCACCTGATGCCCCCCGGCCAGCAATTGTTCGAGCAGGCGCAATGTGTAGGGGGCGCCGGATGCGCCGGTCATCGCCACAGTGATGGTCTTGCTCATGAATGGGCCCTGGCGCGTTCCTGGTCGGTCAGTTTCTTGGTCGCGCTGGACAACCTCGCGATGAGGTTTTCCAGGAACACGCGGTAATAACGCAGCTGGGTTTCCAGCGAAGCCTTTTCCAGCAAAGAGCCACTGACGACCATCAGCGACACATCGGTGCGCGCAACGATAGTGGCCTCGCGCGGTTCCTGGGTAATAAATGCAATCTCGCCAAAACAGTCGCCCTGGTACATGCGGCCAATCGTAACATCTCCCTTTTTGACCTCAACACCGCCTTTGGTAATGATATAAAAGGCGGTCTCAATCTCGCCTTCCGATACGATGACCTCACCTTTTTTGTAGTCGAACCAGTCACTCGCATCGACCACCTCGGTGATCTGTTCATCACTGAAATCGCGAAAGAATTTAAGGTAGCGCAGCGTGCTCCATTTTTCCTGCATGTCGATGCGCTGGCCAACGCCACGCAGCCGACCAAAGGCATTGGCCAACGCACTGGCCAGTTGCTGGGCGCTGTCATAGCGCTCATAGATGATCTTGTTGAGGCATTTCTCGCAGATGTCGATGACTTGCTGCGGCAGGTCCGGACGAAGGAAGCTCAGTGAATCCGGTTCCATGTTGGTGATCTGGTAGATCAGGGCCTCGATGCTGCGCGCCTTGAACAGCGGCCGCCGTGACAGCAGCGAGTACATGACCGCACCCAGCGAGTAGATATCGGACTGTTCGACCAGACGTTTCTCGGCGGTCAGCTGTTCCGGGGGCAGGTACATCGGGCTGCCCTGCACCGTATTGTCCATGGCGCCGCCGATATCGATATGGGCAATACTGAAGTCCATTATTTTGACCTCACCATCGTTGCTGAGCATGATGTTGCCGGGTTTGAGATCACGATGAATAATGCCCTGGCGGTGCACGTAATCCAGGCCCTTGGCGCACTGGTACATAACGTCTATGACCTGGTTGGTGGTCAACACCCGGTCGCCATTGACGTACTCCTGCAGGGTCACGCCATCGACATACTCCATGACGATATAGTTGAGACCATCCTGCTGCCCGGCATCGTAAACCGCGACAACCGACGGATGATGCATGCGCCCGGCGGAATACACCTCGGAGAAAAAATTTTCGCGGAATTTCTGCGCGATTTGCGGGTCGCTGTCATCGAATTCGTGTGCCACCTTGATCGCCACCGGGCGCTGTACGAACGGATCATAGGCCTCGTACACGACACCCATCGCACCCTTGCCAATAACTCGCTTGATCTGGTACTTGGAGATGCTGGCAGGCTTTTTGGTTTTTTGAGGCATGCTCATTCGATTGTCATCGCGTCTATCAGCTTGTGGTGCAATCCCTCGAATCCACCGTTGCTCATGATAACGATTTTATCACCGCCACGCGCCTTTGCGACCACAAGCCGAATAATTTCATCGATTCGATCAAGGATCTGGATACGTTCTGGATCGTGCGCCGACAGCGCGCCCAGGTCCCAGCGTTGCGATCCATTGTCGTACACCAGTACGCTGTCGGCGTCATCAAAGGCCGCAGCCAGGGTGTGTTCGTGCACCCCCATCTTCATGGTGTTGGAGCGCGGTTCGAACACCGCGATCAAACGGCCCGTGGTATTCGGCTTGAGCCCTTGCAGGGTCAGCCGAATGGCGGTTGGATGATGGGCGAAGTCGTCGAGTATCTGAATGCCGCGAATGTCCGCCACAACCTCCTGACGACGTTTGACCCCGGCAAATTCCTGCATAGCCGCGACACCCGCCGCCAGTGGCACGCCTGCATGCCGCGCCGCGAGTAGTGCCGCACAGGCATTGAGCCGGTTATGCAGGCCCGTTTGTGCGGTTGCCCGGTCGTACACCTGCCGCGAGGCCGCATCCGTCACTGTATCGCTGGCCGCGTCCAGTACCAGTTCAGCATCGCCCTGGCCAAAGCGTAATTGCTGCGACCAGCAGCCCATCTCGATCACATCGAGCAGGTTGGCATCGTCGGCGTTGCTGATCACCAGCCCGCTGTGCGGCACGATGCGCAGCAGATGGTGGAACTGACGCTTGATGGCATTCAGATCGTCAAAGATATCGGCATGATCGAATTCAAGATTATTCAGGATCAGGGTACGCGGATGGTAGTGCACGAACTTGCTGCGCTTGTCGCAGAACGCAGTGTCGTACTCGTCGGCCTCGATGACAAAAAACGGGTCATCACCCAGACGCGCCGAGGCGTTGAAATTGCGTGTCAGGCCGCCGATCAGAAAACCCGGACGCAAACCCGCGTGTTCGAGTATCCACGCCAGCATGGCGCTGGTCGTGGTCTTGCCGTGAGTACCCGCCACCGCCAGCACCCAGCGCTCGCGCAGCACGTTTTCGTACAACCACTGCGGACCCGATACGTAATGCAGCCCCTCGTCCAGAATCGTTTCGAGCTGTTCGTTGCCACGCGAGATGGCATTGCCCACGACGTATACATCGGCATCGCGGTCGAGATTCTGCGCGCTGTATCCCTCGCGCAGTTCGATTCCGGCCTGTTCCAGCTGGGTACTCATGGGCGGATAAACCTGGGCATCGGAACCCAGCACCTGGTGCCCTTTTTCGCGCGCAAGCAAGGCGATGCCGGCCATGAATGTGCCGCAGATGCCAAGTATATAGATTCTCATCTCAGGAAATTTACGATGATCAGTTCGTACAGGAAGAAATAATTAAAGGCGAGAAATCCGGCCGCGATGGTTGAAATCTCGAACGCGCGTTTAAAGATCAGCGATATTACCGCAAGACTCCACAAAAGCAGAGTCAGATTCAGATTACGCGCGAGTGCGCCGGACTCGCCTGAATCAGCATCCGGCACCAGCAACAACAGGGGCACGCCAATGAGACTGATCACGAGGCCGCTGCCGAACAGCGCCGACAGGGTTTGCAGCAGACGCACGGACAAACCGCGCGCTTTCAGCACCAGATAACTGATCACATACAGGATCACGCCTTCAACGACGATCAGTGACAGGATCCGTCCGATATCATATTGATCGCCCAGCAGAAATACGGCCGTGGCGAAATAGGCCACCAGCGTCATCACCACGCTGGCCGGGCTGTAGGGCAGGTCGGCGGGTGACGCCATGAACAGGCAGACACGGATATACAGGCGCAGGCTCGACAGCCACTGTCGCAATAACAGGTTCATTCAGTGCCCGGCCCCGTTGATTAAGCGGCTGATCTGTTCAAGCATCGGTTCGGGATCACGATAATCGACCGCAATGGAGTGCAAATTTGAGCCGTGACACAACACCAGGCTGGGAAAGCTCTCAACATCCAACTGGCGTACAAAATCCAGCTCACTGACCAGCGCCAGCTCGATCTCGTCGGAGTTGATACGCCTGGCGAAGTCATTGTCATCGAGGCCAATGGTCGCGGCGAGCGCGATTAGCACCTCGACATCCGACGTGTTGCTGGCCCGCTGGTAATAGGCCTGCTGGATGGCGCGGGTCATGTCGTCGGCGCGATCGGCCATCAGGCGCGCGGTGATCACCGCGCGGCAGGCCGGATAGGTCGAGCGACGCGGTGTATTGGCCGTCCAGAAATCAAAATTGAAGCGGGTGCCCGGAATCTGCTGCTCGATTCGCTGCCAGGTTTGCTGCAGGTAGTCGCTCATGGACTGCGCCATGGGCTCATCGCTGTCCGGGGCCAGACCACCCACCAGGCTGGTCACTGGCAGGGATTCGCCAACGCTCCGCTTGAGCCGCTCAAGCACGGGGGCGAATCCGTAACACCAGCTACACATGGGATCATGCAGATAAAACAGGGTGGAGGATGCGGTATCCGGCACAGTGGTTTGATTTCCCGGTGAATTTACAACAAAAACGGATGAGACGACCCCTTCATTTAGCTATACTTCCGCGCTCGTTCCAAGCTTGCGAAAAGAATAATGAGTCAAGTCGTCGACTACGATGTTAGCACCTTTCAGGGCCTGATACAGGCCCTGCAGACATTCTGGGCCGGCCACGGTTGCGTGGTTTTGCAGCCCCTCGATATGGAAGTGGGCGCGGGTACCTTTCACCCGGCCACGTTCCTGCGCGCCATCGGCCCCGAACCCTGGCGCACGGCCTATGTTCAGCCCAGCCGCCGACCGACCGACGGCCGCTATGGCGACAACCCCAATCGCCTGCAACACTACTACCAGTTCCAGGTGCTGCTCAAGCCCAGTCCGGACAACATCCAGGAGTTATACCTCGACTCGTTGCGGATCATGGGTTTCGATCCGCTGGAACACGACATCCGCTTCGTCGAGGATAACTGGGAGTCACCCACCCTCGGCGCCTGGGGCCTGGGCTGGGAAGTCTGGCTAAACGGCATGGAAGTCACCCAGTTCACCTATTTCCAGCAGGTCGGCGGGCTCGAATGCCGACCGGTATCCGGCGAGATCACCTACGGCCTGGAGCGCCTCGCCATGTACATTCAGGGCGTGGAAAGCATCTACGACCTGGTTTGGACCGACGGCCCGCAGGGCAAGGTCACCTACGGCGACGTGTTTCACCAGAACGAGGTCGAACAGTCTGCCTATAACTTCGAACACGCCAATACCGACGAGCTGTTTCACTGGTTCGATGTGTGCGAGGCCGAGAGCCAGAAACTCATCGAGGCGCAGCTGCCGCTGCCCGCCTATGAGCAGGTCATGAAGGCGTCTCACACCTTCAATCTGCTGGATGCCCGGCACGCCATCTCGGTCACCGAGCGTCAACGTTTTATCCTGCGCGTGCGCACCCTGGCGCGCGCCGTGGCCGAGGCCTTTTACCAGTCGCGCGAGGCGCTGGGATTTCCGCTGGTCAAACGCACCGGGGAGGCCGCATGAGCAACTGCCTGATCGAACTCGCGACCGAGGAACTGCCGCCAAAGGCGCTGAAAAACCTGTCCGAATCCTTCACCCAGGGCGTTTGCGACGGCCTCGGGCAGTCCGGCCTGAAGTACAGGGCGGTCAAGTCCTTTGCCACACCGCGCCGCCTGGCCATGCTGTTCAGTGACATCGAAACCCGCCAGCCCGACCAGTTGATAGAAAAACGCGGCCCCGCCGTGCAGGCGGCATTCGATGCCGACGGCAACCCCAGCAAGGCCGCGCTCGGCTTCGCCCGCTCCTGTGGTGTCGAATTCAGCAGCCTGAGCCGCAAGGACAGCGGCAAGGGCGAGTGGCTGTATTTCGAACAGACCCAATCCGGTCAGACGCTCCAGCAACTGCTGCCCGACATCGTCTCGGCGGCGCTCGCCGCCCTGCCCATTCCCAAACGCATGCGCTGGGGCGACCGCGATCACGAGTTCGTGCGCCCGGTACATTCACTGGTACTGATGCTCGACGACCAGGTCATCCCGGCCACCCTGCTCGGTTGTGCAGCGGGCAACCTCAGCATGGGCCATCGTTTTCATGCGCCAGGCACCTTGAGCATTGGTCATGCGAGCGACTACGAGTCAACCCTCGAAACCGCCGGCAAGGTCATTGCCGATTTCGCGCGTCGCCGCGCGCTCATCGAACAGCAGGTCAGTGATACCGCCGCCACCCTGGGTGGCCGCGTCCGAATCAACCATGATCTGCTCGACGAAGTCACCGCGCTGGTCGAATGGCCGGTCGCCGTGTGCGGCCGTTTTGACGAGGAATTCCTCGACGTGCCGAGCGAGGCCCTGGTCACCACCATGCAGGACAACCAGAAATACTTCGCCGTGTTCGACGCCGAGGACAATCTGCTGCCGCATTTCATCACCATCTCCAATATCGACAGCAGCAACCCGCAATCCGTCATCAGCGGCAACGAACGCGTCATCCGCCCGCGTTTCGCCGATGCCCAGTTTTTCTGGCAACAGGATCGCAAGGTCAGACTGTCATCCCGCCTGCCCAGCCTCGACAGCGTGGTGTTCCAGAAACAGCTTGGCAGCATTGGCGACAAGGTCATGCGTATACGCAATCTGGCCGGTTTCCTGGCCGAGGTGCTGGGCTCATCGGTGAGCGAGGCCGAACGCGCCGCCGAATTGTGCAAATGCGACCTGATGACCGAGATGGTCGGTGAATTCCCCAAGCTACAGGGCATCATGGGCGCCTACTATGCACGCCATGACGGCGAGAGCGAGATCGTCGCCGCCGCCATCGAACAGCATTACTGGCCACGCTACGCCGGCGATGACGTACCGCACGAGGCGGCCGGACAATTCGTGGCGCTGGCCGACCGTATCGACACCATGCTCGGCATCTTCGCCATCGGCCAGAAACCCAGCGGCGTCAAGGATCCGTTCGGACTGCGCCGTGCGGCGCTGGGCATCATTCGCATCCTGATCGAAAACGACCTGCCGATCGACATTCACATGCTCAGCGCCAAGGCCGCCAGCGGACTGGCAGGCCAGGTCGACGCCGCGCCTTTCAGCGACGAGGTCATCGACTACATCTACGATCGCCTGCAGGCCTATTACAGGGACCAGAACATGCGTCAGGATGTGGTCGACTCGGTACTCGCCTGCAAACCGCCGGTGCTAACCGATCTGCACAACCGAATAACCGCCGTGAGCGAGTTCATCACCGACGAGGCCGCCGTGGCGCTGGCCGCCGCCAACAAGCGCATCAGCAACATCCTGAAGAAGAACGAACAGGTATTCGGCTTCGAGGTGGATGAAGCACTGTTCGACAGCGAGGCAGAAAAGGCCCTGTACGTCAAGCTCAGCGCCTACGAGCATATCTCGCTGGGGCACTTCAACGGCGGCGAATACCTCGACGGACTGCGCGTGCTGGCGCGCCTGCGGCCGCTGGTGGATCGCTTTTTCGACGAGGTCATGGTCATGGTGGACGACGAAAAGATTCGCCGTAACCGTTTGGCTCTGCTGCAAAAGCTGGCCAACAATTTTCTGCGGGTGGCCGATTTTTCACGCATTCAGTCATGAGTGACGTGATCATTCTCGATCGTGACGGCGTCATCAATCACGATTCCGATGACTACATCAAGTCGCCCGATGAATGGATACCGATCGATGGCAGCCTCGACGCCATCGCCGCGCTCATACAGGCCGGTTACCGCATCGCGGTCGCAACCAACCAGTCAGGGCTGGCGCGCGGATATTTCGACATCGCCACGCTAGACGCCATGCATGACAAACTGCACGGCCTGCTGGCGCAGCGCGGTGTGCGCATCGACGGCATCTTTTACTGCCCACATGGCCCGGATGACCATTGCGACTGCCGCAAGCCGAAACCCGGCCTGCTGTACCAGATTCGCGACAAGCTGGATATCGATCTCGTTGACACCCTGTTCGTGGGCGACTCGATGGGTGATGTACAGGCCGCGCGCACGGTGGGCGCGCGACCGGTGCTGGTTCGTACCGGCAAGGGCGAGCGCACGCTGGCCAAACTTGGCGATCATCCTGATCTGCCCGTCTATGACGACCTCGAATCCTTTACCCGGGAGCTTCTGAGCCATGCCTGAACCCAGCGCCCCCCTGTGGCCCCTGTACAAATTCTGGCTGGTCCTGCGCGGCAGCCTGTTCTGGCTGGTGTTTCTGCCCAGCGTGCTGATCTTCGCGACCCTGTTGAGCCTGATGTTCGCGTTGCCCATCAACGTCAGGGTGGCGACCATCAAACACTGGATACGCATCAACCTGGCGTGGATACGCCTGACCTGCGGCCTCGATTATGCGGTGGAGGGCATGGAGAACATCCCCAACCACGGCTTCATCGTCATGAGCAAACACTCCTCCACCTGGGAGACCATCGCGCTGCAGCTGTTCTTTCCGCCCATGGTGTGGGTCGCCAAGCGTGAACTGACGTGGATTCCATTCTTTGGCTGGGGCCTCAAGGCCATGAACGTCATCGCCATCAACCGCGGCACCGGGCGTAAGGCCATCCGCCAACTGGTCGAGGAGGGACGCAAGCGCATGGATGAGGGCCGCATCGTCATGTTATTCCCGGAAGGCACCCGCGTCATGCCCGGGCAATACAAACCCTTCAAGCTGGGTGGCGCCATCCTGTCACAAAAAACGGGCTACGCCATTTTGCCCATCGCGCACAATGCCGGTGAATTCTGGCCGCGCCATAGCTGGATCAAGTGGCCCGGCACCATCAAGCTGGTCATCGGGGCGCCCATCGAGCCAGCCGGACGCAAGCCGGAACAGATCATTCGCGAGGTCGAAGACTGGGTCACCGCCAAGTGCGAAGAGATCAGCGATCACGAACAATTGAAAAAGCTGGGGATAGAAAAGGCGCCGGATCAGGCGTAGTCTATATGTATGCCATCTTTGATATGGCGCTCAGGACAGGGAAACACCCTATGCAGCGAATACTCTTGTTGGTCTGGCTAGGCCTGTTGCTGTCCGCCTGTGACAGCAGCGATACCGATGTGGGCGAACCCTTCCTGTTCGGCTGCGAGATTCCCCAGCAGAACATGTACGTACACAGCCTGCTCAAGGACGCCTACCTATGGTATGACGAGGTCCCCAACGAGGTCGACTACCGCGCCTTTTCATCTCCCTCGCAGATACTCGACTTTCTGCGCGACCCGATCGACCGTTTTTCGGTCATCACCAATGCACGCCAGTTCAACGAACTGTTAGGTCAGGGTCGCTTCACCGGTTACGGGTTTTCACTGCTGATCGAGAATAACTCATCTGCGCGACTGCGTTTTGTCTATACCAATTCAGCCGCCGGTCGCGCCGGCCTGCAACGCGGCGACGAATTTATATCGCTGAACGGCGAAGATGTCGCCGACATCATCGCCAGCGATGGCTGGGACCGCGTTCTGGGCCCGGATGAAGCCGGATTCGAACTCGACGCGGTCGTGCGGCGCAGCAATGGCGACACTTTATTGGTAACCCTGATCAAGGACACGGTCAATATCAATACGGTTTTGCATACCGATATCGTGGCGGGACAAGTAGCACCCACAGGTTACCTGGTATTCAACAGCTTTCTGGCCACCTCACCGGCGGAACTCAGCCAGGCCTTTGCCGGCTTTCACGCCGCCGGTGTCACACGCCTGATCCTCGATTTACGTTACAACGGCGGCGGCAGCGTGCCGGTCGCGTCGATCCTGGCCAGTTATCTGAACCGGGTGAATGACAACAACCAGTTGTTTTCACGCTTGACATTCAACAACAAAAAACAGCACCTGAATGAGGATTACTTCCTGTTGCCACTGGAGAATGCGCTCACGCTCGACCAACTCGTTGTCATCACCACCGGCGAAACCTGCTCTGCCAGTGAAATGATCGTCAATGGACTGGAGCCCTACGCGGCTGAGGTCACGACCGTGGGCTCTGCAAGCTGCGGCAAACCGGTCGGCATGAGCAGTTTTGAATTCTGCGACAAGCTGCTGCTGCCGGTCATGTTCGAAACCCGCAACCGCAATGGCGAAGGCGATTTTTACGACGGAATCCCTGCCGATTGCTCGGCCACTGATTCACTGTCATTCGAGTTTGGCGACACCGCAGAGCCCATGCTTGCCGAGGCCCTGTTCCTCGCCAACAACCGCCAGTGCAGCACGGCCAACCGGGCCGCCAGGCCGTTCAATACTCGCCTGACCTATCCGGCGAATTCCCTGCGAGCGATCATTGGCGCGTATTAGCTATCTCACCGTTACGCTTATTCTGGCGCTGGCATGCTCCCAGGTACACGCTGCCTGGACAGGTATAGCCGCGTTCGGCGGGGAAAACCGTAGCGACTGGCTATTCGGCAATACAACGCTGCGAGCCGAAGCCTTCGCCTATGGCCTCAGCATCGAGGAGCGCACCCGCGCGGGCCTGCGTATCGGTATCGCCGGCGGGCGTTTCAGCCTTGACCTCAAAAGCACGCCCGCGACCCAGGCCCAGCCGGTATTCGAGGAATTCGAAGGCGGGTTTTTGCAACTCTACCTGCGCTGGCCGATTGCCCTGACCGAGCATTTTACCCTGCACACCCGCTTCGACTACCGACTCAATCGCGGTGATCATGAACGCCCCGATAACGACAGTGAAATCGAATGGTCCGAACGCAGCGTTACGGCAGGCATTGCGCTCAGGCTAGGGCTGGTATCGCTACAGCCCTTTGTTCGTTACCTGTCCAGCGACGGCGATCTGGATAATGTCACCAGCGCCCAGGCCTTCGAGTCGCACACCCATCGCAGTCACGGCCTGATCATTGACCTGCATGTGGAACAAACCGCCTACGTGCGCCTGCGCAGCGAGTTTTCAGCCGTTGAGAGTTTGCAGGTGCATTTCGTTCGGGCCTTCTAGTCGAGGATGTTGATCGGCATCAATGGACTCTCTGATCAGCACATTGATAAACCGGATTTAACCGCAAAACTTGTGTATAAATCAGCACATCAAGAGCATTCCTAACCCATAATGATCAAATATCGGCACAAATTCTGTATCTGCCAAAAACGACCCGACAAATCGGCCCAATTTTCGACTTGATAGCAAACACCAAATAAAACAGAACGTTGATAGATCATCATGCAACCGCTACGCACCATACTGCTATCGATTGTGACCCTGCTGTCGCCACTGACGGGGTTTGCAGCGCACGACCCGCAGGTGCAGCAGATTTTGATCTTGCACGCCTATAGCCAGGAATATGCCTGGACCAAATCGCAACATCAGGGCTTTGTCGACAGTCTGCAGAGACTATCGACCTACCCCGTCAATTTTTCGGTCGAATACCTCGATACCAAACGTCTCGCGCTATCGCCCCAGTACCGCCAAAGCTTTGAACAATACCTGCTGAGCCGGTATCAAAACTACCTGCCCGATGCCATTTACGTCACTGACGATGACGGTTATCTGTTTGCCCGCGACCATCTCATCAAACTGTTTCCCGCCAGCCCGGTATTCTTTTCCGGCGTCAACGACTACGCGATCATCGACGAGATTAACGCCGACTCGTTGCCAGTACGTGGCGTTTTCGAGAAAAAGGATATCGCCAGTAACCTGGAACTTCTGACCAGTCTGGATACAGGCAATCCATCCGTACTGGTGGTGGGCGACGCATCCAACACCTATAGGGCCATCGAAACCGAAATCAGGCAACAGCTGGCCAGACGGGATGACATTCAGGCCACGTTTATCGCGTCACAACAAATCGATGAACTACAGCGACAACTGCGATCGAGAACCGAAAAATTTCTGTTCCTGACGACCATCGGCGGTATCAAGGATAGTGCGGGACGCACCCTGACCATTGGCGAAACCATTGCCGCGATCGATGCAGCGGGCAACTATGCCATCTTCAGCATGGAGGATGCCTACATCACGGCCAATGTCGTTGGGGGACTGGTGACCAGCGGCGTGAAACAGGGTCAATCAGCGGCTGCGCTGGTTGCCGAATATCTTAGAGCACATGACTTGACCCGGATCCACCATATCACCACCAGCCCGAACGCCTACATCTTCGATCAGGCTCGCCTCGATCAACTTGGCATCGAACTGGAGCCCCATATTCGCACTCAGGCCACATTACTCAATGTGCCGCCCAGCTTCTATGAGCGTAACCGGCGGCTGGTGATCAGCCTGTATATCGTGCTGGTCAGCATCATTCTGGGGCTATTGTATTTTGGCCTGCGCCAGAATCAACGACGCCAGCGCAACGCCATTGAGCAAAGACGCAAACATTTGGAACAGATCGAGCGATACCAGAAGGCGCTACTCGAATGGTCGGCAACCAACTTCGAAAACATCGACGAAGCCTTCGCCCGGGCCACCGAGATTTCATCACGTACCTTGAGCGCCGACCGGGTCAGCATCTGGCTGTATAACGAAGAACACAGTCACCTGATCTGTCACAACCTGTATCAGTCTGACAGCGGGCATTCACTGGGTCAGATTCGCAGCAAACACGATCACCCCGAGTATTTCAGCGTGCTCGACCAGGGGCGCAGTATCGTCATCAGCGATGTGCGCAACGATCCGCTCACGCGCAGCCTGGCCGAGCATTACTACATTCGCAAACAGATTTACTCGATACTCGACGTGCCATTGTATTACCAGGGCGAAGTCATCGGAGTGGTATGCCATGAACAACAGCGCAAAAGCCGCCTGTGGAAAATGCATGAACAGGAATTCGCCTCGGCCATCGCCTCCAACGTTTCACTTTCGGTAGAAATCGACAAACGTAAAACCATAGAAAAAAGCCTGCAACAGGCTAAAAAGGAGGCCGAGTCATCAAACCAGGCCAAATCGGAATTTCTCGCCACAATGAGTCATGAAATTCGAACGCCCATGAATGGCGTCATCGGCATGGCAAGCCTGTTGCTCGACTCCAATCTTAGCGAGGAGCAACGACGCGGTATCGCCATTATTCACGAGTCCGCCGAGGCTCTGCTGGCCATCATCAATAATATTCTTGATTTTTCGCGTCTTGAGGCACGCAAGGTTGAGTTGGAGATCAGCAGCTTTAACCTGGCCATGATGCTCAGCAATGTCGTTGATCTATTTGCAGCCCAGGCCAGCAGTCAGGGTATTCGCCTAAGCGTCGAACCTGCAGCCGAGCTCGAACAAAATTTCCGCGCTGATGCAGGACGGCTGCGCCAGGTACTCATGAACCTGGTAGCCAATGCGATTAAATTCACCGAGAAAGGCAGCATCGTGCTGAAGGCGATCGCGCTGGATAAATCGCTAAATACCCGCGACATTCGCTTCGAGGTACATGATACCGGCATCGGCATCGATGCGCTCAAGCTGCCGACCCTGTTCGAAAGTTTCGTACAAGCCGATTCCTCGGTCACCAATCGCTATGGCGGCTCGGGCCTGGGGCTCGCCATCAGCAAGCGTCTGGTCGAGATCATGGGTGGCAAAATTGGCGTCACCAGCGAGCCCGGGGTCGGCAGTGTTTTCTGGTTCCAGCTTTCGTTACAGATCGATACTAGCGTCAGCACAAGCACCCCGGATACGACCTGCGATGAACAGCCCCATCACTCCTTACGGGTACTGGTTGTTGAAGATGTCGTACCCAACCAGCTCGTCGCACGCAAGATGATCGAGAAGTATGGGCATCGCGTAGAGATAGCCGCGAATGGTCTTGAGGCCCTGGCCGCCGTCAAGAGCAGGCCTTATGACCTGGTTTTCATGGATGTGCGCATGCCGGAGATGGATGGCATCACCGCAACACGCGAGATCCGCAAACTGGCAGGCGATGTCGGCCGGGTGCCTATTGTCGCCATGAGCGCCAATGCCTATGATGAAGACAGGCAGGAGTGTCTCGATGCGGGCATGGATGGCTTCGTATCCAAACCGGTTAAAAAAGAACGCCTGTGCGAGGTGCTGCGATTGTATGCCAGTAGAAAGGACATGCAGTAAAAAGCATGCCCCGGTTCGATACGACGAAGGAACCGGGGCATTACCGACTTAGAACTTGTAACCGACCTTGATCATCAAGCGGGTATTGTCAAGATCTACATCCGCACCACCTGCCGTGGTGATATCAGAAACCATGGTCTGGTAGCGTGCTTCGGCGCCTATTTCAACCTGGCCCAGACTGTAGTTCAGGGATGCGCCAGCCTGCAGCGTGAAAGCGCTATCATCCAGACCGTTGGATTCAGCCCACAGGTAGCCAAAACCCGGTCCAAATCCGAAGGTCACGTCCTGGGCCAGTTCGATCTGGTAGTGCGGGTTCAATTCAAACGACGTGATTTCGACGCCATTTTCATCATAGCTGGCGTAGCTGACCTGCTGACGAATTACACCATTAGGCGCTTTCAACAGCGGGCAGTTCATAGCGAGTTCCAGACCGGTCATGGTGCCACTTGATGCATCAGACGGGTCCATGCTGCCGGTGATCAGCGATAGCATGGGTTTGAATTCATAACCATCACCTGCGACCGGCAGGAATTCCCATCCTTCAGCCTGAGCGGAGGATGCACCGAGCCCCAGACCCGCTGCGACAACCAGGGAAACAATCGACTTTTTCATAGATTTAGAATCTCGTGTAACGTTGAACAGGCGACGATAATACAGAAATTCATAATATGCTTATGTGATTAAGTCACAGTCGATAGAGATTTATTTTTTGCCGGCACAGCCGCAGTGGGAGGTTTCTGCATCAAGCATTCGCGCGACATTGAACAGCCAAACTGGACCAGGTGACCAGTCTGCCCGATATACTCACCCTTGCGTCCTCTTCAGCCGATGGCGCGATCTCCCTGCAAGGCTCAACCCAATCTGATGTCGCGGTGAATTTTTCTGCCACGGCTCCGTTCAGCAGCGTTAGCCTTCACAACGCGCTAACTCATTACCAAAGTAACTTTTTTATTCTTCATGACGGCCACCAATCAGACAAGTCGTCAGGCAACGCGATGGATAAGATCGGCCAGTGAATGAGCGCAGCCCAATTGCTCCATATCGGCATGCTGCAGATGTTTGTTGATTTCACTGCGAGAAAAAATACCGCGCAACTCACCCTGCTCTACAACCAGCAGGTGGCAGCAGTCCTGCTCCTTCATTGTGGCCAGAATATTTCCAACCTTGACCCGGCTGGCGATCTCCCAGTCGAGCACGCGAATCTCCTTGCTGGGCGTCATCACCATTCGCACAGGAATCTCGTCATGACGCAAACCTGTATCACGGCTGATGCGCAAGGGTTCATCGCCCATGATGTCGCAGGCGGTGATCTGACCAATAACCCGGTCGCCCGGTTTGTCTTTATTCGCATCCGGGTTCTTGACGACCAGCAACAGGTGATCGCTGGCCGACTTCATGCGCGCGGAGGCCCTGGCCAGGGTTTCCTCGGGCCCGATCATGCCGGGCCGATGATAGGCAAAATCGCTCATCACGCTCAGCGCCGGGGCATCTTCCTGCACATACGCCATGCCATGCAGAGCGCATTCCTTGAATTCGCTGGTCATCAGGCCCCTATATTGATTGCCGCTCATTGGTTCACCTTCATGCTTGTTCATGCGCAGTTGAGTATAAAAGTTTTCCACCCTCAAAGGCATAAATTCCGCCGCACAAACGACCTCGCTCAATTTTGCTCACCATCCATTCTCGCTGGCCGCCTGCGTCTTGACAGCATCCGTATAAACACCCATACCGCCAGCGCGGAAACCAGGTGTTTTAAACTGTGTCCGGACACCCACTGCAGCACATCGAACAGTTGCTGATCCAGATGCTCAAGCAGCTTGGCTATGAGATAACACAGCAGTATGAGCCAGTAGTATCCTGCGCCGGTAAATGCACCGGCCCCCAGCTTCAGTAGAAACGGCAACAACACAATTGGCAGAAACTGCACCAGCACGTACAGGCGCAGATCGCCCTGCCCAATCGACTCGGTCCATGCCCAGTACAGGACCGAGAAGAATCCGCAAAACACAAGCAATGGAAAAAGTACCACAGCGAGCCGAATCCCTAGATATTCCGCCAGCACAATGCTGAAAAACGCCATAAAGGCCAGCGTCATGGGCAGGCGGTCCCAAACAAGGCTGGCGTTATCAGGCTGCAGATGGTAGTAGAACGAACCGGCTCCAATAAGCATTACAGCGATGAAAAACACGCGATAAAGATAAGCAAGCTCACTAATGATGGATTCGCTGCCCAGATTTCTAAGTCTCAGCAGCCCAAAGCCACCGACCAGGATAAAGGCCAGGTTCGACAGCACATCAAACGCATTGGGCAGAGCCAGCAGTGCACGCTGATCGGCGAACAGGTGATACAAAGGATCCTGCATGATCGGCGGCATGAATAACACGGCCAGTATGGCCAGGCTCGATATCGACAGCAGAATTGCGTATTTCATCGCTAAACCCGTTTAATCGTTTGTGCATGATCCGGGCCGTCATCGACGGCCCGGAAACAAGACTCAGGCACGCAAAGCTCGATAACTGAAATACCGCAGGCCAGGCATCAACATCAGTACCAGCAGCGACCATAGTGAAAATGCGCCGCCACCGCCACCACCATGACTGGCCCGGTTACCACTGAACATGGGCTGCGCAGCGTCCACCCGATCCGTCGCAATCGGCTGAGCGGCGCGGAACTCACGCGCCTGCTGCTCTGTGTGCAGGCGGTTTGCATTTCGCTGTTCGATACCCAGACGTTGTCTCGCCTCATCGCGCAACACCAGCATCGACGTATAATCGGTAACCAGACCGTATTCAAGCGCCAGATCTGTCACGGCCTGTTCAAGATCCGCCTGGTCGCCAAAATCCGTCATTTCAGCCATCATATCGGTGATCGATGCAAAGGCCCACAGTCGTTCCAGTTCGGGATTGGCGCTGGAACTGGCAGGAAATGCAATGCGCGTAGCATAGACCTTATCCTGGCCCGAAATGCGACCGCTCAGGCGAATCTCCGCCTCGCCATCACCCCAGTAGTGACCGAGTACAATCAGTTGCTGACCACGATACAGACTGCCAATCCTGGCGGGTGTCAAATCAGCCGTGCGCACGCCTTCTATATCCAGCTGCACGCCATGCAAGGCCTCATGTGTCACCTTGCTGACCGCCTCCAGGATTCGGCCCACGATGTCATCGCTATTGGAGACGTTCACGGCAAAACCATTCGAGGCGCGGGTCAGGGCGTCGAGCAATGGGCGATTGGCGCTATTGCCCATCACAAAGGTAAACAGGCGAATGTCCTTCTGCTCGATCAAACGGATAAACCTACGCTGGCTGGTTTCACCCACGTTGGCCACGCCGTCGGTGACCAGCACAATGGCGCTGGTGCGATCGGCATCCGTTCCAGCCAGGCCTTTTTTCAGGCCCTCGTACAGGTTGGTGCCACTGCCCGGATCAACCCGCAACAGGCGCTGAGCATAGCGATCGATATTTTGTGGTGTTGCGGCGGTGTAACCCGAGGTCAGTTCCCGCACCGAATCGTTGAACAAGATGATACGAAAGCGATCATGACTGCGCATCTTGCCCAGCGCGCGCTGTACCCCATCCACCAGAGTGGCGTACTTGGCGCGCATCGAACCCGACACATCGAGCACGAAGACCCAGTCGCTGCCCTCGTTAATGGGTTGCAGATCATCGCCCGGGGTCAGCGTCAGCATGAAACTGCCGCGCTGCGCTGCATCGGGTTTGTAGGTGACCAGGTCGACGCTAGCCGGCAGACCGGGCTGGTGGCGCCAGTAAACGACCAGATCCTTGTCCAGTGTGAAGGCCGCCTGCGACTGCTGCCGCTGCGGTGGTAGCACCTGCTCTGCAACCGGCTCTCCGGCCTGCACGGCAACCTGTTGCGCCGACCGCGGGGCCGATGACAGGTCAACCAACCACTCACCGGGACCAGATTGACTGATCAACGCCTGTGGATGATCGGGCAGGCGCAGGGCATCCACCGGGTAGGATGAACGCAGNTTGAACTTGAAGCTGAAATTTTCTTGCACCGCTTCACTCGCTGTCCAGAACGCCAGCTTTTGTTCATCGACACCCCCTTCTTCGAGTGGATACACATAACGCCCCATGCCCGTATCGACCTGCGCCGTCTGCATATAAGCGAAGCGTACGCGGGTGTGCTGCATGGCCCGCACCGGCGACACGCTGATATCGAAGGTTTTAAAGCCATCCTGTTGCATCAGGCCCGCGTCCCTACCCGCCGCTTTTTCGCTGGCATAGACCTCTCGCGCCTTTTGCTTTTTCAGAACCTCGCCGCTGACGGGCTGACCATCGATCCACACGGTGAACTCCGATACCGCCGCCTGCTGCGGCAGCGGGAAAGAATACACTGCCTCCAGGTCCTGTGTGTGCGGGTTGCTGAACACTTGTTCGACCGTGGTGATGGCATAACCGTCCTCGACGACCACATTCACATGATGCTGCTGAATATCCAGCGCCGGCAGTTGGCTGTTAACCGGTGTCAGCAGTCCGGCTGACGTCGCATGGGTGCTGACCGCCGCGAGCCCCAGCACAGCCATAGCCGGCAGCAATACGTAACGTTTAAAAGAATTGAATGTTTGCATGATTCGTCTCCTGTGTATTGACGAACCCAGTGTCATTGCAAAAATAGTATTAATAAACCTTTACCGCTAAAGTCTTTATTTAATACACTATAAGTTCATTAATAATAGACCTTTCCGCAATGAGTCAGAGCGCCGAACTCATCCATACCCTGAAACGCAGCCTGCGCCGGTCGCGCATCACCTATGTTGATATCGCGCGCCATCTCGACATGAGCGAAGCCAATGTCAAACGCCTGTTCGCCAGCGGCTCATTCACCCTGCAGCGCCTGGAGGCCGTGTGCGCCCTGCTGCAAATGGAGTTGAGCGAGCTATTCGCCGAGCACGAAAAATCTCGCCAACGCCTGAGTCATCTAAGTCTGGAACAGGAACAGGAATTGGTCAGCGATATCCAGTTGCTGCTGGTCGCCGTCAGCGTTCGCAATCATCTTGGATTTCAAGACATCATCACCCGCTACAAAATCAGCGAACCCGAATGCATTCGCTGCCTGGCCCGACTCGACCGCCTCAAGGTCATCGACCTGCTACCGGGCAACCGTGTTCGGCTGCTGATCGATGATAACTTCAGCTGGCTGCCCAACGGCCCCATCGAACATTTCTATCAACAACAGATACAACAACCCTTTCTGCGAGCGCGCTTCAACCAGGAACTGGAATGTCGACTTTTTAAATTCGCCCTGCTGGGCGAAAACTCGGCCCGCCAGATGGTTAAGAAGCTGCAGGCCCTGACTCGCGAATTCAGTGAACTTCACCACGCGGATGCCGGGCTCCCCATCGACAGGCGTTACAATCTGGGACTATTGATCGCCATGCGCCCGTGGGAATTCGAACCATTTAAACCGCTGGTAAACAATAAGCAAACGGCTCAATCAACCACTGGAGCAGCACCCTGAACTGCAACAGCGTAGCGACCTATGCCGGACAGACCCTGCAAACCCGCTTGCACAGGCCCGACTTACCGGGTCAGAGCCCTAATCATCACAATTTTTTTCACCGGACAATGACAGGCTGAAACAGGTTCTCTCGTCATTTGCATACCCGCCTGACTGGACTCCGCAGGCACAACTAACGCCCTTTAAAATTAGCAAATTCTTACTTGCTAACATAGAAATTTTCATTGCAGCGTTCACCTGCAAACCGCTCGCTTGTTGCTAAACTCCGACTATTCGCGCCAAAAATTACCCTCGAGTGAACAGATTTAATTCAATAGTGATGATCATCGCCCTGCTGCTATTAAGCGCCATTGCGCTATGGCCCGCGGTAAACAATGGATCGCAAACACCATCCCTCGACAACAGCCTGCTGACCGAGTCTTACCTCGGTGATGGAACCCCGGCCATTCTACCCATTCCACAGCGGGTCGATGTTGATCCGTCTGTTGCAGAGTTGGGTAAACGCCTGTTTTCCGATCCGGGCCTGTCGGGCAATGGTTTTTCCTGCGCGACTTGCCATTCGGTAAAAAACTATGGTGTCGATGGTCTCCAGCTGTCGATCAAGACGGGTGGCGGATTTGACGTGATGAATACCCCGAGTGTGCTGAACAGCGGATTCAACGCCTTTCAGTTATGGAACGGCAAAGCCAACTCGCTTGAACAACAGGTCGATGGCGTCATCAACAATCCGCTGCACATGGATTCATCCTGGGATCATGTTATTAACTATCTGCAACGGGACCCGGACTATACCAGGGCATTTTCAGAGATCTATCCTGAAGGCATAAACCAGCACAGTGTCAGCCACGCAATCAGTACCTACGAGCGCTCGTTGGTAACGCCTGATTCAGCGCTAGACCGCTACCTGCGAGGTGAAAAGCAGGCCCTGACCGAGCGCCAGAAAAAAGGACTGGAACTGTTCCAGCAATACGGCTGTATCTCCTGCCATCAGGGAATCAATCTCGGCGGCAACCTGTTCGCCCGGTTTGGCATCTACGAGGGCGGGCATGAGCATGAGACAACATTGACTGATTTTGACTTCGGGCGTTATGCCTATAGCGGTGACCCACGCGATAAATACGTATTCCGTGTCCCCAGCCTGCGCAATGTGGCGGAAACCGCGCCTTATTTCCACGATGGATCGACTCGCTCTCTGGACGACGCCGTTCGAAAAATGGCCCGAATACAACTCAACCTCGACCTGCCAGAGGAGGACGTGGAACTTATCAAGGAGTTCCTGCATAGCCTGACCGGCAAGCTTCCGGAGTTGTGAGCATGAAATCGACCACACTCCTGCAATACCTGTTCGCGACCAGCATTGCCTCCCTGATTGTTTTTCTTTTTTTCAACAGCCGTTTCGACAACGAACTCCATCAAAGTACCATCGTCGACATTCTGACCTTTCTCGAATACGACAGCCGCATTCGATTGCAGGTCATCGAGTTGCAACAAGGGCATCGTAAAAACTATGGCGGTCTGGTAGCCGCCATGGAACAGCAAAAACACATTATTCGCGCAATTCAGCAACGGAATCAGCAAAAACAGGCAAACCAGATCACCAACCTCTCTGATTTGCTCGTCGACCTGCAACAAGAAAGTGAAGTGCGCGATGAATATATTGAGTTCTTCAAACGCGAAAACGCAGTGCTGCGTAATACCCTGCATTACCTGCCAAAATTCATCGACACCTTATCCGGCAAGATCGTTCTCAACAGCCGTCTTGACGCGGAAACCATCGATCAGGCCTTGCTGGTACTAAAAACCATTTCATCCGATATTTTCATCTTCCAGTCACAGACACTGAATGCCACCTACGAAATTCGCAAACGCCTGAACGAGATGGAAACGACGCTGCTGGCGCTATTGCCGGACAGTCTGCACGATGACATATCCAAGACCTTTGCGCATACCTCGATGATCGTCAAACTGCACAGTACGACACGGCGCTCGATTGAAAACATCCAGGCCTCGAGGACGAGTGAACTGGCGCGCAGAATCAACGAGCAGGTTCGCCAGCATTTTGCCGTTGAACAGAAAGACGCCAACATCCACCGCTACTGGTTGTTTGCCACGTCGCTGCTGTTGTTACTTTATCTGGCAATCACATTCTTCAAACTGCAAAACACCACGCGCAAGTTACGCGATTCTCTGGATGACCTGGAATTTCACAAGGCGGCCATAGACGAACATTGCATCGTGTCGATTACCGACACCAAAGGAACACTGCTGTATGCCAACGAACGTTTTTGCAAAATCAGCAAATACAGCAAGGAGGAACTGATTGGCAAAAACCACCGGATCATCAAATCCGACTTCCACGACAAGGCTTTTTTTCGCAGTATGTGGCGCGTCATTTCCAACGGCAAAAAATGGCATGGCATATTCGCCAATCGCGCCAGGGATGGCAGCATCTACTGGGTCGACTCAACCATTCTGCCGCGCATGAATGCGCAAGGAAAACCCTACCAGTATATTGGCATCCGAACAGACATCACTGCGCAAAAGGAGGCAGAGCGAGAAGCTGTTTTGCAGGCGCGTTTTCCGGCAGAAAATCCGGAACCGGTAATGCGAATCGATCATCTTGGCCATTTGTTATATGCAAACCGCGCCAGTGCTCCAATACTAAATCACTGGAAACTTCGCCTTGGCAGTCAGGTTCCGGAGGAATGGCTGGCTATCTGTAGTCGGGCACTGTCGAATGACCAGCGCGAGGACCACGAACTCAAGGTCGGCAAGATTCATTACTCGATTCTATTCACACCCATCAAGGCCGAGCATTACACCAACCTGTATGCGCGTGATATCACACAGATAAAACATGCCGAAAAAACCCTGAACTACCAGGCGACACACGACCCATTGACCTCGCTGTATAACCGTTACGCGTTTGAAAACAAACTGGACGAAACATTGAGCAAAGCGCAGGAAAACGGCGGCACCAGTATTCTGTTATACATCGATCTTGATCAGTTCAAAATCGTCAATGATACCTGCGGACACGTGGCGGGTGACGAATTGTTGCGTCAGATCAGCAGCGCCTTCGTCAATAGCATGCGTGAAAGCGATTTTCTGGCGCGTCTGGGTGGCGATGAATTCGGTGTTATTCTGCATAACTGTGATATTGACCACGGCGAACAGATAGCCGGCAAGATTCTTGAGACGATCAACAACTTTCGTTTCCTGTGGGAGGATAAATCGTTTGAAATAGGGGCCAGCATTGGCCTGGTCGAAATCGACCAGCAAAGCGATAGCGTGGTGAGCCTGCTGGGTGAGGCGGATATCGCCTGTTATGCGGCCAAGGATAGTGGACGCAATCGCTTGCAGATATTCCGGGATGATCAGGCGATCTCGCAGCGCAAGGACGATATGCACTGGGCAGTACGTATTCCCAAAGCACTGGCAGAGGACCGGTTTATTATCTATGGCCAGTTGATCAAACCCCTGAACGAGACCACCGGCGAAGCCATTCACTACGAATTGCTGCTCAGACTGCAAGATGAAGACGCCAACATCATTCCACCCGGCGCATTCATCCCTGCCGCCGAACGCTACGGCCTGATGCACTCCATCGATATGCATGTCATCGCCAAGGCCTTTGAACAGTTACAGGCCTTTCACAAGCACAACCGTAATCAGACTTTCAAATTATCGATCAATCTGTCAGGACACAGTCTGGGTAACGAACACATACTCGATTATATCCCGCAGATGTTCCAACGCTTCAACATCGAACCCCGCCACATTACCTTTGAAATCACGGAAACCTCGGCCATTTCCAACCTGACCGCGGCAATCAAATTTATCACCACGCTGAAGACTCTGGGTTGTGAATTTGCCCTGGATGACTTTGGCAGCGGCCTGTCGTCCTTCGCCTACCTGAAAAATCTGCCCGTCGATTACCTGAAGATCGATGGGGCCTTCGTCAAAGACATTCTGCACGACCCGATCGATGCCGCCATGGTGCAGTCCATCAATCAGATCGGCCATGTCATGAACATCAAGACCATCGCAGAATTCGTTGAAAACGAGGAAATCGAAAAGCGGCTTCGAATGATACGCGTTGATTACGCCCAGGGGTACGGCATTGAGAAACCGCGGCCTTTGCACGACATACTGCAACAGCATACACAGGGTGAGGGTTCACGACCAAACATCGGGGCAGGCCGGTAAAAAAACGCCCGCACTTCTGCGCGGGCAACAAGGTATCCGAGGGGATGGATACCCGAAGGAGGAATCGTTACCGCCAGAACGGCCGAGCGACTTCCTGACGAACCTGCTCCAGACTGATACCCATATCGCGGAGCAGGTGCTCATCCAGCCCGGCCAGCATGCGGCGCTGATGGTGCTTTTCAATCCAGAGTTGCAGGCGTTTGACCACCGCGCTCATCAGGTCAGCCAGGTTAACAACTTGAAATTGAGATTTCGCTTTTAAGGCGATGGTCGTCATGGCGGTCTCCTTGAGTGTTTGAATCGAGTAATCTGTTGCGATGATGTAATATTAGTTTTAAAACTGTAATCATAACAGTTACAATTTTTTACATTTAAAACCAATACAGATAAAAACTGTCATGCTTTTCGACCAGAAACAGGACGCCAGCCACTACAAATACGATCAGGTATCGCGTTATATTCTCGAACTGATCGACAAGGGCAATCTAAAACCCGGCGATCGCGCGCCCTCATTGCGCAAGCTATCGCGCTCGCTCAAGGTCAGCATATCCACCATCAACCAGGCTTATCTGTCACTGGAAGACCGCGGCGTACTCAAGGCCAGACCGCAATCGGGTTTTTATGTCAGTTCCGAACTCAGATCCAGCGTCGACACCCCAAAACCCATCGTCAGCGCCAGCGTGCAACCGCGCAAGGTTCGTTTCGGTCAGTTGTTTGAAGAGATTTTCATGATCTCAAACAACCCGCGCATCGTGTCCTTTGCCGCAGCCAAACCCAGCATGCAACTGATGCCCGAGAAGGCGCTGATGCGTGAATCCCGCGCCGTTATCGCACGCAATCCGGCGCTGTGCATGGATTACCTGTTCCCGCCCGGGCTGGAAGCCCTGCGCGCGCAGATCGCACAGCGATATGCCGAATCTGGCGCCAACATCAGTGCCGACGAGTTGATTATCACCAACGGGGCCACCGAGGCCTTGTCGCTGTGCCTGCAAAGCGTGGCCCGACGCGGCGACATCATTGCTGTCGAGTCTCCAACCTATTTCTCCGTACTGCGCCTGATTGAAAAGCTGGGCATGCTGGCGCTCGAAATCGACAGCGACCCGGTAACCGGTATCAATCTCGATGCACTTGAGTTCGCGCTCGATAGCATGGACATCACCGCCATGTTACTGGTGCCCAATTTCAACAACCCGACCGGCTCGTTGATGCCCGAAGAAAATAAGCAACGGCTGGTGGAGATGCTGTCGCGTCGCGATATACCCCTGATCGAGGATGATGTTTATGGCGACCTGTATTTCGCTAACGAACGTCCGGGCATCTGCAAGCAGTACGACGATCGCGGGGCGGTACTGTCTTGCTCGTCGTTCTCCAAAACCGTGGCGCCTGGTTTTCGTATCGGCTGGGTCGCGGGTGGGCGCTACCATGACAGACTGCTGGAATGGAAACAGGCGACATCCTCTGCCGCGCCGGCACTTCAGCAGCTGGCGATGACCGAATTCCTGCGCAGCGGTCAGTATGACCGGCACCTGAAACGCCTGCGCAAGGCATTTCGCACCCAGGTCGCCAAGGCGCGCTTCATCATCGCCCGCCTGTTTCCGGAGGGAACACGTATCTCCAACCCCGCCGGGGGCTTTGTGCTGTGGATCGAGTTGCCGCGCCGCGTCGACGGCTTCGAGGTCTACAACCGTGCGCTACAACACAACATCGGCATTACCCCCGGCATGCTGTTTTCAGCCACGCGCAAGTTCAAGAATTACATCCGTATCAACTGTGGTTTCCCCTGGGACGAGGTACACGAACAGGCGCTGGAACAACTGGCGAAAGTAGTGCATGACATCAATAATGGCTAAATTGCATTGATCTATGCCCACGCTGGACTATCCTAGTGTGACATTCGCGCGTCAACTGCCAGGGTGACAATGCGCCATTACAAGATCGAAATCACCATCACGAGGACCACAACATGATTAGACTCGACGAATTCCGTGCCGAAAACCGCGAGATCAAGGACCTGTGTGACATCCTGTCACTGTCCATGGATGAATACTCTCTGCATGGCAATCAGGTGGTATGCGAACTGATCGACCGTTTCGTCGAACGCGTCAATGCCCATCTGACCCATGAAGATCGTTCGATATATAGCGATCTGCTCAGCAACCAGAGTCCAGAGGCCGCGCGAGTCGCCGAATATTTCCTCGGCAACACCCAGGAATTGCGACGCATCTTCAACAGCTATACACGTGGCTGGTGCCGCAAACCGCATAATGATGTGCAGCGCCGTAAGCACGTCGAGGAATCTCGAGAGATGTTCAAGCTGGTCTGTGATCGCATCACGTTTGAGGAAACACGCATTTTCCCGTTGTTCGAGAAAAAAGCCGGCTAGAGCCCGTCACTACGCGCAGCAGCGCTTGAATTTCGCACCGCTGCCGCAGGGACAGGGCTCATTACGCCCAGGCTTCCAGGGCACAAAGCTCGGTTTCAGCGGATCGCCGTCGGTGTACAACCAGCGCCCCCCGGCATACACAAAACGGCTCAATTCATGCAGCGCCTCGACCCGCCCATTGACCAGACATCGGGCCTCGAACTCAACATTGGCGCGATCACCCGTGTGAGTGCTGTTGAACACATCCAGCCTCAGCCATCTGACGGCGTTGTCCGGCGCCAGGCTGGCGGGGCGGTAATCGGCATGCCAGGTCGCAGCCAGATAGTCGACCTGAAGCAGGGCATAGGCCGAGTAACGCGAACGCATTAACTGTTCGGCATTTTCAGCCTGCATGCGTTGTGATATAAAACGCCCACAACAGGCGTCATACTCTTTACCTGACTGACAGGGACAGTTCATGGTCAATTTCCAAAAAGGACGACTCTAACATGATTTCAGCACTGCAGATTCTGCGCGACCGTTTCGGTTACGATCAATTCCGTTTCCAGCAACAGGCCATTGTCGACACCCTCATCGACGGCGGTGATGCACTGGTGCTAATGCCCACGGGCGGCGGCAAATCCCTGTGTTACCAGATTCCGGCCATCGTTCGCGAGGGCGTCGGTATCGTCATCTCGCCTCTCATCGCGCTGATGCAGGACCAGGTCGATGCCCTGGCCCAGAACGGTGTGCGTGCGGCCTATCTGAATTCCACCCAGACCCTGGAGCAGCAGCAACAGGTGCGCCAGCAACTCAGAAGCGCCGAGCTCGACCTTTTATACGTCGCACCCGAGCGCGCCATTGGCGATGACTTCCTCAACCTGCTACAGGGCTGCAGGCTGTCGCTGTTCGCCATCGACGAGGCCCACTGCGTATCGCAATGGGGGCATGATTTCCGCCGCGATTACCAGTCCCTGCACCGGCTGCATGAACGCTTCCCCAGGGTGCCGCGTATCGCCCTGACCGCCACCGCCGACACCCAGACCCGGCGCGAAATCATCACCCAGTTGCAACTGCAAGATGCCGCCGAGTTCATCCACAGCTTTGACCGCCCCAATATCTTTTACCAGATCAGCGAGGGCGGCAATGCACGACAACAACTCTGGAACTTTATTCAGAAGAATCATGCCCAGGATGCCGGCATCGTGTACTGCCTGTCACGCAAACAGGTCGATAACACAGCCGCCTGGTTAAACGAGAAAGGCCGCGCCGCGCTGCCCTACCACGCCGGCATGGACAGTCAATCGCGCGCGCTCAACCAGCAGCGTTTCCTGCGCGAGGACGGCATCATCATGGTTGCCACGATCGCTTTCGGCATGGGCATAGACAAACCCGATGTTCGATTCGTTGCACACCTGAGCCTGCCCAAGAACATCGAATCCTACTACCAGGAAACAGGTCGCGCCGGGCGCGACGGGCTGCCCGCCAACGCCTGGCTGGCCTACGGCCTGCAGGATGTCATCACCCTGCGCAACATGGCGTTTGACAGCGATGCCGATGAGCTGCACAAGCGCAACCTGCATCACAAGCTGGAGGCCATGCTGGGGCTGTGCGAACAGTCTCACTGCCGACGCCAGACCCTGCTCGGTTATTTCGGCGAAACGCTGGAGAGCGCCTGCGGACACTGCGACAATTGCCGCACGCCACCGGAAACATGGGACGCCACTGAACCGGCGCGCATGGCGCTTTCGGCGGTCTACCGCACCGGCCAGCGCTTTGGCGTCAACTACGTAATCGATGTACTGCTGGGCAAGGAGCATGAAAAAATTCAGCGCAACCAGCATGATCGGCAAAGCACCTTCGGCATCGGCGCCTTTCTTGACAACAGCGAATGGCACAGCCTGTTCCGCCAATTGATTGCGCGCGGTTATCTGACAAGCGATGCAGAAAGCTACGGCGCATTGAAGCTGACCGATCTCAGCCGGCCACTGCTCAAGGGCGACGAAACCCTGCTACTCCGCAAACAGCGCAAACCGGAAAAAAGCACCCGCAACAAGCCCGCAAGCAAAGGGGCTGCGCTACGCACAGCCGACCAACCGCTTTTCGATGCACTGCGCGAATACCGCCGCAAGCTGGCCGAACAGCAGGGACTGCCGCCGTATGTCATTCTGCACGACCGCAGCCTGCACGACATCTGTAGCCAGCGCCCCCGACAGGTGCAGGACCTGCAGTCGATATCCGGCATCGGGGCCAAGAAACTGGAGCTGTACGCTGCAGATATCCTGCGCATTGTTGGCGATTTCCCGCTCGATGAACGCCTCGACAATCAACTAAGCAATACGATCAACGAAACCATCAAGCTGTTCAACCAGGGTCTGCAGCCAACACAGATCGCTGCCCAACGCGAGCTGACCATGACCACCGTCTACAATCACCTGGCCGCTGGTATCGAGGCCGGCGTGCTCGAACTCGAAGCGGTCGTGCAATTAGACGAGAACCAGATCAACGACATTCGCTACGCCATCGATATGGCGCGCATGCAGGAGCCATTCAGCATGAAGGCCGTTTTTCAATCTCTGGATGAACGCTACGACTACGGACTATTGAACTGCGTCAGGGCCGCCATGCCCGACGACTGAGGTTGATAAATTCAAGGAGGAATCATGCGATCCGGGATCATACTTCTCATTGTATTGCTGAGCACCAGCAGCGTGCGCGCAGCAAACCAGGTGCCCGACCTGTTGCTGGCTGAAACCTACCACGCCGATATCAAGCTGTCGGATTACCTTGTCAGCGAAAAATACGATGGCGTCAGGGCCTACTGGAACGGCAGTGTACTGCTGACCCGTCGCGGCAATATCATTAAAACACCGGACTGGTTCACCGCCCCACTGCCTGAACACACCTCTCTCGACGGGGAGTTGTGGATGGGACGCAATCGATTCGACGCGCTCTCCGCAGCGGTACGCCGCCAGCAACCGGACGACACTGAATGGCAGTCTATTCGCTACATGCTGTTCGATCTACCCGCTCTCGACGCACCCTTCTCTGAGCGCGCCCGACGGTTGCAGCATCTCACCCGTGACATGGGCACTGCCCATGTGCAAATGGTCGAACAAATCGAGGTAACCCGTCATGACCATTTGATGCGCCTCATGCAACAGGTCGTCAGTGACGGAGGCGAGGGCCTGATGCTGCATCGCGCCAGCTCGCTATACCGGGGCGGGCGCTCCGATGACCTGATCAAGCTCAAACCCTACGACGATGCCGAGGCGGTCGTGCTGCAACATCTGCCCGGTCAGGGCCGACTCACGGGCATGATGGGTTCATTACTGCTGCAAACGCCTGACGGGCGACGCTTTCGCCTGGGTAGCGGATTCAGCGATGCCCAGCGGCAAAACCCACCGGCTATTGGCGCGACGATCACTTACCGCTATCGCGGTCTGACCTCCACGGGCCTGCCCCGCTTCGCCAGCTTTGTGCGCGAACGGCCCGATTTGTGAGCTAGCCGCATGGTTTGCCGCAAACAGGCAGGGGGTTATTGATCCTCATCCGGGCGCGGCAGCTTAAACCAGTGCAACAGCCCCTGTTGCTGCTCCAGCTTGCGAGCGGCCTTTTTCTCTTCATACAGGGCCACCCAGGCGGCATTGTCCAACTGGTTTTCGCTGTCATTGAACAGCACCGGATCGGGCTTGTTTTCCGCCACCAGCGCGACGGCGCCAAACGCCAGCATGAATACCAACAGCACAATCACCATCACCACCGGCCAGTCGATCGCTTTTTTAGCCATGTTTACATTCCACTCCAGATCAGGTGAAGTTATCTGTCAATCAGACATGGAAATCAAGCCCGGTTTGATCAGCTTGTCAATGCAGCAGGGCACTTTACGCGGCCATTCATTCATTTGCGCCAATGGTATGCGAGGCCGTCAAATCGTATTAGCATAAGAACCGAATCCAACCACCGGGAGGCTGGCCGAATAAACATGCACGCGCATAATAAACACACCTTCTACCTGCCCGAGGAACTCAGCAGCAAGCCGTCCACCATGGCTGCCAGGTGCTACAACCTGGCCCACACCCTGCTCAAACGCAGTGAATCGAAGCATGTGTTCATTCCCATTCGCAGCATGCAATACCTGGCGATTATCGATGGTTTCGATATCTGGTTCGTCGACAGTCAGGCCTACGCCGTGCATGACAACCAGGGCGGTCGCGTGATCACCATCTCCTGGCATAGCGCCCGGGCTGAAACCTCACTGCAGGAGAATATCGATATGCGCGTGGTGTTTTATCAACACAACATGGGGGAGGTACAACTGCGCCTGGTTGGCGAATTCCGCCGGGCCATGCAGCTTGTCGATCAGCGCTACCGCGACACGCACATACCTGGCGAGGGAGCGGTCATTCTGCCCTTACAGCGTTAATACACGGCGTCACGCGACCGCCATGCTCAGGCTCTTGCGATTGCGCTGGAGTTCGTGCAGACGCTCTTCGAGCCGGTCGATGGCATCACGCCCCAGGTCCGAGTCGCGTACGCGGGTAACCGCCACATCGATATGCAGATTGACATCCCGCGCCAGCTCTCGATTCTCTATGCTTTGCTGTATACGTTTGGCCACATTGCTGGCAAAGTCGGAATCCTCGTGCGGGAACACCACCATGAAGCTGTGATCACCCCAGCGCGCCAACACGTCGATGGGGCGCAAAAACTCGCGGATAATGCTGGTCACGGCGACGATCACCCGGTCATGCGTCTCAACCGATTTTTCTGCCATCAACGGCACTATATCCAGATCCAGCAGCATCAATGACATGGCCTCATGATAATGATGGCTGTCAGTCACCTGTTGACGCACGATTTCGCACAGGTAGGACTTGGTCAGTGCACCCGTTAATTCATCGCGCGCCTTGCCCTGGTCATCCTGCATATTGACAAAACGCTCACTGATGACCCCGGCCAGATTCTGATACAAACGCATGGCGATGCGCGGGTGAAACAACGCCAGCTGACCCACGCTGTCCCATTTCATTTCCAGCACGCGCGTGCGTTCCTCGGCCGTGACCCGTGCAATTCGCTCGCGTTTCGACAGTTGCGCGACCTCGCCAAACACGTCACCCGCCTTCATGTACCCCAGGGTATGCACCGACCCATCGGGGTTCCGATGGGTGGCCGTCGCTGACCCTTCCAGCACGACGAAGAATTCATGCCCGACCACCCCCTGATCGATGATGATATCGCCGCGCACAAAGTCCCGAACCGTGCCGCTCAGAATGGCCTTTTTGATCTGTGAATTCTTGAGGCCGCGAAAGATCGGGCTATTGCGTAACACATCGGCGCGAATATTCAATGACAGCATGTCCCACACCGTAATCAGGCGCGTGAATGACAGCAGAACGGGCGTCAGTACAAAGGTCGAGAACATCGCCAGCACCATCACCAGCGCACTCAGTGCGCCAAAATACACCACCGGCTGAAAGCTCGACAGGGTGAGCGTGGCAAAACCGATGGCCAGCGCAATCGAGGTGGTGGTTATCGGCGTCGCCTCGTGCATGATGGTGCTGAGCAGCGCCTTTTCCACGTCATCGGTACCGCGCGTGCAAAAATGGTAACGGCTGAGAAAATGGATCGTGTCGTCCACGGCGATCCCCAGCGCGATGACCGCGACCATGGTGGTGCCGGAATCGAGCGGAATATTGAAATACCCCATGACACCAAACAACACGATGACCGGAAATACATTCGGAATCAGCGCGATCAGGCCGGCACGAAAATCAACGAACAGCAACGACACCAGGAACAGGATCACCACAATCATCAGCGCCAGTGACTGAATCTGACCAAACGCCATGGCGTCGGCGGCATGGTCATTGAGCACCGATTCGCCGGTTAGCGTGATCTTTAAGCGGGTTTTCAGATCATGCCGGGCGAAATGCTCGATGGCGTTGAATTCCTCTTTCAGCCGGGTCGACGAGGCGATATTGTGCCGCACCAGTATCCGTGTCGAGCTGAAATCGGGCGTTACATAACTGCTGACCACGTCNAACTTGATGAACTCCATGTAGTACTGCACCACCTCNTCCTCGAAGGGCAANCNCGGTTTGCCTGAACCCTCCATGACCTGGTGCGTCAACTTGACGAAATCGGCGAACGACACGCTTTTGTCGAACACGCCGCGCGAATCGATGAATTGCTGAATCTGCTGCACATCATCGAGGTAGCGGACCTTCTTGAACGTACCCTCGATCGATGAATCGAGAATGATGGAAAAGGTCTGCATGCCGGACAGTTTCTGATGTATGTCCTCGGAGCGCTGGTAGATGTCCGAATCCTTGCTGAAGTAATCCAGCGTATTGTTGTTGACGTACAGGAACTGGGCGCCCCAGGCGAAATACCCGGCCAGACCCAGCATCAGCAACAACGTCAGGGTCTTGAAGCGAATCACGATCCTGAATACGCCTCGTGCAAGGATCTGGAAAACATTGACCTTTTTCATGCCAGTCAATCCGTGACCACCAAACAGACGCAAATAGGCCGGCACAAACAGCGTGGTTACCAGAAAGTTCACCAACAGCCCGAACGACATGAGCCAGCCAAACTGGCGCAGCAACTCGATTTCATTCACGGTTATCGAAACAAAACCGGCGAAGGTGGTGACAAAAGCCAGCATCACCGCCATCGACTGATTGACCGGCAGGCGCATGACCGCGTCGTCACGCGACATCCCCTCGCGAATACCGGTGTGATACTCCGACATCAAATGCACATCCTCGGTCGAGCCGATAATGATCAGCAGGGCAGGAATGATCGAGGTCAGTACGTTAACCGGTATTTCCATCCAGGCCATGAACGACAGGGTCATGACGATGCTGATCGTGGCCGATGCCAGCGGCACCACGGCACAGTTGAGGCGCCCCATGCTCAGCGCCAGCACGGCCAGCATGGCAACCAGCGCCACCGGCAGTATGGATTCCTGATCGATCTCGATCTGACGCGAGATTTCCTGACGCACATACGGCGCGCTCATCTGGTAGACGGTATGCAGATGCTGCTTGAGCGGCTCCAGCTCCCGTTCAATGGCCTGCGAAAGCTGGGTATCACGGCCCGGGAAATGTTTGTCACCGCTGCCGACCGACAGGTTGATGGCCATGGTCTTGCGGTCATGCGACAGCAGGTTCCCAGCCACCAGTTGATTGGCCAGGGCGTCATCGAGCAGTTGCTGCACCTGCTGCGGGTTTTGCGGCAGCGAATCGAGAAATGGCTTGCTCTCGATGACCCCATCGACCTCACGAATATTGGGCACGCTAAACAGGCTGCTACTGCCATGCACAAAATCAAGCGCCTGCAGGCGCTCCACCACGCTGCGAATTCGGGTCAGGTTATCAACGCTGAACAACTGGTCGTCTGACAGCACCACAATGACCGTGGTATCAGAGCCGAAATCAGCCAGCGACTGCTGATAGATATCCCAACCCGGATCGGAAGTCACCATCAGGCTTTGGGCCGAGATATCAAATTGCAGACGCTGCAGGGCCGGTGCGACCGCCAGGGTCAACACGATCAGCAGCAACAGCACCAGTTTAGGGTAGCTGTAGGAGAATTTGAGTAGCCTTTTAACCATCAGGTCTGCAGTCTTGCCTATAAAAGGAAAATCGAACGCGCATCAGCGCGGCACAAAACAAAGGCGTATATTAGTAAACTTTAATATTGATTGCCGAATTTTTTCCCGTATTTCGAAGTATCACACACTTTTGCCGCCTTTCTGCGCCATCAGACACCTCATTCCGCGTAGATCGCACCCATTTTGGCCACTTCCTGCACCACACGAAGGCGCAGCGAGGCAGGCTCCAATACCTCGACATCGGCGCCGAATTTGAGAATGTCCATAATCAGTTCAGGCTCCTGGCTGTAGGGCAGTTGTAACAGATAATAACCATCCTCAGCGAATTCAGCGCGTTGCCTGGGATGCCACTGTTCACGACTGACCCAGCGCGCACGGCGCGGCGAAAACCGCAACACCGCCCAGTTCGTTGATTCACCTGAAAATATGCCGTAACCACTCGACAGTTCACGCTCCAACATTGCGTCGTCCAGCTCACGCGCGGTCTCGCCCAGTAGTTCGACCTCCAGCAAGGCATCCACGGCAAAGCTGCGAATGGCCTCGCGCACATGACACCAGGCATCGAGGTACCAGTTATCGCGATAGAACGTCAGGCGTTGCGGCGACACCCGGCGCTCGCTGCTCTCGCCGCTATTGCGGTTAAAGTGACGAATACGCAGCTGGCGCCGATTGAGCAGGGCCTGCGACAGGCGCGCAAAAAACCTGTTATCACTGCTGCGCCGCGTTTGCAGCAGGATACGCATGCGCCGGGTGATATCCCGGGCATCGAAATCACTCTGGTCAAGCAACATGCGAATACGCGCCTGCAGGGGTTTGATGTGTTCACCGATCAGGCCAGGCTGCAGGTTTTCCAGCCAGGCATTCATCATCAGCAGGGCCTGAAGCTCGCTGGCATTGAACCACAGGCCGGGCAGTTGAAAGGTGTCAGCGCCGGGGGTGGATCGTTCATACCGGTAACCCCGCCCCTCACGATCCCATACAATGGGGGCGCCAAGCCGGTCACGCAGGTATTCCAGATCGCGCTTGAAGGTGGCCGGGGACACCTCCAGGGCCCGCAAAAACTGTTCCCGCTGGACCAGCCGGTTGCTGGTCAACATCTGATCGATAAGATGAAAACGTTCGCTGCGATCCATTTTTTTTACTCACGCCAGTTCAAAGGCTCAGCTGGTGAGCCACTAATGACCGAATAATAACACCAACCCATTGCCAAGGAGCTAAATCCATGTCGCTGATGAACAGACTGTTATTCAAACTAAGCGCCTACCTGCGCTGCCGGGTCATTCGCGGTCCTAACCAGGAACCCTATCTGGAACGTTACCACCTGCTGCGCCTGCCTTTCGGCATACATGTTTACCTGCATCGATTTGTCGCCAGCGATCCGGGGCGCGCCCTGCATAATCACCCATGGCGCTCGGCACTGGCGCTGGTCTTGAGCGGGCACTACCAGGAGACACGCCTGACCGATGCTCGCAAGCAGAATCGTTTGGCCAGGCGCCGACTATCGGCAGGCCATCTGAATTACATCAACGGACGGATCTATCACCGCATCAACCTGGAACCCGGCGCCGAGGCGTGGACCCTGTTCATCCATTCATCCAGTCATCGCAGTTGGGGGTTTCTGGATGTGTCGCAGCGTGTGTTCTGTTACAGCGATCACGATACAGTGGTCCAGGAGCGAAGTAATCCCGAGTGGTGGAAAACAGCGACCCGGCCTCTGCATCAACCTGAAAAGCGAACGCCTCAGGCGGCTTTATGATGATTCAGGTCACTGCATGACGGTGCGATGGTTCCATGCACAGCGGGCTTTAGGTATCATCCGCGGCGAATTTAAAAACTCAAAGGACTATCATGAAAAAAACCACTCTACTGTGGATAGTTGCCTCGGCGCTGATGCCGTTAGGGCACATTCAGGCGCATGACGCCGGGGTCGTACTCGACTCCCAAGGCAACCCTGTACGCACCGGTTTTGGCGGCTGCCTGTTCTTCGGCCACCCCATTGACAGCGACTGCAACGGCATGACCAAGGCACCGGTCAAACCGGAACCAGCCCCCATGCCAGCGCCGGCACCTGAACCTGCACCACAGCCTGAACCTGAGCCAGAACCGGCCCCAGCACCGCAACCTGAACCGGTTGCCGCACCGGTAGCACCACCCATGCCCGCGCCGGTTGTACCTGCGGTTGCCGAGCCTGAGCCAGAACAGGAGGTCGTCACCCGCGTCATCAATCTTGAAGGCGTGACATTCGAAACCAACTCGGACCGCCTGACCGCCTCGTCTGCGGACGACCTCGACAAGGCGGCACAGACCCTGACTGAAAACCCCGGCGTGCATGTCATCGTGGCTGGCCACACCGACAGCATGGGCAATGATCAGTACAATCTGGATCTGTCGCAAAAACGCGCCGAAATGGTCAAGATGTATCTGGTCGGCAAGGGTGTTGAAGCAGAACGCCTGATCGCCCGTGGTTTTGGCGAGACCGAACCGGTTGCCAGCAACGATACGCCTCGCGGTCGCGCGCAGAATCGTCGCGTTGAACTGCGCATCCTGGATAAATAAAGCGTCCCGGTCACGCTATTTATTCATATCCGAAACGGGCGGGCCGAGTGTCCGCCCGTTTTACTAAACCTCATTAACGAACAGGTTTGCTGAATTGCCAGACTATCTGAGCTACCCGGTTCCAGTCATCGGTTTTGCCGCACGCAGTGGCACCGGAAAAACGACCCTGTTACGGAAACTCATTCACCATCTCAGCAACAGCGGTATGCGCCTCGGCGTGATCAAACACTCGCATCATGATTTTGAGATCGACCAACCCGGCAAGGACAGCTACGAATTACACCATGCGGGCTCTTCACAAACCCTGTTAACCTCGTCCTACCGCAGCGCGCTAATCCGCGAGAACTCCAGCCCCCGGGAACCGCAACTGCAACAACAGCTGGAGCGGCTCGATTCCCGCGAGCTCGACCTGGTGCTGGTGGAAGGCTTTCGCGATGACCCGACGCTGCGCAAAATCGAGATCTATCGCCCTTCGCTTGGTCAAGACCCGCTGTTTCTAAGCAACCCCGGCATCATCGCCGTTGCCTGCGACGAGAAGCTGACGAACTGCACACTGCCGGTTCTGCCGCTCAATGATGCCCAACGCATTGCCCGTTTCATTCTGGACACTCTGTGAAACAGACATTTTCAGCCAGCCCTTAGTCAAACCCGGGCTTTTCTGCTTTAATCAGTAGCAGTTTTTTCGTGACGCCCGAATACATGTCGTTTCATCGGTTACACCAGTTGTCGTTGTGTTTGTTGTGTGCCGTATGCATGGGACAGGTACTTGCCCAGTCAGAATCAGAATCCGAACCCGACAAGGTACGCCTGCAATTATTGTGGCACCACCAGTTTGAATTCGCCGGATTCTACGCCGCCCGCGAACTGGGTTATTACGCCAATGCCGGGCTCGATGTCGAGATATTGCCCTACCGTGCCGGAAGCCCTGATCCTGGCGACGCCATCGCCAGCAAACAAGCGGAATTCGCGATCGCCAATTCGACCATCATCCTGGATAGAGCCCAGGGCAAACCGATCAAACTGCTGGCGATCGTGTTCCAGCATAACCCGCTGATGCTGATTTCGCTGGCGCAGTCGGGCATCTTTTCGCCGGGACAAATGATCGGAAAAAAAGTCATGCTGGCGCCGCATGAACGAAACAACCCGGCGATCAAGGCCTTGCTCGACGCCGAGTCGGCCAGCCTTGATCAACTCGATCTGGTTGATCACAGTTTCAGCATCGAGCCGCTACTCAATGGCGAGGTCGATGTCATGTCGGCCCTCGCCACCAATGAACCGGCACAACTCAACGCGCTTGGGGT